>Ga0307411_10000625_pt1 | contig 12778 bp, 20 predicted proteins | sample DK1Ometagenome_2_FD_203712 | JGI IMG/M metagenome (GOLD analysis project Ga0307411, IMG submission 203712) | Maize rhizosphere microbial communities from greenhouse at UC Davis, California, United States - DK15-O-1 | ecosystem: Host-associated > Plants > Roots > Rhizosphere > Soil | place: USA...
AGGGGGCTGCACGGAAGCAAGAACTGGGTGCTGGAGCTGGACGAGAACGGTGAGCACCGCTCGGTGTGGGCCAAGGGCGGCCGGGCGTTCATCGTGCTCATTCCGGTCTGGGTGGTCCTGAGCGCGGCGACCGGCGGCCCGGAGCGGGGCGGCCACTCGACGAGCGTCCCGCAGGCGCTCCTGGCGGCGGTTCTTCTCACGGTGATCGGGCTGGCGGTGTTCTCCGCACGCGAGCGGAGGCTGGGCCGGGAGGAGCCGTGGGTCACCGAAGTCGGCGACTCCAAGGGGATCACGGAAAGTGAGGATGGCGAGAACAAGACGCTCGTCGACCCCGCACCGGAGAACCCCACGCAGATCCTCGAAAACCCGCAGGTCGAAGAGTCGAGTTCCGACGATGCGGCCGAACAGGCGAGGGACGATTCGGAAGATTCGGTTGAAACCGAGCGATTCGAACAGCCGGATTTGCAGGAGCCGGTGCAGCAGGCCATTTCGTCCGAGGCGGAAACCCGCGTCATGACTGCCCCGGAGGCACCTACGACGGTGTTGTCGCAGGTCGTGCAGCAGGCCACTTCGGATGTCGCAGACCAGGGCAAGTCGGGCCAGTCGTTCGATGAGATCGCCTCGGTGACGAACGACTTCCGGAACGAGGACTCGCAGCAGGCCAGTTCGGAACCGGCATACTCACTGGTCAAGGAGCCGATGCCTGACGTGCAAGAGCCCGTGCAGCAGGCCACTCCTCAGTGGACGAAGCTGGATGTTTCGGGCGTCACCGAGGGTGATAATGGGTTGATCCCGGACGAGCCCACCACGCCCTTGCGGACCACCGTGCAGACGGCCTTGCACGAGGACCCCGATGCAGGCGAATCCGTGCAGGTCAGTCTGGAGAAGGAGCCCGTGCAGCAACCGTTGCAGGGGGAGTTGCAGGTCCAATTCGCCCAGGCTGGGCCCTACCCGGCCAGGGAGGAACCGGAGCACGAGGACTGGTGGGTGGTGGCGCCCGACATTGAGCCCGTACCGGAAGCGGTGGAAGCCGCCCTGGAGCCCGCTCAGGAAGACGTCGCATCCGAGGTAGTCCCCGTACTCGCGGAGGCCGCAGAAGTCGAGCAGGAGGCGTCCCAGGTTCCGGTCGGCCGCCACCCGATGGTCGTGCTCACCTACCACGCCTCCCAGGCGCCGAAGTCCGGCTTCACGCCCGAGGAGAAGGAGGAGGCCCGCGCCGCCGTCATCCAGTGGCTGCACGGGGAGATCCAGCAGGGACACCTGAACCGCGCCGAGGGCGCCCGTGTCCTCGGCGTGGACGCCTCCACGGTCGGCCGCTGGCTGAGCGACCTGAACGACGACCCCTGGGCCGGGTGACCTGGCCACTCGAAATGGCCTACCCGAAGGGCCGCCAGACGATGTTCTGGCGGCCCTTCGCCGTACGCTGATGCCCGACACGGATCACTGGAAAGGTGACGGCATGAGCGAGAACGCCTACGACCGCAGCGCCCTGGGCCATGAGGCAGGAAAGCTGCTGGACGCTCTCCTGAAGCACGCGAACGAGATCGGGCGGGCCCAGGTGGCAACATCCGTCCTCCTCAAGGACAGTGGACTGACCCAGGGTGCTCTGGTGCGCGCCAGGGCGGAACTGACCCGGAACGGGCTGCTGCGCACGGAGCCGGGCTTCTCTGCCACCGGGCTGCGCGGGGCGAACGTCTACGTACTGAACATGACCGCGATCGATCCGCCTTCCAGGGAGATTCTGGAAGACGAAACCGGACGAATCGATGCAGATGATTCCGATGGCGCTGGTCACCAGGTTTCCAGCGAGGTTCCCGGCCCTTCCGGGCGGCATCGCAGCGAGCGGAAGGGCTTCCTGCGGGGCCTCTTCCGTGGGTCCCGTTCTTCCTGAAGCGCGGAAGGGCTGCCGTCCCGCTGGAAGAACCCGAAGAGAGGGTGGCTGTTCTCCACTCGAATCGGACGAATGAGGACACGACGGGGCGGCAGTTCGTGGCACGCTTCTCGAATCGCAATGAATTCGGACAGAACGGACGACTTCCAGGATCCGGCTCCGGTTCGCTTGACACGGCCTAGGCCACGCTGGCACAGTCATGCGTAACGCCCCCAAGCGAGGTTTCAGAAACCGGGGGTTTTCGGAAAGGGAGAAACCCAGACATGGACAAGACGGAAAACAACGAGAAGGTCGCGAAGGTCGACATCGACGAGGACGGTCCGAAGCGTTTCTCCGTTCTGGTTCTGATGGCGAGCATCCTCTCGATCGGCTCCCTCGCCTGGAGCACCTGGTCCTTCATCGACCTGTACAAGGTCGACGCGCTCACCATCGACAAGCTGGGCGGGCTCAGCCTGATCTCCCTCTCGGCCGCCGCGACGATGGACGTCGTCTGGAGCGCGACGATGGTGGCCCAGTACCAGGGCCAGAAGCTGATGGGGAAGCTGCCGAAGGTCAAGAAGTCCTTCGACTTCCTCCCGCTCATCGGGTGGATCGAGGCCCTGTTCGTCGCCGGACTGCTCGGCTACCACGGAACGACGATCGGCGGCGGCGCCGCAGGGTTCGCGGCGGTCCTCCCGGTCTTCACGAAGCTCACGTGGACGATGGCCCTGAACGGCCTGAAGGACCCGAGCGAACTGACCGACGAGGAGAAGGCCGAGATGGCGGCCGAGAAGCGGAAGTCGAAGCTCACCCGGGCCAAGGCCGACGCAACCCAGGAGCAGCACGCGGCCGACATGATCCTGAAGAACCGTGAACACGAGGCGGCCCTGGCCGAGCAGCGGCGCCTGGCGGCCATCGAGCACGAGAAGGTCCAGGCCGAGATCGAGCGCAAGAAGCTGGAGCAGCAGGCCCAGTTCGAGCTGGAGAAGGCCCGGCTGGAGGGTGAGGCCGAGACCAAGCTGATGCGTCAGCAGCTCAACGCGCGGCTCCAGATCGAGACCCTGCGCAGCCAGCAGGGCATCAGCCTGGAGCGCATGGACGCCGAGCAGGAGCTGCGCCTGCGGGCCCCGCTGGACCTCGGCTTCAACGTCATCCAGGGGCAGGTCTCCCGGCCGCAGCTCGCGAAGAGCAACGTCTCGTTCGAGGAGGAGGACGACGCGGAGGGCATCAGCCTGGACGGCCTGAACCTGACCGACGCCGAGCGCCGGAAGGTGAACCTGGCGGCCCGCTACTACGCCGCCGACGCGGCCGAGGGCGGCATCACCAAGGCCGCCTTCGCGAAGGCCAACCAGACGGGCGCCCCCCGGGTGACCGAGGCGACCACCGCCTTCCCGCTGGAGTGGTTCGTCGAGAACGGTCTCGCGAGCTGGATGAACCAGGGCTGACAAGCCCGCACGGCAGAGAAGCCCCCGCCCCGGCGGGGGCTTCCTGTTTTCCCCAACTTGCCTGTATTCTGGTTATGTTGAAGTGGAGAGGAGAATGACATGGCGTGGCGAATCGAGGCATCCGGAGGAACCGGATCCGCCAATTACGTTGTGATCCAGCCGATGATGGACGACGACCCGGAGAGCGAAGTCCGGCACGCACTCATCACCATCTCGCCGAAAGGCGGTCGCGAGCACCCGACGATTCCGATGCTCCCGCCGGGCGCCCTGTACCGGGATCGGCTCGGCATGGCGTATCGCATCCAGGAGGCGACCATCGTCGAGACCGGAACCGACGACGGTGAGCACTCCATGTGGCGCTACGAGTACCTGGTCGCCTACAGCGCGACCCTGCCGCTCCGGCCCGTCTCATGATGGAGAAGGTCGTCACCTGGGCCATCGCGAAGGCGGTCGAGGATGTCGACGACAGCGTGACCACGGCCGCCCTGATGGGCGCCGCGCTGGACACCGCCACGTTCTCGGCGATCGGCGTCCCGGCGACCGGCGCCGTGATCGCAGGAGCCGCCACGGGCGTAGGGCTGAACGTGGTACGGAAGCTGAGGAAGGGAGAAGGGGAATGACCGACTGGTGGAACACGTCCGCGCCACGGCAGGAGGGCGAGCCGGTTCGCGTCGAGCCCGCCATCGGATGGGATCCGGAACCCGCGCCGCCGATGCCCGTCTCTCCGCCTGAGCCTCCGGCCCAACAGGAGGAGCCGGAGGCTCAGAAACCGGATCGCCGCAAGAGTCTCCTTCTCGGTGCGGCCGGTGCCGCCATCGCAGGGGTCCTGGTCTTTGCCGTCATGCCGCACGACGGCTCAACTCCGGCTGACACTCCGGGGGGATCCGCGTCGTCGCCCATTGAGGGCTTTCTCCCGGCGGCCGGTGGCGGCCCCTCCGAGGGTGCACAGGATCGCGCCGAGGCATCACGGGCACCCGCGCCGCAGAAACCGAAGACGGTCACCCTGACCGCCGTGCCCAGCGGCTCGGGCACCGTCGGGGCGATCGTGAAGTTGACGGTCGTGAACAACACCGACGAGGCCGTGGTCGTCATGTCGTCGATGGTGAAGGGCGACGGCCGTCCGGCGGTCATCGGAGAAGGCACGCTGGCCCCCGGCTCCCGGCGCATCGAGCCCGGCGAGACGGCTATCGGCACCGTGGAGTTCGCCACAAAGAAGGCACCCGCCCAGGTGGCCCTCGTCGACCTCAGCGGGAACGTGGTGGCCGCCAGTGGCTGAACCTCTGCTGCACCGCCTGCCGTCAACCGGGAAGTACGACAAGAAGTACCGGGTGCACGGTCACGATCACCTGATCGTCGAGGCGTACTACTCCGACGCCGAGGACAGCAAGCCGGAGTTCGGGTGCTGGTGGGTGATCGACACCCGGTTCACCGCGCTCGACCGGCACCGTCGGCAGATCGTCTTCTCCTCCACGTACCTCTCCGACATCCGGAGCTGGCTGAAGGCCGGAGGGGCGAGCCTGTGGGACCCCGAGAAGAGGAAGGCCGACAAGAACTGGAAGCCGATTCCCGACGGATGGTCCCTCGACGACAGCCGACTGGAGGCGAAGCGCCGTACACCCTTCAAGCCATTCGGTGAGAAGGGTTCGCTGGCGCACCGGTTGACACGAGAACCCGAGGAGCCGGAACCCAGCGACTACCCGCTCTACCCGCGCGGCCTGAAGGGCAAGAAGTACGCCGTGGTCCCTGGGTGGGTCACCTCCGTCAACGACGGTCAGCGCCACTGGATCGGCTTCGGCGCGCTCACCTGGCTGTACGGCGTGAATCCGGCCGAGTGCATCAAGGTTGACGACGAGACCGAACGGGGCTGGAACGACGACCTGCGGGCGCACCTGATCTGGCTGTACCCGCAGCGCAGGCACGAGGACTACGAGTCGATGAAGGAGGAGCTGGCAAGGGGCGAGGACGCCTTCAAGCTGATCGAGCCCTGAGCATGCGAAAGCCCCCGTCGCTCCGTTGCGACGGGGGCTCTGCACATCCGCATGGGGTCCTCACAGGGGCACGTGGAACGAGACCGGCCGATTGCCCTCGCAGACCTTCACTGCGACCTCGACGACCTTGCCATTGGCCAGGAGAACCCGGCGCGCGGTCTGCGTGACGATCGCGTAGGCGCCCTTCAGTTCCAGCAGCTCCCGCTCCCGGTCGGTCGCCAGTCGCGACGTGATGACGGGGATCAGGTCCTTCTGGCGGGAGCCCATGCGCTCAGCCGCCAGCTCCCGCGAACCGCGCGGGGTGGACTCGGCCATCGCCAGCTCGGGCGTCACGGCGGTCACCTCGGGCGGGTAGTACGAGTGCCCGGTGGCGACCGGCTTGCCGTCGATCTTGTTCAGCCGCTCCCGGTACACGACTCCCTCGCCGGGCTCGACGCCCAGTGCGGAGGCGATGTCGGCAGGGCACGGCACCGTCTCGACCCGAAGAATCTCCGAGGTCTCCCGGGCGCCGAGAGCCTTGCCGCTCGCCGCGTAGTTCCCGACGCGGTCCTGGACCGTCGCCGTGCGCCCCGAGATGTCCGCCACGACGGGCGGCCGGTTGCCGCTGGACGGCTCCAGGACCCCTTCCGCCGTCAGCAGCTCCACGACCTTGTCGATGGTGACGCGCGACGTCTTGTGGGTCTTGGCGAGCCTGCGGCGCGACTCCAGCGGGGTACCCGGCGCCAGCTCACCGGAGGTGATCCTGGATCGGTAATGTGCCGCAATGGCACGGTACTTGGGAATCTGCTCGCTCACTTTTTCTCCTCGCGTTCGCTTGTGGCCTAGGCCGTATTGTGTCATGCTGGACTCCACAACGCCAGCAGAGACCGAAGAGAGGGCGACATGGCAGGTAACGGGGAGGTTCAGGAGCCGGTTGTGCCGCAGGATCAACACGTGCCGGAGGCTTCTCTGGGGCAGCTTTCTGACTTCGCTGCCAACCAGGATATCGCCCGATTGGAGGCAACCGTAGAGGCCAACATCGGACTCGCTTCCGACGGAAAGCCGTAACACGGAAGGAGAGACGTGGCGACGAAGGCAGCCATTCCGCCGAAGCCGACGAAGGCCCCCACCGTGCACCTCAAGGGCCAGAAGCGGAAACCGCCACGGACCCTGAAGGGCGACCTCAAGGCACTGAAGGGGAAGCTCGGTTCGGCCACCGCCCGGTGGACCGAGAGTCAGGGCAAGGCGGAAGAGAAGAAGGAAAAGGTGCGCCAGGAGGCTGAGAAGATCCTGGCCCCTGTCAAGGAAAAGGCCGCAGAGGAGAAGAAGCTCGCGGCCGAAGTGATGAAGCCCGTTCAGGCGGCTGCCGCCGCCATCAAGAACGGGTTGGACCCGGCCAACGGAAAGACCCGGCCGTACGTCACTTCGTTCATGATCTCCTCGGTGATGTCGTGGGCTGTCGGACCGCAGATTCTGACCGCTCTGTACGAGCGAATCCGCTTCGGCACCTCGACCACCGGATGGGGAATCCTGAACGGCCCTGGCAGGTGGTTCAGGGACACGATCGGCATGGCGTACGAGTCGGACCGGCTCGGCAGCCTGATCTGGGCGGCGATCATGGGGCTCACTCCCATGATCCTGATGTTCACCCGGAACCAGGTCGCCGGATACCTGGCCCAGAGCACGTACCGGGGGCGGATGGTCGCCTTCAGCATCAGGTGGCTGACGCGTTCGGCCTGGCTGGTTCCGGTCCTGTTCTTCGTGGGGGTCTCGTACCCCGACGAGGTGACGGCGATCTTCGGTTCGCCGTGGACCTTCCAGATGTGGCAGTTCTGGGTCGCCGGTCTGTTCTGCATGGCGTTCTACGCGACCATGTGGGTCTTCGACCGGATCGAACGGCTCAACCGCGAGCGATCGGCCATGTCGGAGGAGGAGCGCGAGAAGTCCCAGAGCATGGGGCCGGGCATCTTCCACGCCGTGCTCATGATCCCGCTGGCGTCGATCGTCACGGGGATCCTGCTCTACGCACCGGGCGCCGCCTGGTGATGCACAAGGGCCTCCGCTGCCGTGTGGCAGCCCAGCTACCGCTGGAAGCCGGTTCGCATCCGGCCGGAGGTACGAAGCGGACGAACGAGCCGCTTGGAAAGGGGACGAGTCGTGTTCCAGAAGGACGACGACCTCGACGGGCTGCCGGTACTGAAGCCCGCCGGTCCCGGCCGGTGAATCTGTGGGGCTGCTGGAGGGCGGCCCCGCAGGGAAGGTGAGGGAAAAAGTGATTCTGGCACTCACGCAGCAGCAGCAGATCGAGGTTCCGGAGAACTCGTGGATCGGTCACACCACGATGGCGGGCTTCGGAATCATCCTGCTGGTGCTCTCGTTCCTCTGCATCAAGGGGAACAAGAAGGGTCAGCAGATGTTCCTCTGGGGCGGGCTGACCAAGGCGCTGATGACCAAGGCTGTGCAGCAGCCGACCAGCCGCATGATGACGAAGGTCCACGGAGGTCCGAGCGAAGGGTTCGACTGGCGGTCCGCAATGACATTCCTCGTGGGAATGTGGGCCATGACGTCGATCGTCAGCTCGACCGGTGGGTTCGTCGTCGACCTGGTCGACTGGTTCCAGGGTCTGGTCATGGCGCTGGCCGACTGGCCGATCCTGTCCGACATCGGAGCCGGAGGCATCTGCCTCTTCCTCGGGTTCCTCGCGATGCGGAACAAGGACGACGACAAGCAGGATCTGATGTACGGCGCCATCTGCGGGTTCTTCTTCCCGCTCGGTGGTGGGACCTGGGCCGAGATCACGCTCCAGATCGGCAACTGGATCCCGCAGCTCATGCAGAGCCCGTTCCACTGAGGTGGGCGGTTCGAACGGCCGGACTCTTCGGGGTCCGGCCGTTCTGCGTTTCAACTCCGTTGCAGGTTCGCCTTGTTGGCTGGCCTAGGTCAATGTTAGAGTGGAGCCCGGAGAAGGGAGGAACGTGATGCGCAGAGCAGGCGGAGCATTCGTCGGCGTGTTTCTGACAGTTGGGGCAGTTCAGGCCGTCACCGGTTTCATTCCGGCGGTCCCGTCTGCCGCGTCCGTTGCGGCGCCCCCCAAGCAGGAGGCCACCGGGGACTACAAGTTCACGGGCACCTCCGCCCCGATCCGGCCCGGCTCGGTTCCGAAGAAGCGCTGGGAAGAGCTGATCAACAAGTGGGGCAACAAGTGCAAGACGCTGACCCCGGCTCTCCTGGCGGCCCAGCTCGACCAGGAAAGCATGGGCTTCAAGCCCGAAGTCATCGATGGACGGCTGGACTCCCCGGCTTCCGCCAAGGGCATGGCCCAGTTCATCGACGGCACGTGGGCCACCGAGGGGATCGACGCGAACGGGGACGGCAAGCGCAACAAGTACGACCCCGAGGACGCCATCCCTTCGGCCGCGACGCTGGACTGCAAGCTCGCGAGCGGCCTGAAGAACATCCCCGGTCCCACCTGGAAGAACATGCTCGCCGGGTACAACGCGGGCGGCTTCCGGGTGAAGCAGTACAACGGCGTCCCGCCGTGCTCGTTCGCCAGGTGCGAGACCTACAACTACGTGAAGTTCATCGAGCAGAAGACGAGGAAGTACGAGCAGTGAACCGGACCCAGCGAGCGGCCCTGGCGGTCGCCTCCGTGGCGCTGCTCGTGCCTGTCACGTCGTCCTGCGCGGCCCTCAACGCAGCGCCGATCTCGAACGCCACGGCGAACCCCAACCCGGAAATCGAGAAGATCAACTGGTACTCGCCCGAGCAGCGCGCCAAGGAGGCGAAGCGGCAGGAGCGGGACACCAAGGTCTCCAGCTCCCGGTCCGGCGACGCGGCGGCCGTGGCCATCGCGTACGCCCGCACGAAGATCGGAGTCCCGTACCTCTGGGGCGGCACCGGTACCAGCGCCCAGGGCGGTCGCTTCGACTGCTCCGGCCTGACGCAGGCCGCGTACGCCAAGGCGGGGATCAGGATCCCTCGGGTCGCGAACGACCAGTACAACACGACCAGCAATCATCCATCCTGGGATGAACTGGAGCCGGGTGACCTGGTCTTCTTCGGCCAGAAGGGGAATTCGCGCTCGATTCATCACGTCGGCATCTACATCGGTGGCGGCAAGATGCTGCACGCGCCACGGACCGGAACGAAGATCCGCGTCAACGACGTGCACTACATGAACGACTACTTCGGAGCGACGAGGGTGGCCTGATGGCTGAACACACGGTGCGCGTATGGCGCAGGACAAGGCCCCTCACGGGTGACCCGACCCGGGTCATCGGCCTGGAGCGGGACGAGATCACCCTTGAGGCGCCGAGCTTGAAGTCGGCCCTGGAGCAGGTGGTCGACGCCGAGTACAAGGAGGGCGGCAAGCAGCTCCGGGTGTACGCCCAGATCGAGCGGCCCGAAGGAGGTCACCTCGGGATCGGCGATTACACCCTCTGCGAGCTGGCTTTCGCGGAAGACGAGAAGCGCCGGGCGGAGCAGTCCGGCGACATCGAGAAGTAACGGAAACGGAGAAACACGTGGAATCCAGTCTCGGAACGCCGGACGACATGCTGCGCCAGTCGATGAAGCAGCTCGGCATCGACCGTGAGACGGCCATCTCCCTGGCCGTGAAAGGCTTCGAGGCGGCCCTGCGGGTCGAGGGCGAGGTGACCGAGGAGAAGGTGGACCGCAAGCTGGCCGAACTCTTCGTCGCCGAGAGCCGCAACCGGTCCCCCTGGTTCGTGACGCTGATGCAGGCGCACTACCGCAAGAACCTCCCCGCCTGGGAGAAGCTGCACGACGACGCGGTGGAGCGCGGCCAGGACCCGGCGACGAAGATGTCCATCACCGAGAGCGTGATCATGGAGATGGCGCAGGAACGCGTCGAGCTGGTGAAGCTCGCCAAGCAGGGCAAGTCGATCGAGGAGATCACTGAGGCGGCCTTCGCCTTCGACGACGCGCGGCCCGACGGCGAGCTGTACCTGCTCCTCGCGCGACAGATGGGCTGACGGAGAACCCCGGACGGGCGGCCGATGTGAACGGCCGCCCGTCGTCACATCTCGGAAGGGAAGAAGGGCATGACGAAGAACGCCAAGCGAGCGGGCGTCATCACGATCGAGGTCGAGCTGCTGAAGCCGCTCAGCCGGATGCGGAAGGTGGCTCTGGAGCTGGCCTGGGAGGACATGCTGGACCTCCCGCTGTCGACCGACAAGCTCCAGATCGACCGCATGGAGATCAACCTGACGCTCGGCCCGGCCGACGACGGAACGATCCTCGACGCGCCGAACTCGCTTCAGGACTTCACCTGGCAGGGCACCTACGACAACGGCGAGTGGGTGGCCGCCGAGACCTTCATCGCCAACGCCCGGCACGACCGTCGAGTGCTGAACGTCAAGGCGATCCGGTGAAGGGGTCGGTGCACGCGGCGATCGGAGCCTCGGCACCGGCAGGGCTCGTGCTCACTCAGCACGTCAGCATCCTTCAGGGTGTGGTGATGGCGGCGGTCTCGGCGGGTTTCTCCCTGATGCCCGACCTGGACCACCCCAACGCCTGCGCCACGAAGGCCCTGGGCAAGCCCGTCCACAGGGTCGTCCACACCCTGTGCAAGGCGGTCGTGAAGGGCACGGCACTGGGCCGCGACCGAAGCTACCTGACCTTCCGGAAGGCCCGTGGCCAGGACCCCTACCACCGGACCCTGACGCATACCTTGCTCGTCTCGGTGGCGATGGGTGCCCTGGCGTACATCCTGGCCATGGCTTCGCCCATCGCCTGCGGGGCAGTGGCCGCGCTCGGGGTCTTCACGCTCTGGCCGCTGTACCGGAAGACCATCGGCCTGGTCGTCCTCGGTGCCGCCGTTGCGGCCGTCGGGTCAGTGATCTACCTGGATCCCTGGTTGATGGCACTGGCCGTGACCGGCGGATACGCAAGTCACGTGGTGGCCGACGGCTGCACGACGGCCGGGGTTCCGGCGTTCTGGCCGCTGACCATCCAGGGCAAGCGCTGGTGGAACATCCGGCTCCTTGGAGGATCCGTCTCTTCGGGGTCGGCCGCAGAGAAGGGACCGGCGATCGGGGTGGCAATGGCCTCCAACGCACTTCTGGTCCTGCTCAGCATGTAGGGAAGCCCGGCCTCTGGCCGGGCTTTTCTGCTCTTGGCGAATGACCCACATCTGGCGCACAATTGAAGACGGAAGTGGAGGGAAAGGTGATGCGATTCCGGTGACGTACGAGAAGGACGAGGTCTACGGCACGACGACGCGCCGGACTCTGGCGTACACGCGCGCCCAGGACGAGCTGCCCACGGCAGACTTCCGGCCCCGCGCGGTGCCTGCGCCTGTTCAGCCCCAGGAGCGCATGGCCCCGCTGCCGCCCGAGGAGACCAGCCCGTACGGACCGGAGGCGATCGTCCGGGCCCGCGAGATGGACTACGAGCTGACGACACGCATCCAGCAGGAGTCGCCGTACGTGGCGCAGGAGGTGGTCGAGCACAAGATCCACGACTACCGGCTGTACGTCGGCATGTGGATCGTGGCCGGTCTGAGCGCCGTGACGGCCTTCCTCACGTTCGACCTCGTCCACCTGGCCATAGCCGGTGTCGCGGTCGTCTTCGCTCTGATGTCCTCCCCCGGTCAGCAGTACCGGGATGCGGATTGACGCATCCAGCATGGCTGCCATAGACTGAACTTACCCGAACGGAAGGGAAGTTCATGGGAGTCCTCAAGCGCGTCAAGCGCCTCCTGATGCAGGGCGGCGGCGTGGCTGTCGTCGAGAACACCGGCCCGGCGACAGCCACCGATGGCGGCTCTGCGATCACCGGCTACAGCGGTCCGCCGCCGAAGCGCGGTCAGACCGTCGTCGTGAAGAACACCGGCCCCGCGACCGCATCTGGTCCCGGCAGCCGGGCCGTCTCCGGAATCGACTACACCTGATGGCCGGGCGGAAGAAGTCCGAGCAGGGGCCGGAAAAACGCGAAGAGCGCACCGTCGTGCGTTGGACGAAGAGCGAGAAGAAGCGACTCGCTACGGCCAAGCAGAGCATGGGTGTTCCGTACGACGTCGATGTGGTGCGGATTCTGACCCTACGGGGTCTCGATTCCCTGCTGGGCAAGGAGCCGGAAAACGTGGCAGAGTGATCGCCATGACGAACAGCATCTCCCCGGATCCCCTGGTCGACATCACCGAGGCCGCCGCGCGCATGGGTGTGAAGGAACGCCGGGCCCGCCGCATTCTCGCTCAGAACCTGATCCAGCCGGTCCGGACCGCCCAGGGGATTCGCTACCGGCTGGACGACGTCCGCGACGTGAAGCGGATGTACCAGCAGTGAAGACGTTTCTCAGGCAGGCCGTGAAGGAGCTGACGTTCGCCGTCGTGGCGATGGCTGTCTTTTCGGTGCTGTTCATCCTGGGCCATCTTGCGATTTACCAGGAGTGGCCCCGCTGGAAGTAGCGGGGCCTGGAATGGAGAAGAAGTGAACGATCAGGAGATCCGCGCTGCCGCCGCCCAGGCTGCGGCC
>Ga0307411_10000626_pt1 | contig 12777 bp, 9 predicted proteins | sample DK1Ometagenome_2_FD_203712 | JGI IMG/M metagenome (GOLD analysis project Ga0307411, IMG submission 203712) | Maize rhizosphere microbial communities from greenhouse at UC Davis, California, United States - DK15-O-1 | ecosystem: Host-associated > Plants > Roots > Rhizosphere > Soil | place: USA...
GAGCGAAGGCACACTCGCAGTGATCATCGGCGCGACGGTACGACTAGTGGCCGATCCGCCAAACACCATCATGATCGCGCTCGGTTATCCCACGATGGCCGACGCCGCCGACGCTGCACCGATGATCATTGATCACCACCCGACTGCCTGCGAGGGCTTGGACCGGCGGATTGTCGATGTGGTACGTCGGACCCGAGGCGACGCCGCAGTACCGCCGCTGCCACGGGGGGATGGTTGGTTGCTCGTTGAGCTTGCTGGCGACGACACAGCTGAGCTCCATGTGCGCGCTGACGCGCTGTTGGCTGCGGCGGGAGCTTTGGACGGCTTCATCATCACCGATCGGGCAGAGACTACGGCGTTGTGGAAAATCCGGGAGGACGGTGCAGGTCTCGCGGGCATCAGCCTGACTCGGCCCGCCTACCCGGGTTGGGAGGATGCGGCGGTGCCGGCCGAGCACCTCGGCTCTTATCTGCGGGACTTCGACCGACTCCTTGGTGATCATGGATTTGATGGGCTGCCCTATGGGCATTTCGGTGACGGCTGCGTACACGTCCGCATCGACTTCCCGCTGACCGAGGGAGACGGGGCTGAGGTTTACCAGACCTTCGTCAAAGAGGCGGCGCAACTGGTGGCTGGTTACGGCGGCTCACTGTCAGGCGAGCATGGCGATGGCCGGGCCCGCTCGGAGTTACTGCCCGTGATGTACTCGGCGGCTGCGATTGAGCTCTTCGGTCAAGTGAAGGCCGCGTTCGATCCCGGCAACGTCCTGAATCCTGGGGTGTTGGTCGACCCTCAACCGGTCAACGCCGATCTCCGCGCGGCGGCTCTGGTCGGTCGCTTCGACGAGTTCGCTCAGGCGGTGCATCGCTGCTCCGGTGTGGGCAAGTGCCTGGCCAACACCACGGCGGGACTGGGGGTGATGTGTCCCTCCTATCAGGCCACCCGTGAGGAGAAGGACTCCACCCGCGGTCGGGCTCGCGTCCTCCAGGAGATGATCAACGGTGGAGTGGTCCGACAGGGCTGGAGATCACCTGAAGTGCACCAAGCGCTTGACCTTTGCCTGTCCTGCAAGGGATGCGCGCGCGACTGCCCGACCGGGATCGACATGGCCTGGTATAAGTCGCAGGTTCTTGACCACACATATCGCCGCAAGATCAGGCCGCGTAGCCACTACACGCTGGGATGGTTGCCCCGCTGGGGCCGCTTGATCACCAAAGCACGGTTGCTGTCGAGTCTGGTCAACTTCAGCACGGCTACTCCTGGTCTGCGAAGTGTGGTGCGCTGGACGGCTGGTGTTGATCAGCGTCGCACGCTCCCCCGGTTCGCCCCGGTAGCGGCTCGGAGGCGTGTTGCGGCTCCGGAATCCAACGGGAATCCGGTAGTCGTCTGGGTGGACTCCTTCTCCGATTGCTTCGCTGGGAACGCAGTCGCAGCCGCCGTGTCGGTGCTGGCCGCGGCCGGTTACGCGCCTCAGATCTTGAAAAGACCCGCCTGCTGTGGACTGACCTGGATTAGTACCGGCCAGCTCGACGGTGCCCGACGGCAGCTGCGCGCCGCGCTGGAGATCTTGCATCCAATCGTCGCCGCCGGCAGGCCGGTGGTTGGCCTGGAACCCTCCTGCCTCGCGGTGTGGCGCAGCGACGCCTCCGAGCTGTTGCCGGACGATCCGCGCGTCGCCGAGGTCGCGGCTGGCGTACTCACATTGGCCGAGCTACTAGGGCGCACCTCGGACTGGACACCACCCGATCTGACGGGCATCGAGCTGGTTGTCCAGCCGCATTGTCACCACGCCTCGGTGCTCGGCTGGCAGGCCGATGCGACCTTGCTGGCAGCTACGGGGGCGACGGTGACCACGGTAGGCGGCTGCTGCGGACTCGCCGGCAACTTCGGTGTCGAGAAGGGCCATTACGAGGTGTCGGTCAAGGTCGCCGAGCATGACCTGCTACCAGCCGTGGCCGCCTACCCCACCGCCATCGTGCTAGCGGATGGTTTCTCCTGCCGCACCCAGCTCGATCAACTTGCGGGCCACCAAGCCATGACCCTGGCCGAACTCCTCGCTGATCACCGACTTCTTAGCGAGTGAGGCGGCGGTGCGTGACGCGGTGCGGACGAGCCGCCTCTAATCCGAGCCGAGCGATCTTATTGGCCTCGTAGTCGGCGAAGTTCCCCTCAAACCAGAACCATTTGGCCTCATCGTCATCGTCGCCTTCCCAGGCCAAGATGTGGGTCGCGATCCGATCGAGGAACCAGCGGTCGTGTGAGATGACCACGGCACAGCCGGGGAATTCCAGCAGGGCATCTTCCAGCGACTGCAGCGTCTCGACGTCAAGATCATTGGTCGGTTCGTCGAGCAGCAGCAAGTTGCCGCCCATCTTCAAGGTCAGCGCGAGATTGAGGCGGTTCCGTTCGCCGCCGGAGAGCACGCCTGCGGGCTTTTGCTGATCGGGACCCTTGAAGCCGAACGAGGCCACGTACGCGCGGGAGGGCATCTCGAAGCTGCCTACCTTGATGTGATCAAGCCCGTCTGAGACCAGCTCCCAGACGTTCTTCCGCGGATCAAGCCCCGAGCGCGCCTGGTCAACATAGGAGATCCGCACCGTATCGCCGAGTACCAGGTCGCCGGCGTCCGGCGCCTCCTCACCGATGATCATGCGAAACAGCGTCGACTTGCCTACACCGTTCGGGCCTACGACACCAACGATGCCGGCCCGCGGCAAGGAGAAATTCAGGCCGTCGAAGAGCAGCCTGTCCCCGAAGCCTTTGACGAGCTCTCTCACGTCGAGCACGTTGCTGCCAAGCCGTGGACCAGGAGGGATGTTGATCTCCTCGAAGTCCAGCTTGCGGCTGCGCTCCGCCTCCGCCCGCAGCTCCTCGTAGCGTGACAGTCGGGCTCTGTTCTTGGCCTGCCGCGCCTTCGGGTTGGATCGCGCCCACTCCAGCTCGCGCTCCAGGATCTTTGCTCGCTTGGCATCCCGGCGGCCCTCGATCTGGAGCCGAGCCTTCTTGGAATCGAGGTAGGTGGAGTAGTTGCCCTCGTACGGATGCGTCCGGCCGCGATCGAGCTCAAGAATCCACTGCGCCACGTTGTCCAGGAAGTACCGGTCGTGCGTCACGGCGAGCACTGCCCCGGGATAGGACTTCAAGTGTGTCTCCAGCCATTGCACCGACTCGGCGTCAAGGTGGTTGGTCGGCTCATCGAGCAACAGCAAGTCCGGCTGCTGCAGCAGCAACTTACACAGTGCGACACGACGGCGTTCTCCACCTGAGAGAACATCGACCATGGCGTCTGGCGGTGGGCAGCGCAGTGCATCCATCGCCTGCTCGAGCTGGGAGTCGATGTCCCAGGCATTACGAGCGTCGAGTTCGGTCTGTACCTCACCCATCTCGGCCATGAGGGTGTCGAAGTCGGCATCTGGCTCACCCATGGCGACGCCAAGCTCATCCATCCGGGCCTGCAGCGCCTTGACGTCTGCGACACCCTCCTCGACGTTCTCCAGGACGGTCTTGCCTTCGGTGAGCGGCGGTTCCTGGAGCAGAATTCCTACCGTCGCATCCTTAGCGAGCGTGGCATCACCATTGTTGGGTTTCTCGATGCCTGCCATCACCTTGAGCAGTGTCGACTTGCCAGTGCCGTTAGGCCCGACAACACCGATCTTGGCGCCGGGATAGAACGACAGCGTGACGTTATCCAGCACGACCTTGTCACCGAGGGCCTTGCGGACGTTGTGCATCGTGTAGATGAACTCAGGCATCGAAACGGGGGAACCTTCACTTGGATGCGAAAACCTTGCAGGGGCCAACCTTAGATGGCACCTGCCCCACCAGCACACCAGAGGTGCTCTGCAGCGGCGCTCAAGTATGCCAGCCGTCCTTTACTGCGGGCGTCGGTCGCGCGAGCAGTACCCAAACTGCATGAGCGGTGACGCACCACCGGCGGCCACCGCATGATCGCGGCCTAGCTCGACGAGCTCGGCCGGTCGGGGGCGGGCCAGCCTGACATGGTGCGTCACCTGTGGGCGCGGATCCGCGCGGATATGCAGCGCTGCCGCGCTGCCCGGCGGATCCGGCCCACCCGCCTGAGCCCCCTCAGTTCGCCCTGACGCCGGCCGCAGAACCGGCGCGAACTGTCTCAGGCGGCCTGCGGGGCTTGGGCGGTTTGGGGGGTGCGCTCCTCCACGCTCAGCCCAGCCGCCTCCACCTCGTCCTCCGGTGGCTCCTCAGCTTCTCGGGAATCGGTGGCCGTCAGGCGAGGTGGCCGGCTGAATGCCGACGTACCGCGATTCAGGTCGTGACCGACGATGTCGGCCTCGAGAACGAGCCGCTCGTGCGTCTGTCCGTCCTTCTCCCAGACATTGGTTCGGAGTTTGCCCACCACCAGGACGGGGTCGCCCTTGCGCACGCTCTGCGCTACATGCTGGGCCAACGTCCGGAAGCAGGCCACCTCAATCCATGTCGTATTGCCGTCGCCCCACCCATTTTTGGTCTTGATGCGCGGCGTACACGCCAACCTGAACGCGGACACCGTTCCGTTGCCCCGGCTTTCGACCTCAGTCCCGGCGTAACCCGTGATATGCACCTGTGACTCCATCGGCCTCCTTTCGGCTCGTCCTTTCGCTGTCTGACAATTCGTCTCGCCATCAGAATGCGGACACTGGCCGAGATCGTGCGGTCGCCGGGAAATCTGTGGATGACGCTCGGAGACACCTTCTGCTTGTGGACAGAGGACATCTCCGGCACGGGTCAGAAACTGGTTGCCGGCTCCGTTGGCGTGCGCGTTACTCCGCACAAGGCCACGCATAAAGGCCAAATCGGGCTAATCAGCCGCCACACGCGACCAGGTGCGGAGAAACGCGACACCCAACAGCTAGAGAGGCCTACAGATCGACAAACACTCGGCTCGTGTGCGAGGCCAGACACTTAACCGCGTACCCGCTCCAACGCGAGGCGAGCCTTTTCATAGCGGTCCTGCTCGGCCTTCACCGGATCGATCACCAGTTCACCGGTCACCCGCGCGATCGCTGCCCGGAGCGATTGCCGGGCTTTCACCGTACGCCGCCGGGCACCTACCTCGACGAAAATCCTGGCCAGACCGGCGAGCAGCAAGCCAGCCAGTACTCCGCCAATCGTCAACACAGTTGGTGCCGGCAGACCCCACCAGGTCACCTTCGGAAGCGGGGGCAATTGCAGGTACGCGAGCAGGAACGACAATCCAAGCCAACCAAGGCCGACGACCACCGCAGCCACCAGCAGCCATTGCAGCACTCGAACCAGCTGCCACCACCGCCGATGGTCAGCAAGATCAAGATCGGTCGCCGCAATGGCGCGATCGACCCGATCCGGCAGCGCATCCTCCGACGAGCGGGCCGCCTGCTTGATCTGATCGGCCCAACCACGGGTCAGGCCCTGAGCTGCCTCGTCGGCAAGAGTTCGCACCCCCGTATCCACGCGGGCCTTCTGCACCCCCGACGTAGCCGGCAGGGACGTACGTCCAACTCCCGACGGATCGACCTCTTTATGTCGACGGCCAACGCCAAGGCGATCAAGATGCAGCCGCCGCAGCGGGTCAGGCTTGAACTTGGCAATCCATGCCAGAACCGGCCAGCCAGTGGCCAAACCACCCCGCAGTCGCCACGCCTTGCCGACAGCCTCGGTGACGACCTGAACCCCTGCTGCGACGGCCACCTGCCCAGTCAGCCGGTCAATGCTCGAGCGCGCGAGTGGCGTCACCTTGGTCGTGCCCGAGGCAGCGCTGAGCTTGGCGGCGGTTACCGAAACGTCAGCGGCCAGCCGACGTGCAGCAGCCTGCTTCTCGGCGACCTCCTTGGCCAGCAACTCGCGCAGCGCCTCGATACCCTCCCCAGTCAGCGCGGAGACCGCCATGACCGGCACATTGCCCAAGCCCTCAGAATTCAGCAGCCGCCGGAGATCAGAAAGGCACTGTTCTCGCTGACTAGCACTGAGCTTGTCGACCTGGTTCAAGATGATCATCATCACCTCGGCGTGCTGGGCCAGCGGCTTCAGATAACGATCATGAATGGCGGCGTCGGCGTACTTTTGCGGATCGACCACCCAGATCAACATGTCGACCAGCTGCACCAGCCGATCGACCTCCATCCGATGGTCCAGTTCGGTGGAGTCATGATCAGGAAGATCAAGCAGCACCAGACCGTCGAGCGCGGCGTCCATCGCGGGATCGGTCTCCAGCGCATGCCGACGCGGGATCTGCAGCCAATCCAGCAGATCCTCAGCTGATTCGTCGCCCCAGCTGGACGCCATGGCATGTGCGGTTGTCGGACGGCGTACGCCGACAGTCGCCAATGTGGTACCGGACAAGGCATTGAAGATCGAGGACTTCCCGGAGCCGGTCGCGCCGGCGAGGGCGACAACGGTGGCGCTTCCGGATATGGCAAGCCGCCGGTCAGCTTGATCAACGACGCGTCTGGCCTCGGCCAGAGCATCGGAATCAACTCGGCCCTCGCACAACTCGACAGCTTCGCCCAAGGCACGAAGATGATCAACCAGATGCTCGCTGGCATCCTTGCGGCTAAGCACCCCAAGACTCCGGCCGGCCACTATCGGAGCTCCTCTCGCGGCTGGTCGACCAGCTCCCCATCAACGATTTCGCTATCCTTGGCCGCTTCTCCGCTGGGAATCTGGCTCACCGTCGGCGCATCGATCGCCAGCCGCCGTTCACCCGGTGGCAACGCCGGCTCAGCCACCTCGCTGACGGGCAGGCCGCCCTCGCGGGCAGACTCCACAGCCGCAGCCGCGGCGCGTAGCCGTTCTGAGTATTCGGAGTCGACCGCCAGTCCGTCCAAGATCTTGTGATACCGCACGAGCTCGTCTGCCAGCAGCGCTTGAACCCGCGCATCAAGATCATCTTTTGCGGTCTGGGCGAGTCGTCGGATGGCTTGATCACCAAAGACCGCCTCTAAGATTCGCTGCGCGAGCACCGCGGTGCCTCCGGCAACGCCGATTTCGGCTCCGACCAAGCCACCGGTGTGGGCGAAGACGACGATCATCAAGGCCACGCCGATACCGTTGATACCGAGGGCGTAGAACCGAGCCCGAGAGCGCTTGGTCATGCCCTCGTCCGCGACCAGGTCGAGGACCGCTCCCTGCCAATCGCGAACCGCTCGGGTTGCCCGCCGGTCGAAGTCCGGCGAGGAGCGCGACAAATCAATGTCGGCGCTTTCGATCAAGGCCCGGCCGGCGGCATTGGCCTGCCATGAGGCTTCCGCGCGCTCGGCCGCAGCCGCGGCCTCCTCGCGCAACAAAGACTCAAGACCGGACTCGACCGCAACCTTCAGATTCCCAGCACCCGGCGGCTCGCCCCGAAGGGCAGCCATCAGGCGGTCCCGAAGCCAGCTCACCTTCTGCTCAAGCGCCCGGAAGAACTCGCCGGTTCCAACGAATTCATGCCAGCGCGCAAGCACCTCACCGCGCAGCAGCGTCCCATCGGCAGTCTGCACGCCCACCGTCCGAACCGCTTCGGAGTAGGAGCGGTCGGCTTCGGCGCGCAGCTGCTCGATCACCTCAAGCTGCTCATCGATCGACTCAGCCAGCGCTGGGGCTTTCGCCGCCAGGGCAGCGATCGCTCCGTCAAGGGTCTGGTGGACGACCTTGGCGCGACTGGCCTGATCGGCGGCCAGAGCCGCAAGCCACCCTCGGATCGGCTGGATCGCGCTGGCCGGCAGTAGACCCTCGGAGTCGACGGTTGTTTCCGGTACAGCGAACAGCGGCGAGTCGCCGAGACCCCGTTCGCTCATCAGGTGGCCTAGATGTGGTGGGACCTCCGTCATGGCACGCGGCGGCACCCGATCAAGCACAACTGCCACGGCAGCGCTTCGCGCCGCCGCAGCTCGCAGGAAGCTCCAGGGCACCGCGTCGGCGTACCGCGCCGCGGAGGTGACGAAGAGCCAGAGGTCTGCCGCTGCCAGCAACTGTGTCGCCAGCTGGCGGTTCTCTACGACTACCGAGTCGATGTCCGGTGCGTCCAGAAGTGCCAGGCCGGGGGGAATCGAGTCCTCGGTCACCAGTTGCAGAGACCGAGAATCCTTGGACGCTCCCGTTGAACGAGCAAGTCCGGGAAGAATCCGATCATCGGTAAACCAGCGGGCGTCCTCGCTGTGATGCACAAGGACGGGCGCTCGGGTCGTGGGCCGAATCACGCCGGGAGCGCTCACCTGCCGGCCGACCAGCGAGTTCACCAGCGTCGACTTGCCGGCACCGGTCGAGCCGCCCACAACCGCGAGCAGCGGGGCATCGATCGTCGCCAGCCGGGGCATGATGTAGTCGTCGAGCTGGCGGATGATCTCCTGAGTGACCTTGCGCTGCTCATCGGCTCCGGGTAGTGGCAACGGCAGGCTCACCGGGACGACCGCAGCCCGCAGCTCCGCTAGCGCAGATTCCAGCGGCGTCAACAGCCTGCCGGTCATCTGCGGCTCCCTATTCTCCAGGCGGTTTCCAGCTGGGGTCGACCTCCGAATACTGGGTAGCAGTCTGCCCCAACGGCACATAGGCCGAAGCGGACGCGCCCTGAGGCAGGCCGGTTGGGGCCGGAAACGCGATGGGTGCTGGATAATTGCCGCCCAGCCCGGCAGGGCCTGGATAGCTGGGCGGTGCGTACGCTTCGATTACACCGGTGCGGCGACGCCGGAAAGATGGGTAGGCAGCTCGGCCCTCGGGCAGGACTACTGCTTCCCGACGGATTGCTCGGATCCTTGCTAACAGTTCCTTCTCTCGCACCCGCCCGGTCTGATCGATGAGGCCACGAGTCAAGGCATCCCGAAGATACGCCAGCTCGGTGACCGCTCGCTGCATCCTAATTGTCGCAAGAAATGTGTAGGGACCTTCGAAAAGGGCATGCCACAGCGCGCGCAACCGGGTCCCCAGCCGAGACATCGCCATCGGGTCGGTTTCGGGAAGCCAGCCCAGTCGGACGTAGTCGGTGAGACGTTCCCGGATCAGCCGGCCCTCTCTAAATAGCTGCCGGACTATGAAGATGATCATGCCGATGACGAGTGGCAGCGCCACGGCAAGGTAGATGAAGAGCACGTTGCTGCCCTGCATCAGACTTGCGGTGGTGTTGAACGCCATGTGCAGGAACACCGCTACGCCATACCCAGCCAGCGGCGCGATCACCCGCACGATCTTGCTCTTGGAGCGCAGTGCAATCGCAAGCCCGATGCCGGTCATGGCGGTGAACAGCGGATGCCCGAAGAAGGTCACCAGGCCGCGCAGCACGAAGAGGTTCTGCAGCGCCTCCAGTGGCGGGACCTGGCCGAAGGTGCGCGCGGCGTACCGGTAAACGCGGCCGTAGTACAAGATGTTTTCGGTGAAGGCAAAGGCTGCGCCGGACAGGCCGGCGAGCACGATTCCGCTGAGCCGGCTGACCCACTGGTAGCGCATCAAGATCGCCAGCCAAAACAGCACTGTAGCTTTGGACGCTTCCTCAACGAATGGGGCGACATAGATGGCCGCTCGGGCAGCGGTCGCCGGGTCGCCATCACCAATGATGCTGAGATGCTGGGCCGCCAAAGTGTTGATCTGGGCAGAAGCGTAGGTCGCGACGCAGGCTCCCCATCCAAAGGTCATTAGCCAGACCCAGAATCGTTGCGGTCGGTATCGGTCGGCCCACAAGAAGAGCAAGGAAAGCGGGATGGCGGTGACCGCGGCGTACTTGACCGCGACAGGAATCGCCTCAGTCCCCAATCCGGGTAGCGTGCCGCCCGGCACCTCCCGATCAGGCACGACTTGGTTGTAGAGCAGGAGCAGCGCGGCCAGGTAGACCAAGATCATCACGACCGTGAGCCAGGCGAGCTTGTTCTTCAGCAGCCTCTTCGGCACCGGTTCCTGGGGATCAGGGTCACGAGGAATGCCGTTCCGCCGTAACGCGCGGGCTAGACCGTCTCGCTTCTTGCGAGGCGGCGCTGCAACGCTGACCGACATGGCACCAAGGATAGGTGGGATCGGACCGGCAGCCTTGCGCCAAGAGAGTTACTTGGCGAACCAGGCGATGAAGGGTTCGACGTGCATCAGGAATTCGCTCGGTCGCGCCTCGTGCCCGTCATGATTGGAGTTCATTGTGGCGAACGTCCCGTGGGGAATACGCTCGCTCAGCTCTTTGAGCCGGTCTTGGGGAAGTGTGCTGTGCGCGGCACCGAGCACCAGCGTGTTGGCATGGATCCGGGACGCGTAGTCCCACCAGATGGGTGGCGGCGCATTACGCCAGCGGTGCACCGCAATCAGGGCGCGCCAGTCGTAGTCGGCGCCGGGCTCTGGCTCCCGCGGAATCGGTTTCGGTGGATTGGCCGGATCGGGTGGCGGCATCTCCTCCAACACCAGCAGTCGGATGAACTCGGGCCGAGTAGCGGCTAACTCGTACGCCGTGACTGCACCCATGGAATGGCCGATGACGATCGCCGCGAGAATGCCAACGTGCTCCATGAACCTCACGACGTCATCACGCATGACCTCGAAGGAGTAGTCGCGGGTCCATTCGCTGTCGCCGTGGCCGCGGGCGTCCAGAGCGATCACGCGAAAGCGGTCACCCAGTGCCGTCGCCACGTTCCGCCAGCCCAGGCTGGACGAGGTCAGACCGTGCAGCAGCAGCACCACTGCAGCATCTGGCCGGCCCCACTCCCGATAGTTAAGGGTCGGTCCCCCGTGCAGACGTACGGTCGGCATGCCCGAAGGCTATCGGTTATTGGGCCTGTCAGGCGTCCAGATGGGCTAGGCGCGGCCACTGTTGGAGCCAGTCGCCTTGCGGGGCGGCGCAGACCCAAATCGGCCGACCACGCTCCTCGTTGTCGGCGCCCACCTCGTTGCTGATCACTGCAGCGGCCTGGCAATCGGTGAAACTCGCGAACGGGTCCTCCAAGCCGATAACGATCACCGGAGCGGCGCCCGGCGGCGGTGGTCCCCAAGCTGCGAAGGCGTTGTGACCGCTGAACACCGGACGCTCAAAGCCATACCACTCCAGCGCGCCCGCCTCCCCGTAGTTCCGGGTGAAGACCACAGCGCTTGCCCGCTGATCGGCAGGCAGCGAATCGAGCGTGGCGCGTACCGAGGCGACGTACTCAGGCCAACCGATCGTCTCCAACTGATCGGAGTCGAGGGCGGGGTAGAAAGAGGCCGCATATGTGCGTGCCGGCAGCACTGGCACGAAGGCTGGCCAGGCGATTGCGGCCGAGAGTGCGAGCACGACACCAGCCACGACAAGTCGGCGAGCAGTCCAGCGGGCCGCAAGGGCCGTACAGCCGGCTGCTACCAGCGGGACGGTTGCTCCCGCCAGGTAGTAACCCTTCCCCGCCGCGACAAGAAAGACCGCAGTCGACACCAGGAAGGCCAGGGCGATCGGGCGCAGTTTTGTCCACGCCGGGACGCGAAACAGTTCCACCAGTCCGTACAGCCAGACGATGGCGATCAACGGGGAGAACATGGCGAGCGCCTGAGCCAACAACCCCAACCGACCGGTGAGGCCGCCGTACTCCTCGGCGATGTCGGCGCCAAGAGCTAGCACCGGCCAGCCGTTCTGGAATTGCCAGATCAGGTTCGGAAGCCATAACAGCAGCGCGATCAGTCCGCCAAGCCACGGGTATGCGGTGCGCAGCTGCCAGCGAGTCGCCGGCACGAGCAAGACGCCGAGGAATATCGCAAAGAGCAGGACCGCGATGGCGGTCTTGTTGTTCAGGCCGACCCCAGCCAGCAGACCCGCAAGCAGCCAGAGCCGCGGCCGGTCGTCGTGCAGCGCATAGCCGACCACCAAGAGCACGGCAGTCCACGCAAGAGTGTCGAAGGTGGCGGTGCTCAGGCGATGACCCAGTGTCACGGTGATCACAGACACCGCCACCGTGCTTGCGGCCAGCAGTTGAGCTGCGCGGCCGCCGTTAAGCAAGCGGGCGAATGCGGCGGCACAAACAACGAGCAGAGCCATCGCAATCAGACTGGGCAGGCGGAGCAGCAAGAGGTTGTGCGGCGCCAGCTCCGTAGCGAGGCGGGCGAGCAACGGGGTGAATGTCGGCTGATCCGGATAGCCCCAGGCCAGCCGCTGGCTAGCGGAAACGAAGTAGAGTTCGTCGCGGTGCGGGCCGTACCGGTTGATCATGATCAACAACAGCACGGCAAGTCCGGCCACCACCGCTCCGACCTCCGAGAGCGCAAACTTCGGTCGCGCCTGCTCCATTGGACCATCTTGGCCCCCACCGCTCCATTCGGCGGCCCGCCCTTGGCCGTGCGTTCGGATCAGTCGTGTACGACGTCGCCCAAATCCGCCCACTGACCTTCCTCAACGGCCAGCAGGTAGGAATCGAGGAAGTCCCATAGAACTGACTTGTCGAAGCCGCTGGGCGATCCAGCGAACAGTGGCGAGGGCGGCGTCGGGCCCAGCGGTTGCAGCTTTACGTGGCCGATGCTCCAGGTGTGCGGCCCGTGCTGGTTATCGGATGCCAGAAGCTCGCTGAAGTTGTGCCGTTTTGCTGTTTCGTCGCTGTGACGCAGCACTCGGCCGCCCTTGACCACGAAACACGGCGTGGCGTACGCGTTCATGATCGCGTACACATCGTCGCCGTTCCACGCTTCTCCGTATTGGGCAATGAACTTCTGGAGAACGTCTGTTGAGTCACCGTGATCCATCAACGCTGGTAGCTCTGGGATTACTTATCAGCCAAACCTGCGTCCCCCAGGCTGGTTCGTTGGCGTAAATGTGCTCTCTGTGGGATCGGACGTTGGCTGGAGGGTCTTGAGCGATCGAGGGCGTGAGACAGTTTGATCACT
>Ga0307411_10000627_pt1 | contig 12773 bp, 9 predicted proteins | sample DK1Ometagenome_2_FD_203712 | JGI IMG/M metagenome (GOLD analysis project Ga0307411, IMG submission 203712) | Maize rhizosphere microbial communities from greenhouse at UC Davis, California, United States - DK15-O-1 | ecosystem: Host-associated > Plants > Roots > Rhizosphere > Soil | place: USA...
CGTGCTACGTGCCGAGGGCCGAGGGCCGCACGTAAGACGCCCCGCCTGGCGTGGGTCAGCGCAGGCGGGGCGTGTGGTACTGCTCCCCGGGCCGGAGGGAAGGTCGCGCCTTACAACGTGCGCCCTCCACTCGCGGTCCCTGCGCTGACGGTCGTGCGATCCTTCGCGTTCTCCGTGTCTTCGATCTGCCCGAAGACCCCGAGCCCCTCGGCCCGGCAATGTCCTCGCAGCCCTGTGCCGGTCGTGCCGGTCGCGATCCGACTCGCGGCCGCTGGCAGGTACGCCGGGCTGGCCTCCCGCGAGCGGGACCGGCGCACGCCTTCCTCGACGCCGGCGGGTGTGCCGGCGTGCGTGGATCGCGTGGCGTAGATGTCGGCCTGCGGGCGTGCGATCATCGTCGTGTACTGTCTCTCGTATGCCGTTTCGTTGTGGAGCCAAAAAACAAAAATCGCGCCCCGACGTTCCACCCGACGCTCCGTGCGCATCGGGCCCGGGCGAGTCCGCCGCGCGTGACGCGCGTGCGTGAATCGACCAGCGAACATCGGGACGCGACTCCCAGGGCGCAGAGTCTATAATCGACCCCCGAGATCTGTCAAGCCCCCACGTGCGACGCGACGGCCGGCAGCCCACCCCCGCGCCCGCCCCACGAAGTGTGGCCCGCGGCGCGGACAACGCGTATGATACCGGCCGGAGTCTTTCGCGAGCTCTCACCGCGCTGCCGCCCGGGCGCGGTTCCCCTCGTTCCACTCCGACATGCGGCGGGACGTACGGAAGTACGTGCGCCGCGCCGATCCGCTCAGCCGCGAGCGCCGTCCTCGTGCTTCCCACCACGCCGCCCACCGCCTTCCCCACCCTGACGCACTCGCCCGGCGCGCCCGGCGCGCCGGGCGCGCCGGCACCGGGCTTCGTGGGTGGCGCGTACCAGCCGGCCGCCGGCGACGCCGTCTCGGTCCTCCTCGTCGACGACCGCCCGGACAACCTGCTTGCCCTCGAGGCCGTGCTCGAGCCGCTGGCCGCGGCAGGCGTGCGCCTGCGGCAGGCGACGTCGGGCCGTCAGGCGCTGGAGCGGGTGGCGGCCGAGGAGTTCGCGGCTGTGGTGCTCGACGTGCAGATGCCGGGGCTCGACGGCTTCGAGACCGCTCAGGCCATCCGCGAGAGCGACGCCCTTCGGCGCCGCGCGGACCCCGCCATCGCGCCAACGCCCCTCATCTTCCTTACGGCGGGCGACACCGGCGACCGGGCGCGCGTGGCAAAGGCGTTCGCCCTCGGCGCGGTCGACTTCCTCGGCAAGCCCTTCGACCCCGACGAGATGCGCGCCAAGGTCGCCGTATTCGTCGAACTGGCGCGCACCCGGCGCGTGGCCCTGGCGGTGGCGGCGGAGCGCGCCGCGTTCGCGGTCGCGGCGGCCAAGGCGGAGGCGGCACGGCGCGTGGCCGAGGAGTCGCAGATGCGCTACCGGCTGCTCGCCGAGACGGTGCCGGCGCTGGTGTGGACCGCCACCCCCGACGGGCGCATCGACTACGTGTCGGATCAGGCAGCCGCCTACGTCGGGGCGACGCCCACCGAGGTGCTCGGCGAGGGGTGGGCGGCGTTCCTCCACCCCGACGACGTCACCCCCACGCGCCACCGGTGGCAGCGCTCCGTCGCCGCCGAGCAGCCGTACGAGATCGAGTTCCGCATCTGGTCCGCCGCGACGCGCACCTACCGCTGGCACCTGGGCCGGGCGGTGCCGCGGCGGGACCCCGCAGGGCGCGTGGCGGGCTGGGTCGGCGCGAACACCGACGTCGAGGAGAGCAAGGTCGCCGAGACGGCGCTCCGCGGCGCCCGCGCCGCCGCCGAACAGGCCGCCGAGCGCGCGCGCCGGCTCCAGGCGCTCACCGCCGCACTCTCCGGTGCCCTCACCCCCGCCCAGGTGGCCGACGCCGTACTCCGCGAGGGCATGGCGGCTCTCGGCGCCAAGGGAGGCGGCGTGACGCTCGTGACCGCCGACGGAGCACACCAGGAGCTCGTGAGCGTCGCCGGCTTCGCGGACCGCGATACGCGGGCGTGGGAGCGCTTCTCGCTCGCCGAGCCCTACCCGGCCAACGAGGTCGTCGCCCGCCGTGCGCCCGTGCTGCTGTCGACCATGGAGGAGTACGCCGCCCGCTACCCGTCGCTCGCGGTGGCGGTCGCTGCGGGCGGGTATCACGCCTACGCGGCCGCGCCCCTGGAGGTGGACGAGCGCGTGCTCGGTGCGATCGGCTACAACTTCACCGAGTCGCGGACGTTCACGGACGACGACCGCGCGTTCGTGCTCGCGCTGGCGCAGCAGACGGCGCAGGCGCTCGAGCGCGCGCGGCTCTACGAGGCGGAGCGCGCCGCGCGCACCCGGGCCGAAGAGGCGCGGGCGCGCGCCGACGAGGCGAACCGCGCGAAGAGCGAGTTCCTCTCCACGATGAGCCACGAGCTGCGCACGCCGCTGAACGCCATCGCCGGCTACGTGGACCTGCTGACGATGGGGCTGCGCGGCCCGGTGACGGACGAGCAGCGCGAGGACCTCGCCCGCATTCGGCGGAGCGGCCAGCACCTGCTCGCCCTCATCAACGACATCCTGAACTTCGCGCGGCTCGACGCCGGCCAGGTGGAGTTTCGCATCCAGGACGTGCACCTCGACCCGGTGCTCGCCGACCTGGAGGCGCTCGTCGCGCCGCAGGTCGCGGCGAAGGGGCTCACCTACAGCCACCAGGCGTGCGGCGCGCCGGTCGCCGTCCGCGCCGACCCCGAGCGCCTGCGGCAGATTCTGCTCAACCTGCTCACCAACGCCGTGAAGTTCACCGACGTCGGCGGGCGGATCGCCATCGCCTGCGACGCGAGCGACCGCGCCGCGGTGCGGGTACGCGTCCGAGACACGGGGCGCGGGATCCCGGCCGACCAGCTCGAGCGGATCTTCGAGCCCTTCGTGCAGGTGGACCGGAACCTCACCCCGGGCAGCCAGCAGGGAGTGGGACTCGGCCTGGCGATCTCGCGCGACCTGGCACGGCGTATGGGTGGCGACCTCGCCGCGAAGAGCGCGCGCGGCGAGGGTTCGACGTTCACGCTGACGCTGCCAGGGGCGGGGTGAGGGGCTGAGCTCCGGCACCGGCACGAGCACGAGCAGCAACGACGCGAGCCCCGGGGCGGCCACGATCCGTCCGGCAGGTGCGAGAGCTGGCGACGCGCCGCGGGTCGGGCGAGGGGCGCGGTGCACCGCACCGGCCCGGCCGTTAGGCGCGGGTCCATGATACGAGAAACGGGCGGTCCCGCCGGGTGCCTAACGATTAGCCTTTCGCAATGACCCTAACGAGTCCGCATGGCGCTCGCGCGCCCGTTCGTTACGGCCGCGTTATGGTGCCCCCGCGCGCCGGGCGGGGCCGGCCACGACCGTGACGGCGGCGTAATGCCGCACCGCATTCCGGCGCCCGAGGCGAGACTGCATGACGATCGCCTCACTCCGCGGCGCGAGGCACGACGTCGCCCTCGGCGACGTCCGCGGGCACGGCGCGGCGTGCGTCGGCTGCGTGAACGACGCGCCGCTCGCGCGGCTGGCGGCCGACCGGGCGTCCCGGCGCGGGGGGTCGACCGGGAACCGCGCGGCCGTCTCCCGTCTGCTCGACCCGTACCGGCACCGCGTCATGCCCGGCCACACCGACGAGCACGCGGGGCGCACCCGCGAGCGCGGCACGGCGCCGCCTGCGCTACGTGCACGCGCGGCCGATCTACTGGAGTCGTGCGCCAACTCCCACGCGGTCTGTGCCGCCGTGGGCGACGGGCTGCACCGGCTCTCCAAAGCGACCGGGCTCGACACCATCGTGCCGGTCCGCGGCGACGCGATCGGCCGCCTCTGACACTGCCATACCGGGCGCGTCGGGCCAAGGTCGTGGATCAATTTGGGTCATTCCGCGGGAGCGCTGCGCCGCGCCGTCGCGGGTGCGTGCTGGCATCCCGCATGAGCGCGCGGAGCGCGCGAGTGTCGGGATCGACTCTCCGTACCGCGGGGCTGGCCCCGGCGCCGGGACGGTCGATCCCGACACTCGCCCCGCCTGCGGCGGTGCTCCTGCGGGATGACACCTCACTCGCGACCCGGCGGGTCGCTCCTGCGGGATGACCCTCGGCACTCGCGCTGCTGCCTAGCGCTCCTGCGTGGTGACGGCACGCACCTGCCCGCGGGTCGCTTCCCGAGCCGCAGCCGCGCTCGGGACAGGCTCTGCGGGCTGACACCCGTAAACTGACCCACTACCCGGGCCAACATTCCGGGCAGGGACGCGGCCTGGGCTTCGTCGTGGTGACGCTCCTCGCGAGACCGCTGCCCGCCCGGCGTCGGGCGTGGAGCCGACGGTCAGCGGGTACCCGCTCTACAACCCGGCGCCACTCTCGGCGCGGGAGGTCCCGGTCCGGGCGGCGGATCCCTTGGGCCAGACGTACCCGGGCGGCCGTTCCGGGCGCAACGGCCGCCCGGGTACGTCTGGCCCCACGCCGTGAGGCCCGGAAAGTCGGACCCCGGCGTTGACAGGGCGTGCGGCAAGCAGTACGTCATCGGCGTACTCGCGATTTGTGCGCCGGCGGCGCCGGCGCACCGGCCGCGAGCCCAGGATAGCTACGTGTAGCTGCCGTAATAGCCGCGCCTGCGGTAACGGCTGTAACCGCCGCCTTCGTTTTCTTCTAGCGCTGTATTGCCGAAGCTCGCGACCGGTGGTGATGCCGGCTCCCCGTCGTCGCCGCGAATGCGAGTCGCCGAATGACGAAGATGCCGACTGTAGACCCCAAGCCCACGTTTACCGGAGCGCCGCAGCCGGACGGCGGCACGCCGCCGTGCGGCGTGCCGCACGGCGCCGCGCTGGAGGCCGCCCTCGAAGCGGCGCTGCGACACCGCGACTTCACCGCCCCCGACGTCAGCGACGCCGTGAGCGCCTACGCCCGGCAGGCGCGGGCGCGGGGCGTCACGTCCGACCAGATGCTCGAGGCGTTGAACGCGCAGCTCGAGCGGTCGCTGCGTCCCCGCACCCGCGCGGCCGACTACGAGGTAATCGCGCCCTACCTGGCGCGCCGTGCGGTGCGCGCCTACCACCAGTCGCGGTAGCCGGCCGCGCGCCGGGGCCGTGGGCGGCGCGCGCGCCAGCGAGGGAATCGCCAATGGGACAGGAAGCCCGCTGCCTCGCGTCGCACGGCGCCCGGAGCGCCGAAGGCGTCGTCCATCTGGAGACGGACTACCTGACCTTCCGCGACGACGCCGGCGACTTCCGGCTCCGGATCCCGTTCAAGGACGTCGAGCGGGCCGACGCCACTGACGGCCGCCTCACCGTCCGCTTCGCCGGCGGCGCCGCCACCTTCCACCTCGGCGCGCCGGCCGCGAAGTGGGCAGAGCGCATCCGCGCGCCGAAGCCCCTCGTCGACAAGCTCGACGTGCGACCCGGCGCCCGCGTCGCGCTCGTGGGCGCCACCGCGGGGGCCGGCCAGGACGAGCTGCGCGGGCAGCTCGCCGAGCGCGCCGAGACGATCGCCGTCGGGCGCCCGCGCAAGGAGAGCGACGCCATCTTCCTCTGGGTGGAGTCCGAGCGGGACCTGGCCCGCGTCGGCACGCTCGAGCCCTACATGAAGCGCGACGGCGCGCTCTGGGTGATCCACCCCAAGGGCAAGGCGGGCATCCCCGACACGACCGTGTTCGCGGCGGCCAAGGCCGCCGGGTTCACCTACACGAAGGTCGCCCGCGTGAGCGACACGCACACCGCGGAGAAGCTCGTGATCCCCAAGGAACGGCGCTGACGGCGGCGTGGCGACCGGGCGCCGCGGCCCCTCAGCGTTGGTCCTCGTCGGCGGCTCGCTCGACCTCTTCCAGGACCGCCAGTAGCCTCTCGATGGTGCGCGGCGGGGTCTCGGCCAGTACGCGCGCCTCGAGGCGCTGGAGGCGCGCGTAGACCTCTGCCGCCACGCTCTTCCCGCGTCGCGTGAGGCGCACCACGAACGTGCGGCGATCCTGCTCGCTCACCTCCCGCACCGCCAGGCCGCGCGCGACCAACCGGTCGAGGATGCTTGTGAGCGTCGATCGCTTGTGCGCGAGCGCGCGGTGCAGCTCGGCGACCGTACTGTCGCCGTGGCTCACCAACTGGGCCAGGATGTGCGCCTCCGCCTGCGTCACCCCGAGCTCGCTCATCCGCTCGAGGTAGAGGCCAATCCGGTGCGTTGCGCGATGGATCTCGGGAATCAGGCGGAGTGGCATCGCGAGTGGCGAGTGGCGAGTTGGGAGTCGGGAGTCGGGAGTCGGGGGTGCAGTGGCCGAGAGCCGAGCGCCGAGCGCCGAGCGCCGCCGTTAGGGCAGCGGCCGCCGGTCCGGCGGCACCCAGCTCGCGCGGGCGCCGGGACTCTTGAGCAGCGCCTCCGAATAGTAGGCACCGAGCAGCCGCGGGTCGAACAGCTCGGCGTTGAGACGCGCAAAGGTCGGAAAGTCCGCGGCCGGCGCGGCCGCACGGTGGGCGGCCACCAGGTGCATGAAGGCCCGCGTGATCGTGTCGTGATACCGGCTCCCACTGCCGTGGTGCTCCGCGAATCGGCGCAGTGCGCGGGCCATCCGGTCGGCGGCCGCCTCGAGGTCCGCCGCGCGCAGAAGGATCCACGCCAGGCGCACGTGGTCGTAGTGCCGGAAGCGGTCGTTGCCGAGCGTGAGTTCCTCCACGGCAGTCAGGAGCTCCGCGTCGTCCAAGTCGGCCGAGCACGTGATGTACGCGGGGACCGACACGTCGGCATCGTCAATCGGCATGAGAGTCTCCATGAATGTGGGTCCGGCATCCCGCTCGCTCCGCGCGTCGTGCGCCGCCTCGGCGGGCGGACCGGCCGTGCGCCCATGGCGCGCGTCGTCGACTGGCAACGGATGCGGGTGCGGCAGGCGGCGCCGATGTCGAGCGCCATCGCCGCGGCCGCAAGGGCGAGCCGGCGGTGCGAAACGTGAGGCACGGACATCCCTCCGGCGGTCCGTGGCCGGCGACCGCTGGAAGCGGCCGGAACGGCAAGCCAGCGCCGCCCGCCCGCCGCCACGCGTCAATGACGGGGAGTTCGTATATTACGGTTTCGTATCATCGCGCGCAAGTCTCCGGCTCCGTGCGCTCGGCGCGCCTACACGAGCTCCTCGACGGGGCGCCACGCCGGGCCGGACCTCACTTCCACGTGAGCACGCTCACCAGGTCCGACGCGTCGTCCGTCCACACGCGCACGTTGGCCCGCGGTGGGAGTGGGGACCACCCGGGTTGCCTGACGACGGCGGCGAAGTCGGTCGCGCGGCGCGCCACTACCACCCAGCTCGACGTGCTCTTGAGCATGCGGTTCTGCAGAGCCGTGAACTGTACGTCGCCGCCCACCGCGCCGGCCACCCGGGCGTCGCGGGCGAGCTCGGTGACCACGGGCCGGAGATCGAGGTGACGATTGCTGATGTGGAAGGCGACGAGGCCGCCGGGCGCGAGCTTGCGGAGGTACAGCGCGAGCGCCTCCCGCGTCATCAGGTGCACCGGGATGGCGTCGGAGCTGAAGGCGTCGAGCAGGATCAGGTCGTAGCCGCCGTCCGGCGCCCCCACCAACGAGCGGCGCGCGTCGCCGAGCACCACCCGGGCGTCGGGCGCGCAGTCGCGCAGGTAGGTGAAGAAGCGCGGGTTGCGGGCGATGCGCTCGACGATCGGGTCGATCTCGTAGAACGTCCACTGGTCGCCGGGCCGCGCGTAGCAGGCGGTGGTGCCGGCGCCGAGTCCCACGACGGCAACGCGGCGGGCGGGGCGGGCGTCCATGACCGACGCGAAGAGCTGCCCGAGCGGCCCCTCGCGATGGTAGTACGTGAGCGGCTCGCGCCGGTACTTGGCGGCCAGGAGCTGCGCCCCGTGCATCGTCGTCCCGTTGACGAGTATGCGGAACGTCGAGTCCCCCCGCACCTTGTAGACGCCGAAGAAGCTGCGCGCGCGCAGCAGCGTGTCGTCCACCGTGGTGAGCCGCCCCACGTACCCGCCGACGATGATCGCCGCCACGCCGAGGGCGAAGCGCAACGGGCGGTTGCGGAACAGGATGCAGAGGACGCCCGCCGCACCCCACGCCCCGATGATGCGGCCGCCCGCCACCTTCCCGCCGGCGAACCACCCCGGCAAGAGCGCGGGCTGGAACATCGCGACGACGAGCGCGAAGAGCAGGAGCGGGAGCAGGACGTCGAGGGCCGCGGGGTGCGGGCGCCACCGCCGCCACCAGGGCCTCGCACCACCGCCGCCGACCAGGGGCTCGTCGGCGGCGGCCGGCGGCGGCGGCGCCGCCGGCCGCAGCAAGCAGGCGAGGACGAGCACGAGCGGGTACTCGACGACGCTGCTGAACAGCGCCGGCGCGACGAGGACGTTGAAGGCGCCCCCGAGCACGCCGCCCACGGACATCCAGAGATAGAACTCGGTCAGCCGGTCGGCAGACGGGCGTGTCGCCGCCAGCTCGCCGTGGCAGACCATGGCGGTGGTGAACAGGACGAGCAAGTGCACGGCGGCGAGCAGCCAGAGCGGGCGCGTCGTGCCGCCGAGCATCATCACCGCGAGCGGCGCGATCACGATGGCCTGCGCGCGGAGCATCAAGTCGTGCGGGAACAACCGCCGTCGCGCGAACACCAGCACGAACGAGAGCAGGTAGAGTGCGAGTGGGATGACCCAGAGCAGCGGGATCGACGCGACGTCGGTGGTGATGTACGCGGTGGCGCCGAGGAGGAGGCTGGACGGCACGAACGAGAGCAGGACCCATCGCGCGACGCGCCGCCATCCGAGCGCGGGCGAGCGCTCCGCCACGGCGCCCGGCGCACCGAGACCGTAGGTACGAACGGCACCGGGAGCCGCACGCTCCGCGAGCCCGAGCACGGGCTCCGCCCGGGCCCGGGCGCCGAGCGCGAGCAAGGCACACGTGACGAGCAGCAGCGCCAGCACGCCATAGCCGACGGCCCAGGCCCGACTCTGCTCCGTGAGGCGGAGGGTGGGCTCGAGGAGGAGCGGGTAGGCGAGCAGGGCGACCAGACTGCCGGCGTTGCTCGCGGCGTAGAGGAAGTACGGGTCGGCCGCATCGGGGTGGCTCGTGCGCGCGAACCACCGCTGGAGCAGCGGCGCGCCCGCCGAGAGGGCGAAGAACGGGAGCCCCAGCCCCACGGCGAGCGCCGCGAGCAGCCACGGCACCGGCGACCCGCCGTCCGGCGGCTGCCACCCGGCCGGGACGGCGACCGGCAGGACGACGGCCGCGAGCGCGACGAGCGCCAGGTGCACGCCGGCCTGCGCTCGCGGCCCGAGCCGCTCCTCGGCGACGTGGGCGTAGAGGTAGCCGCCGAGCAGGATGATCTGGAAGAAGAGCAGGCACGTGTTCCAGACCGACGGCGTCCCGCCGAGCAGCGGCAGCACCATCTTCGTGAACATCGGCTCCAGCGTGAAGAGGAGCGCGGCGTTGACGAAGATGGTGACGGAGAAGACGGCGGCCGCCACGGCAGCGGCACGGGAGCGCGGCTCGGCGGCGCCAGTTGCGCCGTCGTGCTCGCCCGGGAGGGGTTGGGCGGTCATGTACGTCACTCGGTGAGGCTGCCCGAATGATGACGCGTGCACGCTGGATGCGGGAGAGCGGCGGGCGTACCATCTTGACGCCGGGCGCCCCGCGCGCCACGTTCTCCCTGAATCATTCAGGGGAATGCGTGCGCGACGAGGAGCTGGAGCTGCTCAAGGGGACGCTCGACGTGCTGGTCCTCAAGGCGCTCGCCTGGGGCCCGCGCCACGGCTACGAGGTGGCCCGGTGGATCGGCGACGCGACGAACGACGCGCTGCAGATCGAGGAGGGGGCGCTCTACCACGCGCTGCACCGGCTCGAGCGGAAGGGGTGGCTGGCGAGCGAGTGGGGTCTCTCCGACGCCAACCGGCGCGCGAAGTACTACACGCTGACGCGCCTCGGCCGCCAGCAGCTCGGGGTCAAGACGGCGGCGTGGACGCGATACGCCGAGGCGGTGTTCGCCGCCCTGCGCACGGCCTGAGCCCGGGGCCGACGATGTCGCGCACGGTGCGCCTTCCCGACGGCATTCGTCGCGCTTTCCGGCTCGCCGCGTCGGGGCGGCCGGCGGCACGCATCGCCGACGACGTGGACAGTGAAGTGTCGTTCCACCTGCACCTGCGGGCCGAGGAGCTCGTGGCGCGCGGGTGGCCGCCCGAGGCGGCGCGCGCCGAGGCGCTCCGGCGGTTCGGGGACGTTCGACGCTGGAGCGAGGCCATGGGCGAGGTCGACCGGGAGCGCGTGGGGCTCGAGCGGCGCGCCGAGTGGTGGGACGGCGTGCGGCACGACCTCCGGTACACGCTGCGCGGGTTCCGGCGGCAGCCGGGCTTCGCGGCGGGCGTGGTGCTGACGATGGCGCTCGGCGTCGGCGCCAACGCGACGATGTTCGGCGTCGTCGACCGGCTGATGCTCCGCCCGCCCCCGCACGTCGTGGACGCCGGCCGGGTGCGGCGGGTGTACTTCGCGACCACGGTGGACGGCGCCGAGCAGGCCGGCGCCACGACGAGCTACGCCCTGTTCGCGGCGCTGCGCGACGGGACGCACGCGTTCGCGCGCCTCGCCGCGTTCGACTTCCGCGAGGTCGTGTTCGGCACCGGCGCCGACGCGCGCGAGATCCCCGCCGCCGCGGTGAGCGCCGAGTTCTTCCCGGCGCTCGGCGTGCGCCCGCACCTCGGCCGGTTCTTCACGCCCGACGAGGACCGCCCGCCGCTCGGGACGGCGCTCGCCGTCCTCGGTTACGAGATGTGGCAGCGCGAGTTCGGCGGGGACCGCGCGGTGCTCGGGCGCGCGCTCCGGATTCTGAACCGCGACTACGTGGTCGTGGGCGTCGCCCCGCCGGGCTTCTCCGGCGTGGACCTCCGCCGCGTGGACGTGTGGCTGCCGATCAGCGTCGCGTCGAACGAGATCGCCGGCCCCTACCTCCGCCTGGCCGACTCCACCGGGCGGCTGCCGTGGCACCAGGTGCGCGATCTGGGGTGGGTCGAGATCGTCGGGCGCCTGGCGCCGGGCGTGCGCGACGAGCAGGCGGAGGCCGAGCTCTCGCTCGCGTACCGCCGCTGGCGGGCGGCCGGGCCGAAGCCCGAGTCGGCCGCCGAGGTCGCGCGGCTGCGGCCGCGCGTCACCGTCGGCCCCGTGCAGCGCGAGCGCGGGCCGGAGCGGACGAACGACTCGCGCGTGGCGACGTGGCTCGCGGGCGTTTCGGTCCTCGTGCTGCTGATCGCCTGCGCGAACGTCGCCAACCTGCTCCTCGCCCGCGCCATGCGCCGGCGGCGCGAGATCGCGCTGCGCGTCGCCCTCGGCGCCGGCCGGGCCCGACTCGTCAGGCAGCTCGTGCTGGAGAGCGTCGTGCTCGCGCTGCTCGGCGGGGCGGCGGGGTTCCTCGTCGCGCGCTGGGGCGAGGGGCTCGTGCGCGCCGTCCTGCTCCCCGACGTGGCGTGGCCCGGCGCGCTCGCCGACCCGCGAGTGCTCGCCTTCACCGCGGGCGCGGCGCTCCTCACCGGGCTCCTCGCCGGGCTCGTGCCCGCCGCGCACGCCAGCCGACCCGACCTGACTGGGGCGCTCAAGGCGGGCGCGCGCGAGGGGAGCTTCCAGCGGTCGCGCACCCGCACGCTGCTGCTCGTGGGCCAGGCGGCGCTGTCGCTCGTGCTGCTGGCCGGCGCGGGCCTCTTCGTGCGCAGCCTGCGCAACGTCACGCACGACGACCTGGGCTACGACGTCGAACGCGTGCTGCTGGTCGACCTGAACCCGCTCCCGGCCGGTTACACGAGCGAGGAGCTGCCGGCGCTGTACGAGCGCGCGTACGAGCGGGTGCGGGCGCTGCCCGGCGTGAGCGGGGCGAGCCTCGCCATCACCGCGCCGCTCTACACGCGGATCACCGTCGACGTGCGCGTGCCGGGCCGTGACTCCAGCCCGACGCTCCCCTCGGGCGGGCCGCTGCTGAACGGCGTGACCGCGGACTACTTCCGCACCGTGGGCACGCGCATCGTCCGCGGGCGCGGCTTCACGGAGGCCGACCGCTTCGGCGCGCCGCGCGTGGCGGTCGTGAACGAGACGATGGCGCGCGTCGTCTGGCCCGGCCGGAACCCGCTCGGCCAGTGCATGCGCGTCGGGGACAGTGACACCATCCCCTGCACGACGATCGTCGGAGTCGCCCAGGACACTCGGTGGAGAGAGATCCGCCCCGAGCCCGCCATGCAGTACTACGTCCCACTCGCCCAACGCCAGTGGGACGGGCCCTTCCGCGTGCTGTTCGTGCGGTCGACCGGCGACCCGTCGGCGGTGGTGCGGGCGGTTCGGCGGGAGGTGCTCGCCGTCGCGCCGCGGCTCCACTTCGTGGAGGTGCAGCCGCTCCGCGACTTGGTGGCGCCGTCGGTGCGGCCGTGGCGGCTCGGCGCGAGCCTGTTCACCGCGTTCGGCGCACTGGCGCTCGTGCTCGCCGCGGTGGGGCTCTACGGCGTGCTGGCGTACACGGTCGTCCAGCGCACGCCGGAGATGGGACTCCGCGTCGCGCTCGGCGCGAGCCGAGCGAACGTGCTGCGCCTCGTCGTCGGCGAGGGACTGCGCGTGGCCGCGGCCGGCACCGTCGTCGGCCTCGTCGTCGCGCTCGTCGCCGGCCGGTGGGTGAGCAGTCTGCTGTACGGAGTGTCGGCGCACGATCCCGCAGTGCTCGCGCTCGTGAGCGCGGCGCTCCTCCTGGTGGCCGTCGCCGCGAGCGCCGTCCCCGCCTGGCGGGCGACCCA
>Ga0307411_10000628_pt1 | contig 12768 bp, 16 predicted proteins | sample DK1Ometagenome_2_FD_203712 | JGI IMG/M metagenome (GOLD analysis project Ga0307411, IMG submission 203712) | Maize rhizosphere microbial communities from greenhouse at UC Davis, California, United States - DK15-O-1 | ecosystem: Host-associated > Plants > Roots > Rhizosphere > Soil | place: USA...
AATTCCTGGTCTATCAATGCTGCCAACTTTTGCTATCTCATGATGATTATGTAAAATCCAATCTGATAGGGTAATAGCGGTGCTTGTTTTAAAGGGTGGGTGAACCATAAGATCCGCAGGTTTATGTATAATCAGAAAATGTTCATTTTGAGCAATAATAGTGACATTTTTTGTTTTATCATATACTGTTGTCGGTTCTATTGTCTGTTGATGTGGAAATGTGATAGAAATAATGTCATCTTTCTTAACTGGGGCACTACTTTTAGTAATGGATTTGCCATTGATTGTTACCGAATGATGAGCAATGAAAGACTGAAAAAAGTTGCGAGAATAGTGTGAAAAGTGCTGTGTAAGATAGATATCAATTCGCTGCTTCGTGTTTTCAGTAACAATAAAGGTAAAATGAGCACCAGGCTGAATGTTATCATACATGTTCATAGTCATGCTCTCCAATAGATAGGGTTGTTTCTAATTGATTAAAAATATAGAATCACATCCTAATTATAAATATTATCTGTAACAGTCTTAAAGTCAAATGGGAATTTCGGTTGCATCTCATTAAAAGAGTGTCTAAACTGATATAATGCAGGGTAACCTATTCTGGGCATGAGGAGAAAGGCCATGGATATAAAAAATATAATGAACGAAATCCAGGAAAATATCGCACAAGTAATTTCTCGGGATAGCGTGATAGGGAGCCAGCTATGGGATAAACTATTAAAAGTTCATCCCGTTGATATAGCCTTACTATTTAAGGGGCTTGATAAGTCTCGTATAAAACAATTATATAATGCTCTACCCGAGCATATACAATTGGATCTTTTTCCTGAGCTTCAAGACAGTATCAAGGTTATTGTTCTTTCTTCTCTTGATAGCCACGATCAATTTAAAGCATTTCAAACATTATCTACTGATGAATTAACTAATCTGTTTGATATTTTTTCTGATGAAGAGTTAAAGAGATACCTTCATTCATTACATAAGAAAGTTCGAGAAAAAGTTACTCGAATGCTTACTTTTGAACCAGAATCGGCTGCGGGGATAATGCACACAGATGTGATTACCCTGATAGAAGATTTTTCGGTAGAAAAGAGCATTAATCTGATTCAGCGCTTACGCCCAAGTAGAGATGTTCATAGGATTATGTTTGTAGTAAATAAAGAACATCGGTTGGTTGGACATGTCTATTTAGAAGATCTCGTATTTAATAAGCCTGCTACTCGGATAGCCTCATTTATGCATAAAAATGAGGTCGTGGCAACCGCGAACGAAGACCGTGAAGCAATTGTCAAAGAGATGGTTCATTATGGTTTAACGACGGTTCCTGTTATTGGTGAAGATGGAATATTTCTAGGGGTCATTTCTGGAGATACCTTAGTCGATGTGCTTGTTGAAGAAGCGAGTGAAGACGTACAAAAAATGGCTGCCATGGCGCCATTAAAGCGCCCCTATTTTGAAACACCGTTTTTTCAGTCTGTCTATGAAAGAAGTTATATTCTGGTTATTTTGTTACTTGCCGGTTCTGTTTCGACAACTATTATGCGCCTTTATGAATCCACATTAACAGAAATGCTTCTGTTTTTTGTCCCTATGCTGACAAGTGTTGGTGGTAATACGAGTAACCAGACCTCAGCAGTTGCAATCTGTGGTATGGTTTCAGGCGAGTTTGATACGTCGACCCTAAAATATTTTCTACGCAGAGAACTTGCAATGGCTTCATGCTTGGCAGTTATTTTGGGGGTTACTGCGTTTGGCCGAGTATACTTGACAAGTGGGGTGTTATGGGACAGTGTTGTTGTGAGTATCACACTTTCAATAATTGTACTTGTTTCAGTATCGCTTGGAAGTGCAATGCCATTTTTATTAAAACGGTTTAATATTGATCCCGCCTTTTCAGCAGGACCATTTTTAGCAACTATTATGGATATTTTAGGAATTTTAATCTATTGCACAAGCATTAAGCTGTTGCTTTTCTAACGCGATAATTTAAAATAATTTCTTATTTTTCTTGACAAAACAACTTTATAAATATACCTTCTAATAGTGAATTAATCATTGATAAAAAATTAGTGGGCCGCTAGCTCAGTCGGTAGAGCATCAGCCTTTTAAGCTGTGGGTCGTTGGTTCGAGTCCAACGCGGCTCACCACTATTCTGTTGACATTACGTCCCTATCGTCTAGCCTGGTCTAGGACATCGCCCTTTCACGGCGAAAACAGGGGTTCAAATCCCCTTGGGGATGCCATTTTCCAGTTGTGGCATGCTGTTTAAACAATGTGAATGATGATATAAATCGGTGTAATAAGAAAAGACTTTCTATGTATGGACTATAATAGTGTATACAGTCTTTTTCAAAGATCTTTACTACAATAATTCATCTAGTAACGCATGAAAAGGTTGGAGGCTTCTATGCATATATATTACGTATCAAAAATTTTATTTGTCAGTGTAATGTTTGTCTATTCATCATGTGCAATGGAATTAGCAGATCAACCTCACATAAGGGCACAATCGACTTTTCATATACATCTTATACCAGATAAAGGTTTTGATTGTACTAAGATCAGTGAGTATTTCTCTGGTAAGGTTAAGTTGCAAAAGGGAATAGATACGTATATCGCGGTTAAACAAAGTTATAGTGACGGCTCTATAGTAACTAATGGTATTAATATAAACAAAACTATGCTTGATACAATATATACAAACAACCATATGGTGTGGTATGACAAGGATATAGTTTTAGGATGGTGTACAGTAGAAGCGTTTAAGTCCCTGATGAATGATAGTAGTGATATTGTTCTTAATAGATATGTGGCAAATACTGTCGATAATACATATGTGGAATCTGTCAATCAACCATCATCCTGGATGGGAAGAGTAATGATCGGCATGATAATTGCAGTTCCCATTGCTCTAATATATTGGTTTGCATATAAAAAATAGAAAGAGTAGTAGATTGTTCCACATTATTTTTCCTAACTTTGATTACAGTATTTTATATGCGCCTAGACGGTTAGTCTTACAAGCTCAATGAAAAAACTACCCGTTGATATTAGTACGTTTTCAGAGTTGCGTCGTTTGAATTATGTATATGTTGATAAAACAGAATATGCGTATCGTATGATTACTGGCGGGCGTCGCTATTTTTTATCACGGCCAAGGCGTTTTGGAAAATCGTTACTTGTTTCAACATTAAAAGAAATATTATGTGGTAATAAAGAATTATTTCATAATTTGTGGATTAGTAATAGTGATTATTAGGTCAAAACACGCTGTTATAGCCTTAGATTTTTTTCGTCTTAATGCCAATTATTTCATTAATGTTTCAGTCGGGGTATTTAACTATAGTTGATTACGATGATGATACAGAATTATATCGTCTTGATTATCCTAATTATGAAGTTAAGCGTTCATTTTCAAAAATATTTACTTGAAGTTTTTACGCATATTGACTGTTGTAATAACCTAAGCAGTAGTTAGTCTAATGGATTAGGATAAAGAAGCGGTAATGACAGTAGTCTTTTGTTCCTTAGATAATCTCTCCATGGCATATCTGCGCATGGTTCTAGGCATTTGATGTGCATGTTCAGATAAAAAACTGATTAAGCTCACCTCATGTTTTTTGCCAGCTTCGCGCAGCATCCAACCGACCGCTTTGTGAATAAGATCATGTTGATCATTGTGTAATAATTTGGCTATTTTAAAAGTCCATTCCAGTTCTGATTGACGTATGAAATACCACGTGGCGACAATGGCAATTCTACGTTCCCATACATTCTTTGAGGCGGCGAGTGTTTCAAGAATAGAACAATCTTGTTTAAAAAGATGTGCTCCTATAATCAGATGAGCAGAACTATCTACCAAATTCCAGTTATTAACGTGGTGCATATTGGTTCTATAAAATTGATATACGTTTTCTTTGTGAGGTTCTGTTGCTGTGCTGTATTGCTTGGTCAATATAATGAGCGCTAATAATCGTTCTTCGTTTATAGAAGATACTATCAAGCATTGCAAATCCTCTAACGTTAGAGAGATAAAGTGCTGTGCAATCTTTCGCACAGTAGGAACGGTTATTCCAATAAATTGATCATGCTCTGCGTAATCGCCAATGCCCGTTTTAAAAAAAGCAGCACTTCTTTTTGGAGTAGAGTCAAGAGAGTTTTGTAATACATTTCGTAGTAGGTGAAGAGTGTTAGACATAGTATTTCTCATGATCAATAAGCCATTGTTTTTCGCATAGTGCCGCCACTATATCTTCCAAGGCCCCCATTAGTATTAATGATACAATGGCAGGGAATGTGACAGATTTAATTGAATCTGTTATTCCTGGAATAATCGCTGCCTTTGTTTTAAATCTGAGCCTTTCAATCTCATGCTCTAAACCGTGCCTATCAACAAATTCTAAAAGATGAAGGCCATCTTCATCACTCATTGCAATCATTGGCCCAAGCTGTGTATCGAGCCAAGATGTTTTTAAAACTTTGTGATATTGATAATCTTTTTGTTTTTGTGCTTCTGTTAACATGTATATCCTATATTTTGCGAGGCGTTTTTAAGCATCATTACCATATGTTCAGTATAATGATTCTAAAAAAACATGCGATAAAATTCAGGCATTGATTTTTATGGCCTCAATTGGTGTCAAAAACGCGTTGAAACAAAGGGAATATCATGAATTTTTCTGATTTTGGTAGACATACTCTTTTCTTTTCGTTTAGCATTTTTTTTACGTCGAGCAGCTAATATGATGTGACGTTGTAATTCAAGATAGTCTTCATTCATAATCCGTATAAGCTCTATCAGCATGAATTACAGATTTGCGAGATATGTCAAAGCTAAATTCTTTAGCAACTTTAATATCACTGAAAGATCTTGGTTCAATAATAAACTCGACAGGTTTTCCATCTTTGGTAAGAAGTATGTGAACTTTAATTCCAAAGAAATAGCTTTTCCTAATTGCAGAGTATCCTCTATATATAGCTCATTTTGATACATTTTACTTTGAGATATTCTGATATCTGAACATACTGGCACTGGAAAACTATCTAGTGCATAAATATTTTCATGCTTAATAGCTTTAATAGCTTTTTGTTCTAGTTCTCTCTGAAGCGGATTTAAGCTGAGTGCCTTCAAGTTGGTTAAGCCAATCGTTCTAGAGGCCCCATTTGGGCTTTAAAGGCGAGCGTTTTACAAACTGAAATATATTGATATAATTAAAAGCAGTATGTTCATTGTAATATAAAGGCGTAACTGTGAAAAAATTAGCATATATTATTATGTTAAGCAATCTGCTATTGCTCGGTTGCGAACATGATTTGAAATATACGAAAGATACATGTCATAGACGGTATTATCTGGAGAGCCCTGCTTTAATTACTGATAAAGATCGACAGAACTGTTCGGAATGTCGTTTTTCTCGATGGGAAGTATATGATAAAAATGAAAAACGGTATATTGCGCACATTGCCTATGATCCCTTTAAATGTTTCATAGAATTTTTGCGTGTTGATGAAGGATATAAAGAACAAGGAATTGGAAAAAAGCTTGCATATAAAGCTATTAAAGATATGCGTATAAAGTATAATTGTGAAAAAATTTCTTTAAGAAGCTCTTTAGAGGGTGAAAAATTCTGGGAAAAGTTGGGGGCTCAGCGCAACGATAATGATGGCAAATATTATTTTTCTAATTCTTAATTTATAAATATTTTATACGTACTTCTTTGGGAAAATTATTATGGGAAGAGATGCTTTTAAAGTTTACATTACAATTTTATGTGGCCTTTTGATTTGTGCAAACATTTCGGTATATAGCATGAAAAATAATAACCGGCCATTAGACCAAAAAGGTATTCTTGGTACAGTGCTTGCCACGCTTGCGACTTCAAACGTAATGCATCATTACAATAAATTTTGTGCAAAAACGAGTTCGTTGTTCGGTATTCCTGCATCTGAAGAGATGCAGCTATTAGGTAAAGAAGCTCAAACGGCTGTAGGCATTCTAGCTGAGAGACACGTTCCTATTCAGTATATTTCGGGGTTAGATGATTCTGCAGTGGCATTAAATAATGCCATTGTTATTAGTGATGAATTTATGCTTGACCAGGTCAAGTATGGTGTGAAGCGTTGCAATATGTTTCATGAAGCGGTGCACATAAAATATCATGATGATGAGTTTAATGGGGCTTTGTTCCTTTCTTCGTTATTAGGAACATCTCTTGTAACTAAAATGTTTGTTAATCCGCAAGGAAAATTAAAATTATTATATATACTAGCATTGCTTGTAGGTCATTATCTAGGGCGAGCACTTCAAGGAAAATTCGAAAGTTATCGTGAACGCCGTGCCGATATTGAAGGTCATTATGCAACCCAATGTTATCAATGTGTTACAGAAAAGATTGAAGATATACAAGATACATATGCATTGGCTAATGATATTATTGCTCGACTTGATCACAATATACCTCTTAGTGAAGAGCAATCTTATGGATTGGCATACGCAAAAAAGTGGATTGAAAGTAAAAAACGATATCTATCAATTGAAGAGAATCAGATGATAGCTGATGAATTGCGGCAATGCAACAGAGTGTGTGCGTTTCACGAACAGTCAAGTTAGTTGCTTTTATTTTAAAATGCTATCACTATAATTTAAGCATGTTGAAATTTTTTGGATACATTTTTAAATAACGTTAAAAAATATGAAGCAACGTTATATCAATTCTCACCATGGATAAAAGAAACAATACTGGTATGATAGTATTAATTCCTCTTGCTCTTATCTATGGGCTTGTATATAAGATTAATAAAAATAAGGAAAATAATGTCAGTAAAAAAAAATCATCTTATCGGTACTGTATATATCATAATAGGATGTCTTATTATTCTGTTTGTCTTGGGTGATATCTTGTTTCGTCTTATAATAGCATTAATAGCATTAACATTGATTAATTATGGGTTACGTTTACGAGGTCTACCACCACTACAAATATTGATTCCACTTATGATCGCAAAAAACCGTTTCTTTTAGATGAGACATCTATATGTTTTCAGTACATTCTTATGTGATGACACTTGTACGTATTATGCTGCTTATATGTGTAGGTCTTCCTCTTGTCCGTTATATAAGCTGCTTGGTGACAAGGTTGTGTTTGCAGAGATTTTCAAAACATAGCGCACAAGTATGTGGGAAAGTGATTTTTTATAGTGGACTAGCAGCTGTGAGTGTAGCATTATTACATGAATGTGGCTTTAATGTAACAGCGTTACTCGGGGCTGCAGGTATTATTGGTATTGCTGTAGGCTTTGCGTCACAAACAAGTGTTGCAAATATTATTAGCGGATTTTTTTTGTTGCTTGAACGGCCATTTTCTTTAGGCGATACTATTAAGACTGGTGATACAGTAGGTATTGCAGAATCAATTGATCTTCTTGCAATACGCGTGAAGACTTATGATAATAGACTGGTACGCATTCCGAATGAGACTGTGCTTAAGCAGCCTCTGATTAACTACACATATTACGAGCATAAAAGAATAGATGTATTGGTTGCCGTGCCATATGACTATTCTATTGTCTGCGCACAAGAAGTTATCTTGAAGGTTCTCAAAGGCCAATCATTATTTTTAGAGTTTCCGCAACCGTCCATTACGATGAATAAGGTTGCATCTTTTGATTTCGATACACAAGTGCGTTGTTTTTTATCAGTGCGAGTATGGGTTGCAAGCACCGATGGTTCTCGAGCGTCAGGCGCATTGGTTTTTCTATTAAAAGAAGCATTTGATGTTGCTCACATACCGGTGGCCATTATGCCGATCATCTGATGTACCTGCAGAAAATAAATATCAAAAACCCGCTGCTGAATAATAAAGCTTTATAATGCTTGCCACAGAAAAGAATACTCTTTATTAAAAATTTTGTAATAGTTGCGACCTCAAATGATTCTGGCTGTGGATATTTACTCGTGAGTTGTAAGGGCTGGCCATTTTGAGCAGATAAGCTACCAATCTGAATAAAAAAACTCTGTGAGTTGTTCTCCTTTAAAATCTTCGTAAGAACCTCTACACGCATTGTACCAATGATTGATGGTTGTTTGCTCTGGAGTGAATGTGTAATTATGCCATTTGTGGTATTAACAGTAATGATATTGCCTGCTTCCCTCTTTATCGTAATGCCATTAAGTATAAGTTTCACAATATTGTTACAATGATCAAATGCCTCGCAAGGAGTAACTTCTTGTATAAGATTTAAAAGGAGCGGGCGAGTATCGTCTGTTTTAAGGTTGAGTAGCGTTTCTTTACTACATGTATACCGTTTATTATCATGACTGTTAAACACGATGTGTTGTGTGCTCTCGGTTAATGAATTGAACAACGCACTGCTGTGCAAGTCTATCGCCTGATTCTCTTGGTTTTTAATGGTATATCCAGCCTGTACTTGATCCACCTTATACGATGGAGGCAGTTGGAAAAAAGCATAGTGTTGATCTGACACTTCTGATAGGAATTTTACTTCTTGAGATGAATATAAAGAGGCAAAAAAACTGAAAAATATTGTGTGTACAACTAAGATACGATGCATGGCTATACTTTCTGTTAAGTGCAATAGATATTCTTATAAGTTTTATGAAAGTCATTGAGTGGCAAGAAAAATAGATCAAAAAATTATTTCCTTGAGTATTAATTCAACAAGTACTCTTTTTAAAGATTATTTATATTTATTTTAATGTATTCAGTTTGCTTTGCTATGTCAAATATCTACTGCTTATTGACTGTTTATTTATAAGTTGAGTATAGTACACACAAAAAGGGGATTTCGATGCAGATAAAAAGAATTTCGGTATTGGAAGCATTGCGTTTTAGTGGTACAGCAACTTTAAGCCATATGCGCTTGTTTGGTGTTTTATTACTTCTGTTTGCAGTAGTTACAATTCTTGTTGTTGGAGCTATAGCTCTCATGAACAAAGGTCTATTATACGCCTTAATGGACACCCCTATGTTTCAGAGTATTCAAGAGTGTGTTGGCAGGCAATGTTTTACGGTGGTGTATCAATCGAGTGAGCCGATCATTCGTCTACTTATGAGCAATAGCATTTCTGTTATTATTTCTGCCCTCATTATCGCATTATTTTTTTCAGGTATTGGTCTAGGATTAACAAAAATAGCACTACAAGTGTACGACAATAATGTATCTCACGCAGAAATACTGTTCTCGCAGTTTAGGCTCTCACTGCGGGCGTTTGCAGCATGGGTTATCTACTGTGTAATGATATGGCTTGGATTGATATGTTTTATTGTGCCGGGGATAATTATACTTTTGCGATTCTCTTTTTTTTCTTTTTTCATTGTTGATAAAAACGCAGGTGTGATTGATTCTTTAACAATGAGTTATAATGCAACTCGAGGTCATGCCTGGGATCTTTTTGCGTTGTGGTTTGTTATTAAACTAATTACCTATGTATTCTATTTTGGTGGATTTGTCGGCGCTATTATTAATCTTATTTTATTACCTTTTATGTTTACTTTTCCAATACTTGCATATGCTTATGTATATAGACATTTATTGGATTATGGTTATGGCGAGTTTGATAGTTCCGATTTAATTAGACCTTCCGCTTAAATTTTTTCTCAATTTCATATAATGATAGTAACCAGCCGGTAGGCCTTCCGTGAGGACAGGTTAATCGGTTGGTTGTTTTATATAAATCTGTTACAAGGCGCCTCATCTGTTCTTGTGTTAGTGTATCCCCAGCTTTGACTGCTGCCTTACATGCCATTTGTGCTTGTAATTTATTGGTTACTATTTTAGTGCATTCCTCATGCGTGAGGGTTTTATGCTCAATAATCCATCCAATGAGTGAATGTATAAGATCTTCGATAGATGCATTTTTTAAGTGTACTGGAGTTGATGATACAATAATCTGTTGTGATCCATACTGCTCTGCAATAATGCCATGACTATTGACCAGTGGTAAGTAGGGAATAAGATAATCTATATCAGTTTGAGAGAATGTTATAATAGAGGGAAATAGTAACTGTACGGTTGAGATATCTTCTAGCTTGTGTGCAAATTCTTCATATAAAATACGCTCATGTGCGGCATGTTGATCAATTAAAAAGAGACCATCTTCTTTTTCAATGAGTATGTATGTTTTATTATAATTTCCAATGATGGTGTAGTATTCTTCGGCTGGTTTTAATGAAGAAATATCTGATTTTGTATGTGGTATTGATTGTGGTATGGCGATTGCAGTTGTAGTCATCTGTTCTGGAGTGTGTGGAATAACGACTGATGTAGGCTGCGGTGTGCTGGTCGAAGTTTCTTGAGAATTAAATGAGTTGTTGTGGTTAAAAAAAGCAGTAAAGTCAAAGGGAGCAAATGATGATTGAGAAAATGCTTGGCTCGATGAAAAGTGTTGTGGCCTGAATGCCTCTTCTACTGCTGGTTTTTTCAAATGGGAGGATAACGAATGTTCAAGTGCGGTTTTTACAGCGCTGTGCACCCCTTGTTCAATAATGCGTGGATGTAGAAATTTGACTTCTTCTTTTCTCGGATGAATGTTAATGTCGACTTCATGTAAGGGCACAGTAATGTTAAGTGCTCCGAGGGGGTAACGGCCTTCTGGTATCACATTAGAATAGCCTTTTATAAGCGCGCTTGTTATATGGTGATTTTTAACCCAGCGTTTATTGACGAATATATAGATGCTACTGCGATCATAGCGGTAACATTGATGGTCAGAAATTATGCCTTCAATAGTATATCCGCTTGGAGTTTTGTGTTCGATAGGTATAAACGTAGTATCCCCTTTTAATTCCCAGATCTGCAATGCCCGATCTAGAAGTGATGCGGCAGGGGGGCAATTAAGTATCTGTCTGTTGTCTGAATAGAGAGTGAAATGAATAGTAGGATAATCAAAGCAAAAGGCGTTATAGAGTAATTGTATTGCGCGCCATTCTGTCTGTGTTGATTTTAAAAACTTTTTCCGCGCAGGGACATTATAAAAGAGATCATCAATGCTGATGTCGGTTCCCGTTGTACAAGCAGCAGGGATAACCTCTTGAATGGTATTGCTCTGTATAATGACTTTTGCTCCCTCTATTGTGTTATTTTCTTTGGTAATGAGGGTAATTTTGCTGACTGCAGCGATGCTTGCAAGAGCTTCACCGCGAAAGCCAAAAGTAGTAATAGTCTCTAGATCATTAACATGAGTAATTTTACTGGTAGCATGCCGGTCAAAACATTTTTGTGCATCAGAGGCGTCCATACCGCATCCATTATCTACAACACGAATGTGCGTTTTTCCGCCATCGGAAACAAAAAGCGTAATACGCGTTGCGCCCGCGTCAATAGCATTTTCTAGTAATTCTTTAACAATATTTGCGGGCCGTTCTACTACTTCTCCAGCGGCAATTTTTTGTGCTTCATGTGATGATAATTGTTGTATTTTTGGCATAATATTTTTCACAATAAATAGTTACATGATATATTATTATACTATTACTTTTTGATAATAATACTGATTTTTTGATAATAGATCACTCTAGTATGTCATGTGCATATATGTATGAATGCAGAATCGTATCTTATTATAGCTTACTGCATGTTAGATTGTACATACATTTAACTGATTTTACCCTTAAGAACACAGCGGAATCCATGTTCTTGTTGTTGCAGATTAATTAATGCAAGCTGTTCAAATTTATGAGTATTATGTAATATCTCAATCATATTGGTTGCAAGTGCGGGGGTATTACATACAATGGTATATTCGATATCTTTCTTATGCTGACGAATGTTCTGTATGCAAATAGTATGTTTTTGTGCAGTTGCAATAGAGGCAATATACTCATAAGGATTTTTAGAGGATGTTTTTTTATGGGCTATTTTGGTCTGTTTATGGGAGAGCGTATCATATTCTTTTTGTAATTGTGTGTGTACTGTTATTATTTCTTTATTAGGTGCGACCTGGTTTTGCAGCATATTCTGTTTTTTATACAATGCATATATGGTAACAGAGTAGGGAATCAGTATAATGGAACAAGATATAAGTGTAATACAAAATAGTGCACTAGTAAGCATGAACCATCTTCGTATTTCATACTGTTGTCGGGGTGATAAGGTAGTAAGAATATCTATATTTTTCATAATAATGCTCCATAGGTGCTATATAACCCATATGCTGTTGCTAGTGCTGTTATAGAGGGATTGGTACATCCTGGTGATATCTCTATTGTATTATAAAGGGTTTCTGTTGGTATAATCTCTTCAATCATAGTATTATAATGTAGCATATCAATGGCTAATTGACTCTGTCTAAATTGTGTACCATGAAGATGTTTATAGGCTAGAAAGAGAGCATTTTTCTGTGAGATAAGTGCAATAAGATTAAGGCGTGCTGCAATTGCCAGGAGCTGATATTGCAGAACTATCATTCGTGGCTTTATAAATATAGAACATATACTCCCCCTCGCCAGTATTATATAAAAATGTATATCCCCATGTATAGAGAGCAGAAGATGGTATTGCAAAGTCAGATGCTTTTGGATCAGCTAATGGAAGTGCTCTATATTCTTCAAGTAAAACCGGGCCTTGTACGGTGCATGCGACAAATGAATTATGCCTATTATAGCGTGTAATAAAACGTCTAATATGGTGAATAAGATACGTTGTATTATAAACAATGCCATCATGTAATTCATAGCTCATCAAAGGGCCTTCCTGATATGCGGATAGCAGCATTTTTTTCGATCTTCGATCAGTTTTTATCCAGCTGCA
>Ga0307411_10000629_pt1 | contig 12767 bp, 14 predicted proteins | sample DK1Ometagenome_2_FD_203712 | JGI IMG/M metagenome (GOLD analysis project Ga0307411, IMG submission 203712) | Maize rhizosphere microbial communities from greenhouse at UC Davis, California, United States - DK15-O-1 | ecosystem: Host-associated > Plants > Roots > Rhizosphere > Soil | place: USA...
GCTTCACATGAGTGATCTCGTGAATGAAGCTTCCAGCACGATAGAGCGCCAAAACCGCGATCAGGCCGGCAATCAGCGCCGTTAGCGTCGAGCCGGCCAACATCGTTGCCGCCAGGGCACCATAGCCGAGCACTGCCGAACCCAGCATGTCGCCCCAGTAGACTGCGGGACGGGCCGCATTGAGGTCGCGCGTGAGGTTGGCGGCCGCCTTGAGCATCGCCTTATCGTCGCGGCGCCCAGGACGCGCCTCATCGGGCGCAGGGGCTGCGCCGCTCGCGCGGTCGAGTGTGATCGTCTTGTTCATGGTTCAAATGGCCGATCGCACCAGATAGTGGCACCATCGTGGCGCTTCCAGTGCGAGAATAAGCGTTGCGCCAGGCGGCGGCGCCTGCAACCAAGCGGCGATGAGCGGGGATATCACTATCAGGCCGGTCGCGTCGAAGGCGGACCGCAAGGCTTTTGTCGACCTTGCATGGCGGATTTATCGAGATGATCCCTGCTGGGTACCGCCGCTTAGGGACGAGGTTCACGGGCTGATCAACCCCAAGAAAAACCCATGGTTCGGCCACGGCAAGGCGCAATTCTGGCTTGCCGAGCGAGGCGGCGAGGTTGTCGGCCGGATCAGCGCCCAGGTCGATGAACTGGTCCAGGTGCATATGGCGCCGGGAACTGGCCAGTGGGGCATGTTCGAGGCGCTGGATGGCGAAACGGCGGCGGCGCTGATCGACACGGCCGAGCAATGGCTCCGCGGCCAGGGGATGACCCGTGCATTGGGTCCCATCTCTATTTCGATCTGGGACGAGCCGGGCCTGCTGATCCAGGGATTCGACGAGCCGCCAATGGTGATGATGGGGCATCATCGCCCCGAATATCGCCAATGGATCGAGGCCGCGGGCTATGAGAAGGCCAAGGACCTCTACACCTTCGAGCTCGACATCCGGATCGACATGATCCCGGTCATCGACCGGCTGATCAGATCCGGCGAAGCCAATCCCAAGATCCGCATCCGCGATGTCGACAAGTCGAGGTTCGACGAGGAAGCGGCCATCATCCTCGACATTTTGAACGACGCCTGGTCGGACAATTGGGGCTTCGTCCCGCTGACCGACGAGGAAATCGCTTATGCCGGCAAGAAGCTGAAGCCGATCATTGTCGAGGACCTTGTCAAGATCGCCGAGGTCGACGGCGAGCCAGTCGCCTTCATGATCACCATTCCCGACATGAACGAGATGATCCGCGACCTGGACGGAAAGCTGTTCCCGTTCGGCTGGGCAAAGCTTCTGTGGCGCCTCCATAAGGTCGCGACAACGCGGGTGCGGGTGCCGCTGATGGGCGTTCGCAAGTCGCTGCAGGGTGGGCGCATGGCCAGCCAACTCGCCTTCATGCTTATCGAACTCACGCGGCGAGTCTGCGTGGACAAATATAATATCAACGTCGGCGAGTTTGGCTGGGTGCTGGAAGACAATCAGGGGATGATGTCCATTGCCCAGTTGCCCGGCGCCGACATCAACCACACCTATCGAATTTATCAGAAGGCATTTTAGCCATGAAAATGGACTGGGACAGCGCGGTCTTGCTGCCGATAGACATGCAGCAGGCATTCGACAGCCCGCCTTGGCCGCGGCGCTGGAACGAACGGGTGGACGAGAATGGCCTTGCCCTGCTCCGCAAGTGGCGTGAGGCCGGACGCCCGATCATCCACGTCCGCCACGATTCCATCGTCGATGGATCGTCGCTGGCGCCGGGCAGCGACGGCAACCGCTTTCGTCGCGGGTTCGAACCAATCGGAGGCGAGGCGCTGCTGACCAAGAGCGTCAACAGCGCCTTCATCGGCACCGACCTCGACCTCAGATTGAAGCGGCTTGGCGCGCGCCACGTGGTGGCATTCGGCATCTCCACCGACATGTGCGTGTCGACCACGGTTCGGACCGGCGCCAATATGGGATGGGACATGCTACTGGTGGCGGATGCCTGCGACTGCTTCGATCTGCCTGACGGCAATGGCGGGACGATTGCCGCGGAGACGGTTCACGCCGCCCACGTAGCCACCCTGGGTTTCGAATTTTGCCGGGTCGTCTCGACGTCGGAGCTAGCCTAGCTCGATCGACACAGGCGCATGGTCGGAAGCTTTTTCTTCGGCCCGGGCCCATTTGTGGACTTCAGCGGCGCGCAAGCGGTCCGCCGCTTGCGGAGAGCACAGCAGATGGTCGATGCGGAAACCGGCATCCCGCGGCCAGGCGCCGGCGGTGTAGTCCCAAAAGGTATAGAGCCTGTCCTCATTCGGATTCAGCGTCCGCAGCGAATCCGTCCAGCCCTGGTTGACGATCTGGCGGAAAGCGGCCTGGCTTTCCGGTTGGAACAGGGCGTCACTGGCCATTGCTCGGCGTGAGAAGGTGTCGCGATCCTCGGGGATGACATTGTAGTCGCCAGCCAGCACCGCGGGCCGCTCCTCTGCGAGGACCGCGGCCGCACGCTCCCGCAGCCGGTCCATCCAGCGAAGCTTATAGTCGAATTTCTCGGTTCCGATCGGATTGCCGTTGGGCAGATAGATTGACGCGACGATCACCCCGTCAACTTCCGCCTCGATGTAACGGCTATGGGTGTCGTCAGGGTCGCCCGGGAGACCGACCTGGCGCAGTTCGGGGGCCTTTCCCCTCGACAGGATGGCGACGCCGTTGAAGCCCTTTTGCCCATGCCACACGGCATTGTAACCGGCTCCCTCGATCTCGCCGATCGGCAGGGAATCGTCGGCGCATTTCAACTCTTGCAGGCAGGCAACGTCGGGCTGCTCCCGCGCCAGATATTCGAGCAGTCGCGGCATTCGCGCGCGGATGCCGTTGATGTTGAAAGTGACGAGCTTCATGCGGGCCCGCTTAGCGGCTGCAGCTTATCGTGGAAACAGTGCGAAGCCCCGGTCGGTGATGCAATCCACGCATGCGCGATAGTCGTCGAAGGCGGAATCGCCGCTGCGAACCACGCCAAGCATCGGGTCGGGCCGGTTAGCCATTGGCAGCAGCGCGATCGGAACTGCGGCGGGAATCAATTGCGCTCCCTGCCCCGCCGCCAAGGTGACCAGGATGCCGCTGATGGTTCCGCCGCCGTGCGGCCGATTGAGCAGCGCCATGCGATACTGGCCCTCGAAGATGGTGACCAAATAGATGTTGCCCGAGAGGTGCGGAAAGGAAACGAAGCCCTTCTGTTCATATTGGCTGTCGAGCCGCCCGGCCTCGCTGAACACCAGATGGCCCTTGGCCTCGTCCCACGAAACCTCAGTTAGATATGCGAAAATCGCGCCCTCTTCGCTGAATGACGGGCGCAGGGTCAGGTAGGATCCTTCCAGCCACTGAACGCCGGGCCGCGCATAGGCGCCCATCGATTCGGGCGCGTACAGATGCGCGGTGGGTTCCGGAACGCCCCGCAGGTTGGTTCCGAGCGCATCTTCAAGCCGGACCACCGTCGCCAGCGTGAACGGCCTGCGTCCGGAGAGCGCCTTTTCCAGCGTCGAAAGGCTGACGCGGGAAGCATCGGCCAGCCATTGCCGCGACAGGCGGCGGCGGGCCAACTCCTCGCGTACGCGCAGGGCTATGGCCTCTCCACCTTCAATTTCGACATCGACGTGCATGGGGCGCCCTTCCCGAGTCCGCCCATATCCGCACATTTGCGCACAATCCGTCAACATCCCGCCTGTTGATTTGGGTTGTACGGCGGCAATTTGCAGCATCGTCCCGTGGAACCCGCTCCCCAAAAGGATCAAAGGGAGGGCTGGCGGTACTGCCGCCGGAACTGGGGCAAATTTTCGATGCTGACTGCGCGCCTGTCATATGGCCTTGGCGGCCTGCTGCTCGTCAATGTGGTGCTGCTTGCGGCCCAGATGATGCTCGGCGTCAACTATCTGCCCATTTGAGTTTCATCGGGGGCTAGCGGGGCGGCGATCCCGGGACCCCATCGAAGCATGGCTTTGATGGGTGACCGAACAGGGGGCGCCGCCCTGCGAACCATTTGATCACAGGGGAATCTGAAAATGAAACAATGCCTTCTGGGGCTGGCATTGCTGTTGTCACTCGCGGAACCGGCTGTTGCCGAGCCGAGCGAGGCCGACCTGTCAGCGATTCGCAGTGCAACCGAGCGGTTTCGCGACGTGAAGCTGGCGCTGGCCGAAGGATATGTGCCCGCACCGGGCAACATGTGCGAGATGGCGACCATGATGGGCCGGCCGTCGGATCTGGGCGCGATGGGCGTTCATTATTTCCGGCCGGACCTGCTGGGCATCACGGCACCGCCCAACCCCCGGGTCGACGGCACCGGCACCCACACCGATTTCAGCAAGCCGGCGATCCTGATCTACGAGCCGCAGGCCAACGGATCGATGGAACTGGTGGCGGTCGAGAATCTGGTCTTCATCAAGGCTTGGGAAGCAGCCGGCAACAAGGCCGCACCGTCATTCCGCGGCAAGTCGTTCGACCGGATGGAGGACGATCCAGCCACGCCGGTCGATGAGGCGCACATGTTCGAGCCGCATTACGACCTGCACGTCTGGCTGTACCGCGACAATCCCAACGGGACATTCGCCCAGTTCAATCCCAATGTCAGCTGCGCCCACGGCACCACCAAAATGGCCGGCCATGGCGCCCATGGAGCACATCAATGATCAGCATGACGATATTGGATGCGACGCCCTTCCGGGCCGCGCTAGACGCTGAAGCTCGATCCGCAGCCGCAGCCCGAGGCCGCATTGGGGTTGGTCACCTTGAACGACGCTCCGCCAAGCTCCTCGACATAGTCGACCTGGCTACCCGCCAGCAGATCAAGGCTGACGGGATCGATGACCAGGGCAACACCATCCGTTTCGGTCACGCTATCGCCCTCCTCCAGCTCGCCGAGCGCGAAGCGGTAGGAAAAGCCGGCGCAGCCGCCGCCGTCGACGGCCAGGCGAAGGACCGCGGGCTTACCCTGCTTGGCGGCAATGAAGGCGACGCGCTTGGCCGCGCTGGTGGTGAGGATCGGGCTGGTCACGAAGCCGAGATAAGGACGGCGGCGTGAGCCGACAAGCTTAGCGCTTCGGCCCGCCGAGAGCGACTGCGTCCATCGAGTGGGTTCCGGCACCGTTCTTCTGCATGGCGAGCAGATAGTCGTTCGACTTCATGAAGGGGATCGGATTGACTGCGCGGCCGTCGATTCGGACCTCATAGTGAAGGTGGCTGCCGGTTGAACGGCCAGTCGATCCCATGCGGCCGATCATCTGACCGCGGGCGATGCGCTGGCCCGGGCTGACGAGGATTTGCGACAGGTGGCCATAGCGGGTTTCGATGCCACGGCCATGGTCGAGCTTGATGAGGTTGCCATAGCCGCCGCTGTTGTACCCGGCTTCGTTGACGGTACCTTCGGCCGTGGCATAGATTGGCGTGCCGACAGGTGCGGCGAGGTCAATGCCCTGGTGACGCGCGGCGCCGCCACGGAACGGATCGGTGCGGGTGCCGTAGCCCGAGGTGAACTCGGCAGTGCGGACCGGCTTCTCCGACGGAATGGCGATCGCGCCATCGGCCAGATTGTCGAGCTTCTTCCAGCTTGTGAACAGCGACTTGAAGGTCGGATCGGACTGGGTTGCGGGGTCGAATGGGCCGCCGCGGGCAGCACTGGCTGACAGCGCCTCGGTATAACCGAGCTTGGCGATGGCCTCCGGATCGACTTTGGCGCCGGCGATCATCGCGGCAATGACCTTCTGGCGCTCTTCGATCTGCTGCACGCGGGCTTCGGTTGCAGCGGCAAGGCGCGCGATTTCCGAAGAAACGGCCGCCGGAGCGGCCGTCTGAGGAACTTGGGTGGGAGCGACGAACAGTCGAATTGCCGAATAGGCCGACCAGGTCAGGAGAAAGGCCATTGCGACGAGCATCGCCATCTGCGCCGGCGCCGAAAGGCGCAGGCGGCGAAGATGATTGCCGTCGTGCACGAACAGATCGCGTGTTTGAAAGATCTTGGCTGCCGCGATTGCCTGGGTCATTGCTCCAGCAAACTCCTCATGTCACCGGGGCCAGCACTTCCGGCCCAGTGCATCATTTGATCAAGTTGTGGAGCTCCCCAGCCCCGGAACGCTTCGCCAGGCAATTGCCCTCGCCTGTCGACGCCGGAACACTGGCCCGCAATGGTTAATCAATTCAACCTTCGGTTCCCCTCTCTAGGGTGAAGCGCTTGCCGACCGGGATGAACCGTGTTTTTCACTTGCGTTAGGTTAAGAATTTAACCCGAATTTAGCGACGAATTGTTGAGAACGGTTCGCAGGCGAATCTTTCACGGGCTCGCAACGAACCCCTTTCCACACCCGCTCCGCCCCCCTAAAGCCGTGGGTGGGCCACGCCGTCCCAACGCGGCGCGTGCTCTCTGGAAGGAGAGTTATGTTGACGAACACCCCGCCGGCGGTACGCCCTTCGCGCCCGCATTTTTCTTCCGGTCCCTGCGCAAAGCCGCCGGGCTGGTCTCCCGACAAGATCGACACTCGGATTCTTGGCCGCTCTCATCGTAGCGCGCTGGGCAAGGAGCGGCTGCAGCTGTGCATCGATTTGATGCGCGAGATGCTCGGGCTGCCGGACACCCATCGCATCGGCATCGTCCCCGGTTCCGACACCGGCGCCTTCGAGATGGCGATGTGGACCATGCTCGGCGCAAGGCCGGTGACTTGCCTCGCCTGGGAAAGCTTCGGCGAGGGCTGGGTTACAGATGCGGTCAAGCAGCTGAGGCTCGACCCAGCGGTGATCCGGGCCGACTACGGCCAGCTGCCCGACCTCGGCCAAATCGACTGGTCAAGCGACGTGCTGTTTACCTGGAACGGCACGACCAGCGGCGTTCGCGTGCCGAACGGCGACTGGATTGCGCAGGACCGCCAGGGGTTGAGCTTCGCCGATGCGACCAGCGCGGTGTTCGCTTACGACCTGCCCTGGGACCGGATCGATGTCGCCACCTTCAGCTGGCAGAAGGTGTTGGGCGGCGAAGGTGGGCACGGCGTGCTGATCCTTGGCCCCCGGGCGGTTGAGCGGCTGGAGAGCTACACGCCGGATCGGCCGCTGCCGAAAATTTTCCGCCTAACCAAGGGGGGCAGCCTGATCGAGGGCATCTTCTCCGGCGAGACGATCAATACGCCGTCGATGCTGGCCGTCGAAGATGCGATCTGCACGCTGGAGTGGGCGCGTTCGGTGGGCGGCCTCAAGGGCATGATCGCGCGGACCCAGGCCAATGCGGATGCGCTCGACCGGATCGTAGAGGACCGTGGCTGGTTACATCACCTTGCTGCCGACCCCGCCTGTCGGTCAAAGACGAGTGTGTGCTTGTTTATAGATCTTTTCGATCAGGGAATGGTCAAGAAGATGGCCTCGCTGCTCGAAAGGGAAGCAGCCGCATTCGATGTCGCCGGTTATCGGGACGCTCCGGCCGGCCTCAGAATTTGGTGTGGTGCGACGGTCAACACTGATGACATCGAGGCGCTCGGACCGTGGCTAGATTGGGCCTACGCGACGGTTAAAGCCGAAGAGCAGGCCCATCAATCCGCTCCGCACTCATAACCGTCATCCCAGCGAAAGCTGGGATCTCCTTTCAATGAAGCTGGCGACGAGATGCCAGCTTTCGCTGGCATGACGAGAAATGACATGACCCGACCGAAAGTTCTGATTTCCGACAAGATGGACCCCAAGGCCGCGGCGATTTTCCGCCAGCGTGGGATCGAGGTCGACGAGAAGCCCGGCCTGAGCCCCGAGGAGCTGGCGGCGATTATCGGCGACTATGACGGGCTGGCGATCCGCTCGGCCACCAAGGTTACCAGGCCGATCCTCGAGGCCGCGGCCAACCTGAAGGTCGTCGGCCGCGCCGGCATCGGCGTCGACAATGTCGACATCCCGGCCGCCACCGCGCGAGGTGTGGTGGTCATGAACACGCCGTTCGGCAATTCAATCACCACGGCCGAACATGCCATAGCCCTGATGTTCGCGCTCGCCCGCCAGCTGCCAGAGGCCGATGCCTCAACCCAAGCGGGCAAGTGGGAGAAGAACCGCTTCATGGGCGTCGAGGTGACCGGCAAGACGCTTGGCCTGATCGGCTGCGGAAACATCGGCTCGATCGTCGCCACGCGGGCGCTGGGCCTGAAGATGAAGGTCGCGGCCTTCGATCCGTTCCTGACGCCCGAGCGCGCAGTCGAGCTGGGGGTCGATAAGGTCGAGCTCGACGAACTGCTCAAGCGGGCCGACTTCATCACGCTGCACACGCCGCTTACCGACCAGACGCGCTACATCCTGTCGCGCGAGAATCTGGCGACGACCAGGAAGGGCGTCCGGATCATCAACTGCGCGCGCGGCGGACTGATCGACGAGCAGGCTCTGAAGGAGTCGCTCGACAGCGGCCACGTCGCGGGCGCGGCATTGGACGTGTTCGAAAAAGAGCCGGCAACCGCCTCCCCGCTGTTCGGCACGCCGGGTTTCATCTCGACCCCCCACCTCGGCGCCTCGACGAGCGAGGCGCAGGTCAACGTCGCGATCCAGGTGGCGGAGCAGATGAGCGACTACCTTCTGCTCGGCGGAGTGACCAATGCCGTCAACATGCCTTCCCTCTCGGCCGAGGAAGCGCCGCGGCTGAAGCCGTATATGGCGCTCGCCGAGAAGCTCGGAAAGCTGGTCGGCCAGATCCTCGGCGAGGATGTGCGCTCGGTTTCGGTCGAAGTCGAGGGTGCGGCCGCCCAATTGAACCAGAAGCCGATCACCGGGGCCGTGCTAGCCGGGCTGATGGGCACCTATTCGCAGACGGTGAACATGGTGAATGCACCGTTCCTGGCAAAAGAAAGAGGGCTGGACGTCCGGGAAGTGCGCCACGACCGCGAAGGGGATTATCACACGCTGCTGGCGGTCGAGGTCGGCACCTCAAAGGGGCCGATGCGCGTTGCCGGCACGCTGTTCGGCAACAGAGCGCCGCGCCTGGTCGAGCTGTTCGGGGTCGAGATCGAGGCCGAGCTCGCCGGCACGATGATCTACATCGTCAACACCGATACGCCCGGCTTTATCGGCAAGCTCGGCACCGCGTTGGGCGAAGCCGGCATCAATATCGCCACCTTCAATCTCGGCCGGCGGGAGGCGCTCGGAGAAGCGGTGGCGTTGGTCGCGGTTGACGGGGACGTGCCGGCCGCAATCGTCGATACCCTGTGCAAGCTGGAAGGTGTACGCGAGGTTGTCCCGCTTCGCTTTTAGGACCGATCTTCGCGCGCATGGAAGAATCTTAGAACGATGATGTCGGTCCTCGCCAGTTCGTAGCGGAGCAAATAGCCATCCACTCGGAACTCCCGAATCTCTTGGGGGTCAAATTCGCTAAGCCGTGAACCTCGTCGAGGAAAATCGAGCAGCGAAGCTGGCGCGTTGGCCAGTCTGTCGAAAACTGCATCGGCTCCATCGAGATCGTGCTCCGCCAGAAACGCATGCAATCGGTCAATGTCCGCCCAAGCCGCAGATGACCAAACAATTCTCATGCTGCGGACTTGGCTCGCGCTTCGCGCCGTTGGCGCTTTCGCTGTTCGACCATGGCAAGCACTTCCTCGTGCGGAATTGTCCGCCCCTCTTCCACATCCCTGAGCGCTTCGAGCGTCAGCTCGTACCGACGCTGCTCTTCCGCCAACCACTCGGCCACTGCCTCCCTCACAATCCAGCTTTTGCTGCGGTCGATGCGGTTGGCCACTGCCTCCATTCGAGCCACGAGGTCCTCTGGCAGATTGGCTGTCACAATGCGCCCGTCCTTAGACATCGCAAATTCCCTTAGATATTGAATACCAATAAGATCCAATATGGATCAATAATGAATAATCATCAATATTTGCAACGGCGCTAGTTCGCCGGCTCGTGAAGGCTTTGACATCGCATTCCAATAGCTAAACTAAGCAGAACAGAACGAGAACTGATTTCTGATCCAAACTGGACGAAGGCTCGGCGCCGGGCATTCGGCCTTTAGGAACTGGACGCGGCGCAGCTTCCCTACTAGGAGCGCGCTGGCTTCCCGAAAAACAAGGAAATCCACGTGGGCAACGTCACCGTCATCGGCGCGCAGTGGGGCGACGAGGGCAAGGGGAAGATCGTCGACTGGCTGGCCAGCCGGGCCGACATGGTGGTGCGCTTCCAGGGCGGCCACAACGCTGGCCACACGCTGGTCGTCGGCAATGAGATATACAAGCTGTCCCTGCTTCCGTCGGGCATCGTCCGGGGAACGCCGTCGGTGATCGGCAATGGCGTGGTGCTCGATCCCTGGGCGCTGAAGGCGGAGATCGAGAAGCTCGGCGCGCAGGGCCTGAAGATCACGCCCGACGTGCTGATGATCGCCGAGACCTGCCCGCTGATCCTGCCGATCCACCGCGACCTTGACGCCTTGCGCGAAGACGCTTCGGGCGCCGGCAAGATCGGTACGACGAGGCGCGGCATCGGGCCCGCCTATGAGGATAAGGTCGGCCGCCGCGCGATCCGCGTTTGCGACCTGGCCCATCTCGGCGAGCTCGATCCGCTGCTCGACCGTCTCTGCGCCCATCACGACCATCTTCGTGCCGGCTTCGGGGAGCCGCCGGTCGATCGTGAGCGGCTGAAGAACGACCTCGCCGAGATCGCTGATTTCGTCCTGCCGTTCGCCCGGCCGGTATGGCGCGACCTGGACGAGGCCCGCCGCCGCGGCCGCCGCATCCTGTTCGAGGGTGCGCAGGGCGTACTGCTCGACGTCGACCATGGCACCTATCCGTTCGTCACTTCGTCCAACACCGTGGCGGGAACCACCGGATCGGGCAGCGGCATGGGCCCTGGGGCAGCCGGCTTTGTGCTCGGCATCGTCAAGGCCTACACCACCCGCGTCGGCTCCGGTCCTTTCCCGACCGAGCTCAACGATGCGATCGGCCAGCGGTTGGGCGAACGCGGCCACGAGTTCGGCACCGTCACCGGCCGCCAGCGCCGTTGCGGCTGGTTCGACGCCGTGCTCGTCCGCCAATCCGCAGCGGTCAGCGGCGTAACCGGCATCGCGCTTACCAAGATCGACGTGCTCGACGGGATGGAAACGGTGAAGATCTGCACCGGATACCGCATCGGCGATCAGACTTACGACTATCTCCCTCCGCATTCGCTCGACCAGGCTCGCGCGGTGCCGATTTATGAGGAGATGGAAGGATGGAGCGGCACCACGGCCGGCGCCCGCAGCTGGGCCGACCTACCCGCCCAGGCCATCAAATATGTCCGCCGTATCGAGGAGCTGATCCGCTGCCCGGTGGCATTGGTCAGCACGTCGCCGCAACGCGACGACACGATCCTGGTCAGCGATCCGTTCGCTGGCTAGTGCGGAGCTCGAAGCGGCCGAGATTCTCGAAAGCCGCGTCCTCGACGGTTAGTTCATCAACCCGCGCTGCTGACGGTCCACTCCGCATCCGTTCGATCATTCGGATGACAGCATCCTCGTTGCCATCAAGATGTGCCTCGACCGATCCATCCGCACAGTTGCGGATCCACCCCGAAATCCCAAGCTCGCGCGCCTGGCCCTGAGACCAGGCGCGGAAGAAGACTCCCTGGACAAGGCCGGTCACGCGGACATGGCGGGCAACACGCGACATCAGACCACGCTGATATCCGGCGCATCCTCGGCCTTCATGCCGACGACATTATAGCCGGCGTCGACATGGTGGATCTCGCCGGTGACGCCGGACGCGAGGTCGCTGAGCAGGTAGAGGCCGGCCCCGCCGACGTCCTCGATGGTGACGTTGCGGCGCAGCGGGGCGTTATATTCGTTCCACTTCATGATGTAGCGGAAGTCGCCGATGCCGCTTGCGGCAAGGGTCTTGATCGGCCCGGCGCTGATCGCGTTGACGCGGATGCCCTCCGGGCCGAGGTCGGCGGCGAGATATTTGACCGATGTCTCCAGGGCCGATTTGGCAAGGCCCATGACATTATAGTGAGGGATGACCTTTTCCGCGCCGTAATAGGAAAGAGTCAGCAGCGCGCCGCCCTCTTTCATCATCGCCTTGGCCCGCTGCGCCACAGCGACGAAACTGTAGACCGAGATGTTCATGGTCAGCAGGAAATTCTCAAGGCTGGTGTCGACGAACTTGCCGCGCAGCTCATTCTTGTCCGAGAAGCCGATGGCATGAACGACGAAGTCGAGGCTGTCCCAGCGCTTCTTCAGTTGCTCGAAGGTGCGGTCGAGCGCGGCCATGTCGCTGACGTCGCAGTCGACCAGCAGGTCGCTGCCAAGCTGCTCGGCGAGCGGGCGGACCCGCTTCTCAAGCGCTTCACCCTGGTAGCTGAAGGCCAATTCCGCCCCTTGATCGCGCAGCGCCTTGGCGATGCCCCAGGCCAGTGACCGGTCGTTGGCGAGCCCCATGATCAGCCCGCGCTTGCCCGCCATGATGCCGCCCATCGGCTATTCCCCTTTGTTTTTTAGCCGCTGGGCGGCCACTTCCCGTTCCTCCGGAGCCGGCTCCTGAACCGGAAGCTCGTCCTCGTACGGCCCCTCGTAATGCTCGCCCCTTAGCGCCTTTCCGCCCGGCTCGACTAGGGCCGCGTTGAGTTCCGCGCCGGCAACCACGCCCAGTCCAGCGACGAAGAAGAAGAGCAGTGCGATCATCACACCGGCAAGGCTTCCGTAGGTCAGCTCGTAACCGCCGAGCAGCCCGATCGCCCAGGGCAGCAGCTCGACCGCGACGAGCCACCAGATCGTGGCAATCAGTGCACCTGGCCATTTACGGCACTCGATCGTCCGATAGCGCGCCGGGGTCAGAGCCAAGA
>Ga0307411_10000631_pt1 | contig 12755 bp, 10 predicted proteins | sample DK1Ometagenome_2_FD_203712 | JGI IMG/M metagenome (GOLD analysis project Ga0307411, IMG submission 203712) | Maize rhizosphere microbial communities from greenhouse at UC Davis, California, United States - DK15-O-1 | ecosystem: Host-associated > Plants > Roots > Rhizosphere > Soil | place: USA...
CTGAAGCAGGCCGTCGCGCTGGCCGCGCAGATCAGCGGCGCACCGCGCAACCGGCTCTACGACGCCGGGCTGAAGCTCAAGAACGGCGGCGACGAGTGAGCAGGCCGCCTGCCGCCAGGCCCAGCGCCAGCAGCAGGGCCGACGTGGGTTCGGGCACGGCCGCGGCCAGCAGATAGATGTTGCCGTCGATGCCGACGGCATACAGCGAGCCGTCGCCACCTTCGCCGAAGCTGGTCAGCTGGAAGCCCGCGAAGGGCGAGTCCAGTTCGGTCCTCGTGCCGCCGCTGTAGGTCCAGATGTCGCCAGTGACGAAGTCGCCGAAAACATATTTGCCATTCAGGCCGGCATCCGCGCCGCGGTAGACGTAGCCCCCTATGACGGTGCCTCCGACGTTGCGGTCGTAGTCGAACAGCGGCTCGGTGAGGTTGGGCGGCGTCGGATCGCTGATGCCGGGCGTCGCGATCGTGCCCTCGCGAACACGCCAGCCATAGTTGGCGCCACGGCCCAGGCCGGCAGCCGCGGCGGCGAAGTTCACTTCCTCGCGCGCGCCCTGGCCGACGTCGCCAATCCACAGGTCGCCCGTCTGACGGTCGAAGCTGTTGCGGTAGGGGTTGCGCAGGCCGTAGGCCCAGATCTCGTCGTTGCCGGCGGTGCCGACGAAGGGGTTGTCGGTTGGCACGTCGTAGCCGCCCTCGGCCCGGGGCGTGACCCGCAGCAGCTTGCCCAGGTTGCTGTTCAGGTTCTGCGCGTTGTTGTCGGGGTCGTTGGCGCTGCCTCCGTCGCCGGTGGCGATGTAAAGGTGGCCCGGGTCGGCGGCGCTGAAGCCGATCCAGCCGGCCTTGTGGTTGTCGCGCCCGGCCGGTTGCGCCACGGTGAGGATGGTTTTTGCGCTGGCCAGGTCGACGGCGCCCGACGGGTTGACGGTGTAGCTGGCGACGACGGTATTGAGCGTCGTCTTGTCGATGTAGTCGACGTAAAAGCGCCCGTTGCTGGCGAAGTTCGGATCGAAGGCCAGGCCCAGCAGGCCGCGCTCGCCGCCGGTGTCGATCTGGGTGGAAATGTCCAGCCAGGTCGACACGCTGCCGCCCTGTTGCACCTTGACGAGGCCGCCCTTCTCGACGACGAACAGGCGGCTGTCGCCGGTCGGCGCGGTCAGAAAGACGGGCTGGGTGTAGCCCGAGCCGATCTGCGTGGCAGCGGCCGCGGTTCCGGCAGCAAGGAGCAGGGACAGCGAGGCGAGCAACGGCTTCATGCAGAGTCTCCAGCTTGACCTAGGGTTTGCGCGATGCTCGCGGGCGCCGGCATTGCATTGCCACCCCTAGATGGGCCGGCTTTGTGAACGCTTGTAAATGACCCGCGGCGCGCATTCCGCCGCCACCCCTGCTGCCCGCAGGGTCGGCGCGCCGCGTGGTGCGTCCGCGGCTTCCTAGAATCCGGCCATGATCGCCGTCGAACCCACCCTGGCCCGCCTGGCCACCGCCCGCTCGCAACTGCTGGAGCCTTTCGGCCTGACCGAGGCCTCGCTCTCGCAGGCGTTGCGCCTCATCACCGAGCATCGGGTCGACGATGCCGACCTGTATTTCCAGACCACACGCGCCGAGGGCTGGAGCCTGGAGGAGGGCATCGTGAAGAGCGGTTCCTTCAGCATCGACCAGGGCGTCGGTGTGCGCGCCGTGGCCGGCGAGAAGACGGCCTTTGCCTATTCCGACGACATCTCGCTCGATTCGCTGCTGGATGCGGCGCGTACCGTGCGCACCATCGCTGCGGCCGGCCAGAGCCGGCGCGTCAAGGTGCCAGGTCAGAGCCGGGTGGCGGGCAGCCGGGAGCTGTATGGCGTGTCCGACCCGATCGCCAGCCTGGACAGCTCGGCCAAGGTCGCGCTGCTGGAGCGCGCCGAAAAGATGGCGCGCGCCCGCGATCCGCGCATCGCCCAGGTCATGGCCGGCCTGGCCGCCGAGCATGAGGTCGTGCTGATCGCGCGCGCCGACGGCACGCTGGCGGCCGATGTGCGGCCGCTGGTGCGCCTGTCCATCACGGTCATTGCCGAAAGCAACGGCCGCCGCGAGATCGGCTCCGGCGGCGGTGGTGGGCGCTTCGGCCTGGCGTACTTCACCGACGAGATGATCGCCACCTATGTCGAGCAGGCCGTTCATGCGGCGCTGACCAACCTCGACAGCCGCCCCGCGCCGGCCGGCGAGATGACCGTCGTCGTCGGACCGGGCTGGCCTGGCGTGCTGCTGCACGAGGCCGTCGGCCACGGACTGGAAGGCGACTTCAACCGCAAGGGCTCGAGCGCCTTCGCCGGCCGCATCGGCCAGCGCGTGGCGGCCAAGGGCGTGACGGTGCTGGACGACGGCACCATCCCGGACCGTCGCGGCTCGCTGAACGTCGACGACGAGGGCTGCGCCAGCCAGCGCAACGTGCTCATCGAGGACGGCATCCTGAAGGGCTACATCCAGGACGCGATGAACGCGCGGCTGATGAAGACGGCGCCGACCGGCAACGGCCGCCGCGAGAGCTACGCCCACGTGCCGATGCCGCGCATGACCAACACCTACATGCTGGGCGGCAATGACGACCCGAAGGAGATCGTCGCGTCCATCAAGAAGGGCCTGTACGCGACCAACTTCGGCGGCGGCCAGGTCGACATCACCAGCGGCAAGTTCGTGTTCTCGGCCAGCGAGGCCTACTGGGTGGAGAACGGCAAGATCCAGTACCCGGTCAAGGGCGCCACCATCATCGGCAACGGCCCGGACGCGCTGACGCGCGTCAGCATGATCGGCAGCGACATGGCGCTGGACACCGGCGTGGGCGTCTGCGGCAAGGAAGGCCAGAGCGTGCCGGTGGGGGTGGGCCAGCCGACGATGCGGATCGAGGGACTGACCGTGGGTGGCACCGCCTGAAACGCGCCCCTCGCCCAGGCTTGCACTGCTGAACGCAGGCAACACTGGTCGGTCCCCCGCGGGGGCAGCGATTCTTGCAGCATTGAGCCGCAAGCACATCGCCTGCGGGCCGGCTTGGGGGGCCGGCGCCCGCCCCGCGGCTGCTGCGGTGGCAAGCGAGCCTTGGCGTCTGGCGAAACCCGCCATCCGCTGCCGTGCTAGATTCCGCACCCATGTCCCGCGCCGCATTTTTTAGCTTTTGGTTTTTTCCCCGCCCCGGCGGTGGAGAGTCCTGAGCGCGCGCGCTGAACCCAGACTCCCTACGAACCGCCGGGCCCCAAAGCCCGGCGGTTTTTTGCTTTCTGAAAGGCTGATCCGATGAACGCCAAAGTCTCGACCGTCGAACCCGAAGCCCAGCGCTGGTACTCCCAGGACGACAAGACCAGCGCGACCGACGACGAGCGCATCGTCGACGTCACGCCGCTGCCGCCGCCGGAGCACCTGATCCGCTTCTTCCCCATCCGCGGCACCGCGATGGAGAACCTGATCGGCCAGACCCGCCAGCGCATCCGCAAGATCATGAGCGGCGAGGACGACCGGCTGCTCGTCGTCATCGGCCCCTGCTCCATCCACGACCCCAACGCCGCCATCGAGTACGCCCGCCGCCTGAAGGCGGAGCGCGAGAATTACGCCGGCACGCTGGAGATCGTCATGCGCGTCTACTTCGAGAAGCCGCGCACGACGGTGGGCTGGAAGGGGTTGATCAACGACCCCTACCTGGACGAGAGCTACCGCATCGACGAGGGCCTGCGCATCGCGCGCCAGCTGCTGCTGGAGATCAACCGCCTGGGCGTGCCGGCCGGATCGGAGTTCCTGGACGTGATCTCGCCGCAGTACATCGGCGACCTGATCGCCTGGGGCGCCATCGGCGCACGCACGACCGAGAGCCAGGTGCACCGCGAGTTGGCCTCGGGCCTGTCGGCGCCGATCGGCTTCAAGAACGGCACCGACGGCAACATCAAGATCGCGACCGACGCCATCCAGGCCGCGGCCCGTGGCCACCACTTCCTGTCGGTGCACAAGAACGGCCAGGTCGCCATCGTCGAGACGCGCGGCAACGCCGACTGCCACGTCATCCTGCGCGGCGGCAAGGCGCCCAACTACGACGCCAAGAGCGTTGCCGAGGCCTGCGCTGATCTGGCCAAGTCCAAGCTGCCGCAGCGCCTGATGGTGGACTGTTCGCACGCCAACTCCAGCAAGCAGCACCAGCGCCAGCTGGACGTGGCGCGCGACATCGCCGGCCAGATGCGCGAGGGCGGCAAGAGCATCTTCGGCGTCATGGTCGAGAGCCACCTGAACGACGGCGCCCAGAAGTTCACGCCGGGCCAGGACGACCCGGCCAAGCTGGCCTACGGCCAGAGCATCACCGATGCCTGCCTGGGCTGGGACGACTCGCTGGCGGTGCTGGACGTGCTCAGTGAGGCGGTGAAGGCCCGCCGCTGAAATAATCGCGGCTCTTGAACTTGTTGCACGCGGCCCCACTTGGGCCGCGTTTCGCTTTTCTGACCTTCTACGCCATGACCAAGCAAACCCACGCCTTCCAAGCCGAAGTCAAGCAGATCCTGCACCTCGTCACCCACTCGCTGTACTCCAACAAGGAGATCTTCCTGCGCGAGCTGGTGAGCAATGCCAGTGATGCCTGCGACAAGCTGCGCTTCGAGGCGCTGGACAACGCAGCGCTGCTTGAGGACAACCCGAACCTCGAAGTGCGCATCAGCTTCGACGAGGACGCCAAGACGCTGACCATCAGCGACAACGGCATCGGCATGAGCGCGGAGGAAGCCGCGGCGCATCTCGGCACCATCGCCAAGAGCGGCACGCGCGAATTCATGGCCAAGCTGGAGGGCGACCAGAAGAAGGACGCCCAGCTGATCGGCCAGTTCGGCGTCGGCTTCTACTCCGGCTTCATCGTCGCCGACCGCATCACCGTCGAGACCCGCCGCGCCGGGCTGCCGACCGAACAGGCGGTGCGCTGGAGCAGCGAAGGCACCGGCGAGTACGACCTGGAGACCATCGCCAAGCCGGGGCGTGGCACCGACGTCATCCTGCACCTGCGCGAGGGCGAGGAGGAGTTCCTCAAGACCTGGCGCATCAAGTCGACGGTGGCGAAGTACTCCGACCACATCTCGCTGCCCATCCTGATGAAGAAGGAAGAGTGGGACGCGGACGCCGCCAAGCAGGTGCTCAAGGACGAGTGGGAGCCGGTCAACAAGGCCTCGGCCCTGTGGACGCGCAGCAAGAGCGACATCACGCAGGAGCAGTACGAGGAGTTCTACAAGCAGATCTCGTACGACACCGAGGCGCCGCTGGCCTACACCCACAACCGCGTGGAAGGCCGCAGCGAGTACACGCAGCTGCTCTACATCCCGAAGAAGGCGCCGTTCGACCTGTGGAACCGCGACAAGCGCGGCGGCGTGAAGCTGTACGTGAAGCGCGTCTTCATCATGGACGACGCCGAGGCGCTGATGCCGGTCTACCTGCGCTTCGTCAAGGGCGTCATCGACTCGGCCGACCTGCCGCTGAACGTGAGCCGCGAGCTGCTGCAGGAAAGCCGCGACGTGAAGGCCATCCGCGAGGGCTCGACCAAGCGCGTGCTGGGCATGCTGGAGAGCCTGGCGAACAGCGAGGACGGCGCCGAGAAGCAGAAGTACGCGGACTTCTGGAAGGACTTCGGCCAGGTGCTCAAGGAAGGCATCGGCGAGGACCACCAGAACCAGGAGCGCCTGGCCAAGCTGTTCCGCTTCGCGTCCACGCATGCCGACGAGGGCGTCAGCCTGGCGGACTACGTCGGCCGCATGAAGGAAGGCCAGGAGGTCATCTACTACATCACCGCCGATTCGCTGGCTGCGGCCAAGCACAGCCCGCAGCTGGAGATCTTCCGCAAGAAGGGCATCGAGGTGCTGCTGCTGGTCGACCGCGTCGACGAGTGGATGCTGAGCCACCTCTACGAGTTCGAGGGCAAGCAGCTGCAATCCGTCGCCAAGGGTGCCGTCGACCTCGGCAAGCTGCAGGACGAAGAGGAGAAGAAGAAGGCCGAGGAAAGCGCCGAAAGCCTCAAGCCCCTGCTCGACAAGCTCAAGGACGCGCTCAAGGACCGGGCCAAGGACGTGCGCGTGACGACCCGTCTGGTCGACTCGCCGGCCTGCATCGTGGTGGAAGAGGGCGACATGAGCGGCCACCTGGCGCGGCTGCTCAAGCAGGCCGGCCAGAGCGCCCCTGCCTCCAAGCCCACGCTGGAGATCAATGCCGAGCATGCGCTGGTCAGGAAGCTCGACGCAAATTCAGCATCTCAGGCCCAGTTCGACGACCTGGCCCAGGTGCTGTTCGACCAGGCCGTGCTCGCCGAGGGCGGCCATCTGGAAGACCCGGCCGCCTACGTGAAGCGCGTCAACGCCCTGCTGATCGGTTGACGATCACGCTGCAGCTCAAGGCCAAGCCCGGATCGTCGCGATCCGAGCTGGCCCAGGAGGCCGACGGCACCTGGACCGCCTGGCTCAGGTCGCCGCCGGTGGACGGCAAGGCCAACGCGGAGTTGATCGCGTTGGTCGCCAGGCATTTCGGCTGCGCCAAGTCGGCGGTCAGCATCCACAGCGGTGGTGGCTCGCGCTTCAAGCGCGTGCGCATCGAGACCTGAGCCGCACGGTCGGCAGGTGCGGCTTGTGCAAAGACGCGTAAACGACGGGTTTGTCGTGCGTTTGTGACAGGAATGCGACAACACCCTTTGGTGTGGGCTTCCCGTCAGGTCATCTCGCGGCTACCCTAGGGTTTTCACCAAGTTCCGCGCAGTTACATGGTCCTGAGTGAGCCCCGTGAGCCCTTCGCCGCCGCCGTACCGGCCGCCATGCTGACCCGTCGCCTGCTATTGCGCCCGCCGCGGGACAGCGATCTCGACACGTTGCTGGCGCTGTACGCCGACCCAGCCGTCAACCGCTTCTGCGCCGCCGCTACGCCTCACGGCCGCGAGGCCACCCAGACACAGCTGCAGGCCTGGATCGCCCATTGGCAGGCGCGCGGCTTCGGCCATTGGGCGATTGCCGAGCGCGACCAGCCCGACACGCTGATCGGCTTTGGCGGCCTGATGCACCGCAGCGTCGCCGGCCATACCGGCTTGTATCTGTACTACCGCATCACGCCGCAGGCCTGGGGCCGGGGGCTGGCCTCAGAGATGGCGCTCTACGCCTTCAGCCAGGCCTTCGAGCAACGGCACGAGGGCACCGTCGTGGCGGCGGTGCTGCCCAACAACGCCCCGACGCGCAAGACGCTGGAAGGTCTGGGCATGCGCCTCAAGGGCACCTTGTCCGACGGGCCCGGCAACGCGGCAGCGCTGCTCTACGAGCTGAGCGCCGAGCGCTGGGCCAGCCTGCCTCCCGGGGAACCCGAGGCGGTCGCCTTCGCCGCCTGATCAGGCCCGAAACCGCCGCAGACCGGCCAGGTCCAGCACCCGCAGGCCGCCGTACTCGATGCGGATCAGCCCTGCGTCCCTCAGCCGGTGCAGCGCCTGGTTCACCCGCTGGCGCGACAGGCCCACCAGATAGCCCAGTTCCTCCTGCGTGATGCGCAGCCAGTTGCCCACACCCGGGTACAGCATCGGATGGAAGAGGGCCGCCAGGTTGCGCGCCACGCGCAAGTCCGGGTCGTGGATGCGGTCGGTCTCACGCGCGGCGATGAACTGGCCTAACCGTTCGTTCAGCTGGTCCAGCACGAAGCGGTTGAAGGCGATGCTGCCGTCCAGCAGCGCGTGGAAGCTGTCGATCGGCAGGCCGGCGACGACGCTGGGGCGCAGGGCCTGGATGTTGTAGCGGTAGACCTCCCGCTTGAGCAGCGTGCCCTCGCCGAACCAGCCGCCCGGCGGGATGCCGGTGAAGGTGACGGCGGCGCCCAGCGAGTCGTCGTTGTTCATCTTCAGCAAGCCATCGACGACGCCGAACCAGAAGGTCGCCGGCCGGCCGATGCGGCACAGGCGCGCGCCAGGCTCGGCATCGGCCACCTCCAGCGTGCTGACGGCCAGTTCGCGCTGACCGCCATCGAGCAACTTCAGCCAGGGAATGGCGTCGAGTTCAGCCAGCGTCGGGCGGCGTGCGCGTTGGCGCAAGGGCAGTGGAGCGTCGGCCATGCGGGAAAGTCTGGGCCGTGAAGACCCGTAAATTGTCGTCGTACCGACAGATGGGCGTCAAAGTACTGCCCAGAATGGGGCTCACAGACGCGGGCTCCAGCCCGCGCAACGGAGACAGGCTTGACCACCTTTCCAAGGCTCTTGCTCGACCACGCGGCCCGCCGGCCCGATGCGCCCGCATTGCGCGAGAAAGCCTTCGGTGTGTGGCAGACGCTGACCTGGGGCGAGCTGGCGGTGCTGGTGCGCGAGCTGGCATTGGGCCTCGCCGCTGCGGGCCTGCGGCGCGGCGAGCACTTGGTCGTCGTCGGAGAAAACCGGCCACGGCTCTACGCCACGATGCTGGCCGCGCAATCGCTCGGCGCCGTGCCGGTGCCGCTCTATCAGGACGCCGTGGCGGCGGAGTTCGTCTTCCCGGTGAACAACGCCGAGATCGCCTTCGCCGTCGTCGAGGACCAGGAGCAGGTCGACAAGATGCTGGAACTGCGCGAGCAGTGCCCGCAGCTCGGGCGCATCTGGTTCGACGACCCGCGCGGCCTGCGCAACTACGACGAACCGGGCCTGGCGTCGCTGGACGAACTGATCCTGCAGGGCCGCGCTGCCCACGGCGAGCGGCCGGCGGCGTTTGCCGCCGAGGTCGAGGCCGGCCACAAGGACGATGTCGCGGCGCTGTTCTTCACCTCAGGCACCACCGGCCATCCCAAGGGCGTCATGCACACGCATGCGACGCTGATCGACCGCGCCGAAGCGGGCATGCGCTTCGACCGGCTGACCGACCGCGAGGAGGTGCTGGCCTACCTGCCGCCGGCCTGGGTGGGGCAGAACATCTTCAGCTTTGCGCAGTGGCTGGCGGTCGGCTATGTCGTCAACTGCCCGGAATCGTCGTCCACGGTCAGCATCGACCTGAAGGAGATTGGGCCGACCTACTACTTCGCGCCGCCGCGGGTTTTCGAAGGCCTGCTGACGACGGTGATGATCCGCATGGAAGACGCCTCGGCGCCCAAGCGCTGGCTGTTCGACCGCTGCATGACGCTGGCCCGCCGTGTTGGCACGCGGCTGATGGACGGCCAGCCGGTCGGCCTGCCGGACCGCCTGGCTTACGCGTTGGGCAACATGCTGATCTACGGCCCGCTGCGCAACACGCTGGGTTTCTCGCGCGTGCGTGTCGCCTACACGGCGGGCGAGGCCATCGGGCCGGACCTGTTCAGCTTCTACCGCGCCATCGGCATCAACCTCAAGCAGCTCTACGGCTCGACGGAGACGGCCGTGTTCGTCTGCCTGCAGCCCGACCACGAGGCGCGCGCCGACACGGTGGGGGTGCCCATCGAGGGCGTGGAGATCAAGCTGACCGACAGCGGCGAGCTGCTGGTGCGTTCGCCGGGCCTGCTCAAGGGCTACTACAAGAACGACGCGGCGACCGCCGAGGCGCTGACGGCCGACGGCTGGTTCCATACCGGCGACGCCGGCTTCCTGACGCCGGGCGGCCACCTGAAGATCATCGACCGCGCGAAGGATGTGGGCCGTCTGCACGGCGGCGCGTTCGACGGCGCGATGTTTGCGCCCAAGTACGTGGAGAACAAGCTGAAGTTTTTCCAGCACATCAAGGAGGCCGTCTGCTTTGGTGATGCGCGCGAGAGGGTCTGCGCCTTCATCAACATCGACTTCGAGGCGGTGGGCAACTGGGCCGAGCGGCGCAACCTGCCGTACGCCGGCTACACGGACCTGGCGCAGCGCGCGGAGGTCTATGCGCTCATCCTCGAATGCGTGGAGAAGGTCAATGCCGACCTCGCGCAGGACGAGCTGCTGGCCGGCAGCCAGATCAGTCGCTTCCTCGTGCTGCACAAGGAACTGGACGCCGACGATGGCGAGCTGACGCGCACCCGCAAGGTCAGGCGCGGCGCGATCGCCGAGAAGTACGGCGTGCTGATCGATGCGCTGTATGAGGGCAAGGCGTCGCAGTACGTCGAGACCCAGGTGAAGTTCGAGGATGGCCGCACGGCGATGGTGGCGGCGGACCTGCGCATCGCCGAGGCGCGGACGTTTCCCGCCGTGAGGAGTGCGGCGTGAAGCGCATCGGCGACGTCGTCCTCGACGTGAAGAACATCTCGCTGGCGTTCGGCGGCGTGAAGGCGCTGACGGACATTAGCTTCGACGTCCGCGAGCACGAGATCCGCGCCATCATCGGCCCCAACGGCGCGGGCAAGAGCTCGATGCTGAACTGCATCAACGGCGTCTACCAGCCGCAGCGAGGCGCCATCACCTTGCGCGGCCGCACCTTCAAGGGCATGAGCCCGCGCCAGGTCGCCGAGATGGGCGTGGCGCGCACCTTCCAGAACCTCGCGCTGTTCAAGGGCATGAGCGTGCTGGACAACATCATGACCGGCCGCAACCTGCGCATGAAGCGCGGTCTGTTCTGGCAGGCGCTGCACCTGGGCCCGGCGCGGCGCGAGGAGACCGAACAGCGCGCGGCGGTGGAGCGCATCATCGACTTCCTGGAGATCCAGGCCTACCGCAAGACGCCGGTCGGCCGGCTGCCCTACGGCCTGCAAAAGCGTGTCGACCTCGGCCGCGCGCTGGCGATGGAGCCCAGCCTGCTGCTGCTGGACGAACCCATGGCCGGCATGAACGTCGAAGAGAAGCAGGACATGTGCCGCTTCATCCTCGACGTCAACGACGAGTTCGGCACGACCATCGTGCTGATCGAGCACGACATGGGCGTGGTCATGGACATCTCGGATCGCGTCGTCGTGCTGGACTACGGCAAGAAGATCGGTGACGGCGCACCTGACGACGTCCGCGGCAACGCCGAGGTGATCCGGGCCTATCTGGGCGGCGAGGCGGCGACGCCTGGCACCGCAGCCGCGCCGACGCCGGCGGAGGTGGTCTGATGGGCCCGTTCATCGAAACGCTGATCGGCGGCCTGATGGCCGGGATGCTCTATTCCCTCATCGCGCTCGGCTTCGTGCTGATCTTCAAGGCCAGCGGCGTCTTCAACTTCGCACAGGGCGCGATGGTGCTGTTCGCGGCGTTGGCGATGGCGCGCTTCGCCGAATGGATCCCGAAGTTCACCGGCCTCGACGGCAAGGTCATCGTCAACCTGCTGGCCTTCGCCGGCGCGCTGGTCGTCATGGTGGTCGTCGCCTGGCTGATCGAGCGATGGGCGCTGTCCAAGCTCGTCAACCAGGAAGGGGTGACGCTGCTGATGGCGACGCTCGGTATCGCCTACCTGCTCGAGGGGGCGGGGCAGACGCTGTTCGGCAACGACATCTACAAGATCGACATCGGCCTGCCGAAGGACCCGATGTTCCTGTTCGAGCAGCAGTTTCCAGGCGGCATCCTGGTCAGCAAGGAAGACCTGTACGCCGCGCTCATCGCGGCCGCATTGGTCGCCGGCTTGAGCCTGTTCTTCCAGAAGACCGCCACCGGACGCGCGCTGCGCGCCGTGGCCGACGACCACCAGGCCGCGCAGAGCATCGGCATCCCGCTATCGCGCATCTGGGTCATCGTCTGGAGCGTCGCGGGCTTCGTCGCGCTGGTGGCCGGGATGATCTGGGGCAGCAAGCTTGGCGTGCAGTTTTCGCTGTCGTTGGTGGCGCTGAAGGCGTTGCCCGTTGTCATCCTGGGCGGGCTCACCAGCGTGCCCGGGGCCATCGTCGGCGGGCTGCTGATCGGTGTGGGTGAGAAGCTGTCAGAAGCGTATCTCGGCCCGATGCTGGGCGGCGGCATCGAGTACTGGTTCGGCTACGTGCTGGTGCTGGTGGTTTTGCTCGTTCGGCCTCAAGGGCTGTTCGGCGAAAAGATCATCGATCGCGTATGACGCGAGAGATACGACATTCGATGGAGGTTGGCTTGCGAAGCAAGACAAGCGAAGCGCACCGGAATCGAAGGGCGAGGTCTCGCGCCTGCGCGAGACGTGGATCGACGACAGCTGGCAGCCTTCAGGCCGGCAGCTGGCAAAAGATCATTGATCGGGTCTGAGCAATGCTGTACAGAGAGAACGGTCAGTTCAAAACCTGCTACGCGGCGGACAGCCAGATCCTGCCGATACGCCAGGACCGCATCGCTTTTGCCGTGCTGATGGCCATCGCCTTCGTCGCGATCCCGTTGGTGTCCAGCGAATACCTGCTGCGCGCCATCTTCATCCCCTTTCTGATCCTGGCATTGGCCGCGCTCGGACTGAACATCCTCGTCGGCTACTGCGGCCAGATCTCGCTCGGCTCCGGCGCGTTCATGGCGGTGGGCGCCTATGTCGCCTACAACTGCCAGGCGCGCATCGAGGGCATGCCGCTCATCGGGTCGCTGCTGGCCGGTGGTCTGGGCGCGACGGTGCTCGGCGTGGCCTTCGGCCTGCCGTCGTTGCGCATCAAGGGCCTGTATCTCGCGGTCGCGACGCTGGCGGCGCAGTTCTTCGTCGACTGGGCCTGCCTGCGGCTGAAGTGGGTGACCAACGATTCATCGTCGGGCTCGGTCAGCGTCGCCAACCTCAACCTGTTCGGCGTCGGTGTCGAGTCGCCGGCGGCGCGCTACTTGCTGTGCCTGAGCTTCGTCGTCGTGTTCTCGCTGGCGGCCAAGAACTTGGTGCGCGGCCACATCGGCCGGTCTTGGATGGCCATGCGCGACATGGACGTCGCCGCCGCCGTCATCGGCATTCGGCCCATGCAGGCCAAGCTCAGTGCCTTTGCCGTCAGCAGCTTCATCATCGG
>Ga0307411_10000633_pt1 | contig 12741 bp, 11 predicted proteins | sample DK1Ometagenome_2_FD_203712 | JGI IMG/M metagenome (GOLD analysis project Ga0307411, IMG submission 203712) | Maize rhizosphere microbial communities from greenhouse at UC Davis, California, United States - DK15-O-1 | ecosystem: Host-associated > Plants > Roots > Rhizosphere > Soil | place: USA...
TGAGCGGCCCCGAGTGCTGGTGTCCTCGATGAGCCATGCCAATCTCGTGGCGCTCTGGGCGGCCAAGCTGGCTCGGCGGGACACTCCCGTGGTGGTCACCGAGCACAACACGCTCTCTCAGGCAGCGGGGGAAGATGGCGAGCTGGCCCGGGGGATCTGGCCCCACCTGCTGCGCATCTTTTATCCCTGGGCCGCCAGCATCGTTGCCGTCTCCGAGGGCGCAGCCGACGATCTCGCCCGCACCTCCGGCTTGCCGCGCAACCGGGTGCAGGTGGTCTACAACCCAGTGATTACCCCGGCAATCCTGGCAATGGCCGAGAAGGACCCCGGTCACCCCTGGTTTGCTCCGGGGCAGCCACCAGTGGTCCTGGGCGTCGGCCGGCTCACCCGGCAGAAAGATTTTCCCACCCTGCTCCGCGCCTTTGCCGCGATGCGGCAACGCCGCCCCGCGCGGCTGATTATTCTGGGGGAAGGGGAGGACCGGCAGACCCTCGAGGAGCTGCGGAGTGAGCTTGGTCTGACGGAGGATGTCGCTCTGCCCGGCTTTCAGGAGAACGCCATGGCCTACATGGCCCACTCAGCGTTGTTCGTGCTGTCCTCCGCCTGGGAAGGGCTCCCCACAGTCCTGATTGAGGCGATGGCTGCCGGCACCCAGGTTGTCTCGACCGACTGTCCCAGCGGCCCCAGAGAGATCCTCCAGGGCGGGCGGCTGGGCAAGCTGGTGCCGGTGGGAGATGCACACGCGCTGGCCGAAGCCATGATTGAGGCGCTAGAGCGGCCGGGTGCCGCCGTTCCGGCCGATGCGCTGGCGCCGTTCACGATGAACGCCGCCGTTGACGAATATCTCCGGGTAATCGAGAGCTCCTGAATGGTTACGCTGGCCTACGCCGCCCTATGGGCTTTCGTCTTTTCCGTCCCCTGGGAGCGGCTGATCGTGATTGAGGGAGTGGGAATCCTGAGCCGGCTCACGGGCATGATCGCGCTCGGGTTTGCGCTGATCGCAATGGTCATTACCGGGCGCATGCGGCGGTGGCGGGGGTTTCATCTCGCGGCGCTGCTGTTCGTCATCCTGGCGGGCGCGAGTGTGATCGGCTTGCACCACGAGATCCCGCCCAAGTTCTGGACCTACGTTCTGCTGCTGATCGTGGTGTGGATGGTCTGGGAACTGACCCCCACCCGGGAGCGGGTGCACGGGCTCCTTCTCGCCTATGTGATGGGCTGCTATGTGGCGGCCCTGGAGACCATCATCCTGGCCCGCAGCCAGGCCGGACTTCACCGGTTCGCGGCCGGCGGCGTCGACCCGAATGACTTCGCCATGACGCTGGCGCTGGGCCTCCCCATGGCGTGGTACCTGGGAATGACCTACCGGCGGCCGCTCATGCGCTGGATCTGCCGCGCGTACGTGCCGATCGGCTTCATGGCCGTCATCCTGACCGGGTCTCGAGGCGGGATGCTCTGCAGCATGGTGGCGATGCTGATAGTGCCGCTGAGCATGACCAGGCTGTCACCGGGCCGGCTTGCTACGGTCATTCTGGTGTTGATCGTTTCCGGCACCCTCGTCGTGGTGTACGTGCCGGACAACGTCAAGAAGCGACTAGGCACCACCACTACCTCGGTGGAAGAGCTGAGTCTGGGCGGGCGCTTCAATATCTGGAAGGGCGGAGTGAAGGCATTCGCCCAGCAACCGCTCTTCGGCTACGGTACCGCCGAGTTCAAGGCGGCGGTGAGGCCCTTCGGCGTAGGCCAGCTGGCCCACAACTCCTACCTGTCCATTCTGGTCGAGCAGGGCCTGGTAGGTTTTCTGGTCTGGGCCACGATGTTTGTCACCGTCATCATGGCGGTGCTTCGACTACCCAAAGTGGAGCGACGCTTCGGGCTCATTCTGCTCGCCGCTCTGGCGGTTGCCATGACCCCGCTGACGTTCGAGGACCGGAGGCCGGTCTGGTTCATCCTTTCGATCCTCATCTCTCTCGCGTCCGCGCCCGCGGCGGCATACCTCGATCCAAGGCGGCAACAGCGTAGGCCAGCCATACCTGCCTCGGCCTATCCGATGCGAGGACCCAGGCCTCCGTTTCAGCCGAGCCTGGCCAATCGTCGCAACCCCGAACCTGGAACCACGCCATGAGCCCGAAGGTGAGCGTGGTGACCACGGTGTTCAACGGAGAGCCGTACTTCGATCGGGCGATCCCCAGCATTCTGGGCCAGACCTTCGAAGACTTCGAGTACATCATCGTCGATGATGGCTCCACCGACCGCACAGCCGAGCTTTTGCGCGAAGTTGCGGCGGGAGACGCTCGGATCAGGGTGATCTCGCCGGGCCGCCAGGGATTCTGTCGCGCCGCCAACCTGGGTATTGCCGAGGCCCGGGGTGAGATCATTGCCCGCCAGGACTTCGATGACCGGAGCTATCCCGACCGGCTCCGCCTCCAGGTGGCATGCCTGGACTCCCGCCCCGAGGTCGGCGTCGTCGGCGGGTACTACCTGCTGGTCGATGAGAACCGGGGAGAGCGCTACGTTCGCATGCCGCCCCTGGAGCATCGCGACATCGTCCCTGCTATGGCGAGGTACATTCCGCTCGCCAACACCTTCGCCACCTTTCGCCGGCGGGTCTGGGTCGAATCGGGCGGCTATCCCATCGTGTCCGATCTGGAGGATCTCCTCTTCTGGATGAAGGTGGCCAAGGCCGGCTGGCAGATCGTCAACCTGCCCGAGGTCATGGGCGAGCACTTCGTGCATCCCTCCAGCTTCTTTCATCGCACCTTCAAGTACGCCGACCGGCAGCGAAACCTGGCCCGGGTGCAGGCCCAGGTCGTTCGCGAGCTCGATCTGCCCAGCTGGATGTACCTCTACGCCGCCGGACGCTACGCCTACGCCCACTGTCCCACCGTGGTGAAGCGGGCCCTGCGCCGGACGCTGGGGAAGTCGCAGGAACGCGACCTGTGAGGATTCTGTTCCTCTCGACCAGCATGGGCATGGGAGGAGCCGACAAGCAGCTCCTCTCGGCGGCGACGGAGCTGCGAGCGCGGGGGCACGAGCTGCTGATCGTGTCGCTCACTCCGTTGGGACAGATGGGATTGCAGGCCCGAAGCCTCGGTCTCGCCACGGAGTCGTTGGAGATGTCGCGCGGTATTCCCGATCCGAGAGGATTTGCCCGGCTCATCCGGATTGTCCGGCGCTGGAAACCCGACATTGTGCACAGCCACATGGTGCACGCCAACCTGATGGCGCGCATGCTCCGGCTGTTCGTGCCCATTCCTGCCTTGGTCTCGACCATCCACAATATCGACGAAGGCGGGCGGCTTCGAATGAGCGCCTACCGGTTGACGAACAAGCTGGTCGACCACATGACCATCGTCAGCCAAGCGGCAGCGGATCGGTTCATCTCCGAGCGCATCGTGCCGGCCAGGCTGCTCCAGGTGCTGCCCAACGGCGTGGACACCGACGAGTTCCGGCGGACACCCGCCAGTGCCCGCGAGGCTCTCCGCGTGTCGCTTGGTGTGGAAGGCCAGTTTGTCTGGCTCGCAGTCGGGCGGTTCGAGGTGGCCAAGGATTATCCCAACATGCTTCGCGCATTCGCCCAGGTGCACGCAAAAGAGCCCATGCCGGTTCTTCTCCTGGTAGGTCAAGGATCGCTGCAGAGTGAAACCGAGTCCCTGGCGCAGCAGCTGGGCCTCCACACGCCAGTCCGGTTTCTCGGGGTGCGGAAGGACGTACCCCAGATTATGAGCGCGGCTGATGGCTACGTGATGAGCTCCGCCTGGGAGGGCATGCCGATCGCGCTGCTCGAGGCTGCGGCAGCGGCGCTCCCCATCGTGGCGACACTGGTGGGTGGGAATGGGGAAGTCGTGAGCGATGGCCGGACCGGGTACCTGGTTCCGCCCCGACAGTCCGAGACTCTGGGGGATGCAATGCTGCGGCTCATGGATCTACCCGAGCACGAGCGGCGTTCGATGGGCGAGCGGGGCAGAGAGCAGGTCAGCTCTCGGTACGGTCTGCACCGAATGGTAGACCGCTGGGAAGAGATGTACCGCGAAGTGTTGACCCGAAAGGGACTGCAACTGGCGCCGACTCTCTCCTCCTGAGCGGCGGCATTCTCAGGGCAAAATCAGCGTTGTACCCGTCCAGCCGGCACCCGGACCTGCTCCGACGGCTGCAATTCCTCCGCCGGCTCGATGGCACCTGATTTTGCCGGTGGACAGCGATAGACCTGCAGATACTGCTGGCGAAAGTCTATTCGACTCACGCCCAGGGTGTTCCGCAGCTGGCAATTTTCGTAAATCCAGCCGAGAACTCCACCCCGCTTCAGGTTGCCTCGAAAGGCATGGGATGGCGCCGGGGCAACCAGCCAGAGCGCGGGTTCCTCTCCACTGCGGTGCAGCGCCCGCACCGCCCGCATCATGGAGGCCGTGTCCTGCGGAATCGCCTCGACCGGCAGGCCCGGCAGATAATGCTTGATCAGGCGGTACTGCTCCGACAGGATCCTGTCTCCCGGAGCGAGTCTCGGCTCCAGCCACTGGGCGGCACCACGGAAATCGAAGCGGCGTCCATCGCGGTACTGCGAGATCAGCGTGGGCACCCCCGGAATCAGTACCACGGCGGTCAACGCCGCTGGAACCAGCCATCTCGGCCGCAACCCGAGGTCCACGTCCGCCAGCCGGCTCAAGAAGAGGCCGGCGGCCAGAAATATGACCGGCGCGGCCGGCAGGAAATACGTGGGTGAGACCGCCACCCGGAATGAGACCGCCAGAATGAACAGTACGGGAAAGGCAAAGAGGCAGGCCAGCAGGAGCGCTTTCGAGCGATCCTCACGCTGCCATAGCTGACAGATCCCCAGGGCACCGAGGAGCGTCACCGGAAGGGTGAGCCCTTCGGCGAAGGCCAGGAAAATTCCTAACTGCTTGATGATCGGCGGCCGCCGTTCGGGGAATACGCGATCGGGGACCCAGGTCTTGGCGTCGTGTGCCGCGATCCAGTTTTCCAGGAGCGAGATGGACCTCGCCCCGGCAATCACCGCCAGAATTACCAGCACCAATGCACCCCAGCGTACACCTTGGTGGCGCCACAGATCTCTGACTGTATCCCGGCGCAGCTGCAGCAGCAAGAACAGCGCTAGACCGCCCATGAGCAGCAGCGACACTGGGTGAGCCAGCACCGCGAGCACCGCGGTGATCAGCCCCAGAGTCAGCCAACCCGCGTTGCGCTCTCTTACGCCGACGTAGATCGCGTAGGGGTACACCGCGGACATCAGGACCACGAGCGACCAGTATCGCGCGTACTGCGATTGATAGACGTGGAGCGGATTGACGGCCAGCAACAGCGTCCCGAAGAGCGCAGCCCGGGTTCCGAACAACCGCCGAGCCACCAGGTAGAACGCGGGGATTGCCAGCACGCCAAACAGAGCCGGCAGGATCCGGAGCCCCAGCTCGTTCAGCGGCATCAGGGGCCCGATCAGAAAGTGATTCAGGAAGTAGATCAGAGGACGCGGGTTGGTCAGCCTGGGCCGAAGCGAGTCCCGCAAGGTGTAGATCTCATCGCCCTCGAATCCCCAATCGCCCAGCCGCCAGAAGCGCAATACCGCTGCAAGCACGACCAGACCGATGAGCAGGAGCCCGGCCAGATTGCGATGCCGTTCCTGAATCCGAGATGTATTACGGGGCCCGAGGACTGGTGCCGGCGGCTGGCTCATGTCACCCTGGACTTCCTATGTAAAGAGAGTTCCTAGGGCGGTGAACTCTAATGCCGCCCGGAGGAGCGGCGCCACTGCGAGGGTACTGTTCAATTCTCGACTGTTGACAAACGTGACCCGGGTCACCATTGTTGTTGCGGCGCGAGCTTACGACAACGAGATGACACCTAAGGTGGTGCTCATTCCTTCGCGCTCTGCACGTACAAACCTGTAGAGTTCAGTACACCCCCGTTTAAAAAATTGCGATTTGGCAGAAAGTCTGCCTAATCCCCACGGGTGCGGTCGTAACCCGAAGAGCCACCGCCTTGGCCGAGCCATGCGTTGGCCCCTCGCCCCCCACACCCGGATGTCGCTCCAAAACCGAGACTGGAGGAGAGGAACGTCTACTATGACCCACATTTTCGAGTTTGCCAATTGGATGGATCGCTTGCGAGCGCCCCTGCTCGGCGCGCTGGTCCTCACGCTGGTATCCTGCAATCCAACCGACTCGCTCACGCCCACCGAAACCGACATAGACGTGGTCGACGACGGAACTTCGGCCGTCGGAGAAGCGGCGCCGGCGATGTCGGCGTCCTATGCCGGCGGTATTCCTTTCGGCAATTTTAATCAGCCCACGACGCAGTTCGGTAGCTACTATAACGGCGCGTTGCGCAACATCTATCCCCAGTACCTGCTGAGTAATCTGGCCGGCATCAAGTCCCGTGGCGGCAAAGTGGTGCTCACGTTCAGCGGCAAAGAGAGCACCTTCAAAGACGCGAACGGCAACTTCAGCTTCAGCAAGTGGAAGGCGCGGGTGGATCGGTTCAGGAAGGTAAACTTCTCATCCTATGTGAAGGATGGCACCATCATCGGCCACTATCTGGTCGATGAGCCCAACGATCCATCGAACTGGAATGGCCACCCCATCTCGCCGGCCACGGTTGAAGCCATGGCCAAGTACAGCAAGCAAATCTGGCCCAGCCTGCCGACTATTGTGCGCGCCTACCCGGAGTACATGCTGAAGTTCAGCGGCAAGTACTATTATCTCGATGCGGCGTGGGCTCAATACGTCTATCGGAAGGGCGACGTCAGTACCTTCATCCGGCAGAATGTCAGCTATGCTCAGCAAAAAGGGCTGGCTCTCGTGGTGGGCCTCAACTACCTGCATGGCGGTCCCAACCGCACGAAGATGACCGCAACTCAGGTCAGGAACTGGGGATCGACTCTGCTGAGCAGCTCATATCCCTGCGCCTTTGTCAGCTACTCGTACAACTCCACGTACCTGTCCAATAGCGGCATCAGGGATGCCATGCGATATCTCAAGTCCAAAGCCACCGGCCGCGGCTTCCGGAGTTGCCGCGGGCCCTGACCGCCCTTCTCTGGCTGGATACACCTACGGGGGCCGCGGATCTACCGCGGCCCCCGCTGTCGTGAAGAGGTGCGGGCAACTTACCAGCCGCCTCGCCGCAGGAGGATCACGGGAAGTGTCTTGAGCATGATGCGGAAGTCTTCGGCAACGGACTGGCGCTCGATGTACTCCAGGTCGTAGCGCACCTTGGTCCGGACGTCGTCCAGCGAGCGGTCATAGTGATGGTTGATCTGGGCCAGGCCGGTGATCCCCGGCTTGGTCCGCTGGCGCAGCGGGTACTCCGCGATGTGCTCGCGCAGCTCGGCAAAGATGGTGGGCCGCTCGGGCCGGGGGCCCACGATGTTCATCTCGCCCCGCAGCACGTTCAACAGCTGGGGGAGCTCGTCCAGGCGGTACTGCCGCAGCAGCCGGCCGATCGAGGTGACCCGCAGATCATCCTGCTGGGCCCACACGGCGCCACTCTGGTGCTCGGCGTCCACCCGCATCGTGCGGAACTTGTAAATGGTGAAGGGGCGTCCGCCCAGGTTTCGTTCCCGACGGTGGTTCTGCCGGACGTCCTCGGGCAGTCGGCGGTCGAGCCCGACCCGGACTTGGGTGTACAGGATCGGTCCCGGCGAGGTGATCCAGACCAGCAGCGCAATCAGGATGAGAATGGGGAAGAGCAGGACCAACGCGATCAGCGCGATCGACAGGTTCAGTCCCCGGCGGACCAGGTACCTGCGCTCGACATTGCCGACGCTGCGCTGGTCCTGCCGGTCGATGCTCCAGAGCTTCTGGATGGTGGGGATGCTGCCCCCGGCCCCGGCTCGCTCCACGAGCGACTCCATCCAGCGCATCATGCGAACCGGCCCGGAAGGTGCTGGCTGACCAGGTGCTCGAGCGGACTGCGGAGTTCCAAGCGCACCATCCCGGGGCAAACTGAACAGTAGGGGCGTCGAGAACTGTGGGCGAAGCACGATTTGTGCCCACCACCCTTCCTAAGTATTGCGCTGGGACCGCTGCCCGCAAGAGCTTGGCGGGCAAAGAAATAACCCGCAGCCCCGAAACCGCTACTCGAAGGTCAAAGAGCGGCCCGCCGTGTAGTGGTTTGTCAACACGATTACATCCAGCGCTACAGGCTACGTCCGGAGGGCCCACCAGCGGACCAGGAGCGTGGTGCCCAGCGCAAGCAGGAGGTGGACTGCGCCGGGCTGTGGCCCCATACCGAAGGCAAGCACTCCCCATGCGATGAGGGAGGCGAGGGCCAGGAGGAGGGTTGCAAGCATCGATGAGCCTCGTGGTGAATCGGTTGACCCCGCAGTAGCAGCGTCCTATTTTATACTCGGGTGAGCGGTAGCGGGGAGCCACGTTATTGAGCCAACAGGTCCGATGATGGGCCCAGATGCCGTGGCCGATGTCACGCCCCCCGGGGGAAGGCAGACGTCAAGGTGAGGGTGCCAAGCTTTCTCATTGGGCTTCAATAATCCTCTCCGTTGCCGTTTCACTCCTGCGCCGGTCTTTCGAGATCGGCGTTTTTTTCTGAGCTGGGAGCTGGGAATCGGGAGCTATGAGCCAATTCCGGAACCGAGTAGCTTCTACCCCATGTGCCTGGCTCTTCGCTCGCAGTTCCTAGCTCCCAGCTCTTAGCTCACATGCCCCGCTGCGCCATCACTCGCCGCGTGCACTTCAACGCCGCCCACCGGCTGTTCAATCCCCGGTTCTCCGAGGAATGGAACCGAACCACCTTCGGCGAGTGCAGCAATCCGAATTTCCACGGACACAACTACGAGCTGGAGCTGACGGTCGAGGGTGAGATCAACCCCGACACCGGGTACGTCATGGATCTCAACAAGCTGAGGGACCTGGCCCAGGAACGCCTGCTTCGTCACCTGGATCACAAGAACCTCAACCTCGACGTTCCCTGGTTCAGGAACCTGATTCCGAGCTCTGAGAACATTGCACTGGTCTGCTGGCGCGAGCTGCGGGCGGGCCTCCCACCCGAGCTGGGGTTGCGCCTGCGACTCTGGGAAACCCCGAGGAACTACGTCGATTATGAAGGAGACTAAGTCCCCGGTGCCGGTTCGGCCGGAGCGTACCCGGGTCACCCACCCGGAGCAGCCCGGACCCGACCCCGAGCCATTCGCAGACAAGGTACGGGACATCCTTTCGGCTCTGGGAGAGGATCCCCGGCGCGAAGGTCTGCTGAAGACTCCGGAACGGGTGGAGAAATCCCTTCGCTTTCTCACCCAAGGCTACTGGATGACGGTCGAGGAAGTAGTGGGCGACGCGGTCTTTGAGGAGACCCATCAGAGCATGATCATGGTGCGCGACATCGAGCTGTATTCGCTCTGCGAGCACCATCTGCTGCCGTTCTACGGCCGGGCGCACGTGGCCTACATTCCAAACGGAAAGATCCTCGGCCTCTCCAAGGTGGCCCGCATCGTCGATGTCTTTGCCCGCCGGCTGCAGGTGCAGGAGCGGCTGACCGACCAGATCGCCGACGCGATCATGGACGTGCTGCATCCCACCGGCGTCGGCGTGGTGATCACCGCGGCCCACTTCTGCATGATGATGCGGGGAGTGCAGAAGCAAAACTCCCGCGCGACTACCAGTGCCCTCCGGGGCATCTTTCGGGACGACAAGAAGACCCGCGACGAGTTTCTCCGCCTGGCCCACGGAGGCCGCCTCCCCGAGTGACCCTGCTCCAAGGCCGGGCGGCTCTCGTGACCGGCGCCTCGCGGGGCATCGGCGCCGCCATAGCAGAGTTGCTGGCCGCTCAGGGCGCCCGCGTTATGCGGGTGGCGCGGACGCTGAAGAGCCGGACCAGCGGGCCGGTGCAGGACATTCCCTGCGACTTGACCGACTGGTCGCAGGTGAGCCGGCTGGCGGAGCGGGTATCCGAGGCGGGGGGTCCGCCCGACATCGTGGTAAGCAACGCGGGTGCCTTTCTCCTCAGCCGGCTCGAGACCACCGAGGCCGAGGATCTCGACCGCCAGCTCGCGCTAAACCTGCGGGCGCCGTTCGCGCTGGCCAAGGCGTTTCTCCCCGCGATGAGCCGGAACGGGCAGGGCAGCTTCATCACCGTGGGCAGCGTGGCCGATCACGTGGGGTATCCGGAGAACGCGGCCTATGCCGCGAGCAAATATGGCCTCCGCGGACTGCACGAGACGCTGTTGGAGGAATATCGTGGCAGCGGTGTGCGCCTGACGCTCGTCTCTCCCGGCCCCACCGATACCTCCGCATGGGACCCGTTCGATCCCGACCGGCGGGAGGGCTTCACGCCGCGGGCCGGCATGCTCCGGCCGGCCGATGTGGCCGAGGCCGTGCTTTTCGTGGCGACCCGCCCGGCTCACGTGCTCATCGACTGGCTTCGTCTTGGTCCGACTGGAAAAGCTTGAGCCGCAGATGAACGCAGATAGACGCAGACAAAACTCGAAGTGACAACTTGGGGCTGGCGGATGAGCGACCGAAAGGTGCACTGCTCTAACCACCGGAATGAACGTCCCTCAAAGAAAACATTTCAACTCTGCTGTGGTATCAAATGCAAGTGAGAGCTGCCAAAATATCTGCGTTCATCTGCCTTTATCTGCGGCTAGTCATTGGTTCCGTCATTCTCCTGAGTAGCTCGGTGGCGGATGCTGAAGCGCAGGCCAAGTTGCCGCCGCTACCCGACAGCACCGGTTGGGGTGTGCACGTGCTCGCCGTTGCGCGGGACGCGCAGGGCGCAATCTGGGTCGGCACCTATGGCCAGGGGATCTACCGGCTGCCGGCTGGAACGGAAACCTGGGAGTCGATTCGCCACGATACCACCACCGCGGACTCGACCAACATGTCCATCTCGTGGGACTTCGTCCACGCGTTTGGATTCGGCTCTCGGGGCGAGATCTGGTATGGTACCGTGGGCAACGGATGGGGACTCTCCAGCGACGGCGGTAAGACCTGGAAGAACTGGACCTACGGCCAGCTGGGTCCCGAGTGGCAGTACGTCACCCCTTCCGGCATCGTGGTGCGGGGCGACACGACGGTGATCGGCACCGCCGATGGACTCCAGATCACGGTCGACGACGGCCGAAAGTGGACTGCCATCGGCGACGCGGTTGGTCCGGCGGCCAAGGGCCCTGCCGATACCGCGTTTCGCATTCTGAGCAGCGAATACGTGCGCCGCGTCGCGGCCGACCGGAGGGGCTGGACCGTGGCCACGCTGCGGGGCAACCAGCGACTCCGCCGCGCCGCCTCGGGATGGGTTGCCGAGCCGATTGCCGCAGCGGCGTTTGCACCAGCCAACGCGCTCCTGTTCGGGCGCCAGCTGATCCGCGGCACCCCCTGCGGACTCCGGCCGGTGGCCGACACCTTGCCCTGCCTGCGCCAGCAGGCGCGGGACACGGTCTCACCCCGGAGCCCACTCACCACCTGGTTCCGCCGACCCATCGCGCCGACAGACAACTCCTACATCGACCAGACCTACCGCTACGGCTCCACAATGGGCGGCAACTTCCAGCAGCACCAGGGCGTCGAGTTCAACAATCCTGACGGCACTGCGGTCTACGCCATCGGCGCCGGCCGGGTGGTGTACGCCGGACCGGCAGAGCAGGGAGCCCTGACCATCACAATCCGGCACGACACGACAATTGCGGCCAACGGCAAGAAGTATCGGGTGTACTCCAGCTACTACCACAACTCGGTGCTGCGGGTGAAGCTGGGGCAGCGGGTCAGCAGGGGAACGGTCGTAGCCCGGGTGGGAAACACGGGACGGGCCACCAACGATCACCTCCACTTGGAGATGGCCGCGTCACCGACCGACTCGATCGGCGCGATCGTGGACTCGCTGCAGCGCTTCCCGCCCTACACCAGCAATCCGGAGCTCTGGATCGAGCCGCTGCCCAATACCGGCATCGTGGCGGGTCAGGTGTTCGATTCGGCCGGCGCCCCGCTGCCCCAGGCGCGAGTGTACGGCATCATCAAGCGGGAGCCGGCGGAGACACCGTTCTCGTACGCCGAGACCTATGGCGACAAGGCCCACCCGCATCCGCTTTATGGCGAGCACTTCGCAGTGGGAGACGTGCCGGCCGGCACCTACACGCTGGGCACCGAGATAGGGGGCAAGAAGGTGTTCCGGGTGGTTACGGTGGAAGCCGGCAAGTTGACGTGGGTCGTGTTTAAACCGTGAACGGTCAACCGTGACGGTGAACGGGAGGCGGGGAGTAGCCCGTTACCCGTTCACGGTTCACAGTTCACGCCTCTCATGTTCATAGAACTCACCGACCACCTGCGCTGCCCCAATCCTCACGACGAACGCTTTCTCGTGCTCCTCCCCGATCAGATGGAAGGTCGATCGGTCAGGACCGGCCAGCTTGGCTGTCCCGTGTGTGGCCGGACGTTTGAGCTGGTGGACGGAGTGTTCGACGCCGGGGACGCGCCTGCTGACCACGCGCTCAGCTCCGCGCTCACCGCCGACAACGCATCGGTGCTGGTTGGCCTGAATGGGCCGGGCGGCTATCTCGCACTGGTCGGTCCAGTCGCAGCACTGTATGAAGAAATCGCGGCACTGAACCGCGGTGTCGCCCTGGTCGCCATCAACCCTCCAGAGGTTGTCCGGGACTCGGCCACACTCAGCGTCGTCCGGGGAGGGATGATTCCGCTCAAGTCCCGGTCGCTCCGAGGCGTGGTGCTGGGGAGGCCCTACGCCGAGGATTCTCACTGGGTGCGGGAAGGCGCCCGGGTGGTGCTG
>Ga0307411_10000634_pt1 | contig 12735 bp, 12 predicted proteins | sample DK1Ometagenome_2_FD_203712 | JGI IMG/M metagenome (GOLD analysis project Ga0307411, IMG submission 203712) | Maize rhizosphere microbial communities from greenhouse at UC Davis, California, United States - DK15-O-1 | ecosystem: Host-associated > Plants > Roots > Rhizosphere > Soil | place: USA...
GGTCGCCGCCAGGCGACCCGCTTCCCGTGCCAGGCGCGTTCAGGTCAGCGGCTGGCCGGCACAGCTCACCTGCGGATTGAAGTCCGCGAACGACCCGGTCGGGTTGTTCCGCCAGGCCCACACGTGGATCTCGTAGAACGCCGGGATGCCGTAGCGGTTCGGCGCGCCGACGTAGTTCAGCAGGTGTCCGTCGAGCACCGGCACCTCGTTCACCCAGTCCGCAGCGAAGGTGATGATCTCGACGCCCACGAGCTTCATGCGCCCGTCGGGCAGCGGCTCGTAGATCAGCGCCTCCGGCGCCGCGGCGTCGACTTCCTTGCCGAGCAGCGCGCCATTGATGAGGTGCACGCCCATCGCGCCGCCGTTCGGCCCGCTGACGCACGGCGTCGCGGGCGCGTAACCCGATGCGAGGGCGACATTGATGTCGCGGTACTTGGCCGTAGCCGTGCGGACTTTCTGGATCAGCGGCGAGCGTGCGTGCCAGGGCACTTCGGTCGCGGACGCGTGCTGGTGCATGTCCTCTGCCGGCGCGGCGGCCGGCATCACGAGCGGCAGAACCGCCGCGATCGAGCTCAGGATGATCTTGTTCATGCGTTCCTCCCCGGATTCCGTTACGGCGCGAGGTCGACCGGCACCTCGGTGATGCTGTCGACCGGCAGATTGTTGAGAGCGGCGGCCTGGCGGATTGCATCCTCGCTCGGCCCTTCGTAGACGCAATAGGTCTTGGTGCGGTCCGCGTTCGCGAACGACTTGATCCAGCTGACGCCGACCGTGGCGTTGTTCGCGTTGACGCGGGCCTTCGCCGTCGCATCGAGCCCGTCGAGGGCTCCCTCCGGGAAGGTCCGTTCGATCAGGTAGCGGTGGACTTGCGCGGCGTCCTCGCCGGTCGCCGCCGGCGAGTCGCCCGCCCAGGCGGGTGCCGCCAGCAGGACTGCCAGCGTTGCAGTGACAATTTTCATCGTCGCCTCCGTTCGGGTTGCTGTTGAAGGTCTGCGGACGCCGATGACCGGAGACCTGTCACGAGCCGAAGGCGGCGGGAAGCTACTCCGCGGTGGCGGGATCGATCATCGTCGCGACACGCGAGATCTTGTTGGCCGGGAAGCCACCGAGCTCGGCGTGGCGCATGACGAGCGATTCGTCGGCCGCATGGTAGATGCAGTAGATCTTGTCGGCAGTCACGTAGCTGTGGATCCACTGGACGCTGGGCCCGAGGCTGGTGAGGACGCCGCAGGATTTCTGCGAGATCTTCTTGAGTTCCGCCGGGCTCAGCTTGCCTGCGCCCGGAATTTCCCTTTCGATCACGAACTTCGGCATGTGAATCTCCCTCGAGGTCATCGGCTGGGGCGCATGGTGATCGCGCCGGCCCGACCGCGTCTTGAAACCGGCCTGAAATTATTCTAAAGCTTCACTGGATGGACCTGTTGCGAATCGGCCCGTTCGAGGTCTACCCGAGCGAGCGCCTCCTGCGTGCCGAAGGAACGGCCGTCGAGATCGGCGCACGCGCATTCGACCTCCTGCTCGTGCTTGCCGAGAATCCGGGGCGGCTCGTCACGAAAGCGGCGCTCATCGAGCGCGTCTGGCCGCGGCTCGTCGTGGACGAGAACAACCTCCCGACGCAGATCGCGAGCCTGCGCCGCGTGCTCGGCGCGGGCGCGATCCGCACCGTGCCTCGGTTCGGCTATCGCCTGGACCTGCCGGTGTCGCGTGCTCCCGTCGTGGATGGCGCCCCGGCCACCGCGCCCGGGCGCGGCCAGGAGACGGTGCCGGACGGCGCCGTGCGCGCGGGCACGCTGATCGGACGCGCGGCCGACCTCGAAGCGATCCGCGACGCGCTCGCGCGCGATCGGCAGGTGACGCTCGTCGGTGCCGCGGGCGTCGGCAAGTCCCGGCTGGCCCAGGAGGTGATCGCGATCGAGGCGGAGCGGCGGGGCATCCAGGGCCGCACCGTGGCCCTCGAACCCCTGGACTCCGCGGAGCGCCTGCCTTCGGCGATGGCGCTCGCCGTGGGCGTGCCCCTGCCCGCGGGCGGCGACCGCTTCGAGGGCCTCGGCCGCGCGCTGGAGGGCTCGCGGGAATTCATCGTCCTGGATGGCGCCGAGCACCTCGCCGGCGGGATCGCGGAGCCGCTCGCCGCAATTGCGGCGCAGGCTCCGGAGCTTCGCATCCTCGTGACGAGCCAGACGCCGCTCGGCCGCATGGGCGAGACCGTGTATCGGCTGAACCCGCTCCCGGTGGACGACGCCGTGCGCCTTTTCGCGCAACGCGCGGCGCAAGCGGACCAGCGCTTCGAGCTCGGGTCCGGCAATGCGGCCACGGTCGAGGAAATCTGCCGCCGGCTCGACGGCAATCCGCTCGCAGTCGAGCTCGCCGCGGCGCGTGTCGCCTCGTTCGGGCTCGCGGCTCTGCTGGCGCACCTCGACGACCGGTTTCGCCTGCTCAAGCTTTCCGGCAACGCGGCGGGTGGACGGCACGGCGTGCTGCAGGCCGCATTCGACTGGAGTTACCGGCTGCTGGGCGGGTCCGAGCAACGTGTCTTCGACCGGCTCGGCAGCTTTCCGGGCAGCTTCTCGCTCGATGCGGCGGCGCACTCGGTCGCCGACGACGCAATCGACGTGCCCGGCGCCATCGACCTCATTGGCCGGCTGGTGGACCGGTCGCTGGTGACGATGCTGCCCGGGGAACCGGCCCGCTTCTCGCTGCTCGAGACCGCGCGCTGCTATGCGCGGTCGCGGCTCGAGACGACCGGGGCCACGGCCGAATCGAGCCGCGGCATGGCTCGGGCGACGCTGCGGCTGCTCGACCGGGCCTATGAAGCGTACTGGTCCGTCGACGAAGCGTTGTGGCTGCACGAGCACGAGCCCGAGCTCGACAACGTGCGGGCGGCGCTCGAATGGGCGCGAAGCAACGACCCGGCGCTGGCCGTCGCGCTCTACGCCTCGGCCTGGCCGCTGTTCGTCGAGGCCGACCTGCAGGAGGAGGGCCGCGCAGCCCACGCCGATGCCGTAGCGCTCCTGAACGACGCGATCCACCCGGCGCGCCTCGCGCGCTTCTGGGAGGCCGTCGCCGCCTACGATTCCGAGCGCCAGTTCGACCGCGCCCGCTATGCGGCGGAACTTGCCGCCGGCCTGTACGTGAAGTCGGGCGACGCGCGAGGCCAGGCCTATGCCTTGATGCAGCTCGCGCTGAACTGGCGCGACGACCTCGAGGGAGCGGGCAGGGCGCTGGCGACGGCGCGCCGCCTGCAGCAGCCGTCCTGGCCCACTCGGCTCCTCGCGCACGGCGCGATCGTGGAGGGTGCGCTGCTCGCGAGCGCCGGCAGGTTCACCGAATCGCGTGCGGCCTACCGCCGCGCGCTCGATTACGCGCTCGCCGCGAGCGAGCGGCAGGCACTGGCGGCGACCGTCCACATCGTCGAGCTCGACATAGCATGCGACGCGCTCCCGGGCGCGCTCCAGCTCGCCCGGCCGCTGGCGATGAGCCTGCGTCACTCGGGCCGGCGCGAGACGCGCCAGGAACTGCTCGTGCTGCTCTGCGGCGCACTGCTTCTGGCGGGCGAAGTCGACGAGGCGCGCGCGGCCGGCGCCGAGCTGCTCGAACTCGCGCGGCGCGTCGGATTCGGCAAGCTCTATCTCGCACTGGATACGATGGCGCTGCTCGCCGCGCGTGACGGCCGCCTGGCGCTCGCGGCGCGGATCGCCGTGGCGGCGGAGTCCGCGCATGCGGGACACGGACAGTCGCGGCGCCGCCCGGCAGCCGAGCGGGTGCGCGCGGCCCTGCACGCGGCACTCGACGAGGCGCTGGGACGTGCCTGGCGCGATGCGGTGACCGCTAACGGTGCGCCGCTTGACGAGGAAGACGCCTGCCTGCGTGTGCTCGGCCTGCGGCCGGACGCCTGAGTCAGTTCCTCCAGAGTCGCCGGCTGGCGATGCGCGCGCCTTCCGCGAGCGAGCCGAGCTTCAGGTAGACGATGTCCGGGTCGACCGGACCGAAGCCCCCGAAGGTGCCGAACCCGCAGTCCGTGCCGGCAATGACACGCTCGCGGCCGACGATGTCGGCGAATCGCTGGATGCGCTCGGCGACGAGCTCCGGGTGCTCCACGTAGTTGGTCGTCGTGCTGAGCACCCCGGGGACGAGGATCTTGTCGTCGGGGACTCTCTGGCGCTTGAATACCGACCACTCGTGGGCATGGCGCGGATTCGAGGCCTCGAAGAGCAGCGCCTGCGGTCTCGCCCGGATCACGACCGGCAGCAGCTGCTCGAGGGGGATGTCGTGATGGTGGGGCCCCTCGTAGTTTCCCCAGCAGATGTGCATGCGCAGCCGGTCCGCCGGGAGGTTCCGCAGCGCGTGGTTCAGCACCTCGACGTGGCGGGCCGCGGCTTTCAGGTACTCCTCCGCGCTCGCGCTGCGGTACATCGTGTGGCGGCCCATGCCGAAATCCGGCGCGTCGACCTGCAGCAGGAAGCCGGCCGCAACGATGGCCTCGTACTCGGACTGCATCGCACTGCCCAGAGCCTCGAGGTAGGCATCCTGGGTCGGGTAGTAGTCGTTCGGCTGGAACAGTGCCAGCACGCCGGGCGACGCCGCGTTCATGAAGGCCTCGGCTGGCCTCGCGGCGTCCACGGCCCGCCGGAAGTTGCCCAGGTCCTCGTGCAATGGACCCGCATCCTTGAGAGCGATCTCGCCGACGCAGCGCGGGCGCCGGTACTTCGCCGTCGCGCCGCTCGCCGCGAGCTTCGCCATGAAGCGGGGAAACTCGACGAGGTCCTGCCCCGGCTCGCGCGGCGTGTCCCCGCCGAAGCCGGCGAATCGGTCGGCGATGTAGGTCGCGTAGCTGATCTTGCTGGTTTCGCCGTCGCTGACGATGTCGACGCCGGTGTCGACCTGCCGGCGCACCACCTCGGCAACCGCGTCACTGATCACCGCGCGCGCGGCGCGCGCGTCGGAGATGTCCCCCCGCTCGCGCGCGAAGAGGACGTCGGTCACCGCCTGCGAGCGCGGCAGGCTGCCGACGTGCGTCGTGAGGATGCGCTCGCTGCTGACCCTCATCGATAGGTGTTGTTCGAGTGGTGGTCCCCCGCGAGCCACCGCTTGAGCTCGGAGTGCGCGTCCTTGCGGCGCTCGGCGTTGATCTTCTCGACGGCCGGATGGTCGAGCGTGAACTCGACGATCAGGCCGTTCGGGTCGGTCGCGTACACGGACCTGCAGTAGCCGTGCTCGAGCACGAAGGACTGCGGCTCCTGGTAGCCGGCTTCCTTGAGCCGCTTCTCGATGCCGGCCTGCGTCTCACGGTCCACGTGCAGCGCGATGTGGTGGAAGGGGGAGAATGGCATCTTGGGCCCGAACTGCTCGGCGTCGCCCGGGTCGGCGAACTGGAAGAAGGCGAGCGCGCCGCCGTCTCCGAGACCGAAGAAGCAGTGGCAGTAGGTGCGCTCGGCCCCGAACAGCACGTCCTTCTCGCACCAGGTCGCGAGCAGCGGCAGGCCGATCACGTCCTCGTAGAACTTCCGTGTCGCCTCCAGGTCGCGCGAGACGTACGCGTTGTGGTGCAGCCTGCTCGGGAGCGTTGCCTTCGTCGCCATGTCCATCTCCGGTCAGAAGTTGTACTCGAACTCGATGCCGTAGCGCAGGGGCAGCGCCTTGAACAGGAACCCGCCCGGCGAGAATTCCTGGTTGTATTCCTCGTCCGTGAGGTTCCTGCCCCACAGCGTCGCGGTCCAACGTTCGTCGCCGAGCGAAATGCGGCCGTCGACGACATCGATCGGGTCGCGCGAGGTCGTATTGTACGGCTCCCACCAGGTGCGGCCGGTGTACCGGTAGTCGACCCGGAAGGACAGGTCCAGCCCGCCGACCGGCACGTCGTACTGGAAGCCGGCATTGGCGGTGTTATGCGAGACGAGCGGCGCCTCGTTGCCGATCACCGACGGGTCTTCCATGCCCGTGATATCGCTGTCGGTATATCCGTAGCTTGCGTACAGACTGAGGGCGTCCGTGGCGCTCCAGTTCATTTCGAGCTCGAAGCCCTTGTAGCGTGCGTCGAGGTTCCCGAGGTTCTGCGTCGAGTTTGCCGCGAGGAACACGAAGAAGTACCCGTTCTCAGACTCGGTGTAGTAGGCGGCCCCGTTGAAGGCGAGCTGGCCGCCGGCAAGCACGGATTTGAAGCCGATTTCCGTGGTCTCGGCGACTTCGGCCTCGAACAGGTCGTTGACGCCCGCGATCCCGCTCGCGTCCGCGACGGCACCGACGCCGGTCTGGTTGAAGCCGCCGCTCCTGAAGCCGCGGCTCCAGCCGCCGTAGATAGTCAGCGCGTCCGAGGCCGCATAGCGCAGCGTCAGCTTCGGCTGCGGCTCGCTCCAGGTGTGCTCGCGCACCTGGCCGCTGGAGCCGGGCGGCGTGCCGACTGGCAGGAAACCCTCGGGAGTTTCGGTCGTGTTCTCGCGTTTGTCCTCGTCGTAGCGGATCGCGAGGTCGAGCTCGGTCTTCTCGCCGAGCTCCATCGTCGCGTTTGCGAACACGGCCCAGGCGTCGTTGTCCTGCGAATCGGCGAGGAAGGTCGCGCTCGGGTTGTTGCCGCCGAAGCGGGGCTCACGGTAGACGGGGAATACGCCTGCTCCCGTGTCCACCATGTTGCCGGTCGAGATGAAACGATCGGTATGGATGAAATAGGCGCCGGCGATCCAGCGGAACTTGCCTTCGGTCGGCGACGTGTAGCGCAGCTCCTGGCTGTAGGCCTCGATGTCGAGGAACTGGCTCTGGTTCAGGTCGAAGCCGAAGATCGCGTTGAACAGCGAGTTGGCGGCCGGCCGGAAGTCGAACGCGTCGCCGGTCAGTATCTCCTCGGTCGTGTTGTAGTGCGTGACCGAAGTGAGCGTGCCATCGCCGACCCCGAAGTCGAGCTTGAGCGAGGTGTTGAAAACGTCGCGGTCGTTGATGCCCGGGTTGTCCAGCTGGATCGGCTCGTCCACGTCGTTCGCGTCGTCGACGTAGCCGCCGAACGGGTTGGCCTCGTCGACGCGCGGCACCACGAAATAGAGCGCGCGCGTGGACAGGTCGTCGACCGCAACGCGGAAGTCGCCGCGGAAATTGTCGGTCGGCTCGAACACGAAGCGCGCACGCGCGGAGAGACTCTCGACCGGGTCCACCGAATCGTTCAGGAACACGTTGTGGAGGAAGCCGTCGGTCTCGTAGTAGTTGATCGTCGCGCGATAGCCGGCAGCTTCGCCGAGCGGGCCGCTGACGCCGAGCTGGCCGCGGATCGAGTTCTCGTTGCCGTAGCCGGCCTTCACCGTCGCTTCGAATTCGTCGGCGGGATCGCGCGTCGTGACGATTATCGCGCCGCCGATGGCATTGCGGCCGTAGAGCGCGCCCTGGGGTCCCTTCAGCACCTCTATCTGCTGGATGTCGTACAACTCCTGGTTGAACTCGGCGGGATTTGTCTGCAGCACGCCGTCCACCTGCACGGCGACCGACGGTTCGCTGTTGCGCGCCTGCGAGATGCCGCGGATGACGACGAATGCGTTGCCCGCGTTCTGGGTCTCGACCAGCGTCATGTTCGGGACCATCTGGATGAAGTCGGCGGGGCGATAGATGCCCGCGTCCTCGACCAGCGTCTCCGTGAACACGTTTACCGTGACCGGCACGTCCTGGAAGGACTCGTCACGCTTGCGCGCGGTGACGATGATCTCCTCCATCTCCGTGCTCTGCGCCATGGCCGGCATCGCCACCGCTGCGGCGAGGATGCCGGTCACTGCCGTCGAAAGGCACGTCCCCTTGGATGTGAGCATGTGGGTCTCCGCGTTAAGAGTTCGATTGCAACCTGACGGGACCGGGCGTTCGGGCCATCTCCGCGCGGACGATGGCGGCCCCGGCGACCATCGCCTTGAGCTTTCCGGAAGCGACATCCCGGCCCAGGTACTTGAGGCCGCAGTCGGGCGCGACGATGACGTTCTCCGCGCGCACGAAAGGCAGCGCGCGCCGGATGCGCGCCGCCACGGTCTCCGGCGTCTCCACCTCGGCGCTGCCGAGGTCGAGCACGCCGACCATGATCTTCTTGCCTTCGAGTGTCTTGAGGATCGAGCAGTCGAGGTTCGGCTGCGCGGTCTCGAGCGAGACCTGCTGGCAGCTGCAGCCGGCGAGCTCCGGCAGGAAGGAGTAGGCCGTCGACCGCGCATGGATGAGCGCGGCGTAGCCGAAGCAGATGTGCACGGCCGTGGTGCCGGTCACGCCGTCGAGCGCCCGGTTGAGCGCCTCGAGGCCGTACTGCCTCGCCTCGTCCGGTCGCGCCTGCATGTAGGGCTCGTCGATCTGCACGATGTCGGCTCCCGCCGAGAAGAGGTCGCGGATCTCGGCGTTGAGCGCGGTCGCGTAGTCCGCCGAAGCCCGGTGGCGGCTGCCGCCGTAGTGGTCGATCTGGGCCTGCTGCGACATCGTGAACGGGCCGGGCACCGTGACTTTCACGGGCCGCGACGTGTGCCGCCGCAGGAACTCGAGGTCGCGCACGCCGACCGCATGGCGGCGGCGGATCGGGCCGGTGACGCGCGGCACGGGGACGGGATGGCCGCTGCGGTCCAGCGCGGTTCCCGGATTGTCGAGGTCGACGCCCTCGAGCGCGTTGGCGAACAGGTTGGAGTAGCTCTCGCGCCGGATCTCGCCGTCCGTGACGATGTCGAGGCCCGCGTCCTCCTGGGCGCGGATCGCGACGATCGTGGCGTCGTCCTGCGCTTCCTGGAGCCGCTCCGGCGGGATCCGCCACAGCTCGCGCGCACGCACGCGCGGCGGGAACCGGCCCGCGAGCTTCTCGCGGTCGATCAGCCAATCGGGCTGCGGCATGCTGCCGACGAGGGTCGTGGGGAAGAGCTTGGCAGCCGTTGCCATCGGCGTCACCCCGCGGCCCGGCGGGCGGCGGGCGCCGCGGCAGCCGGCCAGCCGGAATCCCGCGCGAGCGCCGCGCGGATCGCGTCGCCATGCTGGTTGAGGAGCGGGGCCGCGGTCACGGAGGTCGCGCGACGCCCGTCGAATTGCAGTGCCGGGCGCACGGCCTCGCGCCCGCCCTCGATCGCGGCCTCGACCGGGACGACGAGACCGAGGTGCCGGGCCTGCGGATCCTCGACCACCGCGTCGATGCCGTTGATCGGCGCGAAGGGGACGTCGTGACCCGACAGGCGCGCCACCCAGTCGGCCAGCGCGCGCCTGCGGAAGCGCGCGTCGAGCTCGGCGCCCAGGGCCTCGTAATTCCTGATGCGCGACAGCCGGTCCGCGAAGCGCGGGTCCATCGCGAGCTCGGGAGCTTCCAGCGCCGTCGTCAGGCCGGACCAGAATTTCTCGAGCGAGGAGAGATGGATCGCGAGCAGGCGCAGGTCTGAGGTACGCAGGATGTAGGCCTGTGCGAGCCGCGGGCGATCGCTCGACTTCGGCGTCTCCCCGAGAGCGAAGAAGGCCGCGAAGGGCTCGACGGCGAAGTGCGCCATGGCCTCGAACATGGAAACCTCGACGTGGCTGCCCGCGCCGGTCCCGGCGCGTTCCAGCAGCGCGCCGAGAATGCCGAACGCCGCATAGATGCCGGTGATCGCGTCCGCGAGCGCGGGACCCAGGAAGCGCGGGCGCTCCTCGTCGACGACGACCGACAGGAACCCGGACAGGGCCTGTGCGACGGAATCGTAGCTCGGCCGTTCCGCATAGGGCCCATCGGCCCCGAAACCGCTGATCGAGCAGTAGACCAGCCGCGGGTTGAGCCCGCGAAGCCGTTTCACGCCGGCGCCGAGCCGCTCGGCCGTGCCGGGCCGGAAGTTCTGGATGTAGACATCGGCGTGCGCGACGAGCTGGTCGAAGAGCCCGCGGTCCGCGGCCTGCTTCAGGTCGCAGCCGAGGCTGCGCTTGTTGCGGTTGTAGGCCTGGAAGTGCGGGGAGTACATCCCCTTCTGGTACGCGCGGTACGGGTCGCCCTCCGGGCTTTCCACCTTGATCACGTCCGCGCCGAGGTCCGCGAGCATCATGCCCGCGCAGGGGCCCGTGATGAACGTGCCCTGCTCGACGATCCGGACCCCGCGGAGCGGCGCGCCGGACATCAGGGGCTCGGGACGAAGCCGGCGGGCGAGGGCCCGTCGTACCCGATGCTGGACGAGCCGGCATCGGCGAGGATGAACCCGATCGGCCGTTGCTGCTCCTCCAGCAGGTGCGCGATGAGGCTCGCGGTGCGCGCGAGGATCGGCACGCCCTTGACGGCGAGGAGCGGGAATCCCGCATCGAGCATGACGGCGGCGATCGCGCCGGAGACGTTCATCACGAGCGGCTTGCCGGTGACCTCCGGCAACTTCTTTTCGACGAGGCGCGCGAGCTCGACGTGCCGCCCGGCGAGACCGGCCTCTGCGGCGACTTCGAGCAGGCGTTCGACCCGCGGATCCGCGCGCTTGTGCAGCGGATGGCCGTATCCCGGGACGGCGCGCCGTGCATCGCGAGCCTCGACCAGGGCCGCCCGTGCGGCGCTCGCGAGGTCTCGCGCGCCTTCGCCGTCCAGGATGGCGGCGAGGAACCGGCCGGCCGCCTCCGCGGAGCCGAGGATCACCGAGCCGCAGCCGAGGATGCCGGCGGCGACGGCCCCCTGAAGCGCCTCCGGCGCCGCGGCGAGCGTCATGCGGCCGGCGGCGACCGAAGGAACGATTCCGTGCTCCGCGATCGCGACGAGCGCGGCGTCGAGGACGCGCCGCTGCCCGGGGGACGGCAGGGTGCCGGCGACGAGGAGCCACGCGTGGTCGGTGAACGTGACCTTGCCGATGAGGTCGGCGCAGAGGTCGTGGCCGCGCACCACGATCGAGTCCGGGTTCGACGCCGAGATCGCCGACACTTTCCCGGCCTGAGAACCGATTTTCATGCCCCGCAGCCCCCGCCGCCCGGATTCTCGTTTCGAATACCGAAAAGAGATTCGACTGTCGAACATGCTGAACGCGGCGGCCGCCCGGCGTCAAGGGGCGCCGAATCCGCTTTGTCCCGTTCGCATATCGAAATAGACTCCCCCCATGCCGCAACGCCGGAATGCGCCGCCGCGCCGCGAGGCCATGGGCGGCCTCGCCAAGGGACTCGTCGTCATCCGCGCCTTCACGCGCGACAATCCCGCGCTGACGCTCACCGAGGTCGCCGCCATCGCCCGCATGCCCGCCGCGACGGCCCGCCGCTGCCTGCTGACGCTCGAGGAGCTCGGCTACGTGACGCGGCGGGGGAGGCAGTTCCTGCTGCGGCCCAAGGTGCTCGAGCTCGGCGCGGCCTACCTCGAGTCGATGGACATCGAGCACCTGACGAAGACGCACCTGGAGGAGCTCGCTCGCGCCACCGGCGATTCGGCCGCGCTCTCGGTGCTCGACGCCAACGACATCGTCTATGTCGCCCGCACCTCGGTGCGCACGCTGATGCGGCTCGAGGCCCACGTCGGCAGCCGCTTCCCCGCCCACGTCACGTCGATGGGGCGTGTGCTCCTCGCGGGCCTCGCCCCGGAGCGGCTCGAGGCCTACTTCCGCACGCAGAAGTTCGTCGCGCTGACCGACTCGACCGTCACCGACCCGCGGCGCGTCCGCGCGCTGATCGAGGAATGCCGCAAGGCCGGCTACTCGGCGGTGGAGGACGAGCTGGCCTACGGCGTCGTCGCCGTCGCGGTGCCCGTGCACGACCAGTACGGCCGGGTGGTCGCGGCCCTCAACAGCTCGAGCCACTCGCGCAAGGTCACCAAGGCCGGGATCGTGCGCGAGCGGCTCGCGATGCTGCGCCAGGCGAGCCGCGGGGTGTCGGCCGAGCGCGCGCGCGTGCCGGGACTCTCGCTGTCCGCCCAGCAGTGAGGCCGCCGCCGGCGCTTGACGCCCTCGCGGCGCAAACGTAGCCTGATTGCGAACTTTTTTTCGGTATTCGAAACGGAATGCCTGGGCGCGACCAACACTTCCTCTCGGGCGACGCGCGGCTGCGCTACCGCGACGAGGGCGAGGGCCTGCCCGTCGTCTTCATCCACGGCTGGACGCTCGACCTCGACGCCTGGGAGCCGCAGGCGGCGCTCGCGCCCGCGATGCGCGTGATCCGCTATGACCGCCGAGGCTTCGGCCTGTCCGGCGGCGCGCCCGGCCGCGCGGCCGACCTCAAGGACCTCGCGCGGCTGCTCGAACACCTCGGCCTCGAGGCGGCGACGCTCGTCGGGCTCTCCCAGGGCGCGCGCGTCGCGCTCGCCTTCGCGCTCCGCCATCCCTCGCGCGTGTCGGCGCTGGTGCTCGACGGCCCGCCAGACGAGACCGGGGACGGCGCCGGCGGCGCGGACGAGGACTTCTCGATCGCCGAGTTCCGCCGGATGGTCGCGGAGCAGGGCGTCGAGGCGTTCCGCCGCGCCTGGCGCGACCACCCCCTGATGCGCCTGCACACCGGCGATGCCGCCACGCGCGGGCTCGCGGAGCGCATCCTCGCGCGCTATCCGGCGCGCGATCTCTCGGCTGCCCCCGACGCGGCGCCGCCGCCCGCCGGCGCCACCGCCCTCGCGCGGTTCGCGCGGCCGGTGCTGATCGTGAACGGCGAACTCGACACGCGGGCCCGGCGCCGCGCCGGCGAGGCGCTCGCGCGCGCGTTGCCCGCCGCCGAACGCATCGTCCTGCCGGGTGCGGGGCACCTGCCGAACCTCGACACGCCGGGCGCCTACAATGACGCCCTGCGGGCGTTCCTGCGCAGACAGTCGCTGGCCGCAGCCTGAGAACCGGAGACATCGATGACGAAGAT
>Ga0307411_10000637_pt1 | contig 12718 bp, 10 predicted proteins | sample DK1Ometagenome_2_FD_203712 | JGI IMG/M metagenome (GOLD analysis project Ga0307411, IMG submission 203712) | Maize rhizosphere microbial communities from greenhouse at UC Davis, California, United States - DK15-O-1 | ecosystem: Host-associated > Plants > Roots > Rhizosphere > Soil | place: USA...
CAGTTCGAATTGCCCGTTGCTTGGCTCGAGTTTCCGAGTGTGGCGCCCCGGGCATCGGCTCGGCCTAGAAGACGCACCCGGTCCGCGGCGGAATGACGACTGTCACCCCGCCCGCCTCCCTTCTCGCCGCCGGGCACAAGCCGAGCGCGTCGTCGCGAATGTCGAGCGCGGGCAAGCGCACCTCCGCGGCGCGGGCGTCGTTGTTCAGGGCGACGACGGCGCGGCCGCGGCGGTAGACGAACGTCTGCTCGCCCACGTGGAGATGCTCGGTGGGTCCGCCGCGCAGATCGCTCCGGTCCGCTCGGAGGCGCAGGAGCCGCCGAACATGCTCGAACACGGCCCGCTCGTCCGCGGTGCGTCCCGACGCCTCGAAGGCGTTGCGCCGGTCGCCCGACCACCCTCCGGGGAAGTCGCGTCGATTGTCGGGATCTCCGCCCCCGGGCATCGCGATCTCGTCGCCGTAGTAGATGAGCGGCGTTCCGCGCGCGGTGAGCAGAAAGGTGTAGGCGAGCTTGAGGCCGTCGACGGTCGCACCTGGCTCGTTCATGAAGCGGCCGACGTCGTGCAGCCCGAGGAACGTGACGAGCGACGACGGGTCGCGGTACAGGCGGTCGCGCGACAGCATCTGCGCCACTTCGCGGATCGACTTCCCCTCGGCGAAGGCGCGGCGCAGCGGGAAAAAGAGCGGAAAGTCGAACAGCATGTCAGCCTTGTCGTCGACGCCGTCGAACTGCGGGCGCCCACCCTCGAAGAACGCGACGAGCGTCGGGTCGCCGTCGAACACCTCCCCGACCACTCGGAGTTTCGGGTACTCGCGCTTGATCGCCGTCATCCAGTCGCGCCAGAACCGGCGCGGGACGTACGGCCAGGTGTCCTGACGGATTCCGTCGATGCCGCTCACGCCGACCCACCAGAGCGTATTCTGGATCACGTAGCGGGCGACGTCGGGATCGTCCTGGTTGAGGTCCGGCAGGATGTCGATGAACCACCCGTCGAGCGTGGCTTCGCGCATCGCCGGCGGCGAGTACGGGTCCGCAAGGGTCCAGGTCTGCCACGTGTTCGCCAGGTGCTTCTCGGCCGTGCCGTGGTACCAGGTGGGCGTGGGCGAGTCGCTCACCCACGGGTGGTAGGCGCTGGTGTGATTGGCCACCATGTCGAGAATGATCTTGATGCCGTGCGCATGGGCGTCGTCCACCAGTTGGCGAAGGCCGGCGAGGTCGCCCAGGTGTTCGTCGACCGCGTAATAGTCGATGGCGTGATAACCGTGGTAGGCGGTGGTCGGCTCGCCGTCGTACACCTCCTTGCGATCGAGCTGATTGGTGTTGTCGTAGATCGGATTGAGCCAGAGTGCGGTGACGCCCAGGTCCTTCAAGTAGGGCAGGCGGCGGCGGATCCCGGCGAAGTCGCCACCGTGGTAGCGCCGACCCTTGCCGCGATCGAGCAGATCCGGTGAGACAGCCGGATTGTCGTTGGATGGGTCACCGTTGGCGAAACGGTCGGGCATGAGCAGGTAGACGACGTCGTCCTTGCCGAAGCCTTGAAAGCGGCTCGCAGACGGCAGCGGAGCGGCAACCGCGAACGGCACGGCCACGGACCCGGAGGCGGTGCGCAGCGTGAGCGGATACGCGCCGGCGGCCAGGCCGCGCGGGATCGTGACGTCGACGAGCGCGTAGCTTCCCGACGCATTGACACGGGGTGCCGAGCAGCGCAGGCGCGGGCAGTCCAGGCGAGCGCCAGCGAGGTTCCGGCCGCGGATGAGCAAGCGAACCGGATTGACCGAGTGATCGGCCCACCAGTTAGGCGGGTCCACCTTCTCCACCACCGGCGCCTGCGCGGCGGCGACGCTCGCGGCGAGGTAGCTGGCCGCGAGCCCGCAGGCGATCGCGAGCGTCAGGGGACGGGAACTCCCCCGCCCCGGGCAAAGCGGCTCGCGCTGCGTGCGGCGAAGAGCGGGTTGCTTCGGCATGTCGCCTCGTATCGGCTGACGGTCTGGGAGGTGGCCACGGGGTGGCGGGGTAGACAATCGGACGCACGCGCCGGCACGCCGTCACGCGAGCGCTCGCCCATCCGCCCCGAACAGGTGCGCGCGCTCGGCCGGAACCTGCACGGTGACGGCGTCGCCGACGTTCGGCACCGGATCGTGCGTGACGGACGCGATCAAGCGGTGCTGGCCGGCGTCGAAGTGGACGTGGCTCGTGCCGCCGAGCCGCTCGACCAACACCACCCGCCCGGCGAGCGCGTCGGCCGAGTCCTCCCCCGCCCCGGGCGTCGCGATATCGAGCCTCAGATCCTCCGGGCGAACGCCGAGCGTCACCGGCTGCGATGACCCGGCGGCAATCCGCGCCCGGAGCAGCTTCACGCGCGCTCCGTCGGCCACGAAGACGGGTCCGCCGCCGTCGTCGTGGAGCCGACCCTCCAGGAAGTTCATGGGCGGAGTGCCGATGAACCCGGCGACGAATCGGTTGACGGGAGCGCGGTAGATCTCGATCGGGCGGCCCACCTGTTGGATGCGCGTGTTGGCGAGCACCACGATGCGGTCGCCGAGCGTCATGGCCTCCACCTGGTCGTGCGTCACGTACACGGCGGTCGTCTTCAAGCGCCGCTGCAGACTGCCGATCTCGATCCGCATCTGGGCGCGTAGGGCGGCGTCCAGGTTGGAGAGCGGCTCGTCGAACAGGAACACCGCCGGCTCGCGCACCATGGCGCGTCCCATGGCCACGCGCTGCTGCTGTCCGCCTGAGAGCTGCTTCGGCTTGCGTCCGAGCAGCGGCTCGAGTGCCAGCGTCGCCGCCGCCCAGCCGACCCGCCGGTCGATCTCCTGCCGCGGCATCCTCCGCAGGCGAAGGCCCAGCGAGAGGTTCTCGCGGACGGTCATGTGCGGGTAGAGCGCGTAGTCCTGAAACACCATCGCCACGTCGCGCTGCCGCGGCGGCAGCGCGGTCACGTCGCGCTCGCCGATGCGGATGGTTCCCGCGGTCACGGACTCGAGGCCCGCCAGCATGCGCAGGATCGTCGACTTGCCGGAGCCCGACCCGCCGACGAGCACGAGCAGCTCGCCGTCGGCGATCTCCAGGTCGAAGTCGTCGACCACGGTGGCGCCGCCGAACCGCTTGGAGACGTGCTGGAACGAGACGGGCGGCATGGCTAGCTCGCTGCCTCCGTGGCCGACTTCATCCCTTGATCCCCGCGCCGGCCATGCTCTCGATGAAGTACCGCTGGAGGAACACGTACGCGACCACGACCGGAACGACCAGCACCATCGCCGACGCGAGCGACACCCCCATCGAGCCGGCGCCCCCGCCAAGCGCGAAGACGGTGAGCAGCTGCGGAAGCGTCATGAGCCGCTGGTCGCGCACCACGAGCAGCGGCCAGAGCACCTCGTTCCACGAGCCCATGAAGGTGAAGATCGCCACGATCGCCAGCGCGGGCTTGGCGAGCGGCCAGAAGATCGTGAACAGGATGCGCAGCTCCCCCATGCCGTCCATCCGCGCCGAGTCGATGAGCGACTGCGGGATCTGCACGAAGAACTGCCGCAGCATCAGAATCGCGGTCGCGTTCAACAGGTAGGGCACGACGAGCGCCGCGTACGTGTCGATCCAGCCGAGCTGCACGATCAGCGTGTACAGCGGAATGAGCGTCAATTGCCCGGGCACGAGCAACACGCCGAGCGTCACCGCCTGGAGCACCGGGCGCCCGCGGAAGCGAAGGCGGGCCATCGCGTAGGCCGTCATCGACCCGAGCACCAGCACGGCGGCGGTGATCGTCGTCGCCACGAGCGCGCTGTTGAGGAGCGCACGTCCGAACGGCGCCCTCGCCCACATCGTGCGATAATTGTCGAGCGTCGGCCGCTCCGGGATCAGCGCCAGCGTGCCCACCTCGAAGGGGGGCTTGAGGGTGGTCGCCGCCATCCACAGGAACGGATAGATGAATGTGAGCGCGGCCAGCGTGAGCCCCGCGTAGAGCGCGACCCGTCGCAGCGTTCTCACCGGGCCCCCATCCACTGTCCCGTCATCGGGCTTCGGCCGAGCCGAGGAGCCGGCGCTGAATCGCCACCACGCCGCCGATCATCAGTGCCAGGGCGACGCCGATCGTGGCCGCGTAGCCCATCTTCTGATAGAAGAAGGCGTTCGTGTACAGGTAGAGCACGATCGAATACGTGCGCCGCAGCGGGCCCCCGCCGGTCATCACGTAGGGCTCGATGAAGAGCTGGAAGCCGTTGATCGTCGACAGTGTGAGTACGAGGATCGTCTGCGGCAGGAGCAGCGGCAGCGTCAGGTGCCGGAAGCGCTGCCACGCGGTTGCCCCCTCCAGCTCGATCGCCTCCTGGGCGCTCCGCGGGATGTACTGCAACCCCGCCAGGTAGATGATCACGTAGAACCCGACGTTCTTCCAGGTCACCATGGCGGCGATGGCCGGCATGGCCGTGCGCGGGTCGGTGAGCCAGGCCACGGGCGCGAGTCCGACGCGGACGAGCAGCCGGTTGATCAGGCCGACGTCGGTGGCGTAGAGGGCGTTCCAGAGCACCGCGACGACCGCACCGGAGATCACGACCGGCAGGAAGAACGCCGCCCGCCAGAAGGCGCGGAACGCGAGCCGCCGGTTCAGCGCCACGGCCAGCGCGAGCGCGCTGACGATCTGCAGCGGGATGTGGATCGCGAGGAAGACGAACGTGTTCCCGACGGCCCGCCAGAAGCGGCCGTCGTGCGTCAGCAGGCGCACGTTGTCCAGCCCCGCGAACGACGGCGACGTGACGAGGTCCCAGTGCAGGAAGACGAGCACCACGGCGAAGACGATCGGGTACGCCACGAACGCGAGCAGGAACACGGCGTACGGCATCGCCAGCAGCCACCCCGACCGCTCCTCAGCGCGCATCGACGATCTTCCTCGCTTCGGCCGCGGCCCGCGCGAGCGCCTGGCGCACCGGCACGGTGCCGTAGATGGACGCTGCCTCGTACGCCTCCGAGATCACGTCGAAGATCTCCACCACGTCCGGGTCGAGGTCGAGGTCACGCGTCCGCTCGACCTGGGCGGCGTAGGTCGCGAGCGTCGGCCACCGCGCCAGCGAGGTCGCGAACCTCGGGTCGCCGGCCAGCGCGCGCCGGTACGGGAGCTGGCTCGCCTCCTCGATCAGCATCCGGTCCGCGGCGGGAGAGGTCACGTACGCCACGAAGCGCGCGGCTGCGTCGGGGTGCCGCGTAGTGGAGAAGACGGCGATGTTGCGGAGGTCGCCGAATGCGTAGTGGTCGTCCGGGCTCGCGCCGTCCGCCCCAGGTACCGGGGCGACGCCGTAGCGCAGGCCGGGCGCCTTCAGCTCGTCGAGCTCGCGGACGAACCAGGGCCCGATGATCTTCATCGCCACGGTGCCGTCGGCAAACGGGTCGCGCCCCAAGGCGAAGTTCGACTGCGGCAGCAGTCGCTCGGCGAAGCCCCGCCGCAGCACCTCCATCGCCGCGACGGCGGCGTCGTTCTCGAACACCACCTTCCCGCGCACGACCAGCGTTCGGCCGCCGGAGCTGGCGAGATACAGCGGATAGAAGTCGTAGAAGCGCTCGAACCACGTCGTCTTGAGCGTCGCCCAGAGTGCCCACCGGTCGAGGCGCCCGTCGCCGTCCGTGTCGCGCGCCAGCCGCCGGAAGGCGTCGAGCAGCTCGCTGTGGGTGCGCGGCGGATCGATTCCGGCTGCCGCGAGGATGTCGACATTGTACATCAACATCTCGGGATTGGTCTTCCACGGGAACGCGTAGATTCCCCCATCGGGAAGGCGGAGCGACGCGAGCATCGCGGGGTTCGTGCGCTCCTGGAGGCGGGCGGCCGTTGCCACGCGGTCGTCCAGCCGCACGACGCCGCCGGCCCGGACGAGCCGCGCCAGCAGCGCCGACGAGACGTTCGACGAGACGTCCGGCGTCGCCTTCGCGACAATCGCTGCGAGCAGCACCTCCTCCGTAGACCGGCCGGCGGGCAGCGGCTGCACCCGCACTTGCACGTCGGGGTGCTCGGCGTTCCACTGGCGGACGAGCCGAGTGGCGAGGCGCACCTCGGCCGGGTTGGCCGCCGGCCAGTAGGTGAGCGTGATCGGCCCACCAGCCCCCCGCGGCCGGTCCACCTCGAGGCCGGTCGGGCCGCGGCGAAGGACCAGCCGCTCGCCCCGGGGCCCCCGGAACTCGCGCCGCTCGGGAACGCTCGCCAGCGACGTGGATGGCGCCCCGACCGGTCGGTAGCGCAGATACTCGGCCGCGTCCGCGTCACTCGTGACGCGCTGCAGCGCGAGCAGCGCCTCGACGGTCGACTCGGCTCCGGAGTTCCGATTCACCTCCTCGGCCGACGGCCCGTCGATCCCGTCGAAGGTGCGGCCGGTCTTCTCGTCGTACATGCTCACTCCGGCCGCGTTGCCCCCGACGAACCACCCCGCCGCCAGTCCAGCGAGGACGGCGTATCGGCGCTCGCCCGTCGCCTCGGCGACCGCAAGGTAGCCTTCGACGATCGGACTGATGCCGTATGCGATCTGCGGGAACCAGGTCGCGCGGCCGTCGGGGGAGACGGCCGAGGGCACCTGCGCGGCCAGCAGAAACCTCGCCCAGAGCGCGTCGGCCTCGCGCCCGGCCGCGGCGGCGAAATCCGGGCGCTGCAGCACGACCGCGGCTGCCGCGAGCGCCGCCGTGGACCGAGCTCCCCACGCGTGCCAGCTCGCGCCCGCCCGATCCAGCCGGGCGCCCCACGGCGCGTCCGCAGCGCTCCCAGCCGAGAGGGGAACGAGGAGCTCCGCCGTGCGAGACGCCAGCGCGGCCAGCTTGGGCGACGGCTCGGCGCGGTGGAGCGCGAGGAGGCCGAGCAGCGCCTCGGCGGTAGCCGTCGCCGATCCGCCGATCAGACGCCCGGCGTCCACGTCGCGGGCGGCGCGCGACACGGCGCGGTCCAGCACCGGGCGAACACCTGCAAGGCGGCTCGCCGAATCCGGGCCCAGTACGCGCACCGCTTCGCCAAGCGCCCACACGCTGCGCGCGCCCCAGTACGACATGCTCTTCCTGCTGCTTGGCGCGCGGCGGTTGAGTCGGCCGCGGTCGTCGACGAAGTTGACGAACTCTCCGTCGCCCTGCTCCATCGCTCCGACGAAGGCGAGCAGCGCGAGCGCCTCGTCGCGCGCGCGCGCGTCGCCGGTCATATCGTACGCGCGCAGATACACGACCGCCGCGCGGGCGGCGTCGTCCACGCTGGCAATACCCTCGGACCCGTCCCGCGCCGGAGAAGCGGTCGGGAGGTAGTCGGGCGCCTCGGCGTACAGCGCCACCACGCGGACCGGCCGCCCGTCCACGACCGCGTCGAGCCCGAGGCGCCTCAGGTGCTCGAGCGAGAGGCGCAGCGGCGCGACGGCAGGAGGCTCGGGCGCCGACGCGGCGCGGCGACCACACCCGACGCCGAGCGCGGCGATGGCGAGCATCGCTGACAGGATCGGCGCTCGCGTCGAACGCCCGCCCGAGATCACAACGGCACCCCGCCCTGCTTGCGCGTCATCGCGGCGTCGAGCGAGGCGATCAGATCCGCCTTCCGGACGCGAGCCGCCGCCACCGACACGTCGGCGGCGCCGTAATAGACGAGGAGGTCCTCGCCACACTCCACGAGTCCCTGCGGGAAAACGACGCGCACACCGCTCCTGAAATTGGCCATGTCGACCTGGGGAATGCTCCGCCGCTCGACCTCGTACGGGGCCTCCGGCGTGAGCGCCGGTAGGTCCGACACGTAGAGCACGCGTTCCGGTCGGCGCAGATCGAGCACGCACCAGCCCATCGAGTAGACGTTGCCTTCCTCTATGGCGGTCGCGCCGTGAAAGGGGAAGAGCCACCCGATGTCCGTGCGCAGGGGGGGAGCCCCCGCGCCGACGCGCGAGCTCCGCCAACTGTTCGGCCGCGGTCCGAGCAGCGGCACGCCGTGCGCCGGCCACCCGGCGTCCAGGGACGACACCCGGGCGCACACGATTCGGGGCATCGGCCGGTGAAGAATCACGTACTGGCCGTCGACCCTTTCGGGGAAGAGGACGCAGTTCTTGTTGTCGCCGGGAATGCGCGGCCCGTGACGGCGATACCGGTCCGGCGCCAGCAGATCTTCCGTCGTGATCAGGCAGACGCGCGGCCCGGCCGGCGAGTACCCGGTGTAGGTGATGGCATAGCGCCCTTCGCCCTCGAGGTAGGTGATGCGAGGGTCCTCCACACCCCACTCCTCGTACGGCGCGTCGCGCGCGATCGCCGGGCGGTCCCAGATCTCGTCGATGCGCCGGCCGTCCGACGATAGCGCCAGGGCGAGGCAGGACCGGCGGGTGTCTTCCTCGAAGACCCGGACGAGTATGACGATGCGGCCACTCGCACGGTCGACCACCACTCCGGGGTTGAAGGTCCCGCTCGCGCGCACGAACGAGAGCTGCGACGGGTGGATGAGGGGGTTGGTGGAAAGACGCTCGAGGGGAGCGATCATGGCTGATTCCGGGACAACCAGCGCGCGTAGAGGCGCTCGAAGTGGGCAGCCGGCGCTCGATAGTACTCGTCGGCGCTCACGTCCAGCGCCGGAGCGATTCCCGACCGCACCAGCGTCCCGGCATCGCGGCGCCTCCTGATCGTCCGGAACACGTCGGCGGCCGGCTTCTCGTGCCCGTCTGCCCGAACCAGTCCGAACGTGCGCTCGCGAATCGCGGTCGCCAAGGGCGGCCGGTCGAACAGCCGCGCGTCGTAGTCCGCATAGCACCAGGCGTACGCGCCGGCCGCCCCCGTCTCCACCAGCCGTTCGAGCACCGCCCGATAGTACTCCGCGGCCTCCTCCTCGGACGCCAAGTATTGCTGACGCGGCTCGCCCAGGAAATCGTCCGTGATCGTGTGCCCGTCGGCGCCGGGTGGAGCGGTGCACAGTCCGAACTCCTGCATGAGCGGGCGCCGCCCACTGTTGGAGAGCCCGGCCGTCAGCGCGCAGGCGAACGGCACCAGCTCCGGGTCCAGGAAGGAGCGTGCGGCCTCGCAGTACAACGGGTACGCGTGCATGACGTCCTCGTCGGCGACCCGGGCGAGGTCGTCGACGCGCATGTTGTTCGTCGCCGTGAGCGACGGCAGGTGCGCCCCCACCTGTATGGCGGCTCCGGGCGCCGCGCGCCTGATCGTGTTCGCGAGCACCGACGTCCAGAGCCAGCCGGCGTCGCGCGACCGCGGGCGCTGAGCGTCGTCGATCTCGTTGGCCAGGTCGAAGGCGCGGATCGCGTCGTCTCCCGCCAGCGCTCGCGCGCACGTGTCGACGAGTAGCGCCTGCGAACGCAGCAGGGCCGGATCGGAGAAGAGGTCGGCCGGCCGGCCGGCTGCATCGAGCATCCACGCCGGCCACCAGATGCGGCCGCTCATGTTCAGCACGATCAGCGTGGGCACCGCTCTGAGACCGACGTCCTTCGCCGCGCGAACCACGTCGACGAGGCGCCCGACCAGCTCCGCGGAAACCGTCCGCGGTTCGGGAAGGAAGTCCTCCGTGAGCGCGAAGATCCGCACCACGTCGAAGCCCATGGCGGCGATCTGCGCCATCTCCTCGCGCACCTCGCCGACGTCGAGCTCGCGCCACATGTACATCGCCCGCCGGCGTGGCCAGTAGTTGACGCCCAGCTCGAACGTCACGGCTCCGACAGCCCCGCCAGCATCTGGGCCAACGACAGATCGGCGACGGCAATGACGCCGTCGGCCGCGCCGTAATAGATGCGTACCAGATCGTCGTCCACCAGGAGGCCGCACGTGAACACGACCCCGCCGAAGAAGCCCTCGCGCTCGTATGGCGCCTCCGGCCGCAGGATCGGCTCGCGCGAGCGGCCAATCACCCGGGCCGGGTCGTGGCCATCGAGCAGCAGGGCCCCGAGCGAGTAGGTGGGCGGCGAGCCCGTCACCCCATGATAGACGGCGAGCCAGGCGTCGCGACTCCCGATTCGCACCGGGAACGGCACCGCGCCGCCGCCGATCTTCGAATCGTCCCAGGACCCCTGACGCGGTCCGGCGACGAAGCGGTGGTCACCCCACGAGACGAGGTCAGTGGACGACGCGACCCAAATCGCCGTCTCGCCGAGGCCCGCCGGCATCGGGCGGTGGAGCGCCAGGTAGCGGCCGCCGATCATCTCGGGGAAGATCGTCACGTCGCGGTTGTTAGGCGGGAAGATGACGCCATGCCGCGCGAACGTTCGGAAGTCCCTCGTGGACGCCAGGGCCGTGGCGATGCCGTACGGCGACACGGCCGTGTAGTTGATCCAGTACGTGCCCTCCAGCAGGGTGATTCGCGGGTCCTCGACTCCGAACGACTCGTACGCAGTGGCGGGCGACAGCGCCGGCGCCGGCGCGACGTCGAAGTGGATCCCGTCGGTGGAACGCGCGACTCGCAGGTGCGACACCGATGTCAGCCACGTGCGACCGCCCACGACCACCAGCCTCGGGTCGCTCGCGTCCAGGCCGTCGGCATCTAGGCGCCACCGGACGATCTCGAGGCGGCCCGCCTCCGCGTCGTACACAGGTGCCGCCACCTCATCGTGCGGCACCTCCCGCGGCGCCTCGGCCACCCGCAGCAGCAGGACGACCTCGCCCGCGCACCGGATGACGGCCGGGTTGAAGACGCCGACCACCTCCAGTTCCGGCCTCGAAGGCTGGACCTTGGCGGGGGTGAGGATCGGATTTTCTGACGCCCGCTTGACGGTGAGACTCACGGGACGCGAGGAGCGGAGGGCGAGGGGCGAGGCGGGTTCGGGCCACGAAGTTGTTCGCCATCCGCGACTTTGTGAAGGACTCCTGCCGGCGTCGGCGCTTGTCCGTTGGCGCGCCGAGTGTATCATCGGGCAACGTTGCGCCGAGCCCTTCGCCCCATACCCCAGCGTCCGAGGCTCCCCGATGGAGAGGCCGCGCCTGAGTTTCTTGGAGCTGTTCAACATGAGCTTCGGCTTCCTCGGCATCCAATTCGGCTGGGGGCTACAGCTCGCCAACATGTCCGCCGTTTACGAGCGGCTCGGCGCCCGCCCTGACGAGGTGCCGCTACTCTGGCTGGCGGCGCCGGTCACCGGGCTCCTCGTCCAGCCTGTGGTCGGCGCGCTCAGCGACCGCACCTGGGGCCCCTTGGGGCGCCGCCGCCCCTACTTCCTGACCGGCGCCATTCTCGCCTCCGTGGCGCTGTTCTTCATGCCTAACTCGGGCACCCTCTGGATGGCGGCAGGACTGCTCTGGGTGCTCGACGCTTCCATCAACATCTCGATGGAGCCGTTCCGGGCGTTCGTCGCGGACAAGCTGGACGTGTCGCAGCGCACCGCCGGGTTCGTGATGCAGTCGTTCTTCATCGGGATCGGCGCCAGCTTGGCCAACGCACTGCCGCTTCTGCTCAGCGGGATGGGCGTGGAGGGCAGCACGGCGAGCGGGGTCCCCCTCTCGGTGAAGTATTCCTTCCAGGCGGGCGCCGTCGTCTTCCTCACCGCCGTCGTGTGGACCGTCGTGACGACCAGCGAGTTCCCGCCTGAGGACCCGGCCGCGTTCGACCGGGCGCGGCGCGGGCGGACCGGGCTCGGAGCCCTCCTCGGCGAAATCGGCGAGTCCATTCGCGAGATGCCCGCTACCATGCGCCAGCTCGCCGTGGTTCAGCTCTTCACGTGGCTCGGCCTGTTCTGCATGTGGCTCTTCTTCGTGCCGGCCACCGCGCGGCACGTCTTCGGGGCCACCGACCCACAGTCGGAGCTCTACACGCGGGGAATCGAGTGGGGGGGCTTCGCCTTCTCGTTCTATTCGATCACCTGCTTCGCCGTGGCGCTGGCGCTGCCGAAGCTGGCCGCCCGCACCAGCCGCAAGGCCGTGCACGCCGGCGCGCTCATCTGCGGTGCGGTGGGGCTGCTCTCGGTTTACCTGATCCACGACAAGTACGTGCTGCTGCTCAGCATGGTCGGCGTCGGGATCGCCTGGGCGTCCATCCTGTCGATGCCCTACGCCATTCTCTCCACGGCCCTGCCCCCCACCCGCATGGGCGTCTACATGGGGGTATTCAACTTCTTCATCGTCATCCCTGAGATCGTCGCCGCGCTCGGCTTCGGTCCCCTGATCCGCGCGGTCTTCGGCGAGAGCAACCCGAACGCGCCGCTCTACGTGGTAATGCTCGGCGGCGCGTGTCTGCTCACGGCCGCGGCGTGCGTGGCCCGGGTGCAAGACGTGGGCGGACGCGACGTGCCGGAGCGGGCAGTGATCGAGGCCGATGAACACGAGGCGCTGACGATCCAGGGTTCGGCCCAGCCGGTCCCGAGCAGCGGACTCGTCGACCAACGCTGAACTGAGCCCCATATTCGGCGCTGGCCTAACGGCCTCGAGCGCTTCCCACTGCACGGAGCCACTGATGCGTCCGATGTTCCTGCCCGACGTCGAGCAAGCCGAGCCCCAGGGTGCCTACGCTGGACCGATCAACGGGATGCGGGCGGCCGGAGTGCCGGTCCCCCAGATCATGCACCTGTTCGCCTACAAGCCGGACCGGACTCAGTTCCTGTCGCAGTTCACCCAGGGGGTGATGCGGGGGCCGTCCCCGCTGCCCGCAGGCATTCGGGAGCTGATCGCGGCCTTCACATCCCGGCGGAACGACTGCCCCTTCTGAATCGGCTCGCACGCCGCGGTCGCGGCGGAGCTGCTGGGCGATCGCGCGCTGGTGGACGCGGTGCTGGAGGACTTCCGCACCGCGCCGATCGGCGAGCGCGAGAAGG
>Ga0307411_10000638_pt1 | contig 12715 bp, 11 predicted proteins | sample DK1Ometagenome_2_FD_203712 | JGI IMG/M metagenome (GOLD analysis project Ga0307411, IMG submission 203712) | Maize rhizosphere microbial communities from greenhouse at UC Davis, California, United States - DK15-O-1 | ecosystem: Host-associated > Plants > Roots > Rhizosphere > Soil | place: USA...
CCGTCTCCGCCTTCGAGCTGACCGCGTCCTACGTCACGTCCGACCGACGCTTCGAGGACGCCGCCACGATCGGCAATCGCGAGGAGGGACATTTCCTCCGTCTCCAGGCACAGTTCAACTACTGACGCGCCGTCAACCTCACCCTTCCGAGCTGCCTTCCGTGATCGCTCTCGCCAAACCGCGCGCGGTAGTCCTTCTCGTCGCCTTCGCCACGACCGTCGCTTGTGGAGGGGGCGACCGCGCGCCCGGGGAGACCGGCCGGGCGTCGTCCGGCTCGGTGGACCTCACCGGCGCCGGCGCCACCTTCCCGTATCCGCTGTACTCGAAGTGGTTCAGCGACTACGCGTCGAGGACGGGGGTGAGGATCAACTACCAGTCCATTGGGTCGGGAGGGGGCATCCGCCAGCTCTCCGAGGGGACGGTGGACTTCGGCGCCTCCGACAGTCCGATGACCGACGCCGAGCTCGCGAAGGCAAAGGGGGGCCCGGTGATGCACGTCCCCACCGTACTCGGTGCGGTGGCCGTGACCTACAACGTCCCCGAGCTCCGCGAGCCGCTTCGCCTCACCGGCGAGCTCCTCGCCGACGTCTTCCTCGGCCGGATTACCAAGTGGAACGACGCGCGCATCGCGGCGCTCAACTCCGGCGCGCCGCTGCCAGCGAAGGACATTCTCGTCGTGCACCGCTCGGACGGCTCCGGCACCACGTTCATCTTCACGGACTACCTCGCCGCGACGAGCTCGAGCTGGGCGACCGCGCCCGGCAAGGGGAAGGAAGTGCAATGGCCGGTGGGACTGGGCGGCAAGGGCAACGAGGGGGTCGCCGGCCAAGTGAAGCAGACGCCGGGAACCATCGGCTACGTCGAGCTCGCGTACGCGAAGCAGAACAGGCTCCCGGTCGCGGCGATTCGTAACGCCGCCGGCGAGTACGTCACTCCTTCAGTCGAGAGCGCGACTGCGGCGGCGGCGGGCGTCGCCGAGCGGCTCGGCGCGAGCACCGACTACCGCGTCTCGATCGTCAACGCGCCCGGCGCCGGCGCCTACCCCATCTCGTCGTTCACCTGGATCCTCGCCTACCGAAACCAACCCGATTCGACGAAGGGAAGGAAGCTCGTCGACTTCCTCCGGTGGGCGCTACGCGAGGGGGGCGCGTCGGCGGCGGCGCTCGATTACGCGCCACTCCCGCCCGCGATGGTGTCCCGGCTCGAGCAGCGCCTCGACTCGATCAGGGTCGGCGCCAGGCCGTGAGCGCTCCCGTGGCCGCTCCCGGCACGCCGCCGCTCGGCTCGACGTCCTCGGGCACCGGCCCGCCGAACGGGCCGGCCGCGCTCGGCTCCATCAGGGGCGGCGCGGTCGGTGATCGCATCTACCGCTGGACGATCACCGGCTTCGCGCTCTGCGTGCCGCTCCTCCTCGCGCTGATCGCGCTCGAGCTGGGGAGCGCCGCCTGGCCCGCCTTCCGGCGATTCGGCCTCGGCTTTCTCGCCGAGAGCCACTGGGACGCAGTGAATGGCCGCTTCGGGGCGGGGCCGGCCATCTTCGGCACGGTCGTCTCGTCGATCATCGCGCTGCTCGTCGCGACGCCGCTGGCGATTGGCGCGGCGATCTTCCTGAGCGAGTTCGCGCCCTCCTGGCTCCGCCAGCCGGTCGCCTTTCTCGTGGATCTGCTGGCCGCGATCCCGAGCGTCGTCTACGGGCTGTGGGGGATCTTCGTGCTCGTCCCGCTGCTCCGGACACACGTCATGCCCTTCCTGTCGAACACCCTCCGCCTCGGCGGGACGCCGCTGTTCAGCGGCCCGGCCTACGGGCCGAGTATGCTCGCCGCCGGGCTGATTCTCGCGGTGATGATACTACCCTACATCTCGGCCGTCTCGCGCGAGGTCCTCCTTGCCGTCCCCCGTTCGCAGCGCGAGGCGGCGCTCGCGCTGGGCGCGACGCGGTGGGAGATGATCTGGGACGCCGTGCTCCCCTACGCGCGCTCGGGAATCGTCGGCGGCGTGATCCTCGGGCTCGGCCGGGCGCTCGGCGAGACGATGGCGGTCACGATGGTGATTGGCAACCGCGCCGAGATCTCGGCCTCGCTGTTCGCGCCCGGCTACACGATGGCGTCGCTGATCGCCAACGAGTTCAGCGAGGCGACGAACGAACTCCACCTCTCGGCGCTGATGGCGGTCGGCGCGACGCTCTTCGCCATCACGCTCGTCGTCAGCGCGATCGCGCGCTGGCTGGTCTGGCGCGTCTCGCGCGAGGCGGGCACGTGACGGCGGCCTCGCGCGGCGGGCTACGACGCAGCCACCCGAGCGGAGTACAGCGCGCCTTCGCGGCACGCACCGGCCGCACGCTCGGCCGGCGCCGGGTGGTGAACGGGGCCATGATCGCGCTCACGTACCTCGCCGCGGCCCTCACCACGCTGCCGCTGATCTTCATCCTGGCGCTGCTCGTCGAGAAGGGTGCCTCGTCCATCCGGCCGCACTTCTTCACCAGCCTGCCGGTGCCGGTCGGCGAGGTCGGGGGGGGAATGGCGAACGCGATCGTCGGCACGCTGATCCTCATCGCCACCGCCGCGGCGATCGGCCTGCCGGTCGGCATCGGTGCGGGGCTGTACGTGGCCGAGTACGGCCGCTCGCGGCTGGCCACGGCCGTCCGCTTCCTCTCCGACGTGCTGAACGGCCTGCCGTCCATCGTCATCGGCATCTTCGCCTGGCAGTTCCTCGTGCGGCCGATCGGGCACTTCTCGGCGCTGTCCGGCGGCGTCGCGCTCGGCGCGATGATGATCCCGCTCGTCACGCGCACGACGGAGGAGATGATCCGCCTCGTCCCGACCTCGCTGAACGAGGCAGCGCTCGCGCTCGGCTACTCGCGCTGGCGAACGTCGCTCGCCGTGGTGCTGCGCACGGCGCTCCCCGGCATCGTGACCGGCGCCCTCGTGGCGGTCGCACGGATCGCCGGCGAGACCGCGCCGCTGCTGTTCACCGCGTTCGGCAACCAGTTCTGGTCGGTGCGGCTCACCGAGCCGATCGCCGCGCTCCCACTCCAGATCTTCACCTATGCGATCAGCCCGTACGACGACTGGCACGCCCAGGCGTGGGCCGGCGCCCTCGTCCTCATCGCCCTCGTCCTCGTCATCAGCCTCGTCGCCCGCTTCGTCACCCGGGCACGCTTCGGCGCGGCAGCGGACTGAAATGTTCGCGACGAAGATCGCGCGAGAAGTGGTGGCACCGCGGGCCGCGGAGGGGGCGCGGGACGGCGTGCGGCGCGTCACCCGAATCGCCGCGCACGGGGTGGACGCCTGGTTCGGTGCCGCACACGTGATCCGCGGGGTGAGTCTCGCGTTCGCCGAGGGGGAGGTTACGGCGGTGATCGGCCCGTCGGGGTGCGGCAAGTCCACACTGCTTCGCTGCCTGAACCGGATGCACGAGACGGTGAGCGGCGCGCGGGTGAGCGGGCGCGTCCTGCTGACGGGCCCCGACGGCGTGGCGCGCGACGTCTACGAGCGAGGCGTCAACGCGATCGCGGTGCGCCGCCACATCGGCATGGTCTTCCAGCGCCCGACCCCCTTCCCCACGATGTCCATCCGCGACAACGTCGCGGCGGGCCTACGCGTCGCGGTCGAGGGAATGCCGCCGCGCCGCGAGGTGGACACCATCGTCGAGGACGCTCTGCGGCGGGCTGCGTTGTGGGACGAGGTGAAGGACCGGCTGCGCGCCAGCGCCGTCGCCCTCTCGGGCGGGCAGCAGCAGCGGCTGTGCATCGCCCGCGCCCTGGCGACGCGCCCTGCCGTCCTGCTGCTCGACGAGCCGACCGCCTCGCTCGACCCAATCAGCTCGCAGAGGGTGGAGGAGCTGGTATACGAGCTCCGCCGCGGGATGACGGTCGTCATCGTTACCCACAACATGCAGCAGGCCGCGCGCGTGTCGGACCGCACGGCATTCATGCTTGCCGGCGAGCTTATCGAGGTCGCGCCGACGAATCGACTGTTCACCGCCCCGGCGGACCAGCGCACCGAAGCGTACGTCACGGGGCGGTTCGGATGAGCGGGCCCACGCTCGCCCCGGCGACTTCGGCCCCCGCCGCAACACGCGACGCGAGCCGACCCGACCCAGCGCGCCGCGGATCGGTCGTCGCGCGGGACTTCTCGTTCTGGTACGGGCGGAAGCAGGCGCTGCACGGGGTCAGCCTGACCGTGGAGCCGCGGTCGGTGACGGCGCTGATCGGACCGTCCGGCTGTGGGAAGTCCACCTTTCTGCGCTCGATCAACCGCATGAACGATCTCGTGCCGGGCGTGCGCACGGAGGGGGCGATCCTGCTCGACGGTGAGGACCTCTACGCTCGGCACGTGGATGTCGCGGCGCTTCGCCAGCGCGTCGGGATGGTGTTCCAGAGGTGGAATCCCTTCCCGAAGTCCATCTACGACAACGTCGCGTACGGCCCGCGCATTCATGGCGTTCGCCGCGCCGCGCTCGACGAGATCGTCGAAGGCTCGCTTCGCCGCGCAGCCCTCTGGGACGAGGTGAAGGACCGGCTCCGCCAGCGGGCGACGAGTCTCTCCGGCGGGCAGCAGCAGCGTCTGTGCATCGCCCGCGCGCTGGCGAACGAACCCGAGGTCTTGCTCCTCGATGAGCCGGCGAGCGCCCTCGATCCGATCGCCACCCAGCGCATCGAGGAGCTGCTCTACGAGTTGAAGGGCGAGCTGACGATCGTTATCGTGACGCACAACATGCAGCAGGCGGCTCGCGTCTCGGACTACACCGCCTTCTTCTACCTCGGCCACCTCGTCGAGGTGGACGCCACGCGGCGCCTCTTCACGAGCCCGCGCGAGGCGCGCACCGAGGCCTACATCACCGGGAGGTTCGGATGAGCCCCGCCGAGGTCTCGTCGGGCGGGTCCGCGCCCGGGTTTCGCCACTTCCACGACCAGCTGGCGGAGCTCAAGCGGCGCCTGCTCGAGATGTCCGAGCGCGCCGAGGCGCTGGTGGACCTCGCGGTGGAGGCGCTCCTCACGCGCGACAGCGCGAAGGCCGACGCCGTGATCGCCGGCGACCGCGACGTGGACGTGCTGGAGGTCGAGGTCGAGGAGCGGGCCGTGCAGCTGCTCGCGCTCCAGCAGCCGATGGCGCGCGACCTCCGCTTCGTGATCAGCGCGATCAAGATCTCGAGCGACCTCGAGCGGGTGGGCGACCACGCGGTCAACATCGCGCAGAGCGCGCAGCGGCTGATCGCCAGCCGCTCGGACATCACGCCCGACCCGGAGATCGAGGACATGGCGCGCCGCGCGCGGAAGATGCTCGGCGACGCGCTCGACGCGTTCGTGCGCGCCGACGGCGCGCTCGGGCGCGAGGTGTGCAAGGCCGACGATCAGGTAGACGCCCTGCACGACTCGGTCTTCCGGATCCTGCTCACCCACATGATGGCCGACGCGCGCACGATCACGCCCTCGCTCGAGTTGTTCCTCGTCAGCCGCAACCTCGAGCGCGTCGCGGACTTGGCGACGAACATTGGGGAGGATGCGGTCTTCCTGGCCGAGGGAAAGCAGATCAAGCACGGCCTGCACGAGCGGCGGACGCCGGCCGGCGGCGCGGGCGCGGCCGGCTGACGTGCCACCCCGCGCGCGCACGCCCGCGACCCGGCCGACGCGCGCCGCGCCGCGCGGCCACGGCGAGCCCGCCGCTGAGGAGGGTGTCCGCATCGCGGCGATCGACATCGGCTCCAACTCGATCCGCCAGATCGTCGCCGACGTCTCGCCAAGCGGTGCGATCCGCGTCGTGGACGAGATGAAGGAGGCGCCGCGCCTCGGCGCGGGGCTGCACGAGCGCGGCGAGCTACGCGAGGAGGCGATGCTCGCCGCGATCGACGCGATCGGCCGCATGGCGACGTTGGGCCGGCAGCTCGGCGCCCGCCGCATCGAGGCCGTGGCGACGAGCGCCGTGCGCGAGGCGTCCAACGGGCGCCTGTTCCTCGACCTCGTGCGCGAGGCGACTGGCCTCGAGGTGCGGCTGCTGCAGGGCACACAAGAGGCTCGCCTGAGCTTCCTCAGCGCGCTGGCGCACTTCGAGCTCGGGGCCGGGCGCGCCGTGGTCATGGACATCGGCGGCGGCTCGCTCGAGCTCGCGCTGAGCGCCGACGGCCTCATCGAGCGGCTGCTCTCCTTCCCCTTCGGCGGCATCCGGCTCACCGACCAGTTCCTGAGCCCGGAGCCGCGGCGCCGCAGCGTGCGCGCGCTCCGGCGTCACGTACGCGGCGAGCTGCGCGAGGCGATCGGGCGGCGCGACTGGTACGGCGCGCACGTCTTCGGCTCCGGGGGCACGTTCACCAACCTCGCCGCCATGCACCTCGCGCGGCAGGATGTCCAGACGGCGCGCACGCTGCACGGGACCGCGGTGACGCGGACGGAGCTCGAACACCTGCTCGACGCGCTGCAGGACATGTCGCCCGACGAGCGCGCCAAGGTGGCCGGGCTGAACCCGGCGCGTGCCGACATCATCGTCGCCGGCCTCGCCGTGGCCGCCGAGGTGCTGGGGCTGTTCAAGGCGCGCGAGCTGACGGTCTCGGCGTACGGCATCCGGGAGGGACTCGTGCTGCAGGCGGCGCGCGTCACGCCGGCGATCGCCGACCCGGGCGAGGCCCGCGAGCGCTCGGTGCGCGAGCTGGCGGAGCGCTGTCACTACGAGGAGCCGCACGCCCGGCAGGTGCAGCGGCTGGCGCTACGCCTCTTCGACGCCCTCGGCGAGCGACTCGGCTGCGACGCGGCCGATCGTGCGACGCTCGCCGACGCCGCGCTGCTGCACGATGTCGGCTACCACATCAACTACAACAAGCACCACAAGCACTCCTACCACCTGGTGCTTCACGCCGAGCTGCTCGGCGTACCGCCGGCCGAGCAGGTGGCGGTGGCCAACGTGGCGCGGTACCACCGCGGGGCGGCCCCGAAGCGCTCGCACCGGAACTTCGGCTCGCTCGACCGCTCACTTCGACGCCGCATCGAGCGTCTCGCCGCACTGCTGCGCGTCGCCGACGGCTTCGACCGCGGGCACGTCGGCGCCGTCTCGGAGCTCAAGGTGCGGTGGCTCGAGCGCGCGATCCGCATCACGCCGGTGCCGCGCCCCGAGGCCACGTCGCTCCGCCTCGAGCTGTGGGGAGCGAGCCGGAAGTCCGAGCTGCTCGCGAAGGTGGCCGGTGTGCCGGTGGAGATCGTCGGCCCCGACGGCGAGGTCTTCACGCACGGCGACGACGTCGGCGCGGCCGGCTGAGGAAGTTGGAAGCGACCGCACTCCGCCCCCGTCGAGCGCGGCGACGGGGGCGGATGCAGCGAGCCGGCCCGCACTAGGCGGGGTCGGGGCTCAGCGTCTGGTGCCGGACGCCGCGCTGCTCGAGCTCTCGTGTAGAGAGCGGCTTGGCGCGGAAGATGTCCGGGAAGAGGAGCGAGCTGGCGCGCCGCCAGGCGTTGCCGGTCCAGGTCTCCGCGCACGCCAGGCCGTCACCGTCGACGACCCGCGCGATCACGCCCTCGCGATCCAGAAACACAGGGGGCACGATTTCCTGCTCCATGCTGACCTCCGTCACCGGTGACGTGGTACGCTGCGTGGTAGTAGGATGGGGCCGCCGGACCCCGTTCGCCACTGCGCTGAAGATAACGATACGGCGTCCGTCCCGACATGGCGGCCCTCGGCCCTCGAACCGCGAGAAGAATGCCGCGGCGGCGGTCCCCCGCTGGCCCGGCGGTCAGTCGCCGGCACGCCCCCGACCCGCTCTCGCCGGAGCGGGCGACGGGAGAGAGTCGTCGGCCCTCTCCCGCCCCCACGACTCGTCGAGCAGCACGACGTGGCTGGCGCGATCCGGTCCCGCGCCCGGCGTGCGTTGCAGGTAGCTGCCGTCCGGGGCCAGCTCCCAGGCCTGGCGATCGTCGGCGAGATAGGTCGCGAGGAGGCAGCGGAGGCGGTCGTGGAGCGCGCGGTCCTCGACCGGCGTCACCGTCTCCACCCGCCGATCGAAGTTGCGCGGCATCCAGTCGGCGGAGCCGATGTAGAACTCCTCGTCGCCCCCGTTGGCGAAGTGGAAGACGCGTGAGTGCTCCAGGAAGCGCCCGATGACGCTGATGACGCGGATTCGGTCGCTCGCCCCCGGCACGCCCGGCCGCAGGCAGCAGATGCCGCGCACGACGAGATCGATCTCGACGCCGGCCCGCGACGCGCCGTAGAGCGCGGCGATCGCCTCGGGGTCCACGAGGGCGTTCATCTTGGCGACAATGCGCGCCGGGCGCCCGGCACGGGCGTGGTCGGCCTCGCGCTCGACGAGCGCGAGGAAACGCTGCCGCATGTTCGCCGGCGCGACGAGGAGTCGCCGGTAGTGCCGCTGCCGCGAGTGACCCGTGAGCGAGTTGAAGAGGTCCGTCAGGTCGGCGCCGATCGCCGGACGGCACGTGAACAGCCCGATGTCCGTGTAGACACGAGCCGTCTTGCCGTTGTAGTTCCCCGTCCCGATGTGCGCGTAGCGACGCACGCCGTCGGCCTCGCGACGCACGACGAGCGCGATCTTCGTGTGCGTCTTGAGTCCCGGCGGGCCGTGGCCCACGTGCACGCCGACGTTCTCCAGCGTGCGCGTCCAGGTGATGTTGTTCGTCTCGTCGAAGCGCGCCTGCAGCTCGACGAGCACGGCGACCTGCTTGCCCCGCCGCGCCGCCTCGGTGAGGGCTCGCACGATCGCCGTGTCGCCCGACGTCCGGTAGAGCGTGAGCTTGATGGCGAGGACCTTGTCGTCGGCGGCCGCCTCCTCGAGGAAGCGCTCGACTGTCGCCGGGAAGGAGTCGAACGGGTGGTGGACGAGGACGTCGCGCTCGCGCACGACGTCGAAGATCGAGCGGCCCGCGTCGCACACCTCCTCGGGGACGTTCGGCGAGAACGGGGCGTCGCGCAGCGCCGGCATGTCCAGCCCGGCGATGGCCATCAGGTCGCCCAGCTCGAGCAGCGGGCCGGCTTCGCTCACGTCGCGCTCGGTGAGGGGGGGGACGTCGCTGCCGCCGCTCTCGCCGAGCTCTCCGAGCAGAAGGACCCGCAGCGCGGGCGGCATCCCGTCCTCGACCTCGACGCGCACGACCTCTCCGAAGCGGCGCTGAAAGACGCGCTGCTCGATGGACGTCAGCAGGTCGGCACCGCCGTCCGTCGTGCCGAGCGCGAGATCGGAGTGGCGGGTGACCCGGAAGGCGTGCCAGCGCAGCACCTCCATCCCCGGGAAGAGCGCGCCGAGGTTGGCCCCGATGACCGCCTCGAGCGGCACGTAGTGAAACGGCCGGCCGAACGGTACCCAGCGCGGCAGACTCTTCGGGACCTTGACGCGCGCGAACCGTTCGGCGCCCGTCTCGGGGTCGCGCAGCACGACGGCGAGCGACAGCGAGAGGTTGGAGATGTAGGGGAATGGGTGCCCGGGGTCCACCGCGAGCGGCGTGAGCACCGGGAAGAGCTGCGCCTCGAAGAAATCGTCGACTCGCGTCCACTCCGCCGGCGACAGCTCGGACAGCGGCACGAGCCGCACCCCGTGACCCTCGAGCGCCGGCAGCAGCAGCTCGACGAGGCAGCGGCGCGCGCGCGACACGAGCTCGCATACGCGCCGCTCGATCGCCGCCAGCTGCTCGGCCGGTGGCGTGCCGCTCGCGTCGTCGCCCGCCGGGCCCGGCGCCCCCGCCGCCCGCCGGCGCAGCCCGCCGACGCGGACCATGTAGAACTCGTCGAGGTTCGTCGCGAAGATCGCGAGGAACTTCACGCGCTCGAGGAGCGGGTTGCGCTCGTCGAATGCCTCGTGCAGCACGCGCGCGTCGAACTCGAGCCAGCTCAGCTCGCGGTTCAGAAAGAGCGGGTTCTCGGGCGACTCGCTCATGCGCGTCGGGGAGCGCGGTGCCGGCCGCGGCGTGGTGGCCGTCGCGGCGCGTTAGAAAGGCGTGGCGAGGCTCAGTACCCAGTACGAGAGCGCGGACGCCAGTGCGGCAGCGGGGATGGTCACGATCCAGGCCCAGACAATGCGGCCGGCGAGCCCCCAGCGCACGGCGGAGAGGCGGTTGGTGGCGCCGACGCCGACGATCGAGCCGGTGATCGTGTGCGTCGTGCTCACCGGGATGCCGAAACGCGACGCGGTGAGGATCACGATCGCTCCCCCCGTCTCGGCGCAGAAGCCGCCGACGGGGCGCAGCCGCGTGATCCGCGAGCCCATCGTGTGGACGATGCGCCAGCCGCCGAGCAGGGTGCCGAGCGAGATCGCGGAGTAGGCCGTGACCTCGACCCAGATCGGCACCGCGGCGCCGGCGCTCTCGACCCGCAGGTGGCGAAGGATCCCCGTCTCGCCGGCCACGGCCGCCTGCACCGGCGCCGAAGCGAGGAGGCCGACGATGATTCCCATCGTCTTCTGCGCGTCGTTGCCGCCGTGGGCAAGCGAGAGGAGCGCCGAGCTGACGAGCTGCGCCGGCCGGAAAACGCGCCCCATGCGCGCCGGCGACGAGCGGGCGAAGAGGTTCATGACGAGGACCATGAGCAGGAAGCCCATGATCGCGCCGAGCGTGGGCGAGAGGACGATCGCAGAGAGCGTTTCCACCCACTTCTTGCCGAAGGTGATGCCCACCGTGCCCGCCTTCGCGAGCGCCGCGCCCGCCAGCCCGCCGATCAGCGCGTGCGAGGAGGACGAGGGAATGCCGTAGAACCACGTGATCAGGTTCCAGATGATCGCGCCGAGCAGCGCGGCGAGCATCAGGTTCGGCGTGACGATGTCGAGGTTCACGAACCCCGTCGCCACGGCCTTGGCGACCGTCGTTTGCATGACGAACAGCGCCGAGAAATTGAAGAACGCCGCCCAGCAGACGGCGGCGAACGGGTTGAGCACCCGGGTACCAACGATGGTCGCGATCGAGTTCGCGGAGTCGTGAAAGCCGTTGATGAAGTCGAAGACGAACGCGACCAGGACGATGGCCAGGATGTACGCGATCACGGTCAGCTGTTCTTGAGGGCGATGCTCTCGAGGACGTTCGCCACGTCCTCGCACTCGTCCACCGCGTCCTCCAGGGTGTCGTAGAGGTCCTTCCACTTCATGACCTCGAGCGCGTCGTGGGCGCCGGAGAAGAGCTCACCGACGGCCTTGTGGTAGAGCGTGTCCCCCTCCTCCTCGAGCTGCTTGATCTTGCGGGCGGCCTGTGTCACCACCTTGTACTGGGTCATGCTGTTGACGGCGGCGGCGATCTCCGAGCCCGAGCGGACGAGGACGTCCGCGAGCTGGCGCGCCGGCTCGCGGGCCTCGCTGATCCGGAACATCGCGGCGCGCCGCGCCGTGCCGTCTATGAGGTCCACGACGTTGTCGAGCCGCGACGCGAGGACGTGGATGTCCTCGCGGTCGAGCGGCGTGATGAAGCTCTTGTCGAGACGCATGTTGACCTCGTGGGTCAACCCGTCGGCCTCGTGCTCGAGCGACTTGATCGCCGCGCAGAACTGCTCCAGACGGCTCGGGTCGGCGAACAGCTGGGAGAGCAGCTCGGCGGACGCCGTGATGCGCTTCGCGATCTCGGCGAACAGGGTGAAGAACTGCTGGTCGCGGGGGATCAGTCGCACGCGGGACTCGGGAGCGAGGGGAAGAGGAGCGGCGCGCCGATCGGCGCGGCCGCTACGAGCGGTAAGTCGGTGGGGCGTGTCCGGCAAACGTGGGGAGGCCCGGAGGGAAGCCGTTGTCGCGCGCGCCGGCACGCGGCGTGGCGGGCGGGCCGAAGAGCGCACCGAGCGGGAGCGGCCCGGGTCCAGTGCAGTCGGCCATCGCCACGCCATGCGACGTGCCGATCCGGGTCGCGCCGCTCGCGATGAGAGCGAAGGCGGACGCGCAGTCGCGAACGCCGCCCGACGCCTTCACGCCCAGCGCGTCGCCGCAGACCAGCCGCACGAGCGCCACCGCCTCGGGCGTCGCGCCCCCGGCGGGGTGCGCCCCGGTGCTCGTCTTCACGTAGTGCGCGCCCGCGTCCCGCGCGACCACCGCCGCGCGCACGATCTCGGCGGGCGCAAGCGCCGCGGTCTCCAGCACCACCTTGACGAGCCGCCCCTGGGCCGCGGCGACGACGGCGGCGACGTCCTCGCCGACCGCGAGCCATTCGCCGCTCTTCACGAGCCCGAGCGGAAGCACGGCGTCCAGCTCGTCGGCGCCCTCCGCGACCGCGATCCGCGCCTCGAGCGCTTTCACCTCGCGCCGCACGGCGCCCGCCGGGAAGCCGACCACCGTCGCTAGCGCAACGCGGCTTCCGCCGAGCAGGGCGCGGGCGACCGGCACCCACAGCGGCGCCACGCACACCGCGGCGAAGCGGTGCTCGACGGCCTCGGCGCAGTGCGCCTCGATCTCGGCGCGGCGGGCGTCCGGACGGAGCAGCGTGTGGTCGATGAAATCGCCGAGCCGGGCGGGCGCCGCGGCGAAGGTGACGCCGCGCGGAGGCGTCGGCACGCCGTCCATGCGCCCCGGCGGTGACGCGCCCGGAGTAGGCCGGGCGAGATCGCCCTTCGCCAGCTCGTGCGCGATCTGGTGGGCGAGCGCGTTGAGGTCGACGCTCAAGAGGTCGCTCGTCGTCGGGGAGGGGCGTCGTCCGGCGGCGCTGCCGCCGGGGTCCTGCGAGACGCGCCGCGCGTCGCCCGGTGCGGCGGCGCGCGGCGCTCGTCCTGTCGCACGAAAATAGCCCTGCCGCCGGGACCGGCGCAAATCGGCTGCGCCGTGC
>Ga0307411_10000639_pt1 | contig 12710 bp, 10 predicted proteins | sample DK1Ometagenome_2_FD_203712 | JGI IMG/M metagenome (GOLD analysis project Ga0307411, IMG submission 203712) | Maize rhizosphere microbial communities from greenhouse at UC Davis, California, United States - DK15-O-1 | ecosystem: Host-associated > Plants > Roots > Rhizosphere > Soil | place: USA...
CCAGGCACCGAAGCACCGCGACTGAATCGGAGCGTTGGCGCACGAACACGATCACCGCACTCGCCACACCGATGCCACCCAGCAGCAACGCGATCAGGGCGACCAGGCCGAGGTAGCCGGTGAGCCGGGTCAGAACATTGGTCAGGTTGCGTTGATCGTCGGCAACTGTTCGGAGCCTTACCCGTTCCGACCGGAGAGGCACGCGATACTTCTCGACCAGTGCCTGGGGAGACACATTGGCCGGGGTCTGGAGAAATGCTTCGTGCTCCACCCGCGCCCCGAAGCCCAACAATTTCGTCTCAGGCAGATACCGGGCGGGAATGTAGATCCTGGGACCGAACGCGAAGCGTACTCCGGCGTCGCTGGGAGCACTTCTGATCGCCCCGGTGATCACGAAGCGCCCCTCGCCCAGGGCCACAGTGTCTCCCAGGCGCGCGTTGAGGGCGGTCAGCAATGACGGATCCACGACCACGTGGCGGCCAGACTGGAGCTCGCTCCATGCGGTCCGTGGCTCGGTTCGAATCTCGCCATAGAAGGGGTAGGCGCCCTCTACCGCTGCCACCTGGACCAGCCGTGTACCGTCGGTGCGGGGGACATAGGCCATCCCGGCAAAGCTCGTTACTCGAGACAGGCGGGAGCTCGAGGAAAGCGTATCGAGCAGTGCCTCGACTCGCGGCGAAAATGTCTGGCGACTCACCAGCGCGAGATCGGCGCCGAGCAGCGAACGGGCCTGCCGCCGGACGGAATCCTGAAGGTTATCTGTGAATGAATTGATGGCCACGAGCGCGGCCACGCCCACGGCCACCGTGCCCATGAGCAGCAGCAGCCGGCGCGGCGCAGCACGAAGCTCACGTGCCGCCATCCTCACAATGAAGCCGGGACGCTTCACGCGGCGGAATCGGCCACTACGCTCCCATCGGCCAGGCGAAGGGTGCGGCTGGCTCGTTCGGCGAGGTCGAGATCGTGAGTGACGAGTACGAGTGTGGTGCCGAGGCCCTGGTTCAGCTCGACCATGAGATCGATGATCGTCGCTCCCGTGCGGGCGTCGAGATTTCCCGTGGGCTCATCCGCGAACAGCACCTTCGGACGGATGCTGAACCCGCGAGCCAGAGCGACGCGCTGCTGCTCGCCTCCCGAGAGCTGTGACGGATAGTGGTGCTCGCGACCTGCCAGGCCGACGCGGGCGAGCAGCTCTCGTGCCCGTGGGCCCGAGCCGCTTTCACCCCGAAGCTCCATGGGAACCTGGACGTTTTCCTGTGCGGTGAGTGTGGGAATCAGCTGAAAGGCCTGAAAGACGAAGCCCACCTTCTCGCCCCGGATCCGAGCTCGTTCGTCCTCGCTCAAGGCCCCGAGCTCCTGGCCATCCAGAAACACCTGCCCGGACGTAGGCCGGTCGAGACCCGCGAGCAGACCAAGCAGCGTCGTTTTGCCACTTCCGGACGGTCCGAGAATCGCCAGAAATCCACCTGGCTCCAGGCTGAAGGTTATATCCTTCAACACGGGAAGGGCCCGACCAGCGGACTGATAGGTACGGCTCAATGATTGGCATCGAAGCATGGGAGCGTGCATTCCGAATGATACCAAGGTGTGTAGCAATGATCGGCGTACTAGCTGGCCTGTCCGGCTGCGAGGGTGCAGGTGAAGAACCGCGTGCGGCTCCGGTAGCGGCCGCCCCTGGTGCGGAACGTCCCGCGGTGTTGTTCGTCGGAACCAGCCTCACCGCCGGCTATGGAGTCGCGCCGGAGGAGGCGTATCCTGCGTTACTCCAGGATAAAATCGACTCGGCGGGCCTCAACTATCGCGTGGTGAACGCGGGCGTAAGTGGCCAGACCTCGGCAGGCGCCAGGAGCAGCATCGATTGGCTGCTTCGGCAGCCGGTCAGCGTGCTGGTGATCGAGACCGGAGCGAACGATGGCCTTAGAGGTCTGCCGCCTGACTCGTTGCGGGCGAATATCCAGGCAATTCTCGACCGAGCCAGAGAGCTCAGGCCTGCTCCACGCCTGGTCCTGATCGGAATGCGGATACCGCCGAACTACGGCCAGTCGTACAGTCGGCAGTTCGAGGCCGTCTACCCTCAGATCGCCAAGGCGAATGACGCCGAGCTGGTGCCGTTTCTGCTGGAGGGGGTGGGGGGTGTGGCCGCGCTCAATCAGCCGGACGGAGTTCACCCCACAGTGCAGGGACAGCAGCGCATGGCGGAGACGGTCTGGCGTGTCCTCGAGCCGGTACTGAGAGAAGCGGAGAAGACCAGAGCAGTGTCAGGATGACAGTAGCTCCTGGATCGCGTCTACTGCGGTATCGATTTCTTCCTGCGTGTTGTAGTAGTGGGGTGAGATCCGCAGCGCTGAAGCTGTCCCTTTCTCGTCCATGTCGATCACGGCGTCTTCCCGGTGCGGCGAGCTGGTATTTATGCCTCGGCTCCGAAGCGCGAGCTTGATGTCCGTCGTGTCCCGCCCGTCCACCGCGATCGTGACGATGGCACACAGCTCCGGTCCGCGGTCCAGGACGCGAACACCTGGAATGCCGGCGAGCTGCGATCGAGCATAGTCCGCAAGCTCCCGAGCACGCCTCGCGGTCTGTGTCACTCCGGCCTGAAGCGCGTATTCAGCCGCGGCGCCGAGTCCGAGGACCAGCGCGAAGGCAAACTCCCAGGTCTCGAACCGGCGTGCGTCCGGGTTCAACGTAAAGGCATCGGGATCCGTCCAATCGGCGCCATGCATGTCGACGAGCACGGGGTGCGCTCCTGCCTCCAGCATTCGATCCGAGACGTAAAGAAACCCCAGCCCGCGGGGGCCTCGTAGAAACTTGCGGGCAGTACCAGACAGGTAGTCGCACTGGAGCGCGCCGACATCGACTGGCAGCTGGCCTACAGCCTGGCAGGCATCCACCAGGTATGGAACTCCGGCGTGTCGGCATATCCGGCCAACCGCCTCGACCGGCTGAACCAGGCCCGAATTGGTCGGGATCCAGGTGAGCGCCACGAGCGACGGGCGGCGCTGCCTGATCAGTTGTTGAACCGCGTCGGGATCGATACCACCCTCCGCTGCGTCGGGCGCGCGCACGATCTCAACCCCGCGGCGATGTGCCAGGGACAAGTACATAATTTGATTGGATGCGTAATCGGAGCGGCTGGTCAGGATAACGTCGCCCGGTTTGAAATCGAATGCACTGATGGCCTGAGCAAAGGCGACGGTCGAGTTCTGCACCAGCGCGATGTTGCGAGCCTCAGTACCGAGCAGCCGCCCCATGGCGGCATACGCGCGCCGGACGTGCTCACGCCGGGCATCCGCCGCCTCATAGGCGCCGATCTCCTGCTCGAGCACCAGGTGATCGAGGATCGCGGACTGGACGGGTCGCGGGACCAGCGCCGCGCCGGCATTATTGAGGTGGACCACTCGAGTGCAGGCCGGTGTATCGGCTCGCCAGCGCCCGAGGTCGGCAGGTGTTTCAGCGATCAGCGTGCGATCCATGCACTCAGCTCCTGGATGCCGCGTTGCCAGTGGTGACTGAAGCGAGCCGCAGCGGTCTCGCTGTCATTCCTTCGCAAGGCTTCGATGATGCGCGCATGGTGCTGCGTGGACAAGCTCAGGTGGCCCTCATGCCGGAGATAGGCGCGCATGTACCGGCGGGGTACCTGCCACAGCGACTGAATCATGGAAAGGAGCCGCTGGTTGGAACAGCCCTGCAGGAGCGTTCGATGCCACTGCTCGTCCAGGTCGATACAGCGTTCCGGGTTTCCCCTCACAGCAGCGAGTTGCCGATCGATCTCGCTCAGCTCTGCCAGCCGCTCAGTGGGGATGTTGCCGGATAGCTCCAGCCCCAGCAGCTCCAGGCGGGCGAGAACTACGCCGGTCTCCTGCATTTCGGTGGCGTCGAGCGGCCGAACACTGAAGCCTCGACCCATGTCGGCCGCCAGGACGCCCTCGCGGACCAGACGGAGCAAGGCTTCGCGCACCGGAGTCCGGCTAACTCCCAGCTCAGCCGCAAGTACCGAATCCTTGATTCGGGTGCCCGGGGGAATGCTGCCCCGAGCTACCCGCTCGAGGATCTGACGGTGGACCTCGTCTCGAAGTGGTGTGCGGCTTATGATTTTTCGGCTCCATGAATGCAGGTTGTATACTGTATACAGTATTCACTAGTGCAGGTCAAGCACGCTAGTCTGGAGGTCTGATGCGTTCCGCGCTCGTCCTGGGGTTGCTGCTGCCGGTCTGTGCATTCCGGGTTTCGGCCCAGTCTGAAGCTGTGCTCCGTGACTACTTCGAAGGCCGCAGCGTTACGCTGAAACAGCCAATGCCGGGAACCGAAGAGGGGGTCGACGTCTTTCCCGGCACGTCCCGGCCCCTCGATTACCCCCGATACGCGAAGCGCCTCAAGGACCACGGGACGGCGATCCGCTCCGGCGAGTCGGCCATCGTCACCAAGGTCAAAGTGAAATCCAAGCACATCGAATTTCAGCTCGACGGCGGTGGGTACGGGACAATGGGCGATGAGACCTCGTCCAACGTCAGCACCGAGGCGACTCCAAAGACGCGGCGAGAGAAAAATCTGGAGGCAGAGATCGAGCGGGAGACGGATCCGGTCCGCAAGCGTGCCATGCGAGAGGAGATTGACGATCTCAGGCGCGAACGGGAGCGAGAGGATGCGCGCAACCGCTCGGCGGTCGCCGAGGCAGAGGAGCACAGAAAGCAGAACATCAGGCAGCGGAGGCTCGAGGGTGGCTCACGCTTCAACATCCGGTATCAGGATCAGCTGCCGGCGGATGCGCTGAGCCCGGCATCGGTGATGGCTGCACTCGCTGAGTACGTGGACTTCGGCGGACTCCGCCCTGAACCAGAGGACCCGGGGTCGGCCCGATCTGGTCTGCTCCGGAAAGGCATGATGCTGCACGACGTGAATGCGATGGTGGGGAGTCCGCTGAACACGAGGCAGCGGAAAGAGGGGACACTCAATGTTCAGACCGCTCAGTACTCCACTGCCGATGGCAGGATTACGGCGGACTTCGTTGAGGGCGTACTGGTCCGCTACACCATCACTTCAGAGTAGGACCGGCAGGCAGTGTGACCGGAATCGATACCGCACCGAAGCGCTCTCCCGGCTCGCGCGCATAGCGCAGATCCACGACATGGACCATCGCCCGGCCCTCCGCAACCTGCTCGACTCCGAAGGTGGGGAACCGAGCCCATGCCAGGAAACGACGCCCGAGTACGCTCTCCGCCGCGAGCGAGACTGCAGGATGGGAAGGTCGGGTCCGCGGATATGATGTCACCGTATTCAGATCGACGGTTGGTGTCGGAAACCAGTGAAAGGTCCCGGCGCGGTAGTGCTCTCCTTGTTCTACCACGAACTCTCTGACAAAGGGATTGAAGGGGACCGGCCCGACCATCGCGCGCTCCACCGGTGCCCCGAATCCCGTTGTGATCTCCCCCAGAACCGTTGTTCGTGCACCCCACGCGGAAAGCGCCATCGCCGCTATGTATATGGAAACAAGGCCGAGTGCCTGCCACGCCGGTGTCTCGGGCGAAGGGCGATTCTTCTTATGCCGCCTGACGCTGGAGAGCACACCGACACTCAGGGCGAGCCACACCCATGGATCGATTATGAAGAGGGTGTCGCCGTAGAACCATTCGTCTGAAAGCGGCATCAGCCAGCGGACACCGTAGGTATTCAGTGTATCCAGAATCGGGTGGGAGAGAACTGCAATGAAGGACACGAACAGCAGCTGCCCTGCGGACATGGGCGCCGAGCTCGACCAGCGTCGCTGCAATCGGCTGGCCAGGTGAACGAGCAGGAGTAGGACGGTGAGTATGAAGGGAAGCAACACCAGCGCGAGCACGCCATGGGTCCAGCCGCGCCGCCACTCGAGGTCGGCGGCAGGATCGGCGAAGTATGCGAGGGCATCTATGTCAGGGAGATTGGCGCCGACGACGAGCGCGGTGGCGCCGAGTGCCGTCCTCTTTGCGAGGCCGCTCCGCGCCAGCGCGGCACCAACGAGAGTATGGCAGAGAGGGTCTATTCGAGCCTCGCGTCCATCTCGATCTTGACGTTGCCATCCAGTGCTCCGGACACGGGGCATCCCTTCTTGGCTGCCTCAGCAGCTTTGGCGAATGCCGACTGATCCATACCAGGCACCTTGCCGACCACCTCCAGACGCATTCGGGTGATCTTGAACCCTTCTCCAACCTTGTCGATGGTGCAGAACGCCTTGGTGGATACCCTGCTCGCTGGGGTGCCCCCCTTCTCGAGGCCCAGGGACAGGGCCATGCTCAGGCAGGCGGCATGCGCTGCAGCTATCAGCTCCTCAGGATTGGTTCCCTTGGCGCCGTCGAAGCGAGTGGGGAAGGAGTAATCCCCCTCGAAAGCACCTGAGTCGGCCTTGAACCTGCCGCGACCTTTGAGGCCGCCCTCCCACACTGCACTTGCATTACTGGTTGGCATCGATGTCTCCAGAGTAGTAGACGGTAAACCGTAAAGGGTGAACGGGGCCCATGACCAGAAGCACCTGTTCACCGTTCACTGTTCACGCTGTCGTCACCTTTAGCTCACGGGCTTTCCCTCGGTATCGATCAGCCTGATCTCTCCCAGCTTCAGCTCGCGCAGTCCGGCCTCGATCTTGGAGCGGTCACCCACGACTACCCAGACGAGCTGATCCGGATGCAAGACTTCGCCGGCTACACGGGTTACACCCTCGAGTGTCTGGGCCCGGACCTTCTCCGCAAAGGTATCGTAATAGCGATCGTCTAGGCCGTATGTGACGATGTTGCCGATGGAGCCCGCCAGAGCAGACATCGTCTCCCATGAACCGGGAAGGGTCAACGTCAACGATGCCTGAGCCCGGGCGAGCTCGGCCGGTTCGATCGGACGTCCCTTGATGATGCCACGCAACTCGTTGTCCAGCTCGATAAGTGCTTCCTTGGTCTTGTCGGTCTGGACCGGCGCATACGCCAGGAACGGACGCTGTCCCCGTGCATCGCGAAAGAAAGTATACGCGCCGTAGCTCCAGTGCTTGTCCTCCCGCAGGTTCATGTTGACCCGCGAGCTGAAGTCCCCGCCGAGAACGGTGTTCATCGTCTCGATCGTCACTTCGTGCGGGTTCGCCTTGGGAGGCGCGAGGTGGCCTGCGATGATCACCGATTGCAGGGATCCCGGCCGATCGATGACGTAAACCTGTGGCCGCTGAGTCCGGCTGACGGTGGCGATGTTCTTGGCCGGCACCTCGCCGGGCTTCCAGGCGGCCAGGAGGCGTTCGAGCTTGGGCTTTATCTCCGCCATCGTGGTCGCCCCGACGATCACCAGCGTTGCATGATTCGGCTTGAACCATGTCTGGTGGAAGCGAACCAGATCCTCCCGTTTGATCCTTGCCGTGGACTCCTCCGTCCCCGATCCTGTCCAGGGATTGGAATAGGCATGAGCGGGACCGTACACCAGGCCGGGGAAGACTCTCAGCGCCAGGCCGACAGGATCCGCTTTTTCCTGCTGGATCTGAGCAATGCGCTGCTTCTGGAGCCTCTCGAAGTCGGCCCGCGGGAAGCTCGGGTTGAGGATGACGTCCGCGAACACCTCCATCGATGGATCGAGGTTCTCGTTCAACGCTTCGAGCGAGACGCTGGAGACGTCCAGTTTGGAGCCAGTGCCGAGATTGGCTCCCAGCTGAGCCAGCTCATCGCTGATCTGGAGCGATGTGCGGCGGCCGGTGCCCTCGTCCAGCATCGCCATGGCAAGACTGGCCGTGCCGGGGATGGTGGACTGGTCGGCCGCGAAGCCGGCATCGAGAATCAAATCGAAGCGCACTTGCGGTATGGCCGCCCGCTGCGCAAGAACGACCTTCAACCCATTCGATAGAGTCGCCCGCTCGAGGCTGGGGAATTTCGTGTCCGGCGGCGCTCCCGTATCCGGCAGTTTGGAGCGGTCCGCCCCCGACTTTGCTACCTGATGCTCGGGGAACGGATGCACCTCGAGGTTATACACGCCGTCGGTCAGCCATTGCCTGGCTGAGGCGAGAAGCCGTGCCGGTGTGGCCGTAGCGACCCGGTTGAGCTGCACCTTGTAGAAATCAGGTCGCCTCCCATACACCTCGCCCTGGGCCAGCACGTCCGACTTGCCGCCGAAGCCACCGATGCGCTCCACACCGCGGATGAAGGCGGCGCGATACTGCGTCTTGACCCGGCGCATCTCCGACGCAGTGGGTCCCGCGCTCAGAAAGCGGGTCATCTCCTCGTCGATTGCCTTCTCGACTCGGCCGAGATCGGTGCCGGGACGGGCGCTCGCCTGGATTACAAAGAGGCCGCCGATTTCGCGCAGGTCCAGCGATGCGGAGACGTCCGTCGCGATCTGTTCGTCGTAGACCAGCCGCTTGTACAGCCTGGAGGTCTTGCCGGTGCTGAGAATGTCGCTGACCAGGCTGAGGTAGTCGCCTTCGCGCGTTCCCCAGCCGGGAACGTTCCAGACCTTATAGATGCGGGCCTGAGGCACCCGATCCTGCATGATCCCGCGCTGGCTCCCAGTCCGCTTTGCCACCCAGGCTTGCTGGCGCGCAACCGGAGGGCCCGCCGGGATGTCGCCAAAGTACTTCTCGACTTTCTGGCGCGCGGTCGTTGCGTCTACGTCCCCGGCAACAACAACCACGGCGTTCGCGGCACCGTAATAATTCTGAAACCAGTCCTTTACATCGTCGAGTTTGGCGGCATCGAGGTCCTCCATGGAGCCGATGACGCTCCAGGAGTACGGGTGATTGGCCGGGTAGAGCTTTGGTGTCAGGAAATCCCAGACCTTGCCATACGGCTCATTTTCTCCCTGGCGCTTCTCGTTTTGGACCACGCCTCTCTGCTCGTCCAGTTTCGGCTGACTGATGGCGCCGGTCAGGTGCCCCATACGGTCGGACTCCATCCAGAGTGCGAGATCCAGCGCATTGGTCGGAACGTTCTGGAAGTAGTTGGTCCGATCCTCGTTAGTCGTTCCATTCATGTCGGTGGCACCCGCCTGCTCCAGCGGCCCGAAGAAATCCTTGTCGTAATTCTCGGTGCCATTGAACATCAGGTGCTCGAAGAGGTGAGCAAAGCCGGTTCGTCCAGGCTTCTCGTTCTTCGATCCGACATGGTACCAGACGTTGACTGCGACGATCGGCGCCTTCCGGTCCTCGTGCACGATGAGCGTCAGACCGTTAGGGAGTACGAAGCGCTGAAACGGGATATCGATTATGGTCTGACGGGATGGCGCCGGGGACTGGGCAAGAACTGCTGTGGAGGCGGCCGTCGCATGGAGCGCCATGGCCGTGGCAAGAACGCGTCTTGACTGCACAACAACCTCAACGAGTTGGGGTTTTCATCGACCGGAAAGGACTACAGACGCAGAGAGGTGCCGTATAGTTGCAGCAACGGGCTAGGTGACAGGCGCGGCTGATGAAGGAGGCGCCTGATTGAGGCCGAGCCAATAGCGGGCGATACTCTGAACTGCCGCTCGAAACTCCTCGTGCCGAACCGGCTTCTGGACACAACTGTTGGCGCCGAGCTGGTAACACTGCGCCAGCTGCCGCGGATCGCTGGAGGAAGTGAGGACGACGATCGGCGTCAATGCAGTGCGCGAGTTCCCGCGGACGCCCCGAAGCACCTCCGAGCCATCGAGCCTGGGCAGCTTCAGGTCGAGAAGAACCAGGCGCGGGAGCGTGACGCCCTGGCGAGACCGGAACTCGCCACGACCGAGCAGGAAGTCGAGTGCTTCCTCGCCGTCCCGTGCGACCTCGATATGACTGGCTGGATCGAGCTCGCGCAACGGACGGAGCATGAGCTCAACGTCCAGCGGGCTGTCCTCGACCAGGAGAATATCGGTAGTAGTGGGCGGGGAAGCGGGAAAGCGGGTCAGCGGGGCAGTCATGATCCGGCAGCGCTGGCGTGGTTACCATCACCCGGTGGGCCATCGGTGTCCGGCCTTCCATCTGTTCCGCTGTCGAGCATTCCGCTGCCCCGCTGGCCGAGCGTCAAGTAGAATGTCGCTCCCTGATCGGGCTCAGACTCCGCCCAGACACGGCCGCCATGTTTGTGGGCGATGCGCTGCACTATCGCCAGCCCGGCTCCATTGCCTTCGAATTCGTCAGGGCGATGGAGACGCTGAAACATGCCGAACAGCTTGCCCGCGTACGACATCTTGAATCCAACCCCATTGTCCTCCACGCGGAGTCCTACCTGCCCGTCCACTTCCACTGGCCGTATCCGAATGGTGGCTCGCTCGCGAGGACGGGTGAACTTGACAGCGTTCGTGAGCAGGTGGGTGATGGCAACCCTGGCAAGAACCGGGTCGCACTCGACAATTGGAAGCTCCTCGATCTGCCAGTCGAGCACGCGTCCGTCGCCGGACGAACGGAGCTGATCCACCACATCCTCGACCAGGGTTGTAAGGCTCACTTCCCGGCGCAACAAGTCCTGCCGCCCGATCCGGGAAAGTCCCACCAGATCGTCCACCAGCGTGGCCATCCCGTCTGCTGCCTGGTGGATCCGCTCGGCATAGTGCAACGCGCCGGGATCCAGCTCACGGCCGTGGTCGTTGAGCAGCATCCGTGAGAAACCGATGAGATGCCTGAGCGGCGCGCGGAGATCGTGGCTGACGGAATACAACAGTGTCTCCACCTCGGCGGTGGCGGCACGGAGGGCCGCATTCTTTTCGCCGAGCTTCCGCTCCAGCTCTCCGGTCTGCCGGGCCAGCTCCTGACGCAGCCTGGCGTGCTGAATAGCAATGGCGAGCGGAGTTGTTACTTCCAGAGCGATATCCCGGTGCTCCGGCTCGAACGCGGCTGGTGTGGATGAGGCCAGGTCGATCTCACCGATCACCTCTCCTTCCACCATCAGTGGAGCGGAGAGAAACGACCGAAGTCCCTCAGCCTGGAGCTGACGCATCATGGGCGGAAGATCACCCGCCGTGTTCAGATCCTCCACGTAGCGAACGGACCCTCTCTGCAGTACCTCTGCTGACGGAAACTCCGCCAGTGGCAGCGGAGCGGGATTCATCTGTGTTCCGCCGGAGTACCCGGCGATCAGCTCGGCCTGACCGGTCTCGAAGTCGAACAGCACAACCGTACAGCGCTGACAGGGTACCATGCGGCGTATGCGTCCCATGGCGGCCCGCCCGACCTCTGCGGGCGATTGGGCCGCAAGGATCGCCTGATCCATATCGTGCAGCATGGTGAGCCGGTCGGCCGAGCGGCGGAGCTGTTCCTCGGTCCGTTTTCGCTCGGTGATATCGGTGACCATTCCAACGGTTCCTACCAGCGCGCCGTCCTTGCCGAGTATCGGGCTGGCCGAGACGAGGCCCCAGAGCTTGGTGCCGTCGCGTCGCCGAAACCGGAGATCCTGGCTCTGGCCGGGCCGAAGGGCGCGCCCGGTCAAGGTACGCTGTGCGCCGGGCCGTGAGTCCGTCTCGACGAAGTCGTAGACCGGCCGGCCAAGCAGGGTACCGTTTCCATATCCCAGAAGGTCGGCCAAACGCTGGTTGACGTACGTGATGACGCCACGGTCATCGGCCACCCAGATGCCCTCCTGGGCGACATCGATCAGCTGTTTGAAGCGCTGCTCGCTTTCCTGCAGCGCGCGGGTTCGTTCTTCGAGCCGGGTCTGCCGCGCCTCAAACGCCGCTGCATGCGACAACGCGGCGCCCATCAAACCCCCGAGCAGGCGCAGCGCCTTGGCATCCCGCTCGCTGAACGCGTGGGCTTCAGGGGACACGACCTTGAGCACGCCAAGGGTCTGGTGTTCGTCTCGCAGTGGAACCACAAGAATGGAGCGGATGCCCAGCTCCTTGTATGCCTGCTGAGGAACCCGCGGGTCAATTCGGGTATCGTCGCAGCGCTGAAGCTCGCCGGTACGGACGCAGACTCCAGACAGGCTCGCATTGAGCTTCAGGCGGGGCGCCTCGGTGCCAATGTGGACCCGCGGAACAATGTCCTCCCCCTCGATGGCCTCGATCACCGCACCACTAGCGCCGGTAAGTCCCATGCTGCGCTCCGCGATCACGCGCATGACCGTTTCAGAATCGAGACCCGCCGAGGAGACTGCCTGCTCCACCTCGATCACCGCCTGGAACAGCTCGGTATCCAGGCGCATCGCCTCTTCGGCCAGCTTGCGCTCAGTGATGTCGAACTCGGTCCCGAGGTAGCCGATCTGCCGCCCGGCCTTGTCTCGCATTGGTTCCCAGGAGCTGGAGCACCAGCGAGTCTGGCCGGTACGCGTAATGACCCGGTATTCCTGGTCCCGGAGAGCGCCGCCCTGAGCCAGCCGATCCCATTCGGCCAGGATCGCCGGGCGGTCGTCGTGATGGACGTACTGAAGGAACTCCTGCTCCCGCAGGTCTTCGAAGGGATATCCTGTTAACCGTTCAAAGGCGGGATTTACGAAGGTGAGCTGCCGCTCCATGTCGTAGGAGATGACCCCCTCGCGCATGGTAGCGGTGACAGTCTGGAGCTGACTCTGGATTTCGGCCGCGGAGCGCTCCGCCCGCCGCCGGCGCCTGCCCTCTCGCCAGAGGAGGACCACCAGCAGGATGAGCAAAGCCAGCAGCGCGCCTCCTGCCAGGAGGTAGGCGCCGGGGAGCTGTAGCAAGGGGGCCACGAATCCGAAGATACACGCTCGTCCGGCACCCTGCGAGGAGTCTCCCCGCCGTGCTGGCGGCTGGTAGCATGGTACCCTACTCTTACCGCCATGGCATTCCTGGACACCAAGCGGGATCGC
>Ga0307411_10000640_pt1 | contig 12709 bp, 8 predicted proteins | sample DK1Ometagenome_2_FD_203712 | JGI IMG/M metagenome (GOLD analysis project Ga0307411, IMG submission 203712) | Maize rhizosphere microbial communities from greenhouse at UC Davis, California, United States - DK15-O-1 | ecosystem: Host-associated > Plants > Roots > Rhizosphere > Soil | place: USA...
CTCGGCTGCGCCGATGGTCGGCTGACGACAACCACCTGGAGTTCATCCGGAAACGCCTGCGGGAGGTCGAGCAGGGCACCGAAGACCACGCCGCCTTCGAATTCGCGCAATACAAGGAACTCGAGGACCTGGGCCGCTACGACGAGGCCTGGGCATCCCTGCAACGCGCAAACGCGGTCATGCACGGGCGCCTCAAACACCGCGTACAGGACGAGGAAGCGCTGTTCGATACCGTCATCGCCCGCTGCGACGCCGCATTCGTGCGCGAGCCTGCGCACCGGTTCAAGGGGCCGATGCCGATCTTCATCGTCGGCATGCCGCGGTCCGGCACGACGCTGCTCGAGCGTATCCTGAGCAACCATTCGCAGGTGACGCCGGCCGGCGAGCTCGCCGACTTGAGCAGGCAATGGCGCTGGGTGGCCGACCAGCACGGCCAGAAGCTGCTGGACGAGGCCCTGGTCCGTGCTGCCGCCGAGACGGATTTCGCCGAGGTCGGCCGCCGCTACCTGGAGCAGACCCAGTGGCGCGCCGGCGACCGGCCGTACTACGTCGACAAGCTGCCGCCGAACTACATGCTGGCCGGTTTCATCCGGCGTGCCCTGCCGCAGGCGAAGATCGTGCACATGACCCGCGAACCGATGGACCTGTGCTTCTCGAACTACCGCGCGCTCTTCGGGGATGCCTTCGCGTACAGCTACGACCTCGGTGCGCTGGCCGCGCACCACGCCCAGTACCGCAGGCTGATGCGGCACTGGCACGCCGTCATGCCCGGCACCATCCACGACATCGACTACACCGCGCTGGTGCGGCACACCGAAGCCGCGACGCGCGCGCTGCTCGAGCATTGCGGACTGCCGTTCGAGCCCGCCTGCCTCGATACCGCCGCCAACCCGGCGCCGGTCGCGACGCTGAGCAGCGCGCAGGTGCGCGAGCCCATCCATGCCCGCGCGCTGGACGCGTGGAAGCCCTATGCCTCGCAACTCGAGCCGCTCAGGCGGGGGCTCGGTTGATACCCTACTTCGCGCCGAGCTGGATCTGGTACTCGAGCCAGAACGCGCGGCCGTAGCCGTTGTAGTTGAAGATGTTGAAGTACGGGTACGCCGTCAGCCCTGAATAGCTCTTGTCCTCCGGCGGATCCTCGTCCACGACGTTGTTCACGGTCAGGGCGAGGGAGCTGTTGTCCGTCAGCTGGTAGTGCAGGTTCAGGTTGAACAGGGCGTACGGATCGATGTCGCCCGGTGCGACGCCATTGATCGGGCCCGCACCGCTCTGCTCGGCAAAGTTCGGCGTCGAGCCGTAGTAGGTGCCATGCACCGTGGTGGTCCACTTGCCGATCTCCCAGATGAAGTCGCCAGTCACGACCGACGCGAATTCCGAGGAGTAGAAGCCCTCGTTCAGAAGGTCGATCGGCTCGTCGCCGGGGAACTGGGTGTAATCGTGGTCGAGCGTCCTGTTGTAGTCCAGGTTCACCTGGTACATCCCGCCCCGTCCGCCGCCGAACCGGTAGGTCAGGCCCGCGAGGATGCCGGACACGCTCTCCTTCGAGATGTTGATCGGCTCGATCGATACCAGCTGCAGCAGGTTGGGCTGCAAGGCTCCGGGACCGGTGCGCTGCACACGTGACAGTGCATCCACGCATGTCGGCGAACTGATGTCGAGCCGGCCCTGTCGGCACTCGTTCTCGTCGAACAGGACGGTGTCGATGTTCAGGTCGCTGACCTCGTCGTCGATCTTGATGTCGTAATAATCGGCGCGGATCTGGAAGTTCTCGTTGGGCGACCAGACCACGCCGAAGCCGTATGAATCCGCCGTGATCGACTTCAGATCCGGGTTGCCGGTGCGCTCGCCCTCCGTATTGAAGGCGGCGAAATCGCAGTTCGCGAGGGGCTGTCCCGCTTCTTCGCACCGGAAATAATCGACCACGGTCGTGAAGAAGCCGCTCTCGCCGGCGAAGACGTAGGCCATGTCCGGCGCGCGGAAAGCAGTGGCAAAGCTGCCGCGGACCAGCACCGATTCGACCGGCCGGAATTCCAGGCCGACCTTGTACGTGGTCCTCGAATCGCTGCCGGCATCGACGTTCTGGTAGTCGTCGTAACGGCCCGACAGGTTTGCCGTCAGCATGCTGGCGAGCGGCACGCGGAACTCGAGCGCCGTCGCCCAGTTTTCGCGCTCGCCTTCGCCCTGCGTTCCGTTGATCCCCCAGAACTCGCCTGAGATGACGCGCGGATCCATCGGGTTCTCCCAGGACTGCTTGCCGACCTGGGCCAGGATCGCCGTGCCCACCGGGCCGGCGGGCATCTCGAACAGGTTCGTGTTCGTGACCCTGAAGTTGAGACTGTGGGTCCAGGTTTCCGAATCCGTCTTGATCGTGTCGTTGAAGCTGTCGAACTCCTCGGGGGTCACCGACTGGTAGAACGCGGCCGGGTCCGGGTGATAGACCGGATAGCCGTAATAGGTGCCGAGCTGGGGCCCGAGGAACTGGTCGCGGAAAAAATCCTCCATGGGCTCGGTGAGCGGCCATCTCTGCCGGTTGTCGACCTGGTACTCGGAACGGGCGTAATAGGTGTCGTATTCCCAGTCGGATTCGCCGAAGACGCCGTTCAGGCCGAGCGCGACGTTGTACGACAGCGATTTGTTGATCTCGTTGTTCCTGTTCCGACCGCCAACTTCCTCCGGCGAGAAGATGTGCTGGTAAAGCTGCAGCGGCTCGGCGGCCGTGTCATCCCAGATGAACCCGAACGTGCCGTTGACGTCCGGCGTCCAGAAGCGCGTGCCGCCGTTGGATTCGGTCCGGTTGTCGGAAACGAGGAGGCTCGCGTAGGCCTCGGCGTTTTCGCCGATCCGCAGGTTGGCGTTGAGGTAGCCGCTCGCACCCTCCTGCTCATTGAGGAACGTGGTGTAGCCAATTTCCGAGCGGCTGCCGCAGTAGAAGCCACGGTCCGGCCGGAAATCACGGGTCGTCGTGCCGCCGAAATTGCCGGCGAGACTGTCGCACACGGCCTGGCCCGGGTCGTCGTAGAGCGTCGCGAAGGAGCCGGTCGTGAAGATGTCGACGTGGGCAGCCAGGAACGTGCGCGAGCCGAAGTGAAGCGTCTCGTCGGGATCGTCGTTTTGCGAATCGAAGGCGTTGCGATCGGTGCCCCAGATGGGCTTCTGCGACGAATACTGGAGGCCGTAGGTGACGTCGAAGTTGTCGCGGCCCATGCCGCCCGTCAGTTCGAACCGCATGTTGTCGCCGCCGCCCTGCTCGTAGCCGCCCGCGCGTGCCGCGATCTGCACGCCTTCGATGCGCTTCTTGAGGATGATGTTGACGACGCCGGCAATGGCGGCCGAGCCATAAACGGCCGACTGGTTGCCGGGCAGCACGTCAATGCGCTCGACCATCCCCGTCGGGATGCTCGACAGATCGGTGAAATTGGCCTGCCCGTTGTAGAGCAGCGGGTAATCGGCCAGCGGCCGGCCGTCCAGCAGGATCAGGGTGAAGCCCGGCGAGAGGCCGAGCAGGCTGATGGTCGTGGCGCCGGGCGTGAAGCCGCCGGAGAACTGGTTGTCCTGGACCGCGCCGGTCGCCAGCGGCTGCGCGCGCAGCACCTCGGAGACGTTCTGGAATCCCTGGCGATCGATGTCCTCGGCGGTGATTGCCACCACGGGCGAGGCATTGACCTGCTGCATCTGCGGAATCAGCGAACCCGTCACGATGACCGCTTCGAGCTCCGCAGTACCTTCCGCTGCGGCTTCCTGTGCCAGTGACGCGCCTGAATACGCGGAGATGGCCAGGATGCTGCTGATCGCGGCTGCCAGTTGCGTGTTCATCGGACCACTCCCTTAGCTGGACGGGGTCGCCGTCGGCATTGCTTTTAAGATACGACGAACGGGCGCGTGAGTCGACGGTTGTTGGCAAAGAACAACGGTTTCGGCCCCGGTCCGCGCGGGGGTGCCGGCTAGTAGCTGTTCTTGTCCGGTTCGGCGGCGGGAACGGGTTCGTCCGGCGTCGCGGAGTCCGCTGCGCCTGACGACGATCGCGCCTGGCGCGGCGCGCCCATGAACGCGAGCATGCCTTCCTGCATGCGGTTCCACATTTCCATGTTCTGGCGCGTGAGCTCTGCCATGGCGTTCATCGGCGGCGGGGCGCTCGTCAGCATCTGGGAAATCTGCTGCTGCACGCTTTCCTGCTGGCGCATGAAGGCGGCGACGCTCTGCTCGAGATAGCCGGCCATGAAGTCCTGCATCGGGCCGCCGTAGTAGCGGATGATCGATTCGAGGAGCTGCGTGGTGAGGATCGGCTTGCCGAACTGTTCCTGCTCCGCGATCACCTGCAGGAGGATGAGCCGCGTAATGTCCTCGCCGGTCTTGTCCTCGACGACCTTGATCTTCTCCCCTCGGACGATCAGGTCGCGGATGTCCTCGAGAGTGACGTGCTTGCTGATCGACGCGTCATAGAGCCGCCGGTTGGCATATTTCTTGATCAGCCGTTCCTTGGTCATACGGAAAGTCTACCGGATCGTGCCGCAGTGCGGCATCGCAGTGCGGCATCAACATCTTCCGGGGCTTGCAGGGCCAAAAAAAAGGACGGCGGCCTGATGGCGCGCCGTCCCGAGGGGGGAGGGTTGAATCCGGTCAGGCGGCCTTCTTGGCACCCTTTGCGGACTCGGAAACGGTCTGGGCCGACTCAGAAACGGTCTGGTCGAACCACTTCGTCAGCTGGGCCTGGTGCTCCGAGGAGAACTTGATCAGGTCCTGCGAACGCTGCGTGGCACGCTCGGCGAACTGGGTGGTGAGCTCGATCTGACGCGCGGTCAGGTCGTTCAGGTCACGCACGGTGCTCGCGAGCTGCATCTGCTTCAGCGAGAACTCCAGCACTTCGCCCGCAAAGGCGTACTGCTGGCGCGCGACGCGCTCGAAGCCGGCGAGCGAGAGCTCGCTGAACTTGACGGCCGGGGCCATCGCCTTCTTGCCGGCATCCAGGAAAGCATTGAAATCGAAAGTCGGCTGGGTCATTTCTGGCATCCTTGAAGTCGAATAGGGGTTGAACCGCAGGGAAGGCATTGTAGCGGCTGTTCTGTTGCACTGCAACAGAGCGTGCCAGCGGACCACAGGCATCACCGAGATTTATAAAATAGTACTTTAAAAACATACAGTTATAACCTAACCGGATGTTCTCCACCCCGCCATTCGATGACCCGATGTTTTTGCAGCGCAGCTTGAGCGGCTATGCCGCGGCCATCGGGAGCCTCGCTGCCACTTTCTCAGGTCCCTCGAACGTCGCGGCACAAGGGCCTGCCGCACTCCAGGCCTCCCTGGCTGAAGGCTACCGGCGCCTTTTCGCCGCAGCCGCGCCGGCCATGGGGCCCCAGGCCTGGACCCCGGCCGAGGGCGCCTCGACCCCGACCCTGGTGCGTTTCCAGGTCGCGGCCGCCCGCTGGGCGGAGCTCATGTCCGCCGTTGCACAGGACGCGGGAGCGCGACTGGCTGCGGCTCTGCAGCAGGCCGGCGCGGACGAGCAGCCGGTCACGAGCCTTGCCGCACTCCGGGCGCTCTGGGTCGACTGCGGGGAAGCGGCCTACGCTGAAGCTGCGCGGCGCGACGAGTTCGCGGCTGCGCAGGCGGAACTCCTGCTGGCAACGGTCGAACTTTCCGCATCCGCATGACGGACCGGCTCGCGCTCGATCCCCTCGGCACCGCGGCGGAGATCGCGGAATTCTCCCGGCGCATGGCACTCGCTGCCGCGACGCTCGCGACGATCGACGTCAGCGTCGAGGGCTGCACGCCCCGCACCGAGGTCCTCCGGCGCGGAAAGACCGTGCTCTGGCGCTACCACCGCGAGGGGCCCGCCGCAGGCGCCGCGCCGCTCGTCGTCTGCTACGCACTCGTGAACCGCCCGTACATGCTCGACCTGCAGCCGGACCGCTCGCTGATCCGCGGGCTCCTGGCGCGGGGACTCGACGTGTACCTGGTGGACTGGGGCTACCCGGACCGCGGCGACAGCGGCCTTTCGCTCGACGACTACGTGAACGGCCACCTCGGGGCGTGCATCCAGCACGTGCGCGCGGCGCACGGCGTTCCCGCCGTCAACCTGCTCGGCGTCTGCCAGGGCGGGACGTTGTCGCTCTGCCACGCCGCCCTGAATCCCGGACGGATCCGCAACCTCGTCACGATGGTGACGCCGGTGGATTTCCACACCGCTGACAACCTCCTCGGGCGCTGGGCGCGCAAGCTCGATGCGGACCGGCTGGTCGAGCTGCTCGGCAACGTGCCGGGCGCGCTGCTGAACGCGGTGTTCATCGCGCTCATGCCGCTGCGCCTCACGGTGCAGAAGTATGCGGGCCTCGCGGACATCGCGGGCGACCGCGCTGCGCTCGAGAACTTTTTGCGCATGGAGCGCTGGATCCATGACAGCCCGGATCAGGCGGGCCTGGCCTTCCGTGAATTCATCCGCGACTTCTTCCAGGAGAACCGCCTGCTGCGCGGCGGCCTCTCGATAGGCGGGCAGGCGGTGGACCTTCGCCGCATCATCTGCCCGATCCTCAACATCTTTGCACTCCACGACCATCTCGTGCCGCCGGCCGCCTCGCGGGCCCTCGAGGGCCTGACCTCGAGCCGCGACTACTCGGCGTTCGAGTTCGCCGGCGGGCACATCGGCATCTACGTAAGCCGCAGCGCGCAGGAACTCCTGCCGCGAACCATCGCTCAATGGCTGGAGAGCCGCTGACGCACGGAGGTCATGGGCTTCGGTTAGCATGAACGGCTCGATGGACGAAGCGCGCTTCAGGACGATTTTTCGCATTTGCGCCCTTGCAGCCGCGCTGGCCATGGGCGGCATCGTCGCCTGCGGCGACGACGCGGCCGATACGGGCGAAGCGGCCACCGCGACGATCGTCGTCATGGACCGGGTCGCTCCCGTCGAATGGCGCGACAGCCTGGAGGCGCTCGGCACGGCGCGCGCGAACGAGTCCGTCACGCTGACGGCGAAGGTCAGCGAGACCGTCCGCAAGGTCGCCTTCGACAGCGGCGACATAGTGCAGGCGGGGGACGTGATCGTGGACCTCTCGAGCGGCGCGCAGCTCGCCGGCCTCGAGGAGGCGCGCGCGGCATACCAGGAGGCGGAGCGCCAGCTGGCGCGCGGGCAGGAGCTCGCGCAGACGAAGATCATCTCCGAGAGCCAGCTCGACACGCAGCGCTCCACGCGCGATGCGGCGAAGGCGCGCATGGACGTGGTGCGCGCGCAGCTTTCCGACCGGGTCATCACTGCGCCTTTCGACGGCATCCTCGGCCTCAGGCGGGTGAGCCCGGGCTCGCTCGTGACGCCCGGCTCCGAGATCGCGACGCTCGACGACATCTCGGTCATCAAGCTCGACTTCACGGTGCCCGAGCGCTACCTCGCGCTGCTGCAAAAGGGGCAGGACATCGCGGCACGCAGCGAGGCCTACCCAGACCGGAACTTCGCCGGAAAGGTCGCGAGCGTGGATTCCCGCATCGATCCGATCACGCGCTCGGTCACCGTGCGCGCGGAGATCCCGAACCCGGAGCGGCAGCTGCGGCCGGGCATGCTCCTGTCGGTGCAGCTCTACCAGTCGCCGCGCCAGGCGATCGTCGTCCCGGAGATCGCCGTCATCCAGGTCGGCACCGAGGCCTTCGTCTATCGCGTGGCGCAGGACCAGACCGCCGAGCGCGCCCGCGTCACGCTCGGCGCACGGCGGCGCGGCGAGGTCGAGGTCGTCTCGGGTCTCGCGGCGGGCGACACGATCGTGACCGAGGGGGCCGTCAAGCTACGTGACGGCGCGCGCGTGACGGGCGCGCCGGCCGCGGCGGGCGGGTAGCGTGGTCCTGTCGGACGTCTCGATCCGCCGGCCGGTCTTCGCGACCGTCATGAGCCTCCTGCTGGTCGTGCTCGGCGTGATCGCCTACACGCGACTCACGCTGCGCGAGCTGCCCGCCATCGATCCGCCGGTCGTGTCCGTCGCCGTCGAATACCCCGGCGCCTCGGCCGCCGTCGTCGAGACGCGTATCACGCAAGTGCTCGAGGACGCGCTGTCCGGAATAGAGGGCGTGGAGACGATCGAGTCGGAGAGCAGCAACGGCGAGGGGAGCATCAGCATCGAATTCTCGCTCGGTCGCGACATCGAGGCGGCGGCGAATGACGTGCGCGACGCGGTCAGCCGCGTCGTGGATCGCCTGCCCGACGAGGCCGACCCGCCCGAGATCGAGAAGGCCGAGTCGGACTCCGAGGTAATCCTCTGGCTCAACATGAGCTCGACGCGGATGGACACGCTCGAGCTGACCGACTTCGCGGACCGCTACGTCGTGGACCGGCTCTCCTCGATCGACGGCGTGTCGCGCGTGCGTGTCGGCGGCGGCCAGCGCTACGCCATGCGCATCTGGCTCGACAGCGCCGCGCTCGCCGCGCGCGGGCTCACGGTGGCCGACGTCGAGGCGGCGCTCGAGCGCGAGAACGTCGAGCTGCCGGCCGGAAGCCTCGAGTCCTCCGCCCGCGACTTCACGCTGCGCGTGCAGCGCGCGTATCGCGAGCCGGGCGACTTCGGGAAGCTCACGCTCGCCAAGGGAGACGACGGCTATCTCGTCAGGCTCGGCGACGTCGCGCGCGTGGAGCGTGCCTCCGAGGAGCGCCGCGCCTACTTCCGCAGCAACGGCGTCGAGAACCTCGGCATCGGGATCGTGAAGACCTCGACGGCGAACAGCCTCGACGTCGCCCGTGCGGCGCGAGCGACCGCCGAGGAGATCCAGAAGAGCCTTCCGGAGGGCATGCGGATTTTCGTCGCCTTCGACTCCACGGTATTCATCGACGCCGCGGTCAAGCGCGTCTTCACGACGCTGTTCGAGGCGATCGCGCTCGTGATCGTCGTGATCTACCTGTTCCTCGGCAGCGCACGCTCCGCGCTGATCCCGGCCGTGACCATACCGGTGTGCCTGGTGACCGCATTCGCCGCGCTGTGGGCCTTCGGCTTCTCCATCAACCTCCTGACGCTGCTCGCCATCGTGCTCTGCATCGGCCTCGTCGTGGACGACGCGATCGTGGTCGTCGAGAACGTCCAGCGCCGCGCGGATCTCGGAGAGCCGCCGCTCGTCGCGGCGCGCCGCGGCACGGCGCAGGTCGCCTTCGCGGTGATCGCGACCACGGTCGTGCTGGTCGCGGTATTCCTGCCGGTCGGGTTCATGGAGGGCAACACGGGACGCCTGTTCCGGGAGCTGTCGGTCGCGCTCGCGAGCGCAGTCGCGATCTCGTGTTTCGTCGCGCTCTCGCTGACGCCGATGATGTGCTCGAAGCTGATCCGCCCCCACACGGAGCCGCGCGGCCTGAACGCCTGGATCCACGGGCGCTTCACGCGCCTGTCCGAGGCCTACCGCCGGCAGGTCGCGTCCACCATCGGCAAGCCCTTGTTCTTCGGAGCGCTCCTCGCAGGCAGCGCCGTCGCGAGCGTCATCCTGTTCAACGTCGTCCACAAGGAGCTCGCGCCGGGGGAGGACCGCGGCGCCTTCTTCATCACGGTCGAGGCTCCCGAGGGCGCGGGTTACGACTACACGGTGACGCAGATCCGCAAGGTCGAGGACGTGCTCGCCCCGCTGACCGGGGACGACAAGCCGATCCAGCGGGTCAACACGCGCGTGCCCGGATTTTTCGGCGCCAGCGAGGACATGAACCAGGGCCAGGCCATCATCTTCCTGCAGGAATGGGACAAGCGCGAGGAGACGACGGCCGAGATCGTCGAGTCGCTGCGCGGCGAACTCGCCGCGATCCCGACGGTGAGGGCCTCGCCGTTCGTGCGCACCGGCCTCGTGCGCAGCAACAGCCGCCCGCTGCAGATCGCCCTCGGCGGGCCGGAGTACGCCGAGATCGCGCGCTGGCGCGACCGCATGCTCGCCCGCATGGCGGAGAACCCGGGCATCCGCGACGCGGACTCCGACTACAAGGAGACACGCCCCCAGCTGCGGGTCGAGATCAACTTCGAGCGCGCCGCGGACCTCGGCGTTTCCACGGCAGAGATCAGCACGACGCTCGAGACGATGATGGGCTCGCGCCGCGTGACGACTTTCGTAGAGGACGGGCTCGAGTACGACGTCGTCCTGCAGGCGCGCCCGGACGACCGCGCCGCGCCCGCCAACCTCGAGAACCTCTACGTGCGATCGAGCCGCAGCGGCCAGCTCGTGCCGCTGTCCTCGCTGGTCTCGCTGACCGAGATCGCGGAGCCCGGGACGCTGCACCGCTTCAACCGGCTGCGCGCGATCACGATCTCGGCGAGCCTCGCGGAGGGCTACCCGCTCGGCGAGGCCATCGACTGGATGCGCGACGTCGCGGAACAGGAGCTGCCCGACGCGGCGCAGATCGATTACAAGGGTCAGTCACGCGAGTTCATGACAGCGGGCGGGGCGGTCTTCTTCACCTTCGCCATGGCGCTCCTCATCGTCTACCTGGTCCTGGCCGCCCAGTTCGAGAGCTTCATCCACCCGTTCGTCATCATGCTGACGGTGCCCCTCGCGGTGACCGGCGCGCTGCTCGGCCTCTGGATTTCGGGGGTCACGCTGAATCTCTTCAGCCAGATCGGGATCGTCATGCTCGTCGGCCTCGCAGCCAAGAACGGCATCCTGATCGTGGACTTCGCGAACAAGCTGCGGGACGAGGGCCGCTCGATCCAGGACGCGATCGTCGAGGCATCGGCGGTCCGCCTGCGGCCGATCTTGATGACGTCGATCGCCACCATCGCGGGCGCCATACCGCTGGTCATCGCCGGCGGACCCGGCTCGGCGGCCCGGTCTTCCATCGGCGTGGTCGTGATATTTGGCGTCGCCTTCTCGACGGTGCTGTCGCTGTTCGTCGTCCCGTCCTTCTATGCGCTGCTGGCGCCGCACACGGACTCGCCGGAGGCGCTCTCGCACGAGATCGACCGGCTCGAAGCGCAGACCCCGGAAGCCACCGGCCAGGCCTGAGCGCGCGCGGGGCTGTCCCGGGTGTCAAGCCGGGCAGGCTGAAATTTGTCGTTGATTAATAAAGCTTAAATCCCGGCGGCGGCCGCCCGGGAGGCCCCCCGCTGATAGAATTGACCGCGCTACCGAGGGCCAGCATTCTCGCTTCGGCCTCGCACCCGGCGACATTGGAGCGGCGCGTTGGCGACGGCGACCCCGTATCAGCAGCTCGAGCAGGAGTTCCGGCGGCTGCACGCGTTCCGCGGCGTGCTTGCGATCCTGCGCTGGGATGCGGCGGTCACGATGCCGCGCGCGAGCGCCGATGTCCGTGGCGACCAGCTCGCCGCCCTCGAGATCGAATCCCACGCGCTGCTTGTCTCCCCGCGTATGTCGCGGCTTCTCGACCGTGCCGACGCGAACGCGCAGTCGCTCGCGGGCTGGCAGGCGGCCAACCTGCGCGAGATGCGCCGGCTCCACGACCATGCGATAGCGACGCCGCAGTCGCTGATCGCCCGGATGGCGAAGGCGTTCGCGCGCACCGAGGCGCGCTGGCGCGAGGCCCGCGAGGCGAACGACTTCAACGTGCTCGCCCCCCAGCTCGAGGAGACGGTCAAGCTCGTGCGCAGCAAGGCCGAGCTGCTCGCCCAGCGCTTCTCGCTGGATCCCTGGGACGCGCTCGCGGACGAGTTCACGCCGGGCCTCCTGGCGCGGGACATCGAGGCGATCTTCACGCCGCTGTCGCAGCGACTGCCGGGGCTCGTCACCGAGGCGATCGAGCTGCAGTCGGCGGCGCCGGCCCTGCCCATCGAGGGTCGGTTTTCGGCGAGCCGCCAGCGCGGGCTCTGCACCGACGTGATGAAGGCGCTCGGGTTCCCGTTCGACCGCGGACGTTTCGACGAGAGCGACCACGCATTCACCGAGGGCGTGCCCGGCGACATCCGCGTCACGACGCGATTTGCGCAGAAGGACCCGTTCCAGGGATTGCTCGGCGCGCTGCACGAGACCGGCCAGGCGCTCTATGACCTCGGGCTGCCCGCGGAGTGGGTGGACCAGCCGGTGGGCCAGGACCGCGGCATGGCGATCGAGGAAAGCCAGTCGCTGCTGCTCGAGATGATGGTGGGCCGCAGCCGCGCCTTCGTCACCTTCCTGCGCCCGCTGCTCGAGAAGTACTACGGCGCCGCGGGCCCCGAATGGACCGAGGACAACATCTTCCGCCACCTCAACCGTGTCGCGCGCGGGACGAGCCGCATGGACGCCGACGAGCTCACTTACCAGACGCACATCTGGCTGCGGTACGAGCTCGAGCGCCGGCTGCTCTCCGGCGAGCTCGCCGTGAAAGAACTGCGCGAGGCGTGGAACGCGCTGTCGGCCGACCGCCTCGGGCTCGTGCCCGCGAACGACGTCGAGGGCTGCTTGCAGGACATCCACTGGGCGATCGGCTCGTTCGGCCATTTCCCGTCGTACGGCGTGGGGGCCGTGATCGCGGGACAGCTGTGGGAGACGATCCGCGAGCAGCAGCCGGGCGTGGAGGCGGAGATCGCCACGGGCCACTTCGGGAGCCTCCTCGCCTGGCTGCGCGAGCGCGTGCACTCGATGGGCGCGAGCCTCGGCGTGCCCCAGCTCGTGCAGCACGCGACGGGGCGGCCGCTGTCCGCGGCCCCGTTCCTGCGCTACCTGGAGCGCAAGTACCTCGCCGAATCCTAGAATGGGCGCATGATTCCCGCGCAGTCCGAAACCTCGTCGAACTTCCGGCGCCTCGCGGCGCGCATCCGCGGCCTCGTCGGCAAGGCGA
>Ga0307411_10000642_pt1 | contig 12702 bp, 6 predicted proteins | sample DK1Ometagenome_2_FD_203712 | JGI IMG/M metagenome (GOLD analysis project Ga0307411, IMG submission 203712) | Maize rhizosphere microbial communities from greenhouse at UC Davis, California, United States - DK15-O-1 | ecosystem: Host-associated > Plants > Roots > Rhizosphere > Soil | place: USA...
CGAACGACGTCGCCGCCTCGGCCTTCGTGACGACCCACACCGCCGCCGCCGCCGCGCTCACCGCGTGGATGCTCCTCGACCTGGTGCGCCTCGGCCGTCCGACCGCCGTCGGCGCGGCCACCGGCGCAGTCGTGGGGCTGGTCGCCATCACGCCGGCGGCGGGCTTCGTGACGGCGCGCGGGGCGCTCGCCATCGGCGTCCTCGCTGCGGCGGCGAGCTACGCCGCGATCGTTCTGCGCTCGCGCACCCGCGTCGACGACGCGCTCGACGTGTTCGCCTGCCACGGCGTGGCGGGCATCGCGGGCGCGCTGCTCACCGGCGTGTTCGCGACGAAGACCGTGAACCCCGCCGGCGCCGACGGGCTCCTCGCCGGCAACCCGGCTCAGCTCGGGGTGCAGGCGCTCGCCGTGCTGGCGACGATCGTGCTGGCCGCCGCCGGGAGCGCTGCGATCCTGGGGCTCCTGCGCGTGACCGTCGGCCTGCGCGTCTCACTCGCCGACGAAGTCGCCGGACTCGACGTCGGCGAGCACGGGGAGGAGGCGTACACGGGCGGGGACGTCGGCGCGCTCGCCGGCCGCCGCACGGCACTCGGCGACAGCGTCGTGATCCCGGCGGGGGACGTGGCCGCGCCCGTTCGAGTGATCGCGTAACCATGAGCGGCGCGCTGCGAGGGCCCACGGGGGCGACGACGTCGGACGCGAAGCGCGCGGAGGCGACTCCGCGGCCGCGCCGGTGCAATCCCGGCGCGAACCCGAACACCCAGTGCGCGCAGCAACAGCGCACCCGGGCGATCGGTGGTGCGGTCAATCGCCTGGCTGAACTTGCAGGTCCCTGGAGCTGACGCAGCAACCGAGAGCAGGAGCACGATCGATTCTCGGCGACGCCCCCCGGCTCCACGATGGACCGCGGGGGCGTCGCCACATCGGGCGGTCGCCGGCGCGTCGGCCCGCTGGCCCGCCGCGACACGACGTCGCCTTCACTCGCACCCGGAGGGCAGGGAGATCATGAAACGTCACCGATCGGTACTCGCCGTGCTGCTGGTCGCCAGCGCCATGCGTGGCGCTGCCGCCTTCGCCCAGTCACCGACGCCCGTCGCCGCCGCCCCCGAGGCGGCGACGAACGACTCGGCGCCCGACACACTGCCGGCGTCGGAGCCGGCTCCGACGCCGGCTCCGGAGCCGGCTCGGCCGGCGCCGAGCTTCCTCACCGACATCCAGGCGGACGCGTTCGTCTCCTTCGGGTACACGTACAACCTCAATCGGCCGACGGACCGGCTGAACGGCTACCGAGTCTTCGATTCGGACGCCAACACCTTCAACGTCGACGTCGCCGAGCTCGTGCTGATGAAGCAGATCGACAAGGTCGGCGAGACCGGCTTCCGGCTGGACCTCGTGGCGGGCGGCGCCATTCCGCAAAAGACGCAGTCGGCCGGCCTGTCCATCGGCCAGAGCGCCGACCTCCAGCAGGCGACGCTGAGCTACCTGGCGCCGGTCGGCAGCGGCCTGCGGCTCGACTTCGGGAAGTTCGTGACCCACATGGGCGCGGAGCTCATCGAGGGATACGACGGCTACAACGACAACTACAGCCGGTCGTTCCTCTTCAACTACGCGATCCCCCTCACGCACACGGGCGTGAAGGCGAGCTACACGCTGGGCAGCGCGCTCTCGGCCATGCTGATGGTCGTCAACGGGTGGGACAACGTGCGCGACGGCAACAGCGGGAAGTCCGTCGGCGCGCAGCTCACGCTCACGCCGGCGTCTCCGGTCACGGTCTACCTGAACTACATCGGCGGGCCGGAGAAGACCGACACCAACGGCTACGCTCGCAACGTGTTCGACGTGGTGGCGACCTGGAAGGCGCTGAAGACGCTGACGCTGGGGCTGAATGGGGACTACGGGCGGGAGACCGACGCCAGCCTCGCCGAGCCGGGCGCGGACGCGGTGTGGAAGGGGATCGCCGCCTACGCACGGTACGACCTCACGAGCCGGTTCGCCGTCGCGCTCCGGGGCGAGACGTTCCGCGACGAAGGGGGCACCCGCCTCGGCACGGGCCTGGCCACGACCGTGCGCGAGGCCACGATCACGCCGACGTACAAATTCACCGACCGCTTCCTGATGCGCGCCGACGTGCGCTTCGACCGGTCGAACAGGGAGGTATTCGTGAAGGAGGGGGGCGCGCTCAAGAAGAGCCAGGCCACGATCGCGGGGAATGTGGTGTTCGTGTACTAGAACGGCGGCTCTCGGCGCTCGGAGTACTGCGGCTTTCCGCTCTCGGCCCTCGGCTCTCGGCTACGGCGGGAAGCCCGGGAGGACGTCCCTCGCGCCGAGGGGTTCCCCACCACCGCCCCAGCCGAGCGCCGAGGGCCGAGGGCCGAGAGCCGCCGTTCAGAGGGCCGAGAGCCGCTTCATTCTTGACATCCCCGCCCCGCGACGTTACCCGTGCCGAACCTATGCGCTCTGACACGATCAAGCGGGGATTCGAGCGGGCGCCGCACCGCAGTCTGCTGCGCGCCACGGGGCGGATCCGCGACCGGCGCGACTTCGACAAGCCCTTCGTCGCGGTCTGCAACTCGTACGTCGACATCATCCCGGGCCACGTCCACCTCCAGGAATTCGGCCGCGTGGTGAAGGACGCGGTGCGCGAGGCGGGCGGCGTCGGGTTCGAGTTCAACACGATCGGCGTCGACGACGGAATCGTGATGGGCCACGAGGGGATGCGCTACTCGCTCCCGTCGCGCGAGCTCATCGCCGATTCCGTCGAGACGATGGCTCGCGCGCACTGCTTCGACGCCATGATCTGCATCCCCAACTGCGACAAGATCGTACCCGGGATGCTGATGGGAGCGGCCCGCGTGAACATCCCGACGATCTTCGTCTCCGGCGGCCCGATGCAGGCGGGGGTCGACCGCTCGGGCCGGAAGGTGGACCTCATCTCGGTGTTCGAGGGGGTGGGCGCGCGGCTCGCGGGGACCATCGACGACGCGCGGCTGGAGGAGCTCGAGGCCGCGGGGTGCCCCACGTGTGGGAGCTGCAGCGGGATGTTCACCGCGAACTCGATGAACTGCCTCTGCGAGGCGCTGGGGATCGCGCTGCCGGGGAACGGCACCGTCCTCGCCACCTCCCCCGAGCGCCTCGCGCTGGCGCGACGGGCGGCCGCCCGGCTGATGTCGCTCGTCGAGGCGAACGTCTGCTTCCGCGACATCGTCACCGGCGAGGCGATCGACAACGCCATGGCGCTCGACGTGGCGATGGGCGGCTCGACGAACACCGTGCTCCACGTGCTCGCGCTGGCGCGCGAGGCCGGGCTCGAGTACCCGGTCGGGCGCTTCAACGACGTGGCGGAACGGACCCCGCACCTCGCCAAGGTCTCGCCGGCGTGGGACGGCGGGCGGCAGTGGCACATGCAGGACGTGCACGCGGCCGGCGGCGTGCCGGCGATCCTGAAGGAGCTCTCCGGCAAGCCGGACGTCCTCTTCCTCGACGCGCCCACGGTGACGGGGAAGACGCTGCGCGAGAACCTCGAGGCGGTCGAGAACCTGAACCCGGAATGCATCCGGCCGCTCTCGCGCCCGCACTCGGCGAGCGGGGCGCTCTCGGTACTGTTCGGCAACCTCGCCCCGCAGGGCGCGGTGATCAAGGTGGGCGCCGTGGATCAGCACCAAATGACGTTCCGGGGGCCGGTGCGCGCCTTCGACTGCGAGGAGGATGCGATCGCCGCGCTGCGCGCGGGCGGGATCGTGGACGGGGACGTCGTGGTGGTCCGGCACGAGGGGCCGCGCGGCGGGCCGGGCATGCGCGAGATGCTCGCCCTCACGAGCATGCTCAAGGGGATGCCGCTCGGCGACCACGTCGCGCTCGTCACCGACGGCCGCTTCTCGGGCGGCTCGCGCGGGCTCAGCATCGGCCACGTCGCGCCCGAGGCCGCGGAGGGGGGCGCGATCGCGCTGCTCCGCGACGGCGACGTCGTGCGCATCGACCTGCCCAACCGGACTGTCGACGTGGAGCTGCCGACCGACGAGCTGGCGCGGCGGCGCGCCGCGTGGACGCCGCCCGCGCCGAAGTACACGCGCGGGTGGCTGGGCCGGTACAGTCGACTGGTCACGAACGCGAGCGTGGGGGCGGTGCTCGAGTGAGCCGCGCCTCGTGAGGCGGGCGGCGCCGGCGGTGCACATTCTCGTCCGCGCTCTTGACGCCTCCGATCGGGCCGGCTATACTCGCGAAGACGCACCTGCTTCACCACCAGAGGTCACGCACGATGGCTCGCACGCGCACCAACCTTCTTCTCAGCCTTCTTCCGGTCGCCCTGATTCTTGTCACGGCGAACCTTGGCGTTTGGGAGGAAGGCAGCACGGGCGCGTAGCAGAGCAGGCTGGCAGGTCGCGCAAAGGCCCCTCCCGAGACCGGGAGGGGCCTTTTGCATGTCGGGTGATCGCACCGTGGAGAGCGTGGACAGCGTGGACAGCGTCATGACGAGAGTCGAGGACGGGAGATGACCGAGCAGCGCACCGGCGCCCAGATCATGTGCGAGGCCCTCATCCGGGAGGGCGTCGACACGATGTTCGGCATTCCCGGCGGCGCGATCATGCCGTTCTACTACGCGATGTTCGAGTACCGCGACGTGCTCCGCCACGTCCTCTGCCGCCACGAACAGGGCGCCGGGCACGCCGCGGAAGGGTACGCGCGGGCCACCGGCAAGCCCGGCGTCTGCATCGGCACGAGCGGTCCGGGCGCGACGAATCTCGTGACGCCGATCGCCGACGCCTGGATGGACTCGACGCCGCTGGTCGCGATCACCGGCCAGGTCTCCAGTCAGGTGCTCGGCAAGGATGCCTTTCAGGAGACGGACATCACCGGCATCACGGTCCCGATCACGAAGCACAACTACCTGGTCCGGCACGTCGACGAGCTGCCGTACGTGTTCAAGGAGGCGTTCCACATCGCGACGACGGGGAGGCCCGGCCCCGTGCTGATCGACGTGACGAAGGACGCCCAGCAGGCGCGGACGGTGCCCAGGTGGGACGTCGCCCTCAATCTCCCGGGCTACCGGCCGACGTACCGCGGGAATTCCCGGCAGGTGCGCGAGGTCGCGCGGCTGCTCCGGGCGGCGGAGCGGCCGCTCATCATGGCCGGCAACGGCGTGATCCAGTCGGGCGCGACGCGGGAGCTTCGCGCGCTCGCGGAGCTGACCGGCGTGCCGGTGATCACGACGCTGCACGGGCTCGGCGCGTTCCCCGAGGACCACCCGCTCAGCCTCGGGATGCCCGGGATGCACGGGTGGGTGCACGTGAATCGGGCGATCCAGGAGTGCGACCTCCTGGTCAACGTCGGCGGCCGCTTCGACGACCGGGTCACCGGCAAGGCGTCGACGTTCGCGCCTCGGGCCAAGGTCGTGCACGTCGACATCGATCCGGCGGAGATCGACAAGAACGTCAAGGCGACGGTGCCGATCGTCGGCGACGCGCGCCTCGTGCTGCAGGCGCTGCTCGACGAGCTGGCGGCGGGCGGCGGCGGCGAGACCGCCGCGGCGCGGGCGTGGCTCGCGCACGTGCGTGAGATGCAGGCGGAGTTCCAGCCGCGGCACAAGGAGGTGCGTCGCCCCGACTCCGCGCAGCTCATGCCTCACGACGTGTACGCGGCGCTGAACCGCGTGCTCAACGAGCGGGGCGGGTACCGCGTCGTCACCGACGTCGGCCAGCACCAGATGTGGGCCGCCCAGCTCCTCGACTGGCGCCGGCCGCGCACGCACATCACGAGTGGCGGCGCCGGCACGATGGGCTTCGCGGTGCCGGCGGCGATGGGCGCGGCGATCGCGTGCCCGGACGAGACGATCTGGGCGATCGTCGGCGACGGCGGGTTCCAGATGACCAACCAGGAGCTGTCGACGATCGTCCAGGAGGGGATCACCAACGTGAAGGTGGCGATCGTCAACAACGGCTATCTCGGCATGGTGCGGCAGTGGCAGGAGCTGTTCGAGCACAAGCGCTACAGCGGCACCCTGCTCACCGGGCCGGACTTCGCGCGGCTGGCCGAGGCCCACAATCTCCGCGGCATGACGGTCGAGCGGACCGACGACGTCGAGGATGCAATCATCGCCGCGTGGGACCACGCCGGGTCGGCGGTGATCGACTTCCGCGTCGAGCGCGAGGTGAACGTCTTCCCGATCGTGCCGCAAGGGAAGAGCATCGGCGAGATGCTGACCGAGGCGCCGGTGACGCCCGCGACGGGGCCGGCGATGGCGCCGGCGCTGGCGGGCGCGTGAGGGAGCGCACGGTGGCGGGGCGAGCGCGGCGCGAGCGCGGAGCGGGATCATGAGGCATACGCTCGTGGCGCTGCTGCAGGACCGGCCCGGCGTGCTGCACCGCGCGGTGAGCCTGCTCCGGCGGCGCGCCTTCAACATCGAGAGTCTGGCGGTCGGCCACAGCGAGACGCCCGGCACCAGCCGCATGACGCTGGTCGTCGAGGCCGAGGACGTCCAACAAGTCGTGAAGCAACTGTACCGTCTGATCGAGGTGCTCAAGGTGACTGACGTGACGAACGGCCCAACGGTGGAGCGCGAGGCGGCGCTGCTCAAGGTGCACGCCCCGACGGCGCGGCGCTCCGAGCTCCTCGCCCTCGCCAAGGCATTCGAGGCGAAGGTCGTGGACGTCGGGGCGTCCACGGTCGTGCTCGAGGTGACGGGCTCGCCCGGCAAGGTGGACAAGCTGGCCGAGCTCGCGCGGCCCTTCGGGCTGAAGGAGCTGGTGCGGACGGGACGCATCGCGATGACGCGCGGCGCGCCGTCGGTGCAGGCCCCGGCGCCAGAGCACCGCGCCGCGCGCGGGGACGACGAGGGGTATGGCGGCGGCACGCCGACGACGGCGTGGGCGTGGCAGGCCGACGGCGGCGCGTGAGGCGGGCCATGGCGCAGCTCTATTACGACCCGGACGCCGACCTGGCGCGGCTCGCGGCCCGTCGGGTCGCCATCGTCGGCTTCGGCAGCCAGGGGCACGCGCACGCGCTCAACCTCCGGGACAGCGGGGTGGACGTGCGGGTCGGCTTGTACGAGGGCTCCAAGAGCTGGGCCAAGGCGGAGGCGGCCGGTCTGCGAGTGCGGCCGGTCGCGGAGGCGGCAGGGGAGAGCGACATCGTCATGCTCCTCACCCCCGACACCCGGCAGGCGTCGCTGTACCACGAGCACGTGGCGCCGCAGCTCGGGCCCGGCAAGACGCTCATGTTCGCGCACGGCTTCAACATTCGCTTCTGCCAGATCGTCCCGCCGGCCGGCGTCGACGTCAGCATGGTCGCGCCGAAGGCGCCCGGGCACCGGGTGCGCGAGGTGTTCGTGCAGGGCGGCGGCGTGCCGGCGCTGGCGGCAGTGCACCAGGACGCCAGCGGGCACGCGCTCGACGACGCGCTGGCCTACGCGAAGGCGCTGGGCTGCACTCGGGCCGGCGTGCTCCGCACCACCTTCGCGGAGGAGACGGAGACGGACCTCTTCGGCGAGCAGGCGGTGCTCTGCGGCGGGGTGTCGGCGCTCGTCAAGGCCGGCTTCGAGACCCTGGTGGAGGCGGGCTACCAGCCGGAGGTCGCCTACTTCGAGTGCATGCACGAGCTGAAGCTGATCGTGGACCTCTTCTACCAGGGCGGGTTGAATTACATGCGCTACTCGGTCTCGGACACCGCGGAGTACGGCGACTACGTCGCCGGCCCGCGACTCGTCACCGACGAGACGCGGGCCGCCATGCGCACGCTCCTGTCGGAGGTCCGCAGCGGCGCGTTCGCGCGCCAGTGGATCGACGAGGACCGGAGCGGCCGCCGGAACTTCGACGGCTGGCGCCGGCGCGACGCCGACCACCCCATCGAGCAGGTGGGGAGAGAGCTGCGCCGCATGATGCCGTTCGTGAGTCCGAGAGAGGTCACGCCCGGGCAGGGCGGCGCCTGACGACGCCGGTCGGCGGCGACGCCGACGGCCACCACAATCCCGCGCATCCGAACCCTCCGAGGCCCGACCGATGGAGTCAGACGTTCGTGTGTTCGATACTACCCTGCGCGACGGCGAGCAGGCGCCGGGCTGCACGATGACCTGCGACGAGAAGCTCGAGGTCGCGCGGCAGCTCGCGCGCCTCGGCGTCGACGTGATCGAGGCCGGGTTCCCGGCGGCGTCCGCCGGTGATTGCAGTGCCGTGCACGCGGTCGCCGGCGAGGTCGGCACGCCGGACGGGCCGGTCATCTGCGGACTGGCGCGCGCCAGCGCGCGCGACATCGACGCCTGCCTGCGCGCCATCGAGCCGGCCGCCCGCCGGCGCGTGCACGTCTTCCTGGCGACCTCGGACGTACACATGACGCACAAGCTGCGCATGAGCCGCGACCAGGTCGTCGACGCCGTGGCGGCGGCGGTCGGGTACGCGTCCGCGCGGTGCGCGGACGTCGAGTTCTCGCCGGAGGACGCGACCCGCTCGGACTTCGAGTTCCTGTGCGAGGTCCTGCGCACTGCGATCGAATGCGGCGCGACGACCCTCAACATCCCCGATACGGTCGGTTACGCGACCCCCGAGGAGTACCACGAGCTGCTCGCGGGCATCCGCCGCAGCGTGCCGGGCGTCGAGGCGGTCGTCCTCTCCACCCACTGCCACGACGACCTGGGGATGGCGGTGGCGAATACGCTCGCCGGCGTCCGGGCCGGCGCGCGCCAGGTGGAGTGCACGATCAACGGCATCGGCGAACGGGCGGGGAATGCGGCGCTCGAGGAGGTGGTCATGGCGCTGCACACGCGCGGGGAGCTGTTCGGCGTGCGCACGCCGATCAACACGCGGGAGATCGCCCGCGCGTCGCGGCTCGTCTCGGCGTGCACCGGCATGCGCGTGCCGCCGAACAAGGCCGTGGTCGGCGCCAACGCCTTCGCCCACGAGGCCGGCATCCACCAGGACGGCTTCCTCAAGCACCGCCTGACCTACGAGATCATGGACGCCGAGACCGTCGGCCTCGAGGGCAGCTCGCTCGTGCTGGGGAAGCACTCCGGGCGCCACGCCGTGCGCGCCCACCTGGAGGCGCGCGGGTACCGATTCACCGACGAGGAGCTCACTCGCGTCTTCTCGCGCTTCAAGGAGGTGGCGGACAGGAAGAAGGTGCTCGACGACCGCGACATCGAGGCGATCGCCCTCGGCGAGACGGGGCGGGCGCCGGCGCTCTACACGCTGGCGCGGGCGGACGTCACGTCCGGCACGCACACGGTGGCGACGGCCACAGTGCACCTCCGCGGCCCGGACGGCGTCGTGCGGACCGCGGAGGCCGCCGGGAGCGGCCCCGTGGATGCCGTCTTCCAGGCGGTCGACGCGATCGTGGGGAAGCCGGGCGTGCTCGTCGAGTTCAGCGTCGACGCGGTGACCGACGGGAACAATGCGGTGGGTGGCGTAGCCGTGCGCGTGCGGGAGCCGGGCACACCCGGCGACGGCGGGGCGTCCCGGGCGGGCAGGGCGCGGGCGTTCCACGGGTACGGCGCGAGCACCGACATCATCGTCGCCGCCGCCGAGGCGTACGTCGCGGCGCTGAACAGGCTGTTCGGCACCCGACAACAGGCGCCGGGCGCCGACGCTCTCCCCTGCGTCGGGCCGCCGCTCCGGGAGGCGGCGCGCGGGGTCCCGTCGGGCCTCCCGTCATGACCAGGCGGCCACCTCACGCCGGGTCGCACCCGGCACCGACACTGTTCGGCGGGCCCGCGGCGCAGGGCCTCTACGACCCCGCGTACGAGCATGACGCCTGCGGGATCGGCTTCGTCGCGCACGTCAGCGGCGTCCGGTCGCACGACGTCGTGCGGCAGGGACTCACGCTGCTCGACAACCTGTCGCACCGGAGCGCGGTCGGCTGCGATCCGTGCACCGGCGATGGCTCGGGCCTCCTGCTGCAGATCCCGCACGCCTTCCTGTGGCGTGCGTGTCGAGACGTGGGCGTTCGCCTGCCCGAGGCGGGGACGTACGGAATCGGAATGCTCTTCCTCCCCGCGGAGCCGGCGGAGCGCCGCGACGCCGAGCGGCTCGTGGAAGAGGTGATCGCCGATGAAGGGTGTCGGGTCCTCGGGTGGCGCGACGTGCCGACGGAGGAGGCGCACTTGGGCGAGGTGGCGCGGCGTTCCAAGCCGGCCATCCGCCAGGTCTTCCTGACCCGTGCCGGCATCGACCGGGACGTCGGCGACGCGTCGGCCTTCGAGCGCACGCTGTACGTGATCCGCCGGCGCGTCGAGCGCGCCGGCCGCGGCGCTGTGCCCGGCGGGCGCCCGGCCCTCTACGTGGCGAGCCTCTCCTCGCGCACCCTGGTCTACAAGGGGCTCCTCCGCCCCGACCAGCTGCCGCGGTTCTACACCGACCTCGCCGATCCCGACGTGGCGAGCGCGCTCGCGCTCGTCCACTCCCGCTTCTCGACCAACACGTTCCCCTCCTGGCCACTCGCCCACCCGTACCGGTTCGTCTGCCACAACGGCGAGATCAACACGCTGCGGGGCAACGTCAACTGGATGCGCGTGCGCGAGGAGCAGATGGCCTCGCCGCGCTTCGACGACATGGCGGCGCTCTTCCCGATCATCGACGAAGGGCAGAGCGACTCGGCGTGCTTCGACAACGCGCTCGAGCTGCTGGTGCTGGGCGGCCGCCCGCTGGCGCACGCGATGGCGATGCTGATCCCGGAGGCGTGGGAGGGGCACGGGACGATGGCGCCCGAGCGGCGCGCCTTCTACGAGTACCATTCCGCGCTGATCGAGCCGTGGGACGGCCCCGCGGCCGTCGCCTTCACGGACGGCCGGCACATCGGCGCGGTGCTGGACCGCAACGGACTTCGTCCGGCCCGGTACGTCGTGACGGACGACGACCTGGTGATCCTCGCCTCCGAGGCCGGCGCGCTCCCCGTGCCCGCGGAGCGCGTTCGCGCCAAGGGGCGGCTGCAGCCCGGCAAGATGCTGCTCGTGAACACCACGCAGGGGCGCATCGTCGACGACGTGGAGCTGAAGGACGAGCTGGTCTCACTTCGGCCGTACCACCGGTGGCTCACCGAGCAGCGGCTCGACCTTGCGGCGGCGACCGGGACGGCGGAGGCGCCGTCGCCCGACGCGGGCGACCTCACCGCGCTGGCGCTTCGCCAGCGGGCGTTCGGCTACACTGTCGAAGAGCTGAAGATGGTGCTCGCCCCGATGGCGACGACCGGCGAGGAGCCGGTCGGCTCGATGGGGAACGACACGCCGCTGGCCGTGCTCTCCGAGCAGCCGCAGCTCCTCTTCTCGTACTTCAAGCAGCTCTTCGCGCAGGTTACCAACCCGGCGATCGATCCGATCCGCGAGCAGCTCGTCATGTCGCTGGGCGTGAACCTCGGGCCCCAGGGCAACCTGCTGGACGAGACGCCGGAGCACGCGAAGCAGATTCGCCTCGGCCAGCCGGTGCTCACCGGCGCCGACGTCGCGGCGCTCCGCTCGGTCGCCGAGCCGGCGCTCCGGTCGACGACGCTCCGCGCCCTGTTCCGGGCGGCGGACGGGCCGGCGGCGCTGGCGCCGGCGGTGGACGCGCTCTGCGCCGAAGCGACGGCGGCGATCGGGGCCGGGTACGGCATCCTGATCCTGAGCGACCGCGGCGTGGACGCCGAGTGGGCGCCGATCCCGTCGCTCCTCGCCGTCGCCGCCGTGCACCATCACCTGATCCGAGAGCGGCTCCGCTCGCGCGTCAGCCTCGTCGTCGAGACCGGCGAGGCGCGGGAGGTGTCGCACTTCGCGCTGCTGGTCGGGTACGGCGCGGGCGCGGTGCACCCGTACCTCGCCTTCGAGACGCTCGCCGGCATGCTCCGCGAGCGTGCCCTGGCCGGGGTCGAGAGCGAGGAGCGCGCGCGGGCCGCGTACGTGAAGGCCGTCGGCAAGGGGCTGCTGAAGATCCTCTCGAAGATGGGCATCTCGACGCTGCAGAGCTACTGCGGCGCTCAGATCTGCGAGGCGGTGGGCCTGGAGCGCGCACTCGTCGACCGCCACTTCACGGGCACCGCGTCGCGCATCGGCGGCGTCGGCCTCGAGGTGCTCGGCGAGGAGACGCTGCGCCGTCACGCGAGCGCCTTCCGCGCTCCGGCGGCCGAACAGCGCCTGGAGTTCGGCGGCGAGTACCACTTCCGGATCCAGGGCGAGCACCACAATTGGAATCCGCTGACGATCGCCACGCTGCAGCACGCCACGCGCGGGGGCAGCTACGCCACGTTCAAGGAGTTCAGCCGCCGGGTGAACGACGAGGGCCGGCGGCGCTCCACGCTGCGCGGGCTGCTCGACTTCGCCGACCGCGACGCCGTGCCGATCGAGGAGGTCGAGCCGGCGTCGTCGATCGTGCGCCGCTTCGCGACGGGAGCGATGTCGTTCGGCTCGATCAGCCGAGAAGCGCACGAGACGCTCGCCATCGCCATGAACCGCCTCGGCGGCCGCAGCAACACCGGCGAAGGCGGCGAGGAGCCGGAGCGCTACGGCACGCAGCGGAACAGCGCGATCAAGCAGGTGGCGTCGGCGCGCTTCGGCGTCACCGCCGAGTATCTGGTGAGCGCGGCCGAGCTGCAGATCAAGATCGCCCAGGGCGCGAAGCCGGGCGATGGCGGCCAGCTCCCGGGGCACAAGGTGGACGAGGTGATCGCCCGCACCCGGCACTCGACCCCGGGGGTGACACTCATCTCTCCACCGCCGCACCACGACATTTACTCGATCGAGGACCTCGCGCAG
>Ga0307411_10000643_pt1 | contig 12701 bp, 12 predicted proteins | sample DK1Ometagenome_2_FD_203712 | JGI IMG/M metagenome (GOLD analysis project Ga0307411, IMG submission 203712) | Maize rhizosphere microbial communities from greenhouse at UC Davis, California, United States - DK15-O-1 | ecosystem: Host-associated > Plants > Roots > Rhizosphere > Soil | place: USA...
CTCACATTGGCATCAGCACAATCCTGTCACCCACGCCCATCACCATTATCCGGACGCACATCACCGGCATACGCATTGAGTGAGTCATGGTCGAACTTGGCAAGACGGGCGTTCAAACCGCCCGGCACTCGGCGCCCCAATCGTAGTTCGCTCTCCTACCGGTTCACCGCCAGCAGCGGCTTCGCGGCATAGCGTTCACCCGACGCCGCGCCGCGCGGGAACGCGCGATCGATGCGCGCAAGGTCCGCCGGCGTGAGCTCGACTGCAAGCGCACCGGCGTTCTCTTCGAGATACTTCCTCCGCTTCGTGCCGGGGATGGGCACGATGTCCTTGCCCTGCGCGAGCACCCACGCTAAAGCGAGTTGCGACGGCGCACAGCGCTTCTCCGCGGCGATCGCATTGATTTCCTCGACCAGATCCAGGTTCTTCCGGAAGTTCTCTCCCTGGAACCGCGGCGAGCCGCGCCGGTAATCATCGGCTTCCAGATCGTCGATCCGCTTGATCTGGCCGGTGAGAAAGCCGCGGCCGAGCGGACTGTACGGCACGAAGCCGATGCCGAGTTCGCGCACCGTCGGCAGAATCTCGTCCTCCGGATCGCGACTCCAAAGCGAATATTCGGTCTGCAGCGCGGTGATCGGATGCACGGCGTGCGCGCGGCGTAGCGTTGCCGTGGCGGCTTCGGACAATCCGAGCCATCGCACCTTGCCCTCGCGCACCAGCGCTGACATCGCGCCTACGGTCTCCTCGATCGGCGTTTCGGGATCGACGCGGTGCTGGTAATACAGGTCGATCACGTCGACCCCGAGGCGCCGGAGGCTCGCCTCGCAGCATTGCCGCACGTATTCCGGCTTGCCGTTGACGCCCTTGAACGTGCCGTCGGGATTGCGTACGTTGCCGAACTTCGTGGCGATGACGACCTGATCCCGGCGTCCGCGTATCGCGCGGCCCAGCAGTTCCTCGTTGCGTCCTCCTCCATACATGTCCGCGGTGTCGAAGAGCGTGATGCCCAGTTCCAGCGCCCGATGAATCGTCGCCGTCGCTTCGACGTCGTCGCGGCCGCCATAGAAATCGGACATTCCCATGCAACCCAGGCCCATCGCCGACACTTCGAGCCCTTGTCCCAGCTTTCTCGTTTCCACGGTTCACCTCGGTTTCGGAATGAATGACAGATCGTCGTCGAGCATGGCGCGGGCGCAACGCGCGCTGATACGAGGAGTCGCATTACGCGCCTCCTGCTTCGTCCGTCCGTCGATCAAAGGGGTCACACGCGGTGACCGGAGCGGGCCGCGATTCAGGAAGGCGAGCGGTATGCCTCGCCCGTGATTTTGACCGGCGGCTCGACGCGGGCCGGATTCATCGCCGCATCGTCGGCGAAATGCTCCTCATCTGCGGCGGTCCTCCCGCCCGGCTGGCCGCCTCGGTCGCAACGCCGGCGCGCAGCCGATCGAGCTTCGCCGAGTACAAATCGCGATCCTTGCGCGTCGTGCTGTTGTCGGCGGCGATGGCCATGTGCTCGCGGGCGTTGTCCATGTCGCCGAGGCCCATGTACGCGACGGCGAGCCAGAAGTGGAACTCGTGGTAGTAGGCAGCGCGCGCGACTTCCTTCGCGAACATGTCGCGCGCGAGCCGGTAGTCGCCCATGTTGATCGCCGCGATGCCGCGCTTGTAGTAGCCGAATGGCGGCTCGGGCTCCATCGCGGCGAGCTTGCGCGTCAGCTCCTGCGCGGCCGCCGTCTGGCCCCGCGCCATCAGCACCGAGGCCAGATTCGACATCGCGCGCGTGTTCGCCGGCTCTCGTTCGAGCACGAATTCGAGCGCCTTCTGCGCCTGCGGCAGATTGCCGTGCGCCTGGTAGACGACGCCCAGCGTGTTCACGGCGCTCAGGAAGCGCGGGTCCTGCGCAATGGCCGCACGAGCCCACCAATACGCTTCGTTGGCATGGCCCGACGTCATCGACTCGACGGCGCGATTGTTCATGTACATCGCCAGGATCATCGACTCGTCGAGCGCCCACGTGCGCAGGCCGCGGACGTCCTTCGGTGGCAGAAAATCGATGATCATCGACGCGTCGCGCGGCGTGTATTCGGTCAGCGGCCGGCCGATCGACAAGTTGACATGGCCGACTGACAGGTAGAAGTCGCCGACGCGGCTCCACACTTCGTCGGTGAACACCTGCTGGTACTGCACCGGCATGCCGAGCTCTTTCGCGAACGCCGCGGTCATGATCACGAGCGACAGGCAATTGCCGGAGCGCGCCGCGAAGGCCTCCGAAGCATTGCGGGTCGTTTCGGCGTCGTATTCGAGCTTGAGCAGCCCCCTGTCGTAGAGCGCGTCGAAGAGTGCGCGCTGACTGCCTTCGGTCTTGATCAGCCGCGCGATTCCCGTCTTGACGTAGGCGCGCATCTCGTCGCTGACGGCGAACACGTCGCTTGCCCGGATGCGCTCGGAGGGCGGCGCGAACAGTGCGTCGTCGAATAGCGCGTCGATCTGCTGCTTCGGCGGTGCCGACGGCGTGCTGGCGCATGCAGCAAGCACGAAAATCAGCGCTAGTGCCCGGAACTTCATCGTGCGGCACTCCCATGGCTATGCGTTGTCACAGTATCACCCGATCGTCGGAAGGGTCAACGCGCGCCAGCGGGTCGGCACTTCTGCGGAAGGAACGAGCCATTGCGGCGTCTCCCGAAGCCCGCCCGAGTCGGGCATCGGCGGCGCCGGCTTGCCATCAATGTCCTACAAACGGAGAACGGCATGAACGACATGATGAGCCGGGTATCCCCCGGAGCGACGACGTTTATCCGCATGGATCACACGCACGCGCTCGCGGCGTTTCACCGATATCGCCTCGACGCCAAGCCGGAAAAGAAGCAGGCCGTTGCCGACACGCTGTGCCTGGCGCTGGAAATCCACGCCCGGCTCGAAGAGGAAATCTTCTACCCGGCCATGCGCAGCTTTGCCCCCGATCTCGTCGACAAGAGCATTCCCGAGCACAACGAAATGCGGCGCCTGATTGCGCAGCTCCGGCAGACGCGCCCGCAGGACCAGGCGTTCGATTCCACGCTCCTGCAACTGATGCGCGACGTGATGCGCCACGTGGCGGACGAGGAGACGATGCTGCTGCCCGATGCCGAACGGGTGCTCGGCGAACACCGCCTCGTGGAGCTCGGTGCGGAAATGATGCGCCGCCGGTTCGAGCTCGCGGCGCCGCACGCGGGCGACATCGCGATCGGCACCGTGCGCACGTTCCCGGGCGCGACGCTGGCCGTTTCCGGCCTGGTCGTGCTGGGCGCATTTCTTGTCGGCCGCGCGTTCAAGCGGCCAGCGGCTCGCCCGGCGCTCGCCACGCCCAGGATGTTGCGCGAGGCGGCGCCGACGCGTGCGTTCCGCGAGGCCATCCGCTCGCACGCGCTTCGCGACGCGATGCGACCGAAGCACTTGCGGACGGCCTCCCGCGCGCTGGCGGACCGACTGCGCCACGCCTGGGCGTGACTCCGCAGCGCTGAATCACATAACGCGCTTCGGCGCGGCGGATCCGGGGTGCTTCAGCCGGCGATGCCGCGCCGCGCATTGATGCGGCGCTCGAGCACGCGCAGCAGCGCGTCGATCACGAAGCCGACAATCCCGATCGCGATCATGCCGCTCATGACGATCGACGTGCTGATGTTCGCCTGTCCCTTGACCAGCAGATAGCCGATACCGCTCGAAGCGACGATCAGCTCGGCGCCGACGAGCGACTGCCAGCCAAGCCCCGCGCTGATGCGCAAGCCCGCGACAATCGACGGAATCGAGGCCGGCAGCAACACTTCGGTGATCATCCGGTAGTGACTTGCGCCGAGCGTCTGCGCGGCCTCGACGAAGCGTCGTTCGACGAACTTCGCGCCGCGGTAGGCGTTGATCACGCACGGCGGAAAGGCGCCGCTGAAGATGATCAGCACCGGCCCGCCGATGCCGGTGCCGAACCACAAGGCCGCGAACGGCACCCACGCGATCGGCGCGACGAAGCGCAGCGCGTCGAACAGCGGCGTGACGATCGCGTCGAGCCAGCGGAACCAGCCCATCAGCAAGCCCAGCGGCACGCCGATCAGCACGGCAAGCCCGAATCCCGCCGCGAAGCGTCCGAAGCTCGACGCGAGATGCTGCTGGAGCGTGTAGCCGACGAAGGGCGATTGCGTCAACGCGGCGAATTTCTCGAGGACCTCGGGCGGCGTGGGCAGGAACTGCCGCTGCACGAGTCCGCTGGCCGCGATCAGCCACCAGATCGCGAAGAACGCGACGAAGCCCGCTACGGACAGCGCAAGCCAGCGTCGAAACGGCAAGGCGCTCGACGTCGTGGCCGCGCTCATGTCCGCGTCCTCATCGCGTGCGCCACGGCATCGCGCGCCGCTCGACCGCGCCGAGCAGCGCCGTCATCGCCGCGCCGGTGACGGCAACCGCGGCCATGCCGACGACGATCATCGCGGGGAAGATGTCCAGCGACGCCTGGTAGAGCACGTGACCGAGCCCGGCGATGGCGCCGATCAGCTCGCCCGCGACGAGCGTCGTCCAGCACGCCTGCAATGAAAGCCGCAGGCCGGTGAAGATCATCGGCAGCGCACCGGGAATCAACACCTCGCGGACGAACATCGCGCGCGGCACGCCCAGCGTGCGCGCCGCCTCGAGGAGATGCGGCTCGATTGCGCGCACGCCGCTGTAGCTGTTGATCACCGCCGGAACGAACGCCGCGAACCAGATGATCAGCACCTTCGCGGCGTCGCCCAGGCCGAGCCAGACGATCGCGAGCGGAATCCACGCGAGCGGCGGAATCGGCCGGATCAGCAGGAAGCTTGGATTGATGAACGCTTCGAACGCGCGACTCGCACCCATCGCGAGACCGAGCGGTACGCCGACGGCCGTTGCGGCCGCGAAGCCGAACAGCACCAGCTTGACGCTGTGCAGGATGTGCTCATGCAGGCGCGCGTCGGCGTAGCCGGTGATCGCGATCTGCCGCAGCGCGTCCCACGTCTCCCCCGGCGCGGGAAACCGGCCGGGACTGATCGTGTGCGTCAGCGTGGTGAGCGAGTACCACGCCGCCGCGAGCACGACGAACGTCGCAACGCCGACCCACGGGGGCCGGCGTGCTTTGGACGCTGCCATCGATCGCCGGTTGCCAGCCGCTACGAAACGACCGTCAGTTGGCGCGGTTCGCAAACGCCTTGAGCTTGGGGTCCGCGTCGACCATCTTCATGTATTCGTCGGTGATGAACTTGCTCGCCGCCGGCGCCTCGGGGAACGTACCGTTCGCCTGCATGAACGCGCCGATCTTCGTGAACCAGCCGTCGACTTCCGACGCTCCGCCCGCGGGCCGCCGCATGATCTTCAACTGCGCCGCGAGGTCGTACGTCGGCCGCGTCGAGAATTCCTTCTTCATCGACGCCTCGCTGATCGTCACGCCGCCCTGCTCGTAGAACTTCTTCATCATCGCGATGCCGTCCGCCTGGTGCGCGTTCAGCCACTTCCACGCCCGCAGGTAAACGGCGAGGAATTTCGCGACGTTCTGCGGATTCTCCTTCGCATAGTCGGCGCGCGCCATCAGCGCACCGGGCACGGCGGCGCCCGCGTCCTGTCCCGAGCAGATCTGCTTCGCACCGGCCTTCTCTTCCATCGTGTACGTGTTCGGCGCCCACAGGCCGCCGAGGTCGGCGTTGCCGCTCGACATCGCCGAAATGATCTCCGCCTGGCCCATGCTCTTGACGGTCACGTCGGATTTCTTGAGCCCCCACTTCGCCAGGCAAGACTGAACGGCATAGTCGCCGGTCGAGTTGGCGGTCAGTACGATGGTCTGGCCCTTGATCGACGACGGATTCTTCACGAAGCCGTCCGCGGTCTTCGCCGTCGCGAGCAGCGCGTTGCCGTACGACTCGTCGTTGGTGATGCCGATCGTCAGCAGGTTGTAGCGCACGGCGCCGAGCGTCGCCGGCACCGATCCCGCGCCGCCGACGTCCCACGACTTGGACGCCGAAGCGGCGATCTGCGGCACACCGGCGGGGAACGTGCTGAACACGGGCTTCAAGCCGAGCTCGGCGTACCAGCCCTTCTGCTCCGCGACATAGAACGGCAGCGCCCAGTACAGCGCCGGCTGATAACTGATCTTGATCTCCGTGAGCTGCTGCGCGGACGCAGCGGTCGTTGCGAAGCCGAGCGTAATGCCCGCCGCCAGCGCGGCAATCTGCCTTTTCATGACGTGATCCCTCCGGGGGTTGAGAGCGAGGCTGCTTCATCGGTTTGCTGCTCGCTGCGCAGCATTCGCCAGATGTGCGTGCGCAGGTGCACGAACGACTCCTGGTCCATCACTTCCTCGGTGCGGTCGAAGCGATCCCAGCCCTCGGCCTTGCGCACCGGTGCGACGTCGACGATCTCGCGGATCCGTCCCGGGCGGCGTGTCATCACGACGACGCGATCGGCGAGATACACGGCCTCGTCGACGGCATGCGTGATGAACAGCACGGTGCGCGGATTCACCCGCGAGAGCTTGATCAGCTCCTCCTGCATGACGATGCGCGTTTGCGCGTCGAGCGCACCGAACGGCTCGTCCATCAGCAGCACGTCGGGGTCGAGCACGTAGCTGCGGGCGATCGCGACGCGCTGCTGCATGCCGCCCGAAAGCTGGTGCGGATACGCGGACTCGTACCCTTGCAGTCCCATCAGCTCGACCTGCTTCGCGATGCGCTCGCGCCGCGCCGCTTCGGCGAGGCCCTTGCTGCGCAGTCCGAAGTCGATGTTCTCGTGCACCGTCTTCCAGGGAAACAGCGCGAACTGCTGGAACACGACGGCCCGGTCGGGACCGGGCTTGCTGACCGGTTTGCCGCCGACGCTGACGCGCCCCGACGTCGGAAACTCGAGGCCTGCGGCCATGCGCAGGCATGTCGTCTTGCCGCAGCCCGACGGCCCGACGATCGCGACGAACTCGCGGTCGCGCACGCCGAACGCGATCCGGTCGAGCGTCAGGAAATCCTTGCCGTCGCGCTGGAACACCCGGCTTACGTCGGCGAACACGATGTCGCTCATCGGCCGCTAGGGACGCAGGATGATCTTCGCCGCGGCGCTGTGGCCTTCGTGCAGGTCGCGGAACGCGGCGGCCCCGTCGGCGAGCGGCCGCTCCTCGACCCACGCGAGATCGCCGAACGCGCCGGCAGCGAGCGCCGCGACGGCGGCACGCAGATCCGCCGTCGTATACGTGTACGTGCCGATCAGCGTGATCTCGGCGAGCGTGAGCTTGCGCATGTCGATCTCGCTCGCCCAGTCCAGCAAGCCCACGTGCATCACGACGCCGCCGGGCCTGACCGCCGAGAGCGCGGTGTTGCGCGTCGCCTTGGCGCCCACCGCGTCGAGGACGAGATCGGCGCAGGACGGCTGCTCGCGCACGGGGTCGTAGACATGCGCGTGCGTGGCTTTCGCGAGCGCAGTGCGCCGCAGCACGTTCGTCTCGCCGACGCTGATGCGACGCACGCCGTACGATCGCAACAGCAGCGTTGCGAGCATGCCGATCGCGCCGCCGCCAAGGACGAGCACAGTGCACTCCGGCAACGGACGCACGAGCGCGCGCGTCGCGATCGCGATCGCGTGCAGCGCCGTCGCGGCCGGCTCGGTCAGCGCCGCCGCGCGCACGCTGATGTCCTGCGGGATGTCGATGACGCTGGATGCGGCCGTCGTCATCAGCTCGGCGAACCCGCCGGGGCGTGTCATGCCGATCATCGTGCGGCGAGCGCAGAGGTTGTCGCGGCCCTGCGCGCAGTATTCGCAGCGTCCGCACGTGATCAGCGGGTTCACCGTCACACGACGTCCCTCGCCGGGCCCTTCGACGACGCGCGCCGACAGCTCGTGACCGAGGATCAGCGGCGGCACGCGGCGCGGATCGTGGCCATGGTACGCGTGCATGTCGGAGCCGCAGATGCCCACGGCATCGATCCGCAGCAGCACCTCGTCGGCACCGCGCGACGGCGGCGGCTCGTCGCGGTAGGTGACTTCGTTCGGGGCGGTGTAGACGAGGGCTTTCACTTTCAGGAAACAGGTTACAGGTAACAGGTGACAGAAAGCGGCGCCAAAAGCGGATCAGCCCGCGGAAAAGCCGCCGTCGACGAAGATCGTCTGTCCCGTGACGTAATCGGACGCGCGGCTCGCGAGGAAGATGGCCGTGCCGGCGAGGTCCGGCAGCTCACCGTTTCGGCCGATGAACGTGCGCGCGGCGTTCGCCTGCCACTTCACGGGGTCGGACGCGACTGCTCGCGTGAGCGGCGTCGCGAAGAATCCCGGTGCGATCGCGTTGACGTTGACGCCCTTCGCGGACCACGCTTCCGCCTGCGCGCGCGTCAACTGCATGATGCCGCCCTTCGACGCGCCGTAGGCGCCGCTGTTGGCGAACGCGCGCACCGACTGCAGCGACGCGATGTTGACGATCCGGCCCCAGCCGCGCGCGATCATCGCCGGCGCGAGCCGCTGCGACAGGAAGAACGGCGCATCGAGATTGACCTGCATGAGCCGGTCCCAGTCGTCGGCCGTCAGCTCCAGCATCGGCTTGCGGATGTTGACGCCGGCGCAGTTCACGAGGATGTCGGGCGCGCCGAAAAAGGACGGCGCCGCTTCCGCGCAGCGGTCGAGCGCGCCGCGATCGGCAAGGTCGCACGGAAGCGCCTCGGCTCGTCCACCCGCCGCGACGATGGCCTCACGCGCCGCCGCCAGTTCCTGCGCTCGCCGCGCAACGAGCACGACGCGCGCACCGGCCGCCGCATACGCTTCCGCGATCGTTTGGCCGATGCCGGAGCTGGCGCCCGTGACGAGCGCCACGCGGTCGGCAAGCGAGAACAGCGCGCCGACGTTCACGTCTGCACCGCCGCGCCCTTGTCGAAGCGCTCGCCGGGAAAGTATTTGTCGAGCCGGTCGTCGGCGGTGCGCGCGTGCGCTTCCATGCCTTCGAGCCGAGAAATCCGCGCGGTCACCTGCGCGATATCCTTCGTCGCGTCGCGCGTCATCTTCTGCCACGTGAGCGGCTTCATGAACTTGTGCACCGAAAGCCCGGCCGAATAGCGCGCCGCGCCCATCGTCGGCAGGATGTGGTTCGGACCCGACGCCTTGTCGCCGAATGCGACGGTCGTCTCTTCGCCCAGGAACAGCGATCCGTAGCATGTGAGCCGCGCGAGCCACCAGTCGAGATCGCGCGCATGGACTTCGAGATGCTCGGGTGCGTGATCGTCCGAGGCTGCGGCGGCCTCCTCGCGCGTGTCGCAGCAGATGACTTCGCCATAGTCGCGCCACGCGGACCCGGCGGCATCCCGCGCGGTCGGCGGCAGCGCGGCGATCAGCGCCGGCATGCGCCGCATCACCTCCTGCGCGAGGTTTCGCGACGTCGTGAACAGCCACGCGGGCGACTCGTGGCCGTGCTCGGCCTGCCCGACAAGATCGGTCGCCACGATTGCGGGATCGGCACTGTCGTCGGCGATGATCGCGACCTCGGACGGACCGGCGAAAACGTCGATGCCGACCTTGCCGAACAGCAGGCGCTTCGCCTCGGCGACGTACTTGTTTCCCGGTCCGACGACGATGTCCGCGCGCTTGCCGGTGAACAGCCCGAACGCGAGCGCGGCGATCGCCTGCACGCCGCCGAGCGTCATCACGACGTCCGCGCCGGCGACCTGCATCGCGTAGAGCACCTGCGGGTGAACGGCCTCGCCGCGGTACGGCGTCGAGCACGCGACGACCGTCGGCACGCCCGCCGCTTTCGCGGTGGCCACGCTCATGTAGGCCGACGCGATATGCGCGTAACGGCCGGTGGGAACGTAACAGCCGGCGACGTTGACGGGCACGAGCCGCTGCCCGGCGACGAGACCCGGCGCAATCTCCGTGGCGAATTCCCGGATCGAGTCGCGCTGGGCGATGGCGAACCGCCGCACGCGCTCGGTCGCGAACTCGATGTCGCGCTTGATCGACGCTGGAATGTCGCGCGTGCGCCGCTCGATCTCGGCGGGCGTCACGACGATATCGCCGGTCCATCCGTCGAGTTTTTCCGCGTACTCGCGAACCGCCGCTTCACCGCGGGCCTCGATGTCCGCGAGCATCGTGGCCGCGACTTCGCGGGCGGCATCCGACTGCGTCTGCGGCGTGCGGCTCGCGCGCTTCAGGTGCTCGATCGCCATCGAATCGGTCGTTGCGGTTTCATGAAAGCGCTTTCAGCGAGAGTAGCTTGGGTCTCTCCGAGCGTCAATGTGCGCCGCAGCATTGCGTCCCGCAAGCGCTTTCAAGCATCCTACACGCCATGTCGGCCTGCCAGCCAACACTCAGGCGTCTCCGTCCTCGATGAATCGAAGGACGAGCGCGCGGCTTGCCGATGTCGCCCGCATCGCCGGGGTTTCACTGTCGACGGCGTCGCGCGCGCTCGCCGATCCGCGGCTCGTGCATCCCGACACGCGCACGCGCGTGGACGATGCGGTGCGAATGCTCGGATATGTCGCGCACGGGGCGGCGCGCGCACTCGCCTCGCGCCGATCACGCACCATCGGCGCCGTCGTGCCGACGCTCGACAATCCGATCTTCGCGCATTCCACGCAGGCGCTCCAGCGCGCGCTTGGCGAGGCGGGCTATACGCTGCTGCTCGCGAGCCACGACTACGACGCCGGGACGGAACTTGCGGTGACCCGCGCGCTCGTCGAGCGTGGCGTCGACGGCCTCGTGCTGGTCGGCACCGACCACTCGCCCGAGCTTTATCAGTTTCTGGCGCGCTCGGGCGTGCCCTTCGAGCTCACGTGGGCACTCGACCCCGACGGCCACCATCATTGCATCGGCTTTTCGAACCGGCTCGCGTCGCTGCGGATCACGCAGCACCTGCTGTCGCTCGGGCACCGCGAGTTCGCCGTCGTTTCGGGGCATACCGCGCACAACGATCGGGCGCGCGAGCGGGTCGCGGGCGTGCGCGATGCGCTTGCCGCGCACCGTCTGCGACTGCCGGCGCATCGCTATATGGAGACCGCGTTTTCGATCGCGAGCGGTCGTTCGGCCCTGGGCGCGCTGCTCGATCGCGACGACGCCATCACGGCGGTCGTTTGCGGCAACGACCTGCTTGCGTTCGGCGCGCTGCTCGAGTGCGCTGCCCGCGGCGTCGGCGTGCCCGCGCAGGTTTCGGTCGCCGGCTTCGACGATATCGAGCTCGCGGCGGAGGTCGCGCCGCCGCTCACGACGCTGCACATTCCGACCACCGACATCGGCCGCCGGGCCGCCGAGCGGCTGCTCGCGCGCCTTGCCGGCAAGCGTGTGCCGCGTGCGGAGGAGGTGCCGGTCGAGCTCGTCCTGCGCGCGAGCGTGGGTCCGGTCAGGAAAAGCGCGCGGCGGAAAAAGGGCTGACGTCGATGAACGGCGTCCGCCCGGTCACGAGATCGGCGACGATTTCGCCGGTCGGTGCTGCCGCTGTCAGTCCGACGTGGCCGTGGCCGAACGCGAGGAACGCATTGGCGGCCCGTTGCGAACGGCCGATCACCGGCAGCGAATCGGGCAGCGACGGCCGATGTCCCATCCACCGTTCGACGTTGGATGTCGAGAGTTCCGGCAGCAGGCGTTTCGCCTTGTCGACCAGCGCATCGGCGCGCCGGTCATCCGGTGGCGCGTGAAGACCCGCGAGCTCGACGGTGCCCGCGATACGCAGGCCCTGCTCCATCGGCGTCACGAAGTACTTGCCCTCACCGGACGCGACCGGAATGCGCGGCGCGATGCCCGGGGACGCGAGCATCGCGTGATAGCCGCGCTCGGTTTCCAGCGGAACGTCGCTGCCAAGCTGCGCGGCCAGTGGCCTGGAGTGCACACCCGCCGCAATGACCACGATGTCGGCGTCGATCGGCCCGGCGTCGGCCTGCACGCGCGTCACGCGGCCGTCGACGATCTCGAATCCGTTCACCGTGCCCGTCACGAATCGCGCGCCGTCTTCACGCAGCCTGGCGGCGAGCGCGCGCGACAGGCGCAGCGGGTTCGGACAGTGTCCCTGCTCCGGCAACACGACGAGGTGCGTGACGGCGGGAGACAACGCAGGCTCGAACGCGACGATGTCCGGCCCCTTCAGCACCTCGATCGCGACGCCATGCGCGCGGCGGATCTCGCGGCCGAGCGCGTCGCCTTCGAACGCCGCCGCGCTTTCGTACGCGAACGCGTAACCGTTCTGGACGATCAGCTCCGGCACGCCCGCGCGTGTGGCGAGCGGCCGCCATTTGTCGAGCGTCACCGTAAGCAGCGCGTGCAGTGCGTCCGAAATGCGATTCACGCGGGCCCTCGAGCTCGCGCGCTGGAACTTCCACAGCCATGGCGAGAGCCGCAGGCTGTAACGCAGCGGGATGTGCAGCGGACCGGTCGGATCGAGCAGCCATGCCGGCACCTTCTTCCACATGCCGGGAAGGCCGAGCGGCACGCACGAAGCCCGGCTGAAGCAGCCGGCGTTGCCGAACGAGCAGTATTCGCCCGGCGGCCGCGGATCGATCAGCGTGACGCGATGTCCGCGCTGCTGCAGATGGCTCGCGCAGCAGAGGCCGACGACGCCGGCGCCGATGACCACGACGTGCGGTTCGTTCGTCATCGATAGCCCGCGGCCTGCAGCTCGAAGAGCTCCGCATAGCGGCCGCGCTCGCGCAGCAGTTCCTCGTGCGTGCCCTGCGCCTCGACGGTTCCGTCCGCGAGCACGATGATGCGGTCGGCCA
>Ga0307411_10000644_pt1 | contig 12660 bp, 10 predicted proteins | sample DK1Ometagenome_2_FD_203712 | JGI IMG/M metagenome (GOLD analysis project Ga0307411, IMG submission 203712) | Maize rhizosphere microbial communities from greenhouse at UC Davis, California, United States - DK15-O-1 | ecosystem: Host-associated > Plants > Roots > Rhizosphere > Soil | place: USA...
GCCTCGCGGCGTCGCTGCTCGACCGCGCCGCGGACAGCCAGCGCGCGCGCATGGCCCGGCTCGGCGGCCGCGTGCGTGAGGAGGTCCGCTGCCCGCACGACGAGGCGGCGCTGGCCGAGGCGATCGCCACTCTCGTCGCGGCGGGCTGTGCGCCGATCCTGATCCTCGGTGCCTCGGCGATCGTCGACCGGCGCGACGTGGTTCCGCGCGCGGTCGAGCGCGCCGGCGGCGCCGTCGTCCACCTCGGCATGCCGGTGGACCCCGGCAACCTGCTGCTGCTCGCGCGCCACGGCGCGACGGCGGTGATCGGCCTGCCGGGGTGCGCACGCTCGCTCGAGCCGAGCGGCGCGGACTTCGTCCTCGCGCGCGTGCTGGCCGGGCTGCCGCTTTCGGGCCGCGACCTCCAGCGCATGGGTGCGGGCGGCCTGCTCGCCGAGGCGCGCAGCCGGCCGCAGCCGCGCGAGCCCGCCGCGGAGGCGGCGCCCGAGCCGCTCCGCGTCGGCGCGCTGGTGCTCGCCGCCGGCCTCTCGCGCCGCATGGGCGAGGCCAACAAGCTGCTCGCCGAGGTCGAGGGCGCGCCCATGATCGTGCGCTGCGTCGACGCCGTGCTCGCCTCGTCCGCGCGGCCGGTCGTGGTCGTCACCGGTCACGAGGCCGGGCGCATCCGCGAGGCGCTCGGCCGCCGGGAGCTGGCCTTCGCCCACAATCCGGCGCCCGCGGCCGGGCTGAGCGCCTCGCTGCGCGCCGGCCTCCCCGCACTCGGCGAGAAGCTGGACGGCGCCGTGATCTGCCTCGGCGACATGCCGTGGGTGCGGGCCGAGCACATCGAAGCGCTGATCGCGGCGTTCGAGGCGAGCGGCAGGCGCTCGATCTGCGTGCCGACCTGGGACCGCAAGCGCGGCAATCCCGTGCTCTGGCCCGCGCGCCATTTCGCGGAGATCGCAGCGCTCGTCGGCGACGCCGGCGCGCGCGCGCTGCTCGATGCCCACGCCGACGAGGTCTGCTACGTCCCCGTCGCGGACGCGGGCGTCACGCTGGACGTCGACTCGCCGGATGCGCTCGCCGCGTTGCGCAAGCCGAAGGAAGGAACCGCGTGAAGGTCGAGGTCTCGAGCCAGCTGCTCGCCTGGCCGCGCGAGCGGATCTGGCAGCTGCTGCTCGATCCGAGCGTGCTGGCGCGGCTGCTGCCCGGCGTCGAGAAGCTCGAGGCGACCGCGCCGGACCAGTACGCCGTGGTCGTGAAGATGGGCGTCGGCGCCGTCCGCGGCACGTACACCGGCAAGGTGCAGTTCACCGACCAACGCCCGCCCGAGAGCTACCGGCTGGTGGGCGAGGCGAAAGGCGGCCCGGGCTGGGCGAAAGGCAGCGCGACGCTGACGCTCGTGCCCGAGGGCGCCGGCACGCGCATCGTGGCGAAGGGCGACGCACAGATCGGCGGCCCGGTCGCGAGCGTCGGGCAGCGCATGATGGAAGGCGTGGCCCGGAGCATGGCGAACGAGTTCTTCCAGTCGATCGAGCGCGAGCTCCGGGGCGAGGCGGCCGAGAAGGTGAGCGCGTCGGGCTTCGGCGTGCGCGTGCTCCTCGACCTGATCCGCCGCTTCTTCGCGCGGCTGTTCGGACGCGGAGGGGGCGCGTGAGGGCCGCGCCGCGCGCGGCGGCGCCAGTCGCCTACGATGGCCCGCGCGCCGACACGCGCCGGGCGAACAGCATGTGATAGATGGCGAGCACGACGACCGCGCCGACGATCGCGACGAACATGCTGTAGAGATTGAAGCCGGTGACTCCGGTGCCGCCGAAGCGGTCGAAGAGGAAGCCGCCGACGATCGCGCCGACGATGCCGAGCGCGAGATCGAGCAGGATCCCCTTGCCTCCGCCGCTCACGAGCTTGCTCGCGATGAAGCCGGCGATAGTGCCGAGGACGATCCACGCGATGATCGACATGTCGTGCTCCTCCGCTCCCGCGTGTCAGCGGGGACGTGGTTGCGGGGTCGGACCAGCAACGTGCGAGGGGTCGACCCCTGGGTTCGGCCCGTGAAGGAGGCTGCGAGAGACGTCCTCCCCCGTCAGGACCTCTGCGATCAGCCGGTTGGCCGTCGCCTTGAGCCGGCTGATCTCCGACGCCTGGTCCCGGCGGCCGACGAGCAGATCGAGGTTCTCCGACAGGACCTCGCGCACGATGCGCACCTGGACGTGCCGGCCGACGACATGTCGGCTCACGTACGCATGGAGCGGGTCGAACCAGCGCTGGTAGCCCTTCGCCAGCAGCTCGGCGGTCGGGACGACGGGGACGGCCGGGCCCGCGGCGGGTTCCGGGGGAGGCGGTCGGCTCTCGCTCATGCGCCTTCGACCTCGCATGCAGGCTGCGCGCGCGCGGGCGCGCGCGGGGGCTCGGCCTCGAGATTCGCGGCCACGAAGTCCCAGTCGATCAGGTGCTCGAGGAACGCTTCGACGTAGCGTTTGCGCTCGTTGCGGTAGTCGAGGTAGTAGGCGTGCTCCCAGAGGTCGAGCGCCACCAGAGCAGCCTGGCCGCGGGTGAGCGGGAGCTCCCCGTTACCGGTCGTGATCACGCGCAAGCGACCTCGGTCCACCACGAGCCAGACCCAGCCGGCGCCGAAGTGCTCGGCCGCTTCCATTCGGAACAGGCGCCGGAATCCGTCGACGCTGCCGAAGCTTCGGACGAGGGCTCCGGCGAGCGGTGCACCCGGGTGGCCGCCGCCCCGTGGCTTCATCGATTGCCAGAGGAACTCGTGGCTCCATACCTGGGCGGCGAGCTCGAAGACGCTCCCGGTCGCGGTCGCGAGGATGGTCGGCAGGCTGTCGGCCGACCGCGGGCTCCTGCCGATGCGCCGCTCGAGCTGGTGGAGATAGACCGCGTGATGCTGCTCCCGATGCAAGCGCAGCGTTTCCGCGCCGACGTACGGCTCGAGCGCGTTCACGGGGTAGGGAAGCGGCCTCAGCGCAAAGTCCACGGAGTACCTCGTGCCGTCTTCCGAGCGACGGCGCGCTTCGCGGCGCCCGCCTCCTCGGCGGCTGCAGCCAGCGGGCGGGAACGCGCTCTTCTGCCTCCGGGGGGGGAGGATCGAGAGCGGCACCCGGCTGTCTCGACAGACTGCAGTCGCCGAGTCGGGGGGCCAGATCACGAGGAGAGGATGTCCGAGCGGCCGGCCCGCGGACATCCCCGGATTCCGGTAAAGGCCCCCGGGACTCGGGTATTCGCGGTGGAGGCAACGGCTCTCGCTCTATTGGTCGAGCGAGGTCAGGCCCTCTCGAATGGCGTACTTGGTCAGGTCGGCCACGCTGTGGATGCCGAGCTTGCGCATGATGTTGCGGCGATGGGTCTCGACGGTGCTCGTGGCGACGAACAGGCGCTGGCTGATCTGGGGGGAGCTCAGCCCCTCGGCCAGGTGCTGGAGCACCTCGCGCTCCCGCCCCGAGAGGGACGCGCGCGCAGCCGGCGGCGCGGAGCCCGCGGCGCGCAGCGACGCGCTCACCACGGCGTCGGTGACGTCCGCGCACAGGTAGCTCCTGCCGCGACGAGCGGCGTCGAGCGCTCTGCGCAGGTCGTCGTAGGCGTTGGCCTTGAGCACGTATCCGCAGGCGCCCGCGTCGAGCATGGCCGTCACGTAGCGGGCATCCGCATGGCTCGAGAGCGCGAGCACCTTCACGTTGGGGCACTCGGCGCGGATCTGACGCGTCGCCTCGATCCCGTTCTGGCCCTGCATCGCCACGTCCATGACCATCACGTCCGGCGCGAGCGTTCGCGCCAGCTCCTGCGCCGCGCGGCCGGTCGCAGCCTCGCCGACCACCTCGACGTCGTCTTCGCGCTCGAGGATCGAGCGCAAGCCCTGGCGCATCAGCTCGTGATCGTCGACCAGCACCACACGGAGCTTCACGTGGCACCTCCTTCGCCGCCGGCGTCACGAGCCGAAGCCGGCACGCTGACCACCACTCGCGTCCCCCGGCCGACAGCGGATTCGATCTCGACGCTTCCGCCCATCTGTCCCACCCGGTCGCGCAGCGCGAGGAGCCCGAAGCCCCGGTGCCCGGCCTCGGGATCGAAGCCGACCCCGGAGTCCTCGACCGCGACCCGCGCCACGCTCCGGTCGCGCCAGATGCGCACGTGGGCTTCGCCGACGTTCGCGTGCTTGACGACGTTCATGAGCAGCTCGCGCAGCGCGCGGAACAGCGTCACGCGCGTGGCTTCGTCGAGCACGAGCTCCTCGCCGCCCGCGATGTGAACCGCGAGCCCGAAGCGCCGCTCCTTGCTCTCGGCCAGCCATTCGGCGGCGGCGACGAGCCCGACGTCGTGCAGCAGGGGCGGGCTGAGCTCGAAGCTGAGCGAGGAGATCCGCCGGCGCGTTTCGGCGAGGAGCTCCTCCAGCGCGCGCACCTCGCCGGCGCAGCGGTCACCCAGCGCATCGGCCAGGGCGCGCAGCTTCAGCGAGGCCAGCGTCAACAGCTGGCCGGCGTCGTCGTGGAGATCCGAGGCGAGCGACCGGCGCTCGCGTTCCTCGGCGAACGAGGTGGCGACTGCAGCGGCGCGCAGGGCCCGCGCCAGGCTGCGCAGCTCCGTCACGTCCAGTAGGCCGAGGCGGAGCGTGCCGGCCACATCGTCCTCGCCGAGGGCGCTCGATCTCACGAGCTGCGCGTGCAGCCGGCTGCCGTCGGGCAGCACGAAGTCGAGCTCGAAGCTGTGCGCCGTGCCCTGCACGACCAGGCGCCGCTCGAGATGCCAGCGGTCCTGGTGGGCCGGCGCGATGAAGCGGGACAGCTTGCGTCCGATCAGCCGCGAGCGCGGCTGTCGGAGAAGCGCCGAAGCGGTGAGGTTGGCATCGACGATCCCGCCCTCGCCGTTGAGCGTGAGATAGCCGATCGGAGCGCCTTCATAGAGGCGGCGATAGCGCTCCTTCGATTCCTCCAGCGTGAGCTGCGTCTCGATGAGCTGCTCGTTCTGGATCTCGAGCTCGACCTTGTGGATTTCGAGCTCGTGTACGAGTGCGCGGATCTCGTCCGCCGTCATCTCGTCGAGCGCGACCGCTCGCTTCTTCTCCATCCGGCGCTCGGCGAGCTTGCGGAGCGGGCGGAAGGGCGAAGCGCGACGACGCTTGGCGCTCACGGCGGCGGCGCCTCCGTCACGTCCTCGAAGCCGAGGACGAGCAGCGCCGCGCCGTCACCGTCGAACAGCGGAACCGGCCGGGCGTTGAGGCGTATGCGCCGCCTCCCGAGGCAGGGGAGCTGCTGCTCGACCTCGAAGTCGTCGAACGTGGTTCCTTCCTTCAGCGTCTTTGCGAGCCGCTCGCGCAAGGGCGGGGAGTTCCACTGCTCGTTGCCGAGCTCCGTGAGAAGCTGCCCGGCGGTTCCTCGCGGCTCGACTCCGAACAGGCGATAAAAGGAGCGGTTCGCGCGCACGACGCGCAGCGAGGCGTCGAGAACCAGGAGCGGCTCCCGAACGGCGTCCACGATGCTCTCCGCGAGGACGCGCGCCGCCTGGGTGCGCTCGGCCCGCTTGGTCCCCGTGATGTCCACGAAGGTGACGACGAGGCCCTCGACGGCGTTGCGCGCGGTGCGATAGGGCTGGATGCGCACGTCGTACCACAGGCCGTCCGCTGCAGAGACCTGCTTCGACAGGGGGCGCAAGGTCTGCAGGACGCTGTCGGCGTCGGACAGGAGATCGGGATAGTCGAGCAGCATGGCGAGGTCTGCGAGTGGGCGGCCGACGTCGGTGTCGATCAGATGCGCCACGTTCCGCGCGCGCGGCGTGAACCGCTTCACCCGTAGGGACTGATCGAGGAAGATCGTGGCGATCTCGATGCTGTGGATCAGGTTCAGCAGATCGTCGTTCGCCTGCTCGAAGGCCTGGAGCTTCTGCGTGAGCTCCGCGTTCAGGGTCTGGAGCTCTTCGTTGAGAGACTGCGTCTCTTCCTTCGAGGTCTGCAGCTCCTCGTTCGAGCTCTGGAGCTCTTCGTTGACGGACTGCACCTCCTCGTTCGCGGACGCCAGCTCTTCGTTCGCCGATTGCAGGTCGTCGATCGTGCGCTGGAGATCCTGTCGCGTGTGCTGGAGCTCTTCCTCGAGCTGCGCTCGGGGGTCGGAGCGCCGACCGCGCGGGCGCCCCGCGCTCTTCGCCGCGGCTCGAGCCGCGTTGCGACGGGCAGGCTCGAAGGAAATCAGCAGCAACGGACGCGGGAGGCGCCGATCTTCGATCCGCCCGACTTCGATGCGCAGCGCGTGCCAGCCGCGGTTGCCCTTGACCCGCGCGGTCCGCTCGACGATCCGGCCTTTCGACTTTTGCAGCTCGCGCAGCGCGGAGGTGAGCGGCGCCCGCAGGCCTTCGCGCGCCATCTCGACGACGTTGAGGTTCGCCCGGCCGGACGGCAGCTCGAGGAAGCGGCCCACCCGGCCGTGGATGTGCTGGATCTGCCCCGCCGCATCGACCAGGACGGCCGGCGGCCCGAAGTGGTCGGCCAGGTAGCGGCGCAGCGGATCCGCCAGGTCGGGCGCAGGGGCTCGCGCGGCGAGCGTGGCACTGGCCGTGGCGGACGCGGCAGCGCCGCGCTGGGTCCAGCGCATCGGGGGCCCGGAGCGGGCGGAGTCGCTGCGCCGGAAGACCTTCCAGCGCGCGTCGAGCGCGTCGAAGAACTGCTCGGAGCCGCTGACGCTCTCGCCGGCGCCCAGCATCAGCAGCCCGCCCGGATTCAGGCTGTAGTGGAAGACGGGCAGGAGGTTCTGCTGCGCGCCCGGGAGCAGGTAGATGAGGAGGTTGCGACAGGAGATCAGGTCCATGCGCGTGAACGGCGGGTCGTGCAGCACGTTGTGAACGGCGAACACGACGGCCTCGCGCAGCGCCTTCTTCGCCCGGAGGTGGCCGTCCTCCGGCAGGAAGAAGCGTTCGAGGCGGTCCGCGCCGACGTCCGCCGCGATGCCCTCCGGATAGCGGCCCGCACGACCGGTCTGGATCGCGACCGGGTCGACGTCCGTCGCGAAGATCTGGAGCTCGAGGTGCTTGCCCATCCGCGCCAGCGTCTCGAGCAGCAGGATCGCGAACGAGTACGCCTCCTCGCCCGTCGCGCAGCCGGGAACCCAGACACGCAGCGGCGAGCCATCGGGCCGCGCCGCGACGAGCTCCGAAAGACCGGAGCGCAGCAGCGCCTGGAAGGCCTCGGCGTCCCGGAAGAACGCGCTCACGCCGATCAGCCAATCCCGCCACAGCGCGTCGATCTCTGCGTCGTGCTGGTCCAGGTAGTGCGCGTAATCGGCGAGCTGCTCGATGCGTTGCAGGTCCATCCTGCGATGGATCCGGCGCAGCAGCGTCTCGCGCTTGTAGGCGGAGAAGTCGTGGCCGCCGCGCAGGCGGATCAGGCCCAGGATGCGCTCCATCTCGCTCGAGGAAGCCTCCGAGCTCCCGGTGCTGCGCACGGACACGCGGCCCCCGCCAGCGTGAGCGAGCAGGCGCGCCGGGATCTCGTCCACGGTCAGCACGAAGTCGGCGGCGCGGGCGGCGATCGCGCTCGCAGGCATGCCCTCGAACTCGGCCGTCTCGGGCGCCTGCACCAGCGAGAGGCCCCCTTCCGCGCGGATCGCCGCCAGACCGAGCGTGCCGTCCGTACCGGTTCCCGAGAGCACGATGCCGACCGCGCGATTCCCTCGATCGTGGGCGAGGGCGCGGAAGAAGAAATCGATCGGCAGGGGCGGGCGACCGCGCTCGCTCGCCTGCTCGATGCCGAGCACTCCGCCGTGGATGGTCACGTGGTAGCCGCGCGGCGCCACGTACACGTGGTTGGGCTCAGCTCGGGTCTGGTCTGCGACCTCGCAGACGGGCATCTGGGTGGACTTGGAGAGGATCTCGGGCAGCAGGCTCTTGCCGCTCGGCGCCTGGTGGCTCACCACCACGAATGCGATGTTGCAGTCGGAGGTGAGCGAGGCGAACAGCCGGCGGAGGGGCGAGAGTGCCCCCGCCGAGCCGCCGACGCCGACGATCACGAGGGCAGGGTCGGTCGCCTTGCCGCCGCCCGTGGCCAGGGTTCGCGCGGACTCTCGCGAGGCCTTGCTCTTCGCCACCGGCTCATGCTAGCGGACGCGGATCCACGCCGGATGGCGCGCTCGGCTGGGGTCGCTCCGCGTGGGCGTCGCGCCGCTGCCCACTCGGCGGTAGACGGGCTGGCTCGGTGGAGCGGATGAAGTCGAGCAGCACCGCGACGAAGCGCTCGGGGGCTTCGCAGTGCGGGTAGTGACCCACCCCGCCGAAGATCTCGAGGCGGCTGCCGGGGATGGCCTCGTGCGCCACGAAGGCGTGGCTCACCGGAATGAATGGATCTCGCGCTCCCCATACGATCAAAGTCGGCAGCTGCCCGGCTCGGGACAGGCGGCCGAGGGCGCTCACGACCTGCCCGCTGAGGTCGACGACCTCTCGCAGGCTGCGAAAGAACGCCCGGCGGCTGTTGGCGTCCGCCAGCGACGCGTAGCTCCGCCAGACCTCCTGGCGGGCGGGCGTGGGCCGCACACCGGCCCGCGTGAGCCACGCGGCGAACCGGCCGCCGGCGTCGCGCAGGCGCGGCGTGCAGAAGAGCGGGAACACCGACTCGAACCCGGGGACGGTCAGCATCCGGAGGTAGAACGTGACCTCCCGGCCCAGGCCGCCGCTGTTCACGAGCACCAGGCGCTCGCAGCGCTCGGGGAACTGATACGCGAACTGCATGGCCACGCCGCCGCCGAGCGACTGGCCGATGATCGTGGCGCGCTCGTGACCGAGCGCGTCCAACAGGCCGCGCAGCATGTTGGCGTGGGCGCCGATCGAGTAGTTGCCGCGCGGCTTGTCGGACTCCCCCTGCCCGAGCAGATCGGGCGCCAGCACGGTGAAGAGCCGGGCCAGCGCCGGCAGCACGTGCTTCCAGGTCTCCGCGCTACCGGCCAGGCCGTGGACGAGCAGCAGCACGGGCCCCTCGCCGGCGCTTCGATAGACGACCCGATCGCCGTCGATGGGGATCGCCTGCGGATGGATCGAGGACCAGCGCGATTCGTCCGAGCTCATGACGCCATCATCTCGGATGAGCGATGGTCGAATCAAGCTCAGACGTTTGGCGCCCGGGTGGGGCCTCTAGCTCTTCCGGGTCACCAGGAGCAGGAGCCCACCCGCCACGATCGCGCCGACGCCGGCCCAGACCGGAACGTTGACCCTCTCCCTGTCCTCCACCGACAGCTCGAGCGGGCCGATCTGGGTCTCGTGCGTCTCCCGGGTGTAGCTGAAGCCACCGTAAATCAGGCCCAGCACCCCGCACGCGATGAGCGCGATTCCGACGAGCTTGGCTGCACTCATCCGAGAGGCCTCCGGTCCCGGAGAACACGGATCGGGACCACCACGATCGTACTCCTTCGGTCAAGCTGATCGCCCTTCTAGCTCTGCGACACGCTAACGGGAGCTCACTCGCCAAACACAGGGAAAGCTCGGAGCGCGCGCTCAGCTGAGCGCGTCTTTGGCCTTTGTCGATCACCTTCTCCACCGTCTTGACCTTTCCGGCGACCTGGTCGGCCTTGCCCGGCCGCTTCGCCGCCGAGGGCGTCTTGGGCTCGCTCTTGGAGTCGCGCCAGATCTCGTCGTCGGCGAGGGCATCGGGGCTCTTGATCTCGCTGGCGACGCGCTTCACGCCGGGCGTTGCGCGCGCGACCTTGCGTGCAGGTGCGCGCTCAGCGTCCGCACGCCGCCGTCGAGGAGCACGACGCCCCGGTTGGCCGCTGTCGCCCAGGGCGGCATCCGCGTCGAGCCGCGTGCACCCGCAGCTGCCCGCGGAATCCGCAGGCCGGCTACGTCCACGCTCGACCAGCCGACCCGGATCTCTGCGATCTCGCTCGCGGGCCCGAGGCCCTCGATCACCCGGTCCCGCAGCACGCCGACCGCCACCCGGAAGGCGACGACTCCGCCGGCAACGAGCACGGCCAGGCACCCGACGATGATCCAGAGCCACCGGGTTCGTCTTCCGACGGTCGTCGGGATCTCCTGCAGTCGCTACGTGGGGGCGGGCGGCTCCGTCAGTCCGGTGACCTTGCGGATCTCGTGCTCGTCGAGGGACTCCGCCTCGAGCAGAGCCCGCGCGAGGCGCTCGAGCTCGGCGCGGTGCTCGGCAAGCAGCGTCTCGGCCTGCCGGTGGGACTGCTCGACGATGCGGCGGACCTCGCTGTCGATCATCTCCGAGGTCGCCTCGCTGTAGGGCTGCTGCTGAAAGGCCGGCGGCAGGCCGTCGTCCTGGCGCGCGACGAAGCTGATGGGGCCGAGCTTCTCGCTCATGCCCCAGCGCAGCACCATGCGCCGGGCGATCTCCGTCACCTGCTGGAGGTCGTTCTCGGCGCCCGTGGTGACGACGCCGTAGACGATCTGCTCGGCGGCCCGGCCGCCGAGCGTGACGGTGATGCGGGCCCGCAGGTACTCCTCGCTGTAGCTGGTGCGCTCGTCGACGGGGAGCTGAAAGGTGGCCCCGAGCGCCATGCCGCGCGGCACGATCGAGACGCGGTGCACCGGGTCGCTGCCGGGCACCAGCAGCGCGAGCAGGGCATGACCCGACTCGTGGTAGGCGGTGCGCTCGCGATCGGCCGGGTTCAGCAGGATGTGGCGGACCGGCCCGAGCATGATCTTCTGGAGCGCCTCGGCGAAGTCCTCGGCGCGCACGGCGTCCGCGCCCTTGCGCGCCGCGCCCAGCGCGGCCTCGTTGACCAGGTTGCGCAGATCGGCGCCCACCAGGCCGGGCGTCTCGGCCGCGATGCGCGGGAGCGAGACGTCCGGCGCGAGCGGAACCTTGCGCGTGTGCACCTCGAGGATCGCGGCCCGGCCGACGCGGTCGGGAAGCTGCACCACGACGCGCCGGTCGAAGCGACCCGGCCGGAGCAGCGCGGCGTCGAGCACGTCGGCCCGGTTCGTTGCCGCCAGCACGATGATGCCCTCGCGCGGGTCGAAGCCGTCCATCTCGGTCAGGATCTGGTTCAGCGTCTGCTCGCGCTCGTCGTGACCGCCGAGCGCCGCGCCGCTGCCGCGCGCGCGTCCGATCGCGTCGAGCTCGTCGATGAAGATGATCGACGGTGCGGCCTCCCGGGCCTGTCGGAACAGGTCGCGGACGCGCGCCGCGCCGACGCCGACGATCATCTCGACGAACTCGGAGGCGCTCAGGCTGAAGAAGGGGACGCCCGCCTGGCCGGCGATCGCGCGCGCCAGCAGGGTCTTGCCGGTTCCGGGCGCGCCGACCAGCAGCACGCCCTTCGGCATCGTGCCGCCGAGCCGCTGGTACTTGTCGGGGTTCTTCAGGAAGTCGACGATTTCGACCAGCTCGTGCTCGGCCTCGTCGATCCCGGCCACGTCCTCGAAGGTGACCGTCGGCTGCGCCTCGCTGTAGCGCTTGGCGCGGCTGCGGCCGAGCCCGAACATCCCGCTGCCACCCGCCGCCGCGGCCCGGCGGCTGAGCCACACGAAGGCGGCGATGAGCAGCAGCGTGGGCCCGAAGCCGACCAAGACCTTGAAGAAGGTCGAGCCCGTTTCGTCCTTGGCGTCGACGACCACGCCCTTCGCCTCGAGCAGCGTCTCGAGGCCCGGGTCGGCGAACGCCGGCCGCCACGTCTGGAAGTGCTTCGAGCTGCGCGGGCCGGCGTCGAAGGCGAGCCACGCCGGCGCGCGCGGGCCCGGCTCCGCCTCCGCCTCTGCGGTCTCTTCGGGCGGGTAGGTGACCTCCCTCTCGAAGGTGCCGCGGATCGAGTCGCCCACGCCGGTCACGCTGACGACGTTGCCGGCCTCGACCTGCTGCTTGAAGAAGGTGTACGGGACGGTGATCGACGCCGGCTCGGGGAAGCACGCGCGCATCAACAGGAAGTTCGTCGCCATCACGACGAGGAACAGCATCCACCACGGTCGCGGCCGCAGATTCGGCGCCGGGGAGGGCCCTCCCGGCGAGGCCGGCTCGGCCTTCCTGCCGGCGGGAGGGGTCGCCGCGCTGCCCGTCGCTCGCTGCGCCATCGCCGCTACTCGCTCGTGGGGGAAGCGAGGAGTCTAACGGTGGCGGGCACAGCGGCTCAATACATCAGCGACAGGCCGAGCAGGGTGGTGAGCGTGTTCGCCGACGTGTCCTCCGCCGGCAGCGCGTTGTAGTCGTCGACCAGCGAGGCCTTGAACGAGAGCTGCTCGAGCAGCGGCACCAGCAGCCCGGTCTCGGCGCGCAGCCGGTAGTCGTCGAACGGGTCGGTGATCGAGGGCAGGTAGTCGGCGCGCGAGTACCAGCTGGCGCCCAGCAAGGGCAGCTTCCACTTGTGCTCGCCCCCGAAGGCGACGGCGGCGTAGCTGTTGTGGTTCGGGCCGTAGAAGGACTCGTAGACGAAGGCGAGGCCGGCATCGAGGGCGAGGTATGCGTCCTCGCGGTTCACGAGCTTGTAGCCGGCGCCGAGCTTCGGGATCAGGCGGTAGGAGAGCGCCTCCACGCCGTCGTGCTCGGCCTCGAGGGAGCCGAAGCCGAACACGTGCTTGGTGAGGTCGTACTCCTGCCGGAGGAAGCCTCGCAGCTCGCTGGCCGTGATGCTCTCGCTGCCGTCTTCCTTCAGCAGCGACTCGTCCTCGGGCGTCATGGGATCGTCCGTCAGCCGCTTGGTGAAGTCGTCCTGGCTCGTCGCCCGGAGGTAGGTCGCCCCGAGCTTC
>Ga0307411_10000645_pt1 | contig 12655 bp, 8 predicted proteins | sample DK1Ometagenome_2_FD_203712 | JGI IMG/M metagenome (GOLD analysis project Ga0307411, IMG submission 203712) | Maize rhizosphere microbial communities from greenhouse at UC Davis, California, United States - DK15-O-1 | ecosystem: Host-associated > Plants > Roots > Rhizosphere > Soil | place: USA...
CGCGCTGGTCTCGGTGGCGTTCATGCCGGCGGCCGGCTCGTCGAGTGCGAGCAGCCGCGGATCGGTCGCGAGTGCGCGCGCGATCTCGAGCCTGCGCTGGTCGCCGTACGCCAGGTGCTTCGCGAGGTCGTTGGCGCGCCGGTGGACGCCGACGTATTCGAGCAGCGCATAGCCGCGCCTTTCGATCGCGCGCTCCTCCTCGCGCGTGCGGGCGTTGCGCAGGATCGCGCCGAACACGGTCGCTTTCGTGCGCACGTGGCGGCCGATCATCACGTTCTCGAGCGCCGACAGGTTCGCGAACAGGCGGATGTTCTGGAACGTGCGGGCGATACCCCGCGCGGCCACTTCATGCGGCTTCACCGTCCCGAGCGACCGTCCGTCGAACACGAACTCGCCGCCGTCCGCTGGATAGATGCCGGTCAGGACGTTGAACAGCGTCGTCTTGCCGGCGCCGTTCGGTCCGATGAGGCCGTAGATTTCGCCTTCCCGGATGTCGAACGACACGTCGGAGAGCGCCTGCACGCCGCCGAAGCGCTTGGTAACGCCGCGCGCGACGAGCAGCGCGCGTGCCGGATCCGGAGCTCCGCTCATGCGGCCGCGGTGGCCGCCGGCGGGGCGGCGGTTGCGAGTTCGCGCTTGCGCAGCGCCGAAGGCAGGATTCCGGCGGGGCGGAACAGCATCATCCCGACGAGCGTGATGCCGAACAGCAGCATGCGGATCACCTCGGGATCGATGATCGTGCGGCCGAACATCGCCATCTGCGCCGGCCCGACCGTGTAGCGCAGCACCTCGGGAACGAACGACAACAGCAGCGCGCCGAGGATCACGCCGAAGATGTTGCCCATGCCGCCCAGCACGACCATCGCGAGGACGTTGACGGACTCGACCAGCACGAAGCTCTCGGGGCTGATGAACCCCTGGATCGCGGAGAACATGCCGCCCGCGATGCCGCCGAACGAGGCGCCCATCGCGAACGCGAGCAGCTTAATGTTGCGCGTGTTGATCCCCATGGCGCGCGCGGCCACTTCGTCCTCGCGAATCGCCTCCCAGGCGCGGCCGATGCGCGAATCCTGCAGGCGCAGGTTGATCACGATGACGACCAGCAGCACGACGAGCAGCAGGTAGTAGTACTTGATCGGACCGGTGAACGCCAGGCCGGCGACCGTGTCGGTGCGGGCGAAGCTGAACGTGCCGAACCGAAACGGATCGATGCCCGTGATTCCCATCGCGCCGTTGGTGACGTTGACGGGACGCGACAGGTTGTTCAGGAAGATGCGGACGATTTCGCCGAAGCCGAGCGTGACGATCGCGAGGTAGTCGCCACGGAGCTTCAGCGTCGGCGTACCGAGCAGCACGCCGAACACGCACGCGACCAGCGCGCCGATCGGCAGGATCACCCAGAACGGCAGGTGCAGGTCGAAGTGCGCGCTCGCGAGCAGCGCGTAGACGTACGCGCCCACTGCGTAGAACGCGATGTAGCCGAGGTCGAGCAGGCCGGCGAAGCCGACGACGATGTTGAGACCGAGCGACAGCAGGATGTAGAGGATCGCGAGGTTCGTGATGCGCACCCAGGCGGTGCCGATGTTCGCCAGTGCGAACGGCAGGAGCGCGAGCGTGATCGCGACCAGAATGACTCCGGTCTTCGCGATCATCGGATGCTTGAGGTCGAGCAGTGCGTGCGGCATCGCGGATTCTTTCAGGCGCGGTCGGATACGCGCTCGCCGAGCAGACCCGACGGGCGGAACACGAGGACGGCGATCAGGACGAAAAAGGCGAACACGTCCTGGTAGTTGCTGCCGAAAAGCGAAAGATTGGGGTCGCTCGCGCAGCGCTCGGCGATCGTCGCCGACCAGCGCGACAGCGGACAGAGATTCGTCAGGTCGCCGATGTAGCCGGCGCCGAGCGCCTCGATCACGCCGAGCAGCAGGCCCCCGAGCATCGCGCCGCCGATGTTGCCGATGCCGCCGAGAACGGCGGCCGAAAACGCCTTGAGGCCGAGCAGGAATCCCATCTGGTACTGCGCGATGCCGTAGTACGTGCCGACCATCGCACCCGCGACGGCGGCGAGCGCGGCGCCGATGATGAACGTGACGGCGATGACGAAGTTGATGTCGATGCCCATCAGCCCGGCGATCTGCTGGCTCTGCGCGGTCGCCCGCATCGCGATGCCGAGCTTGGTCCGGTAGATGAGCAGCAGCAGGCCGCCCATCATCGCGACCGAGATGCCGATGATCGCGATCTGCACATTGGTGATGCGCGCGCCGTCGGGATTGCCGGTGACGTGATACGACACGATGTCGACGATCTGCGGGTACACGAGCGGATTGCGGCTGAAGATCATCAGCGCGACGTGCTGCAGGACGATCGACAGCCCGATTGCCGTGATGAGCGGCGCAAGGCGAGGCGCGCGGCGCAGCGGCCGGTAGGCGACACGCTCGAGCGCGTAGCCCACCGCCATGCACACCGGGATCGCGGCCAGCGCGCCGATGACGACGACGACGAGCGGGGGCAGCGCGAGGTTCGCGCCGAGCAGCGCGTTGATCACCGTGAGCGACACCATCGCGCCGATCATCACCACTTCGCCGTGGGCGAAATTGATCAGCTGGATGATGCCGTACACCATCGTGTAGCCGAGCGCCACGATCGCGTACACGCTGCCGAGCGTCAGGCCGTTCACGAGCTGCTGGATGAAGATGTCCAAGGTCCGGCGCCGGGGGCCTTACGCAGGCGGCTGGTTCGAGGGCCAGACAGGCCCTAAGCAGTGCGGATTGTGCGGGCAGCCGGCGCGTTCGGGCAACCTCGCCGCCCACGCGGCCGCGGGAATCCCGCGCGACCGATGCAAAAACGGCGCCCGCGGGCGCCGTTTTCGACGGAGGCCGAACCGGCTTACTTCTTCGGAGCCATCGCGGGCGCCATCGCCGGGGCCGCGGGCGCCGCCGCTGCCTTCGGCGCTTCGCCGCCGATCTTCGTCGACTTTCCGCCCTTCACGATCGCCACGGGCTCGACCTTGCCGCCCTTCATCTGGAAGATCGTGATCTCGGCGTCCTTGCGGTCGCCCTTATCGTCGAACTCGATGTGGCCCGTCGCGCCGTCGTAGCTGATCTTGTGCAGCTCGGACAGGTACTTGGCGGGATCGGGCGAATCGGCCTTCTGCATCGCGGCGATCAGCAGGTTGGCGCTGTCGTAATAGTACGGCGCGTACTGCTTGATCTCGCCGTACTTCGCGGTGAACGCGTCGACGAACGCCTTGCTCGACATCTGCGTCGGGATGCCGGCCTGCGAGCAGATCATGCCGTCGGCCGCCTTGTCGCCGGCGAGCTTGTTCATCTCAGACGTGCATGCGCCATCGCCGTACGCGAACGTGGCCTTGATGCCGAGTTCCCGCGCCTGCTTCAGCATCGGCCCGCCGGTGGCGTCCATGCCGCCGTAGAACACGGCGTCGGGGTTCCTGCCCTTGATCTTCGTGAGGATCGCCTTGAAGTCGGTGGCCTTGTCGTTGGTCTTCTCGCGCGCGACGACATCCACGCCGGCGGCCTTCAGCGTCTTCTCGACTTCGTTGGCGAGGCCTTCGCCGTATGCGGTGGCGTCGTCGGCGATCGCGACCTTCTTGAGCTTCAACTCGTTGACGATGTAGGCGGCGATCGCGGGGCCCTGCTGGTCGTCGCGCGCCACCGTGCGGAAGATCGACTTGAAGCCCTGCTCGGTCAGCTTGGGATTGGTGGCCGAGCCGGAAATCATCGGCATCCCGGCCTGGTTGTAGACAGCCGACGCGGGGATTGACACGCCGGAATTCAGGTGGCCGACGACGCCGGCGACTTTGGCGTCGACGAATTTCTGCGCGATCGTCGGGCCGAGCTTCGGGTCGGCCTGGTCGTCTTCGCTCATCATCACCCAGTTGACCGTCTTGCCGCCGAGCTTGATCTTCTTGGCGTTCGCCTCGTCGACGGCGAGATGCACGCCGTTCTCGTCGTCCTTGCCGAGGTGCGCGATGCCGCCGGTGAGCGGGCCGGCATGGCCGATCGTCACGGTAATCGTTTCGGCGGCGGGCGCGGGTGCAGGGGCCGCGGCGGGTGCGGCGGCCTTCGGCGCCGCTTGCTGCTTGGGTTCTTCCTTGCTGCAGCCGTAGGCGCCGGCTAGCGCTGCGGCGACGAGCGTCAGGCCGATCGCGCGGCCAATGGTGGGCGCATGCATCGTTCGATTCTCCGGGAGTGGGAGGTCAGGAAAAAAAGAATAACGTAGAATTATGAGTCCCCGCGAAATGTACTGTCAATCGACGCGGCGCGGCCGATCGTGCCCGCGACGCGGCGACCGGGCCGCCATGCATCCTGTCCGGCGCAGGCGCATTCCGTCGCACGCCGCTTGTGGGTCCTCGGGGAGTACGCTTATCGTGCGCCGGCATCGGCTGAATCCGGCGCCGGCCGCGGCTGCATCCAACCGGGGTGCGGGCCGCACGGGCCCTCGCCCATCGCGCGGGCCGCGGTTTCGTTCGTGAACGCGTTCTACGAGGACGCGAGGGGAACTCGATGAATCTACGCATGACGCGCCGGCGTGTGGTGGCCGGGCTGGTTGTGCTGACGCTGGTCGGCGGCCTCGCGGGGGCCGTTGCGCTCCGCGCGGCGAAGCGCGCCGCAGCGAACGGCCAGGACGCCGCGAAGGCGGTCGTTGCACTGCAGTTCACGCCCGCCGACCTGGCCTACGTCGAAAACAACGTGCTCGCGCGCTGGTTGCCGGTGTCGGGCACGTTGCAGCCGGTGCGCCAGGCCGTCGTGAAGGCCAAGGTCGCCGGAGACGTCACGCGCCTGACCGTGCGTGAAGGCGAGCCGGTGCGCGCCGGGCAGAAGATCGCGCACGTCGAATCGGCCGACCTGCAGTCGAAGCTCGTCGACCGGATGGGCGCGGTGGAAAGCGCGCGCGCGCAGGTCGCGCTGGCCGAGAAGACGCGCGCGATGAACGTGCGCCTTCTGAACGACAAGTTCATTTCGCAGAACGCGTTCGACAGCACCGAGTCGACGTACAGCGTCGCGCGCGGCACGCTCAAATCCGCCGAGGCGCAGTTGCAGCTCGCGCAGAACGCGCTGCTCGACGCGGACGTGGTCGCGCCGCTCGCGGGCATCGTCGCCAAGCGCCACGTGCAGCCCGGCGAAAAGGTCGCGATCGAGGCGCCGGTCGTGACGATCGTGGATCTCCGCGACCTCGAGGTCCAGGCGCTGGTGCCCGCGCTCGACGTTCCCGAGCTGTCGGTCGGCATGCCGGTCGACCTCGCCGTCGACGGCTTCGGCGAACGCCGGTTCAAGGGCCGCGTCGAGCGCATCAACCCGTCGACCGAGCCGGGGACGCGCGCGATCCTGGTCTACGTGAGCCTGCCCAACCCCGACGCGGCGCTGAAAAGCGGGATGTTCGCCACCGGCCGCATTGCGCTCGCCGCGAGCGCACCGGCGCCGACGCTGCCGCTCGCGGCCGTGCGCAGCGAAGCCGGCCAGTCGTACGTCTGGCTGATCGACGGCGGCAAGCTCGCGCGGCGGATCGTCATCACCGGCCGCCGCGACGAGACCAATGGCCGCGTCGAGATCAAGACGTCGCTGCCGGCGCAGACGCCGGTGCTGGCGGCGCGCTTCGACAACCTGAAGGACGGCGCGCCGGCGCTCGTCCGCGCGCCGACGTCGTCGCAGAACGCGACGCGCACGAAGGCCGGCGGCGCCGGCTGACTTCGGGGTCAGAGCGACAAGTCGACTTGTTGCTATGACCCCGAAGTCAGCGAAATCAGGGAGAGCGTCACATGTGGATCACCCGCACGTCGATCAACAACCCCGTCTTCGCGACGATGGTGATGGTCGCGATCACGGTGCTCGGCGTCTTCTCGTACATGCGGCTCAAGGTCGAGCAGATGCCCGACGTGAGCCTGCCGTTCGTGTACATCCAGACCGCCTATCCCGGTGCGGCGCCGGAGGCCGTCGAGGCCGACGTCACCAAGCCGGTCGAGTATGCGGTCAATCAGGTGTCCGGCATCAAGCGGATCATCTCGAACTCGCGCGAAGGACGCAGCGACGTCTTCGCCGAGTTCCGCCTGTCGACGAACGTCCAGCAGGCGGTGCAGGACGTGCGCGACCGCATCGCCACGATCCGCTCGACGTTCCCGCGCGACGTCAAGGATCCGCAGGTCTTCCGCGTCGAGAACGAGAACAGCGAGCCGGTGGTGACGCTCGGCGTGATGTCGCAGACGACCGGCTTGCGCGAGCTCACGTCACTGACCGACCAGACGATCGTCAAGGCGCTCGAGAACCTGCCCGGCGTCGCGCGCATCGACGTCCGCGGCCGCGCGGCGCGCCAGATTCTCATCCAGATCAAGCCGAATGCACTGATGGCGCTCGGGCTCGGCGTCGATCAGGTGATCAACGCGATCCGCGATTCGAACCAGGACGTGCCGGCGGGCCGCATCACGAAGGGCGCGAGCGACGCCGTCGTGCGCATCGACGGCAAGATCAAGGATCCGGCGCAGTTCGGCCGCATCATCGTCGCGCAGCAGGGCGGCGGGCCGGTGTACCTGTCGCAGGTCGCCGACGTGATCGACGGCGAGAAGGAGCAGGATTCCATCTCGCGCATCAACGGCCGCCCGGCGATCCTGCTCGACATCCAGAAGGCGCAGGACGCGAACATCGTCGAGACCGGGCGCAACATCGTCGGCGCGGTCAAGGAACTGAAGGCGCGGCTGCCGGCCGACGTCGAGCTGCCGGTCACCTATTCGCGCAGCGACCAGGTCGAGAGCTCGGTCAACCGCGTCAAGAGCACGATCGTCGAGGGCGGCTTCCTGACCATCCTGATCGTGTTCTTCTTCCTGCACAGCTGGCGCAGCACGATCATCACCGGGCTCACGCTGCCCCTCGCCGTCGTCGCGACGTTCATCGCGCTGCACGCGTTCGGGTTCACGCTGAATTTCCTGACGCTGATGGCGCTGTCGCTGACGATCGGTCTTCTGATCGACGACGCGATCGTCGTGCGCGAGAACATCGTGCGCCACGTCGCGATGGGCAAGGACCACGTGCGGGCGGCCCGCGAGGGCACCGAGGAGATCGGCCTCGCCGTGATGGCCACGACGTTCGCCATCGTCGCCGTGTTCGTGCCGATCGCGTTCATGAGCGGCGTGATCGGCCGCTTCTTCTTCCAGTTCGGCATCGCCGTGGCGGTGGCCGTGCTGGTGTCGCTGTTCATCAGCTTCACGCTCGACCCGATGCTCTCGTCACTGTGGCCGGACCCGCCGGAGTCCCGGTTCAGCAAGGCGCCGTGGCTCGGCCGCATCATGGACCGCGTCGAGCACTTCATCGACTGGGTGCATCGCGTCTACGACGACATCCTCGCGTGGGCGCTGTCGCATCGCAAGTCGGTGCTCGCGATCGCGCTCGTCACGTTCCTCGGCAGCTTCGCGATCGTGCCGCTCGTCGGCACCGAGTTCGTTCCGGAGGCGGACGAGGGGCTGCTCTCGTTGCGGCTCAACACGCCGGTGGGATCGAGCCTCGAATACACGAACGGCAAGGTGGCCGAGGCCGAGGAAGCACTCAAGCGCTTTCCCGAGATCGCGCTCGCGATGACGACGATCGGGACGGAGGACGGCCGTAACTATGCGCGGATCAACCTGAAGCTCGTCCCGGCAGCGGAGCGCAAGCGCACGCAGAAGGAGCTGGAGCGCGCGATCCGCGCGGCGCTGAAGCCGATCCCCGGCGTCCAGCTCTCGGTCGGTTTCAATTACCCGATCTGGTTCAACCTGCTCGGTCCCGATCCCGAGACGCTGACCAAGCTGTCGGCCGAGTTCGAGTCGAAGGTCGCGAAGATTCCGGGCATCGCCGACCTCGAGACGTCGGAAAAGGCGGCGAATCCCGCGCTGTCGATCAGGCTCAACAACGACGCCGCGGCCGACCTCGGCATCACGGTGCAGCAGGTGGGCGCGACGATCCGGCCGCTGGTCGCCGGCGACACCATCAGCTACTGGCTCGGGCCCGACGGCCAGAACTACGAGGTGAACGTGCAGGTCTCGCCCGATCGCCGCCAGCTCGCGTCCGATCTCGGCAACCTGTACCTGACGACGAACAAACGCGGCCCCGACGGGCAGATGCGGATGGTGCCGCTGCGGCAGGTCGCCGATCTCGTCGAATCGACGAGCCCGCAGATCATCAAGCGGCAGGACCTGCAGCGGCGCGTCGGCATCTATGCGAACGTCGAAGGCCGTCCGGCGGGTGACGTCGGCAGCGACGTGCAGAAGGTCGCCGACCAGATGGCGCTGCCGCCGGGTTACCGGCTCGCCGCCGCCGGCCAGCAGCAGGACATGCAGGAATCGTTTCGGGCGGCCGTCGCAGCGCTCGGCCTCGCGGTGATCTTCATCTACCTGATCCTCGCCTCGCAGTTCGCGAGCTTCACGCAGCCGGTCGCGATCATGGCGTCGCTGCCGTTCTCGCTGATCGGCGTGTTCGTCGCGCTGCTCGTCACCGGCACGACGCTCAACATCTTCTCGATCATCGGCTTCATCATGCTGATGGGCCTCGTCACCAAGAACGCGATCCTGCTCGTCGACTTCGCGAACCGGTCGCGTCGCGCAGGCGCGCCGCTCGCCGAGGCGGTGCGGACGGCGGGCCAGGTGCGGCTGCGCCCGATCCTGATGACGACCGCCGCGATGATCGGCGGCATGTTGCCGCTCGCGCTCGGCTTGGGCGATGGCGGCGAGCAGCAGGCGCCGATGGGCCGCGCGATCATCGGTGGTGTCGTCACGTCGACGCTGCTCACGCTGGTCGTTGTCCCGGTGATCTACACGTATCTGGACGGCTGGTCCGAGCGGCGCAAGGCGCGCCGTGTCCGGCGGCATGCGGCGGCCGTGCCGACACCGCTCCCGCAGGCGGGGGACGACTGAGGGCGTGAAAGACGGGACGGAGGGCAAGGGGCGAGGGACCCTCATCCTGTTTCTGTCCACGGCTATCATGCCGCCGTGGAGCACCTCCAATGACGTTGCGGTCGGCTGGCTGCGCGCTGTCGTGCGCGCTCGCGCTCGCCGCGTGCACCAACAAGCCGCCGGCGGGCTATCCGGGATACGCCGAAGGCGAATACGTGCGTGTCGCATCGCCGCTCGCGGGCACGCTGCTGACGCTCGCCGTCGCGCGCGGCGCGCAGGTCGCGAAGGATGCGCCGCTGTTCATGCTCGAAAGCGAGCAGGAGCGCGCGGCGCGCGCGGAAGCGGAAGCCCGCGTCCGCCAGGCGCAGTCGACGCTCGCGAATCTCGAAAAGGCCCGGCGGCCGCCGGAAATCGCGGCGGCGCGCGCGCAACTCGCGCAGGCGCAGGCATCGCTGCGGCAAAGCGAAGCCGATCTTGTCCGCGTGGAGAAGCTCGTCGCCGACCACTTTCTCGCGCCGCAACGGCGCGACGAGGCGCTTGCCACGCGCGACCGCGACCGCGCGCGGGTCGCGGAATTGAGCCGGCAGGTCGAGATCGCGAACCTGCCTGCGCGCAGCGACGAGATCGCGGCGGCGAACGCCGAGGTGAAGGCCGCCGGCGACGCGCTTGCGCAGGCCGAATGGCGCGTGCAGCAGAAATCGCAGAACGCGCCAGCGGCCGGCCTCGTCGCCGACACGCTCTATCGTCCCGGCGAATGGGTCGCGGCCGGTGCGCCGGTCGTGTCGATCCTGCCGCCGGCAAACGTGAAGGTTCGCTTCTACGTGCCCGAGCCGCTCGTCGGGACGTTGCGCATCGGTGATCCCGTCACCGTGCGCTGCGACGGCTGCGACGCGGACATCGCGGCGAAAATCCGCTTCGTCGCGCCGCAGGCCGAGTTCACGCCGCCCGTCATCTACAGCCGCGAGAACCGCGCGAACCTCGTGTTCCTGGTCGAGGCCTGGCCGGACGCGCCGAATCCGGCGCTGCATCCGGGATTGCCGGTCGAGGTCGCGCTCGTGCGCGGCGTGCGCTGACGTTGGCAACGTCCGGCCGCGACATCGCGATCGACGTGCGCGGCCTCACGAAGCGCTACAACGGCCGTGCGGTCGTCGACGGCTTCTCGATCACCGTGCCGCGCGGCGTCATCTTCGGCTTCCTCGGGCCGAACGGCAGCGGCAAGACGACGACGATCCGCATGCTGTGCGGGCTCCTGACGCCGGACGCCGGCGAGGGCACGTGCCTGGGCTACGACCTGCGGCGCGAGGCGGCGTCGATCAAGCGCGAGGTCGGCTACATGACGCAGCGCTTCAGCCTCTACGAGGACCTGTCGATCGAGGAGAACCTCGACTTCGTCGCGCGCATGTACACGGTGCCGGAGCGCCGGCAAACCGTCGAGCGCACGCTCGAACGGCTCGGCCTCGCCGAGCGTCGCGCGCAGCTCGCGGCCACGCTGTCCGGCGGGTGGAAGCAGCGGCTCGCGCTCGCCGCGTGCCTGCTGCACGCACCGCGGCTTCTGCTGCTCGACGAGCCGACGGCGGGCGTCGACCCAAAGGCGCGCCGTGACTTCTGGGAGCACATCCACGAACTCGCGGCCGACGGCATGACGGTGCTCGTCAGCACGCACTACATGGACGAGGCCGAGCGCTGCCACCGCCTCGCGTACATCAACGCCGGCAAGCTGCTCGTCGAAGGGTCGCCCGACGAGGTGATCGCCCACTCGGGATTGTCGACGTTCTCGGTCGCGCTGCGGGCGGCCGGCGACGAGCGCGATCTGGCGCTGCTCGGGCGCGAGATTGCGGACGCGCGCGGCGTCGACACGGTGATCCCGTTTGGCACGACGCTGCGCGTGTCGGGCCGCGATCCCACGGCGCTCGAGGCGGCCGTCGCGCCGGTACGCGACCGGGGCGAATTTCTGGTCGCGCCGACGGCGACGTCGCTCGAGGACGTCTTCGTCAACCTGATGCAGGGAGCTCCCAATGGCGGACAGTAGTCAGCGTGCGCGGCGCTTCTCGTTCGCGCGCGCGTACGCGATCGGCCTCAAGGAGTTCGTGCAGATGCGGCGCGACCGGCTGACGTTCGCGATGATCGTCGGCATTCCGATCGCACAGGTGCTGCTGTTCGGCTACGTCATCAACACCGATCCCAAGTCGCTGCCGACGGCCGTCGTCGACTACGACCGCAGCGAGTTCACGCGCAGCATCGTGAGCGCGCTCGTGAACACCGGCTATTACGACGTCGTGCCGGGCGTCCGGAGCAGCGGCGAGGCCGACGCGATGCTCGCGCGCGGCGAGATCCAGTTCGCCGTCGTGTTTCCGCCCGATTTTTCGCGCCGGCTGCAGCGCGGCGAGCGGCCGGCCGCGCTGTTCGCGGCCGACGCGACCGATCCCGCCGCCACCGGCAACGCGCTCGCGGCGCTGTCGAAAGTGAGCGAGACGGCTCTCGGCCGCGAGCTCGCCGGACCGCTCGCAGGGCTTTCGCCGGTGCCGCCGCCGTTCACGCTGAACATCCAGCGCCGCTACAACCCGGAGGGTGCGACCGAGTACAACATCGTCCCGGGACTGCTCGCCGTCATCCTGCAGCTCACGATGGTGATGATGACCGCGTTCGCGATCACCCGCGAGCGCGAGCGCGGCACGTTCGAGGGTCTGCTCGCGACGCCGGTGCGGCCGCTCGAGGTCATGGCCGGCAAGATCTCGCCGTACATCGTCGTCGGGCTGATCCAGGCGGCGATCATCCTGCTCGCGGCGCGCTACCTGTTCGGCGTGCCGATGGTGGGCAGCCTCGCCTTGCTGGGCGCGGCGATGATGCTCTACATCGCCGCGCTGCTCGGACTGGGCTACGCGATCTCGACGCTCGCCGCAAACCAGCTGCAGGCCATGCAGATGACGTTCTTCTTCTTCCTGCCGACGATGCTTCTGTCGGGGTTCATGTTCCCGTTTCGCGGCATGCCGGTGTGGGCGCAGTGGCTGGGAGAGATCTTCCCCGCGACGCACTTTTTGCGGATCGTGCGCGGCATCCTGCTCAAGGGCAACGCCGCGCCGGACGTCGCCCCGCACGTGTGGCCGATCGCGCTTTTCATGCTCGCCGTCGGCCTGCTCTCGATCTGGCGCTACCGGCAGACGCTCGATTGAATCCGCGCGCCACGCCCACGGCGTCCAATGCAGGCACGCGAGTCGTGATTGCTATAATCGCCGGCTTTTCCGTTCACCGCACGTTCGACGGCGAACGCGGAATGCGCATGCGACACCGATGAGTCCGATCGACTACGAGCAGGCCCGGTTCAACATGATCGAGCAGCAGATAAGGACCTGGGAGGTGCTCGACCAGCGCATCCTCGATCTGTTGTCGCAGGTCAGGCGCGAGGACTTCGTGCCCGCCGCGTTGCGCGCGCTTGCCTTCGCCGATCTGGAGCTGCCGCTTCCCAATGGCGACCGGATGTGGACGCCGAAGATGGAAGCGCGCGTCGTGCAGGAGCTCGCGCTGTTGCCGGAGGACAGCGTGCTCGAGATCGGAACGGGGAGCGGCTACCTGACCGCGCTGCTCGCGAGCCGGGCGCGCGACGTGACCAGCGTCGAGATCGACGGGGCGACGGCGGCCGAGGCGCGCGCGAAGCTCGCGCGGCATGGATTCGCCAATGTCCGCGTGCACGAGGGCGACGGCGCGCGCGGCTTCGGCGACGCCACGTACGACGCGATCGTGCTCACGGGTTCCACGCCGCTGTTGCCGCCCCGGTTCATCGAGCAG
>Ga0307411_10000647_pt1 | contig 12652 bp, 11 predicted proteins | sample DK1Ometagenome_2_FD_203712 | JGI IMG/M metagenome (GOLD analysis project Ga0307411, IMG submission 203712) | Maize rhizosphere microbial communities from greenhouse at UC Davis, California, United States - DK15-O-1 | ecosystem: Host-associated > Plants > Roots > Rhizosphere > Soil | place: USA...
ACCTCGACCGTATCGCCGTCGATCTCTCCGAGGATGTCGAGCAGGTAGCGGGCGTTGAAGCCGATCTCGATACCGTCCGATCCGTAGTCAGCGGCGATCTCTTCCGTCGCGGTGCCGCTTTCGGGCGAGGTCACCGACAGGGTCACCTTGTCGCGGTCGACGTTCATCTTCACCGCCCGCGTCTTCTCGCTGGCAATGGTCGAGACACGGTCGACGCCCTGAGCGAAGCTCTTCGGATCGAGCTTTAACAGCTTGTCGTTGCCCGTCGGGATGACGCGATTGTAATCGGGGAAGGTGCCGTCGATCAGCTTGCTGGTGAGGACCGCGCTGCCCAGGCCGAAGCGGATCTTGGTCGGCGACATGGACACTTCGACCGTGCCTTCGAGCTCCTCGAGCAGCTTGCGCAGCTCGGCGACGCACTTCCGTGGAACGATCACGTCAGGCATCCCGTCGGCGCCGTCGGGCTTGGCGACGGTCACGCGTGCAAGGCGATGCCCGTCCGTAGCCGCCGCCTTCAGCGCATCGTCCGCGACATGAAGGAAGATGCCCATCAGATAATAGCGCGTCTCTTCGGTCGAGATGGCGAAGCGCGTCTTGTCGATGATCTGGCGGAGCGTCGCCGCCGGAAGCTCGAAGCGCGTCGGAAGGTCGCCCTCCGCAATCACCGGGAAGTCGTCGCGCGGCAGCGTCGAGAGGTTGAAGCGCGCCCGTCCCGCGGACAGCTGCATCTTCCCTTCGGCCGCATTGATCTCGACCTGGCTCCCGTCGGGCAGCTTGCGCACGATGTCGAACAAAGTGTGCGCGGAGACCGTCGTGGCACCCGCCGTCGCCACGTTTGCCTGAATGCTCTCATCGACCTGCAGGTCGAGGTCCGTCGCCATCAGGCGGATCGATCCGTCTTCGCGCGCCTCGATCAGCACGTTCGACAGGATGGGGATCGTGTTGCGGCGCTCCACGACCGACTGGACATGGCTCAGGCTCTTGAGGAGTGTCGCCCGTTCAATCGTCGCCTTCATGCGTCGCCCCTGCCCCCAAACAATGCCGATTTCACCCCGTTTATAGCGAGCGTTCGGCTGCTTGGAAGCAGGAAAGGCGGGCGTTTTACTGCTGGCGTGCCGGCGGTGCCTCGGCGGACGGCGTCAGGATGGCGTCGACATATTGAACAACGCCGTTCGAACGCTTCTGGTCGCCCTCGATGATCGTCGCCTTGTTACCCGATGCATCGGTCAGGACGACCTTGCCGCCGTCCTTCGTCGCAGTGAGAGTCTGGCCGTTCATCGTCTGCACCAGCGCCTTGCCCTTGCCGTTGTCCACTGCCTTGCCGAGATCTTCGATCAGGACCGTGCCAGGCAGGATGTGCAGGGTAAGAATGCGCGTCAATTCCGCCCGGTTCTGCGGACTGGCGGGATCCTTGAGTGCGCCTTCGACTTTGGCGAAGGCTTCGTCGCGCGGGACGAGGACGGTGTAGGGATCAGACCCTGCAAGCGTTGAATCCAGGCCCGCGGCCTTGGCTGCCTGAGCGAAGCGGCTGTTCTTGTCGAGTGCGGCCGCGATCGTCTGGTCGCCCGCATCCTTTCCAGCTTCGGCGGGCTGGTTGGGCGCCGCGCCGTTCCCGCCGTCGCTCTGGTTGCAGCCAGCGGCCACCAGCGCCAGGGGCATTGCCGCCACGGCAAGCAGTCTGAAGCTCATCGCATCATCCTTTTTGTTTTGAGTGCGAAACGGCCCCGCAACGCGTGCGGGGCCGCAAGCGATCCGTCAACCGATCCCTAGACGATCGAGCGAACGATCGCCGTGATCAGCTGGGTGGTCGGATCGACCTGATAGATGTAGCCATTGCTATACCGGTACCAGTTGTCCGGCGTGTCGTAGTACGTGTCACGATAGCTGATCGGGACGTTGTACACCCCGTAGGCGGGCGGAAGCGGCTGGCCGACCGACAGGCCGCCAGTCAGCAGCGAGGCGATCCCCGTGATCAGCTGAGAATCGCGGTCGACCTGGTAAATCGCGCCCGGCGCATAGCGGTACGAATAATCGTCCGTGTCGTAATAGGCATCGCGATACTGGTACGGCACGTTGTAGTAGCTGTACCCGGCAGGCAGCATCTGGCCGACGCCGTAACCGCGATCCAGTAGCGGGATCACGTCCTCGATGTAGCCCGAGTTCCCGTCGATCTCGTACACATAGCCGTTCGCATAACGGTAATAGTCGTCGTCATATCCGTAATCCGGGTAGAACGACTGATAGGATGACGGGACGTAGTAGCTCGATCCCTGATAGGGGAAGGGCATCCCGACGCCGAGGCCAGCGCCCACCAGCGGCAGGAGCGCCGAGATCAGCTGGTCGCCACGGTCCACGCGATAGGCATAGCCATCGCCCCAACGGTAATAATAGTCGTCCGTGTCGTAATAGATGTCGCGCAGGCCTACGGGGAAGGAATTCGACGCGTAATAGTTCGGCAGCGCTGCACCGACGAATGCGTTGCGCGCCAGCCCCGGCGGGACGCAGGCGGGTGACTTCTTGGCCAAGCCCGGAGGGCAGCCGACGAACGACGCCGGGAGTCCGCGGTTGGCGAAACGGCGATCCCAATCGCCGTCATTCCAGTCGCGCCATTCGGCAACACGGCGGAACTCATCGCTATCGCGCACGGCGAACTGGCGCGCGTCGTCGAAGTTGCGGACACGAGCGTCATTGCGCCCACGGAACTGATCGTGGCTCGCGAAGCGCTGCTCATGATTCCGGATTTCGTGGCGCTCGCCGCCACGTCCGCGATTCTCGACCCGCGCAAAATCGCGATCGCCGCGAGAGTGCTTCTCTACGCGCTGTTGGCCCTTGCGGCCGTTACCGGACTGGAAGTTTGCGAAGCGGCGTTCGCCGGCACCGCGCCGGTCGACACGCTGCGCCTGGCGCTCCTGGCCGTGACGCTCGATGCGCTGCGCTTGACGTTCGCCACCACCGCGGCGCTCCATGCGTTGAGCTGGACCGCCGCCACGACGTTCCTTCTGGGCAGCTCGGCGTTCACCGCCGCCGCGACGTTCGACGCGCTGCGCCTGCTGGCCGCCACCACCGCCTCGGCGCTCGGCCTTCTGGCCGCCGCCGCGCTCGGCTTTCTGCCCACCGCCTCCGCCGCCCTGCGCTTGGGCGTGACCGCCATGTCCGCCGCCCTTGTCGGGCTTTGCCGATGCCGGCGCGGTAATCGCAAGTGCCGCAACACCGGCCGCGAGAATGAGCTTCCTCATCTCGAATCTCCTTTTGGTTTCCAGCAAGAACGGTCCTGTTACGGCACCGTTCCGCTTGTCATGACCCTTTGGGAGCGGTTTACCGCACTAGGGTGAACCCCAGATTTCAGCCGTTTGCAGGCTAGGTTAGGATTTGATGTCCCGCTTCAGGCGCGCTGCGGCAAACAGGTAGAAGACGGCGGCGAGCAGGTAGAATGCAAGGCCGTACAGGATCGAATATTTCAGCGAATCCTCGCCGTGCGCAGCTTTCATCGCGTCAGACATCCATCCGAGGAAGTAGATGCCGAAAGCGATCCCGATAAGGTTGTTGATAAAGAGGAAGCTTGCGGAAGCAGTAGCTCGCATCGCCGGGAGAACGATGTGCTGGATCGCGGTGATAACCGGCCCAAGCCAGGCGAGCGCCAGCATCTGCCCCACGGTGAACAGCAGCCATGCCGTCCACAGGTTCGGGGCGAACAGGCCGAGCGCGAAGGTCGGCGCCGTGATGATGAAGCATATCGCGGGGATCAGCGCGTAGCCGCCCGGCCGCGTCGATCCTATGCGGTCGCCGAGCCAGCCGCCGAGCCAGGTGCCGAGCCCGCCGCCAACCAGCACGATCGATCCGTAGAACCAACCCACGTCCGCGACCTCGAGGCCGAAGCTGCGGTTGAAGAAGCTCGGAAGCCAGAAGATCAGCCCGTAACCCAGGATGGAGCCCGACGCGGCGCCGAACGACAGCAGCCAAAAGCTAGGCGTTCCGAACAGCGCCCGCGCGACGTCGCCGGCACGCGGCGCGACGGCACTTGCACCGGCCGGCCTGGCATCGAACCGGCCGCGTTCGGGTTCGGGGATCAGAAGCTTGATCAGCAGGGCCGCGGGAAGCCCGAGTAGGCCGACGATGAGGAAGGCGCTGCGCCATGACAGATGCGACGCGAGCCAGCCTCCGAAGAACACCCCAAGCGCCGAGCCGATGGGGATGCCCAGCGAATAGAAGGCCAGCGCACGCGAGCGCTTCTCGCGCGGGAAATAGTCGGAGATCAGTGAATAGGACGGAGCGATTCCGCCCGCCTCGCCCACGGCCACGCCCATGCGGGCAATCACCAGCTGCGTGTAGCTTTGCACTACACCGCATGCGGCCGTGAACAGGCTCCAAAGCGCGACCGCGCCGGCAATAATGTTGACCCGGCTCTTGCGATCCGCCGCCCAGGCGATCGGTATGGCGATCGTCGCGTAGAAGACGCCGAAGGCGACGCCTAGATGGCTCAGCGACGTATCCGAAAGGCCGAATTCCTCGCGGATCGGCACTGCCAGGACGCCGATGATGTTCCGGTCGATGAAATTGAAAATGTAGGCGAAGAGAAGGAGGAGGAGCACGCGCGTTCGAAGCGCGCGTGCTCCCTCATCTTCCGCCGGGCGCTCCGTCAGAAACGCGCTCCGAACGACAGGAAGACCTGGCGCGGATTGCCGTAGAAGGCCGTCAGCACACCCTCGGTACCCAGCGTCGGCACAGGATTGCCGGTCGGCCCGACGACGAACGCACCCGTCGTCGGGTTCTGGGCGAGGAAGTTATAGCCAGACACGACATATTCTTTGTTCGTCAGGTTTTTACCGTGCAGGCCCACCGTGAAGCGGTTGCCCGGCGCGCGCCAGACGATGTTCGCGTCCCAGAGGGCGAATCCGCTCTGGTCTAGCCCGGGGATCGAAAGCTCGAACTGCTGGCTCTTGCTCCGGTAGGAGAGCGTCGAGTTGAGGTTCAGGCGCCCGTTTCCGACGGGAACGTCGTAATCGAGCGAGCCGCTCATCGTCCATTTCGGCGTGTTCTGGATTCCGCGCTCGTCGGCGACGTCGACCGGTCCGACGCCCGCGATATTGGCGATGAACTCAAGGTATTTCGCGTCGAGGTAGCCGAGCGAGCCGGCGAAGTTCAGCCGGTCGCCCGAGGTTGCGAAATCCTCAGCCAGCGCGGCGTTCGTCTCCAGCTCGAAGCCGCGGAAGCGCGCCTTGCCTGCGTTCGTTGTGATTCCGCAGAAGGTGGCGACGCCGCCGACGACACAGCCGGCGGAACCGGGAACCTGCACGTCCTCGTAGTTCGCCTGGAAAGCGGCGATCGCCCACTTCAGGCGGCGGTTGATCGCCGCGCCCTTCCAGCCGATCTCATAGCTGTCGACCCTCTCCGGATCGAACGCCATGAAATCGTAGATGTCCTCCGCCGATTGCGTCGGCGCCTGCGTCGACTGGCCGCGCGGGTCGAAGCCGCCGCCTTTGAAGCCGCGCGAATAGCTGGCGTAGATGTTGTGATCGCGGTTGGGCTTGAAGCTCACCGAGAAGCGCGGGGTCCATGCGGTGTCCTTGCGCTTGCCGTCGAAATTCGACGTCGGTCCGCCGAGCGGGAGTCCTGGCTGGTCGAACACGCCGGACCCGCCGAGCTCAGGAGATCCGCCGAGAAGGTAGCTTTGGCGCAGCACATCGGCTTTGCGCTTGTCGCTCGTGTAACGAAGGCCGCCCGAGAGGCTCAACTGCTCGGTCACGTCGTACGTGAAGTCGCCGAAGACCGCCCAGGTATTCGTGTCGACGTTGCCGCGAGTGGCGGCCGTGAAGCCCGGGAGTGCCGGCAGAACCGTGCCGTTCGGCAAGGGGACGGGAAGCGGGCGGGTCGTGTACAGCCGGACGTCAAAAACGTTGAATGCATTTGCGTCGAGGTAATAGGCGCCGAGCACGCCCGCGAGCGGCCCGCTTTCGATGACCGCCTGCACTTCCTGGCTGAACTGCTTGTTCTTGTAGATCGCGGGGACGTCGACATCGACGGCCGGCAGCGCGTCGAAGTCGATCGGCGTGTCGCTGCGATCCTTGCGCCAGGATGTAATGGAGCGAAGCTTCACCGCGTCGCTGACGCCGATTTCGCCATGGAGCGCGAGGCCCCCACCCTTCACCTTCTGAGTCGGGTCGAACAGGCCTCCGCGGGTATCGAACACGTCGCCCAGAACGGGAGCTCCGCTTGCGAGGCCCGGGATCAAGCGATGCCCACCGCGGGGATCGCTGTCGTCATAAGTGTAGTCGCCCGAAAGCCGGAAGAAGACGTTCTCCGACGGCTCGAGCTCGATCGTGCCCCGGCCGGCGATGATGCTTTTGTTGTAGTTTTCCTCGCCCGTAGTGAGATTCTTCCCGAAGCCGTCACGTGTCAGCCGCGCAACGGCCGCACCGATCTTGAACCCCTCGGTCAGCGGCGTGGATGCGCTCATGACGATGTCGAATTGCTTGTACGTGCCGAGGTTCACGCGGACGTTCGCTTCCGCGACGTCGGCAAGCCGACGCGTCACATATTTGACAGCGCCGCCGATCGTGTTGCGACCGTAGAGTGTGCCCTGCGGTCCGCGCAGGATCTCGATCCGCTCGACGTCGTAGATGTCGAGCAACGCGCCCTGCGGACGATTGAGATAGACGTCGTCGAGGTAGAGGCCGACGCCCTGCTCGAAGCCCGCAACCGGATCCTGCTGGCCCACGCCGCGAATGAAGGCCGTCAGCGTCGTGTTCGTTCCGCGCGACGTTTCGAGGTTCACGTTCGGAGTCGTGTCGGAAACGTCCGTGATGTCGAGGGCGCCCTGGCGGTCCAGCTGCTCACCCGAATAAGCGGTCACGGCGATCGGAACGTCCTGCAGGACTTCGCTGCGGCGCCGCGCCGTGACGACGATATCCTGGTCGCTGCCCTGCGCCGCCGTGTCCTGAGTTTCGACGTCGGCCGAGGTAGCGGCCTCCGCGGTCGGGACTTCCGCGCCTGGAGCCGGATCCGTCGGCGGAGGTGCATCTTGTGCGACCGCCTGCGCAGAAATCGCCAGTGCCGACATGCAAATCGACGCAAGCATGGCGCAACGCGCACCGTTGACCGACTTCATGGCCATCATAATCTCCCCTATTCTCTCCCCGCGGCCGCCAGTTGCCACGCGGCCTGATTTCCGGTTATGAAACCTGAACCGGCTTTCAGGTTTGGCATGAACCGGCGGGGGACTCAAGGGGGCCGATTGGGCGATACGAGCGCATCCGAAGCGAGCGCGGCTAACGTGCAACATAGTCCCGCAAGCGAGGGCAAGGCTCCGCGCACGGCGCGCGGGCAGCGCACCCTTCGCAAGATCCTGGACGCAGCGCTCGAGGAGTTCGGAGAGAAAGGTTTTTCCGAAGGCTCGATTGTCGGGATCACCAGCCGCGCTCGCGTCGCCCTCGGCACATTCTACACCTACTTCGACAGCAAGGAGGCGGTGTTCCAGGAACTGGTCCGCGACATGTCGGCGCAGGTCCGCGACCATGTGGCGCCAGTGCTCGCCGATGCAACAGATGCCCTGGACGGAGAGGGCCGTGCATTGGCGTCCTTCCTGGAGTTCGTACGCACTCACCGGCAAGTCTATCGGATCATCGACGAGGCGGAGTTCGTCGACCCTGAGGGATTCCGGAAGCATTATGTGACCACGGCCGAGCGCATCGCTGCGCGGCTTGAGGCTGGGAAGGACAAGGGCGAGATCGCCACCATTGAATCGCCGCTTGCGACCGAGGTCGAAGCGTGGGCGATCATGGGGATGAACGTCTTTCTAGGACTCCGCTTCGGGGTTTGGGGCAGGGACGCGCCGGACGAGATCACGCGTGTCGCGAACCACCTCCTGCGGCGTGGGCTGCAAGCCTAGCGGAGCTCGGCGGCCATCCTCGCGAAGGCGTCGATATCCCCTTCGTCATGATAGAGCGCGAGCCCGATGCGAAGCACGTCTCCGCGCACATCGGTGATGCAGTTGCGGGCCTGGAGCTCCGCCGACCAGCGCTGCGCGTCGGGAGTCCGGAACGCGAGGAAGCGCGCATCCCCAGGGCGGTTCAGCCGCTCGGCGTCGCCGAACTTCGTGCCTTCGACCGCCGTTTCCAGACGCTCCTGTAGCCGTGCGACATGAGCCGAGATCCGAGCGGTCGTGAGGCCGTTCTCCCACAACATCCGTCTCACCGCATTGAACCGGTAGAGGCCCGATGGATCGAACGTCGCCCCCATGAACCGCATCGCGTCCTTGCGGTACCCGACGGAGCCGGGAGGAAGCGTGAGGTCCTCGAACTCCGCGAACCAGCCGGTGATCCGAGGGCGGTCGCCGAAGCCCGGTGGCGCGTGGAGGAAGGCGCAGCCCTCACCCGACATCGCATATTTGTAGCCGCCGCCGACGTAGAATGCTGAGCTCGCGGTCAGGTCGCTGAAGGGCGTCTCGATCGCCATAAACGCGTGATAGCCATCGATAACCACCCACGGCCCTTCGGGCCGGCCAAGCGCGGCCAGATCGTCGACCAGATCGAACCGGCGCCCGCTCCCGAACAGCACCTGGCTGACGAAGATGAAGTCATGAGAGCCCGATCGCGCCGTCTCGAGAAAGCGGCCGGAAAAGCTGTCGAACGGTTCGGTGGGGACGCGCTCGACGACGGCCGCGCCGGCTTCTTCCCATCGCGCGAACTGCCGCCGGGCGCTGTGGAACTCTCCGTCGGTCGTCAGGACACGGATTGGCCAGCTGGATGAGGCGGCGGCAAACAGCCGGACCAGAAGTTCATGCGTGTTCGGCGCAAAAACGACCGCGTCCGGCATTGCCGTACCGAGTTCGTCCGCCACATGGCCCTGAGCCTCGGGCCAGGCCTCGTCCATGATGCGGTCCCACTTGCGGTCGGCGAGCCGCGCCGCATCTTCCCAACATTCGACCTGTCCTTCGAAGCTGACGTCCGGCCACAAATGATGGCTGTGCGCGGCCATGTGCAGCCGATCGGGATCGGCGCCGAGGCTCCGCGCGAAAAGCGGCTTGAAGCTCAAAGCGACGTTCTCAGGGACCAAAGCTCCGGGAAGGCGCGCTTCTCGAGCGTGGACCTGAGGTACGGCGCACCCGCCGAACCGCCGGTACCGGGCTTGTTGCCGATGATCCGCTCGACGGTGAGCACATGCTTGTGACGCCAGCCGGCGAGCGCGTCGTCGATATCCACGAGCTTCTCGGCCAGCTGGTAGAGATCGAACCATCGATCCGCGTCGCGGTAGACTTCGAGCCAGGCCGCAGAGACGGATTCTTCCGAACGGTCGCCGAGATCGAAACCTGCGCGCTCGAGCGCCGCATGGCTAGCCTCGCGCAGGCTTTGCCCTTCCAAGGCGGCTTTCAGTCGGGCGGCCGCTTCGGGTACGTCCTTGTGAAAATCAAGGAAGCGCGGGTCCTTCAGGCCGAGCTTGAATTCCAGTTCGCGGAACTGTGCCGACTGGAAGCCCGACGACGTCCCGAGCACGTGGCGGAAGGCCATGTAATCGACCGGCGTCAGTGTCGACAGCACGTCCCAGGACATGGTCATCACCGCCTGGATGCGGCCGATACGGGCCATCGCCTTGTAGGCGGGCGCGAAGCGGTCCTGATCCACCAGCTCGATTGCCAGGTCGAGCTCGTGGAGCATCTGCTTCAGCCACAGCTCCTTGGTCTGGTGAATGACGATGAAGAGCATTTCATCGTGGAGGTCCGACAGCGGCTTCTGCGCGGTGAGAAGCTGGTCGAGCGCCAAATAATCGGCATACGTCATGCCGGCGGGCGTTGCGGTCATGCGCATCGCCTAAGCGAAAGCGCGGCGCTTAGGAAGATTACTGTCCCTGGCTGCCGGGCAGGCCAGGCTGACGGATCGTGCCGATATTGTTGAACAGCTCGTCGAAGAAGCCGCGCTCGCGCCCGAGCGTCGGAGTTCGGTCGTTGTTCGGGTTGATTGAGGCGATCAGCTTCTCGTCCATCTGATCGACCGCAGCGACATTGCCGGCCTGGTCAAAGCGGACATGCAGCACCGTCTGGTCGGTGACCTTGGGATTGCGAAAGGCGAACGACCGCGTGTCGCGAGACACATAATACCAGTCGTTCTTGTCGAACGTGCCGGTGAACGTCGGAAGACCGAGCGTTTTCTCGACCGACTGCTTGTTGTCGACGCCGACCTGCAGTCCGGTCGTCAGCTGTTCGTCCATCACATAGCCACGGTGCTCGCGCGTGGTGATGCCAGCACATCCGGCCAGCATTGCCGTGCCGACGAGTGCCGTCGCGACCTTGGAAACCGCAAACTTCATGATTGGACATACTCCCGATATCCGCCGGTCGCTTGCGCAACGGCGGTGCCGCCTCAATATGCGGCCCGCGTCCCTAGGCGCAACCCGCAGATAAGAGGAGTCCTATGATCAGCGCCCTGTTCGCACGATTAACGGGCGGGCCGAAGCGCGGGCATGCGCTATTCGATCTCGCCGTCGCGGAGGCGCGGCGAACGCACTGGTTCCTCGAAGGCGAGGTTCCCGACACGGTGAACGGCCGATTCGCGGTGCTTGCCACGATCGTAGCGCTGATCACCCTTCGGCTGGAGCAGGACGGCGAAGAAGGCGCCCAGGCGACCGTCACCCTCACCGAACGGATGGTGGAGACGCTCGATGCGGAGCTGCGCGAAATGGGCCTGGGCGACCCGACTCTCGGAAAGCAGGTACGCGGGCTCGTCGGAGCGGTAGCCGGACGGGTGGAACGGTGGCGCGCCCTCGCCAGCTCCGATTCGGACTGGACGGTCGAGGTCAAACGAAGCCTCTACCTCGACGAGGAACCCAGCGCCGACGCCGTCCGCCACAGCGAATCGGCGCTCCAAAGCCTGTGGCAACGACTGGCGGCGACCGGACTCGGCGATCTCTCAGAAGGGAGGATGTCATGACGGAAGACTTTGCACACCGGCTTCCTCTCAATCAGATTCGCGATGGTGAGCGGATCGACCTCGCCGCCGACGAAGGCGAGCGCCTAAAGGTTGCGGACCGGCTCGGCCTGCCTTCGATCGAGCGCCTGGAGGCCCATGCGACCCTTGAGCGGAAAGGCGAAATGGTTCGCGCGCGCGGGCGGCTGAAGGCTGGGCTGTGCCAGAGCTGCGTCGTCACCGGCGACCCGGTCGAAGCGCACGTCGACGAAGCTTTCGACATCTATTTCCTGCCGGAGCCTTCGGCTGAAGGCCCTGACGAGGAGATCGAGCTGGTCGAATCCGACTGCGACGTGGTTTTCCACGACGGATCTGCGATCGATCTCGGAAGCGCGATCGCCGACAGCTTGGCGCTCGGGCTCGATCCTTATCCGCGGAGCGCGGGGGCCGAGGCTGCGCTCAAGGAAGCGGGCGTTCTGACGGAAGCCGAAGCAGGTCCGTTCGCGGCGCTAGCCAAGCTGAAGCGGAGCGATTCGGACCAGCCCTAGAAGGGGACGTCGTCGTCGAGGTCGGTGTCGAACGCCGCCGGCTGAGGACGCTGCTGGCGCTGCGAGCCGCCGCTGCTGCTCCCGCCGAAATCGTCGCCGTAGCCGCCGCCTCCGAAGGCACCGCCCGAGCCGCCGCCTTCGCCACGGCTGTCGAGGAGGACGAGTTCGCCCCGGAACTTCTGCAGCACGACCTCGGTCGTATATTTATCGTTGCCCGACTGGTCCTGCCACTTCCGGGTCTGCAGCTGCCCCTCGAGGTAGACCTTGCTGCCCTTGCGCAAATAGCTCTTCGCGACCCGGCCCAGGTTCTCGTTGAAGATCACGACATTGTGCCATTCGGTCCGCTCTTGGCGGTTGCCGTCACGGTCCTTCCATGTCTCCGAAGTGGCGACTCGAATGTTCACCACCTCGCCGCCGTTGTTCAGCGAACGGGCTTCCGGATCCGCGCCGAGATTGCCGACCAGGATTACCTTGTTCACGCCCGCCATTTCTTTCCTCCCTGAGGGTTCAAGCTTTCCTAAGCGCCGCGGTCCGCGAAATCCAATGGTTCATTCCGCCGCCAGGGGCTCCGTGCGCCCTCGGCCAGCGGTACGGAAGCCGATCGCCAGTGCGGCGATCATCAGCAATTGCGCACCGAGCGACTCCAGCGTCGGGAACAGGCCGAGCGGGGTGATCCGCGGCACCCCGGCAACGGGAGTGATGCTGAAGGTGCCTGCTTCCTGCAGCGCACCGACGCCCTTGCCAGCGAGTATTACGGCCAGGACCGCAATAAGGATCGCGCTGTAGCGGAAGAACTGGGTGATCGGCAGCGTCTTGCTCAGCCGCAGCATCGCCCAGGCAATGGCGGCGAGCAGAACGACCGCAGTCACGGCGCCAGCCAGAATCGTCATCCCGTTGCCGCTGGTCCACAGCGCCGCATAGAAAAGGATGGTTTCGAACGCCTCGCGGTAGACGACGATGAAGGCGAGAGCGAACAGGAACCAGGCGGAGCCGCGCGACAAGGCTCCCTGCATCTTTGCGGCTATGTAGCGGCGCCATTCGTCGGCCTGCGCCTTACCATGCATCCACACGCCGACCCACAGCAGGACCAATGCGGCGAGCAGTCCGCCGACCCCTTCGGCGAGCTCGCGACTCTGGCCGCTGATGCTGATCAGGTAGGTGGCCGCGAACCAGGTCGCGATTCCGGCGAGCAGCGCGGCGACCCAGCCG
>Ga0307411_10000649_pt1 | contig 12645 bp, 9 predicted proteins | sample DK1Ometagenome_2_FD_203712 | JGI IMG/M metagenome (GOLD analysis project Ga0307411, IMG submission 203712) | Maize rhizosphere microbial communities from greenhouse at UC Davis, California, United States - DK15-O-1 | ecosystem: Host-associated > Plants > Roots > Rhizosphere > Soil | place: USA...
TTCAACGAGGGTGTTTGTAAGTTCGACCGCACGATCTTTGGGCAGGTTATGGACACCGACGTGAAAGAACCCGAACTCGAAGGGAACGGTCCACTCCATCGATATCGGAGCGTTTATTTCCGGAGCAGCTTCGTTCACCTCCAAGTTCGCTTCGATACTGTCGTGGTCGGTGAGGGAGACCAATGCTTCCAAACCTGCAGCTTCGATCTGCTCGCGTTCGATATCGAACACGCCTTTAGGAGACAAAGGTGGCGACCAGTAAGAAGTGGAAAAATCTATCGCCCTTCCCTCACGCTCAAGATAATTTCGTTGCTCGCGGCGCCAGAAAGAAGCGATGATCGGGAGTTTTTCCGCATAATGCGGGACGAAATCCAGCATTTCCTTAGAATATTCCGTATGGCAATGGAGGGAAACGCCTGTTTTCGCCTTCGCGGAAAGATCTCCTTTCTTGCGGAGTATGTGCAGCCGTGTATTTTCCAAATTCATTTGTTATCTCCCTTATCCGCCCGGATCAAACCCTATAATCTAACAAATGCATAACTTTTAGTAAATGTATGTGTGTGCGGTTAAAACTTCTCCAATATGAAAGAGAAGTACGTTAAAGGCGCACCTCCCCAAGTGCAGAATCGCGCATAGACGGTCTGATGGCTCGAATCCGAGATTTGTTCCGATTTTTCTGTCACAAATCAAAAAATGACGGTGTTTTGGTGTTAGATACGGGAACAAACCCTACAATTTTTCAGGAGACGCACATATGAGTTGGTTATACACCCTGGTTTTCGCAAGTTTGCTTATTCCCTCCGACAAGGAGGCCGCGGCGGCGCATTCATACAACGAAATTCATACCGCCACCGCGGAAATCATTACGGTCACGGATGAGATCGAAAAGTTCGAACAATCCTATCCGATCTCGGCGAATGGCCGAGTAAGCGTTTCCAATGTTAACGGGTCCATTGAGGTTATCGCCTGGGAGCGTAACGAGGTTCGACTTGAAGCTACGAAAATTTCGGACAGCCGCGAAGCCCTTGCCGACGTGGAACTGAAGATCGATTCCCGTGCGGACTCATTTAGCGTCGAAACAGACTATAAAGACTGGAACTGGAAGAACAATGTGGAAAAGAACCGAAATCGGAAGATCGAGGTTCAGTTCAAACTATCAGTTCCGCGCACCGCAGTGTTGAATGAGATAGAAACGGTCAACGGTTCTGTGAACGCGGCCAATTTCGTCAACTTCACAAAAATCTCCGCGGTAAATGGGAATGTGACAGCGGGTAATCTTCGCGGGACGGCCAATCTTTCGACCGTCAATGGGACGGTTTCTGCAGACTTCGACCGCTTGGAGCAGGGCACCAAGATCAACCTGAGCACGGTGAACGGTCGCATCAATTTGATCCTTCCGTCAGATGCAAACGCGACGGTCAAGGCCGATTCACTTAACGGATCTATTACCAACGGATTCGGACTGCCCGTCCGTAAAGGCGAATATGTTGGCCGCGATCTTCACGGACGGCTCGGGAATGGTGACGTCGAGATCAAACTCGACAGCGTGAACGGCCCTCTTTCGATCAATAAAAAAGATGACGGCAGGCCGGTAAGCCCAGCGACCAACCTGCTTCCAGCGAAGGGGGAACGCGAACGCTCAGACGATTCGGATGGCCAAGGTGCGGTATACACGGAAAAGATGAGTCGCGATGTCCAAACTGCAATGCGGGAGGCTCAGCGGGAATCAGCTAAGGCGGCGCGGGAAGCGTCGCGAGAACTGGCGAAGGTCAAGATCCCGGAACTCGAAAAGCTAAAGGTCGAGATTGACAGTAAAGTGTTCGAAAATCAGATTGAAGAGAGCCTGAAGGGGCAGGAACTCGCACTTAGCCGGATGCGGGATGCGATGTGGTTCGGGGCTTCGCCGATGGCCCAGCGGAAGTCCAATACCTTTCCCATTAAGGGCACATCAAAAGTGATCATCGATGCCAGGAACTGTAATATTCGTGTGCGGGGCTGGGACAAGCCCGAGGTCAAGTATGTTTTGACCGAGGTTCAAAAGTTCGGAGAAGCTGCACCAATTAATGTTAAGGAAAACCAGTCGGCGTCAGGCGTGAGCATAACGGTTTTTGGCGGCGATTCTGGATGGACGCCTGGCGAAACCGACTCACCACGGCTGGAGATTTTTGTTCCACGCAAATCCGACTTGAAGATAAATACTAAAGGCGAAATTCGACTCGAAGGCGTGTCGGGCGATATTGATCTTTCCGGTACCGAGAATTCGATAGATGTTCGCGGTTCGGAAGGGAAACTTAACGTTTCTAATACCGACGGAGTTGTTCGCATAGTCGGTTTTAAAGGGGACCTGATCGCAAAGACCGGAAGCGGCGAGGTCTATCTTGACGGCGATTTCGGAAAAATTGACGCGTGCGCGGCGGATGGGAAGTTCGTGCTTACGGTTCCGGCAGGGCTGGATGCGGACATCCAGGTCCCGACGGAAACGATGGCCGTGGAAGACATCCCGAACGGTCAGAAAATGGGAGACAACAACTGGCGTTTAGGTAAAGGCGGAAAGACATATAAGTTCAATTCCGTGGATGGCTCGCTGGAGATTCGCAACCGCGAACAGATCAATTCGGAAAGATAGACAGAACGAACGCGAGCGAAATATTTCGCTCGCGTTAATTTCTTGAAACTTAATGACCGGAAGAACGTTCTAGTCACTTGTTCGAATAGGGCTTCCCCTTTCATACTTAATTCACCCCCGAAGTTTACGTGCGGTCATGATTAAATATCTTTTAATTGCGGTTTTCTTGATCTTTCCGATTGCCGCAAGCTCCCAACCAGTAGTTGCTCCTAATTCGAATGTCACCGCGAAGGCCATCGACGATGTGCCGGCGATTAGGACCAAATTCCCGCCGATCAAGATAGGAAACGTTCCCGTACCTCCCGAAAAGGCCTATCCGGTGACCGTGCCGAAGATCGGCCAGCCGCTCGTGATCGACGGCAAGGTCGATGAGGAGATCTGGAAGGACTCGGCCGTTTTCAAAGACTTCATCCAGACCGGCCCCGGCGACAATGTTGCTCCGTCAAAACCCACAGAAGTGTACATGATGTACGACGAAAAGCATCTGTACGTCGCATTTAAATGTTGGGATGAAAAGGACAAGGTTAGGGCAACGGTGGCAAAACGCGACAACGTAACGGGCGAAGACAACGTGCGCATTTGGCTCGATACATACAACGATCAGCGACGAGCATACGTTCTTGCGTTCAATCCCTTTGGCATACAGCAAGATGGCATCTACACCGAGGGCAACGGTGCCGATTTTTCCGTGGATATCGTCATGGAATCGAAAGGCGTGGTCGAGGAATGGGGTTGGTCAGTCGAGGTAAAGATCCCTTTCAAATCGCTTCGCTACTCAGCGGGGAAGGACAAACTCTGGGGCTTCAACGCCGCCCGCAATATCGACCGGTTCAACGACGAATTTGACCAATGGCTCCCCGACGACCGCAACGTCTCCGGTTTCCTTATCAAACATGGAAAGATCACCGGCCTGGACGGAATAAAATACGAAAGGACGCTTGAGGTCGCTCCGAGTATTACCGTTTCCGAAACCGGGAAACGAGTTAGAACGGTCTCCCGATTTATCCTGAGTCAGGACGGAAACGACAACATTCTGGACCCGGGACGCTGGGTCAACCAGCCGATCAAGCAGGACATCGGTGTGACGCTGAAATACACGCTGAGCCCGAACGTAACTCTCGACGCGGCGATCAACCCCGACTTCGCGGAGATCGAAGCCGATGCGCCGGTTGTCACGGCGAACCAGCGTTTCCCGATCTTCTTTGAAGAGAAACGCCCGTTCTTTTTGGAAGGTAAAGACATATTTAACTCGCCGCTGCGCATTTTTGACTCGAGATCGATCATTGATCCGGATTTCGCCACCAAGATCACGGGTAAGACCGGAAAAACGACCTTCGGCTTTCTCGTTGCTTCGGACAATGCCCCGGGCAACTACGATGAGGACGACCGCAATGATCTCTCGGTCCGACCCAGGATCGATGAGTTTCTTGACAAGAATGCGATGTTCGGCGTCGCCCGCATCAAGCGGGACTTTGGAAAAGAGAACAATATTGCCTTTTTCGGAACATATCGCGGCTACCCGGAACAGAAGAATCTGGTCGCATCGGTGGACGGCCGCATAAAGGTAAACCCGAGGCTTACAGCGATCTTTCAGGTTGTCGGGACCCATTCGAAGCGGTGCCTGTTCGATCCTGAATTCGAGCCATCGATCGAGACAGAACAGGCTGCAACGAATGAAAGGATTTGCGGCGGAGGATCATTCGGCGGTCAAACTTTATTAGGCAGCCCTTACAATCAGTACCGAAGCGGGAATGGCTTGGGTTATTACGTTAACTTTGACTATTCCACCGAGACTAACGGCTGGTTCGCCGAATTTGGCGGCCGAAGCAGCAACTATCGGGCGGATGCCGGCTTTACCCGTCGCGTTAATACCAACTTTGCATTCTTCTTTCACCGTACCTCCACCAAATCGAATCCGAAGGGGAAAATCGTTCGGCTGAATTGGAACAAGATGTCGGGAATCGACTATGACTGGGCCGGTCGACTGCAGTCTTGGAATGCGGAGTCGAACGTTAACATGACCCTTCAGAAAAACGCATTCTTAAGTTTCGCCGGGGGAGCCAGTTACGAAAAGATATACGAAGAAGAGTTCGGCCTGAAGCGTTCCTCTACACGTCCCCTAGGAACATTCTTTGGCGGCCCGACCAGGGGAACTTGGCAGCACTTCGGCTCGATCAACTTTAGTCAGAATTTGAACAAGAAATTCAATTACAGTGCTTTCATCGGCACGATCGGAAATGCGTTTGACTTCTTCGGTGAACGCAATGGGTTTCAGGATCCGGGCCCGGGCCGACAGTTCGACTTGCAGGTCGGAGTCGAATACAAGCCTGTCGATCCGCTCAGAATGTCCGTCAGTTACACCAAGAGCCGGTTGGTGCGAAACGATAATAGGGTTCGTGCATTCGACGCCGATCTCGTTTCTTTGCGATCGACCTACCAGTTTTCACGCTTTGTTTTCACAAGGATGCGGCTCGATTACGATTCGACGAGAAATAACTACAGTGGCCAGGCATTGTTCGGCTGGAACCCGAACCCCGGCACAGCCTTTTACGTCGGCTACAACGACAATTTCAACTACAACGGGCGCAATCCCTATCAAACGTTCGACGTGGTACCGGGTTTCGACCGCAACAGTCGCACCTTCTTCATAAGGGCGTCATATCTTTTTAGAAAAAGCTTTTAGACGAGTTGTTCCTCCTGATAGCGCACTAGCGGCGAGCGTCGGTTCAAAATGCTCGCCGCCTTTTTTTCCATTCGGCTCTCGAATTTACTCAGTAAAACCGCGTCAGTTCCAAATTCTTAAGCGATTCGCATAAAAGTTCTTGTAATTGCTTAAGCAGTTGTGTATAAGTGTAAGCGGACAAACCGTTTCTTGTCCTAATTCCACCTGCACAAAAAGGAGCCCAAATGAAGCTAACACGAGGTTTAGTGAGTGTTTCGTTGATACTTTCACTTGCATTTATATCGTTTATTGCCCTGCCTATCCAGACTGTTTCAGGCCAAGATTCAAAGATCGCCTTACAGCGCGGCTATCGAACTGGTTACTCCGACGGGTATATGGCCGGCTATCGCGATACTATCGACGGAAACGCAAAGGAATACGCCCGCCATGCCGAGTATTCAAAAGCCGATCGGGCATTCAACAAAGATTACGGAACGGTCGAAGATTACAAGGACGGTTACCAGCAGGGCTTCGAGTCAGGATACGATACTGGCTTTGAAAAGCGGTCATTTGACGCCGCGATACCGGGGAACATAGCACGCCGCGGAATGATTCAGCAGTCACCTGGCCTGCGGATCCAGGAAAATGCAAAGGAAACCATTCAACAACCGACGGCCCTAAATACGTCGAATATCGACCAGACTGCCCCAAGTGTCTCTCGAGAAGCAATAACAGAATCGATTTCGACCGGGGTTGCTGCCGATACGACAGCGGCACCGGTACGTTCAGCAGTTCAAAAAGTTGCGTACGTTACTACCGACGACCCCGTGATCATCATTCCTCGAGATACTGAAATAATTATCGAACTCGACGAAGCGATGGACACTGAACGTAACCGTGAGGGCGATAAATTTACCGCGAAAATAATCTCGCCCGTGGAGATCGCCGGGGCCCGTGTCGAAGGGCGTGTAGACAAAGTCACAAAACCGGGGAGGATCAAACGACGTTCGGAACTTCTACTTTCGTTCGACCGATTGGTGGTGTCAGAACGACGCTGGACAAATTTCGACGCTATTCTGACCGAGGTGCTCCCGGTCAAGGGTGATAACGTGAAAACCGTTGACACTGAAGGTACGGCGATTGGGAAAAGCTCTATCAAAGACGATTCGATCAAGATCGGCGTCGCCACCGGGGCGGGAGCCGGAATTGGCTTATTCGGCGGGCCGGTGGGGGCTGCAGTCGGAGCTGGGGTCGGTGCCGCCTTCGGCGTGGGAGCAATCGTTGTCGAGAAGGGAAAACACATCAAACTTAACCAGGCGCAGCAGTTGAGGATAAAGGCGTCGTATGAGACGCAGATTCGATAGTAATTAGACACCTTACGGGGCATTATCCTTTTTAAGGACTTGCGGTATCGCGGGTCCTTTTTTTGTTTTGGGCACGTGTTTTGCGAACTGGCGGGGGATCAGAGGTGAAAATGATGAAAACTGTACGTAAATGCTACATTTTGTTCGCATTTCTGACGGTCGCGTTCGCCCTTTTTCTTTCACGGGATAGTTTAGGCCAGGCTGGGAATCCGGTCGTCACAGATTTCGAGACTCGCGCGAAGGGATACGCGAAAGAGCGCGAGAGGATCGAGCGGACCATGCCGCCGCTTTCCAAGCAAGCGACGCCGGAAGAGGTCGCCGCACATAAAGAGGCGCTGGCGAAAGCGGTGCAACAGGCCCGGGCGGGCGTCAAGCACGGAAGCATATTCACACCGGAGGCAGCCGCGTATCTGAAAACGGTGATCGCGCAGCAGCTCGACGGGCCGGCCCGCGCGGAACTCAGGAAGGAAGTGCTGGAGGCGGAGAACAAGGCCGTGCAGATCCGGGTCAATTACGCTTACCCGCAGTCGCAGGAGTTTCTGGAAATGCCGGCGACTCTTTTGATGGCGTTGCCGCAATTGCCGAAACAGCTTAAGTACAGGTTCGTCGGGCGGAACATGCTGCTCGTAGACCGCGAGAACCTGCTGATCATCGACTACATGATGAACGCGGTGCCTTAAAAGGGGGCGGGCCTCGCGATTCGGTCAGGAACAAGGAGGTTAGGAACAATGGGTGACATACGTAAAATCCGGTCCGCATTTATATTTTTACTGCTCTTTTTTCTCCCGCAGGCGTTTTTCGGACAACAACTCACAAACGGCACCGCACCGGCACGTGAACTGAACCTTACTTTGCCCAACAAGGAAGGCTCGACCCGCATTATGGTGTTCGGGGACTCAGGCAGGGGAAGCAAGGAGCAATACGAGTTGGGCGCTTTGATGAATCAATACCATCAAAGCTTCAAATTCGACACGGTCCTCCTCACCGGCGACAACATCTATTACGAAGACACGCCGGCGGATATGAAGAAAAAGTTCGAGGATCCTTACAAGCCGCTGCTCGACCAAGGGGTGAAGTTTTACGCGTCTCTAGGCAATCACGACAATCCGAATCAGCGGCTCTACGCCCTATTCAACATGAACGGTGAGGAGTATTACCGCATTGAAAAGGGCGGCGTGTCTATTTACGCCCTGAACAGCACTTATATGGACAAGCGCCAGCTGGATTGGTTCACGGCTGAGCTTGCGAAGGATAAGGCGGCTTGGAAGATCGCGTTCTTCCATCATCCGCCGTTTTCGTCGGGGAAGCGGCACGGGTCGGACGAGGACATCCGGAAGGTACTAGTTCCGGTGATGCTTGGCGGCGGCGTGGACGTGGTTTTCAACGGTCATGACCATTTTTACGAACGCATAAAGCCGCAGGACGGGCTTTATTACTTTGTCGCGGGTGCCGGCGGCAAGATAAGAAAGGGGGACATACGCAAAAACTCGCCCCTGACCGAAAAGGCGTTCGACGCGGACCTCTCGTTCATGCTGGTCGAAATCGCCGGCGACGAGATGCATTTTCAGGTGATCGCGAGGAACGGGTCAACCGTAGATTCAGGCGTTATCAAGCGGAGAGATTGATCTTCGCTATTTTCTTAAACGGAGGAAAGAAATGAGAACAGGATCGGGTCTTCGTAAACTTATCCCGGCGGCGGGATTGATATTTCTGGCCGTATTCGGGGCCTCTTCACAGTCGCAAAAGGGCCGGGCGGTGATGTGGGAGCCGGTGAATATCAAACAGCAAAATGTCCTTCTTGGCCCGGGCGGAACGGCTCACAGGCCGAATGTGCGGCGGATAACCTTCATCGAAAAGGAAACGGGCGGGAACAACCTGAAATACAGAATAAAAGACGCCAGCGGCCGCGTGTGGGTGGCGAAGATTGCGGACGAATCGCGGCCCGAGACGGCCGCAGTGCGTCTGTTGTGGGCGATAGGATACAAAACCGAGATCAATTACCTTGTGCCGCGGTTGACGATCCCGGGCAAGGGCACATACAGCAACGTAAGGCTTGAGGCACGGCCCGCCAATGTAAAACGCGGGGAACGCTGGGACTGGAACAATAACCCGTTCGCCGACACGCGCGAGCTAAGGGGGCTGAAAATAATGATGGCTCTGATTAACAATTGGGACCTGAAGAACGGCAACAACATCATTTTGCAAACTGCCGGGCAGCACCACTATGCTGTCAGCGATCTGGGGTCAGCGTTCGGGAAGATGGCGATCACGAGCGGCTTTTTCTTTAATCGATTCGGGCGCAGTGTGGACGAACCGGCGGGCTTTATGAAGTCAAAGTTCATCAACGAAGTGACCGACGACGGGTTTATCGATTTTGCGTATAACGGCAAGGCGGCCGGCCTGCTGGACGATATAACCCCGGCGGACGCCGCGTGGGCGGGCATGCTGCTTAGCCAGTTGAGCAACAAACAGCTTGATGATGCTTTCCGTGCGGCGAATTATTCGGCAGGCGAGCGACGGATACTGATACAAGCTGTAAAGGGGCGGATACGGCAATTGCAGACTGTGGGGTACAACAGGCTCGAAGCGGTTCGGTAAAAATGTAGGCAGGATCTATTCTCAGACCGCGAGATACGGCTTGATCTCGCGGTGTTTTTTGCTTCTTAGTACCGCCTTGGGAAGAAAACGTCCCGTAAAGCCGCTAAGGACGCCGGGAAAATCCAAACGATTACGGCGATAATCGGCCGGACGGATTCTTCCCTGCACGGCAAATAAGAACGACGCAGCCCCCTACTTTCGGGCGTGGGCGGGATCGGCAAGTCATTAAGCTAGGACGTTTTAAAGCCATTACCGGGTGGAGTCCCGTTAAAACGGGCCCGGGCAATTTTGTTCGCTGAGCTGCGCCCTTAACGTCCTGCGATGCCAAACCGGATAAACTAAAACAATTAGATGAAACGAATTCAATATGGCAGACTCCCGGAACGCGGGATAACTTGTTTGCCGAAATGAACTTGGCTAGAATATAAGTTTACGGAACGGTCAATATAACAAAGGGTATTAGACAATCATGAGTACAGCAACAGAATCATCGGCCGCAGCGGGACTTAGGGGCGTCGTGGCCGCACAGAGCTCGATCGGCGACGTTAACGGCGAAGAAGGGAAGCTGATCTACCAGGGCTACGACATTCACGACCTTGCGGAGAACTCAACGTTCGAAGAGGTCGTTTTTCTATTGTGGAACGCCAGGCTGCCGAAGCAGGAAGAACTCGATGAACTGACTGCCAAGCTGCGAGCCAATTACGAGGCGCCGCAGGAAGTCATCGATCTGATGAAGACGTTCCCTAAAGAAGCTGACCCCATGGACGTGCTGCGGACGGCGGTTTCGGCCCTCGATTTTTATGACAAGGCCGGCCACGGAACAGATCGCGAGAATGCTTTGAATTCGGCAATAAAGCTGACCGGGCAGATCGGAACGATCGCGGCGGCGTGGGACCGCATCCGCAACGGGAAGGATGTTATCAAGCCCGATACGAGCCTTTCGATCGCCGAGAATTTCCTTTACATGCTGCGCGGTGAGAGGCCGGACGCGGACGAGGCGCGGATGTTCGATATCGCGCTGATCCTTCACGCTGACCACGAGTTGAACGCCTCCACGTTTACGACCCGCGTTGTCGCGGGCACGCTAGCCGATATGTATGGGGCTGTAACCGCCGGTATTGCCGCACTTGCGGGGCCGCTGCACGGCGGGGCGAACACGGCGGTGATGAAGTCGCTGCTCGAGATCGGCGAGCTCGATAAGGTGGACGCATGGGTCGAGGATGCCCTCGAAAACAAGCGCAAGATCATGGGCATCGGCCACGCGGTTTATAAGACCGAAGACCCGCGTGCGACGTGGCTGCGCAAATTCTCGAAGCAGATGGCTGACAAAAAGGGCGAAACGAAGTGGTACGACATGTCGCAACGCATCGAAAAGCTGATGCACGAGAAGAAGGGGATGTACCCTAACGTCGATTTTTACTCGGCTTCGACGTACTACCTTATGGGCATCGCCTTGGATATGTACACGCCGATCTTCGCCGTCAGCCGCATTTCGGGCTGGACGGGGCACATCCTCGAGCAATACGGCAACAACAAGCTGATCAGGCCGCGGGCCGAATATATAGGGGCGAGGGATCTGAAATACGCGCCTATCGGCGAACGGTAAATGGTGAATGGTAAATGGTAAATAGAAAGCCTCGGGGGAACCGGGGCTTTTTTGTTTTTGGGATAGGACGAAAATTGGGACCAAATCGTGACGGATCCGTCTCAATCGTATGACCAAATCGGATTTCGTATGACCGCCGTATGACCGTTCTGGCGATCGAGGCGGGGGTTGGTTGGAGTGGGTGGTGTTGAGCCGGGGGTGAGTAGTGGTTGGCGGAGTGGTGGGGGCTGAGATCTAAGATTCCAGATTTCAGATCTGAGATTTCAGATTTCAGATCTGAGATTTCAGAGTCCAGGCCGAGATACCGTCGCTGGGGCCGTGGGATAATTAATTTCAGATTTGACATAGCAGATCTCATAGGCGGGAAAGAAAGGAATTTCCCCCATACTGGATAAAGCCGATGCGGAGGGAACTTCCGGCAGAAGTTCAATCGGGATCCGAGGTATTGAACGAGTGTTGCATCTGTGGTACAGTAGCCCGGCTATGGAAAGTGAATGGGAGATATATAAGGCGGACTCGGGGGTGAATGCGGGACGGCGGGTTCATGTGACGCTGAACAGGCGAGGCAATTTTTATCTGAATGTGAAGGCTCTCGAGGCATTGGGTGGACCGGAAACGGTGGTGTTGATGTACGACCGGCGGGCCTCGGTGATCGGGCTGGCTCGGGCATCGTTCGAGAGGCGGGGAGCGTGCCGGCTAAAAAAGAAGGACGGTGACCGCTCGGGCGGGCGAGTGATATATGCGGCGAATTTTTGCCGGAAGTTCGGGATCAAGCCCGAAAAAACCCTGTCGTTCGTCGATGCGGGAGTGGATAAGGACGGCATCCTTTTGCTCGATCTGCAAGCCGTGCGCGGCGCCCGCGGGGTGAAATGATGCGGTCCGCGATATTCTGATACAATTCTTCAACTTAGTTCCTATTTCAAAATTTAGTTGATCGCGGAGAGTATCGATAATGAAGCGAATTTCAGTCGTCGTCGTTTTGCTGGCGTTGTGTGCGCCGATGTTTGGGCAGGCCTTGTCGAAGAATAATGCGGCGGGCGCGAAGAATGCCAAAACCGGAGTTCCGGACGTTAACGCGACTCGGAATCCGGCGCAGCCGATCAATAAGGAATACACCGACTCGATACTGGCGAACACGACCGACAAACAGTTTTTGACGGACATCGTCGATCATCTGCCTGCGTCGGACAAGGTGCCTTCGCCGGAGAAGATATTGGGCTACCCGGTCGGCACGCCTAAGAAACTGACGTATACGAAAGATCAGCATCGGTATTACCGCGAGCTGGCGAAGACGAGCACGCGGGTGAAGACGTTTGTCGCGCCGGAGAAAAGCGAGCAAGGGAGAGAGCAGCTTACAGTTGTCGTTTCGGACGAGGCCAACATCGCGAGGCTGGAGCATTACAAGCAGATCACGGCGAAGCTGGGCGACCCGCGGAAGATCAACGACGAGATCGCGAAGCAGTTGATCGCGGAAGGGAAAGCGATCTACTGGGCGTCGGGGTCGATCCATTCGACCGAGACGGGCAGCCCGGAGATGCTGATGGAGATGGCTTACCGGCTGGCGGTCGAGGAATCGCCGTTCATACAGCAGATCAGGAAAAACGTGATCGTGATGATAACGCCGACGCTGGAGGTGGACGGGCGCGACACGATGGTGGACCTTTACAACTATCGCAAGGCGAACGAGGGGAAACGTTTTCCGCAGAGTTTGGTCTATTGGGGGCATTACGTCGCGCACGACAACAACCGCGATGCGATGAGCATGGCCCTCGCGTTGACGCGGAACCAG
>Ga0307411_10000650_pt1 | contig 12638 bp, 7 predicted proteins | sample DK1Ometagenome_2_FD_203712 | JGI IMG/M metagenome (GOLD analysis project Ga0307411, IMG submission 203712) | Maize rhizosphere microbial communities from greenhouse at UC Davis, California, United States - DK15-O-1 | ecosystem: Host-associated > Plants > Roots > Rhizosphere > Soil | place: USA...
GGTCTGGGCCGATGCGCTGGACAGAATCGCCAGCCCAAGAATCGCCGCAAAGAAAGCAGCTGCTCTCCGCATGTTTCTCTCCCCGTTTCAGCGAGTTGCCCAATCGAGCCAAATCGCCTTATCATGCCAACATGTGTCGGATGAGGTCATAATGAGCCTGATCGGAAAAATGTCAAACGCATTAGGGGAGCAGGTTCATTGAGCGAACGGCCGACGCTCGGGCGAATTCTCAAGGAGCTGAGAAGCAACAGGAATTGGACGCTGCGCGAGATGAGCGAGCGCAGCGGGATACCGGTTTCGACTCTGTCGAAGGTGGAGAACGACCGGCTGACGTTGACCTACGACAAGCTTCTTCAGCTGAGCGAGAGGCTACACGTCCCGATCGGAGAATTGTTCGCGGAGGCGGAGCCTGAGGAAGAGGGCGTCACGGCTCGCCGGAGCATCGGCCGGCTCGAGGACGCGATCCGTGTCACGACCCCCAATTACGACTATTATTATCTGTGCACGGAGTTGCGGCGGAAGCGGATGGTGCCGATCCTGACGCGGATCCGCGCCAAGTCGCTGGCCGAGTTCGGCGACCTCGTGTCGCACCACGGCGAGGAATATATCCACGTGCTCGAAGGCACGATCGTCGTTCACACCGAATTCTACGATCCGGTGACGCTCGAGGCCGGCGAAGCCATCTACATCGATTCGAACATGGGCCATGCCTATGTGGCCGCCGACGATTGCGAGGAGGCGCTGGTTCTCGGCGTTTGCTCGAGCGACGACGAAGCGCTGATGAGCTCGCTGATGCACATGCACGAGCCGGTCCCCGGACATACCAACCCGGCGACGCACGAGCTTCCGCGGGTCCGCACACTTCGGCGGCCGGCGGCCTAGCTCGAGTCAGTTCGAGCGGCCGAGAGCTACGTAACGCTCTCTCGCCTTGCTGAGATAATCCAGCGTGACCTCACGCTCGCGGTCGGTGCGGTAGTCCGTTCGGCCTGCCGCGTCGGCGATCACCCGGTCCAGCCACGCCACGAAATACGCCGCGTCCTCAGGTGCCGCCGGCGCGCCGCCCGGAAGGTCGAGGTAGATCGGACTGGTGGTCGCGTAGGGATAGAGGTCGAGCACTTGCGGGTCGGCGCCTTCGTTCCATGCGCGCAGGAGCAGCCAGCCACCGGTGTCGGCGCGTAGCTCGCCCTCGGCGTCCAGCTTGCGGCCGTCGGTGAGCCCAAAGGACTTCACGACCTTGCCGTTCTGCACGAGCTCGAGGTGCTCCACCGCGACCGGTGAGCGTAGTGCGATGCGGTAGTGCAGCCTGCCGGTCGCGGAGCGCGCGATCGTGTCGCCGGGATGCTTGCCTTCGATTTCGAGGCCCAGCAGCGGCCCGTTGGTCGCGAAGGTGCGGCCCGCTTGCAAGGCCGCGCGGACAGCCTCTGGGCTCATCTTCCCGCCCGTTTCGAGGAAGACGCGGTTCATCCCGACAGGCCCACGAAGCGATGCGTAGTTGGCCATTGCGTCGGTGCCGGCGCCAGCAGGGATGCGGAAACCAAGATTGAGCAGCCGGTACCAGACCGCGGCGGTCGACTTGTGGTCGGAGAAGCCGACGATCTCCATGTAATCGACCTTGCCGTGGGCGACGTCGGCCGGAAGCGCGTTGGTGAGCGACTTCTCCTTGGGCGGATCGATGGCCCAGTCGAAGGGGTGCACGTATCCGACCAACGCGCCCTGCTCGTGCGCCAGGTCGGCAACGACTCCGTTGTGCGGCCAGGGGCTGGCTAGCGCGGTGTGCTGGTAAGCCGAAAAGTCCGGCGTGAGGACATGGTCGTTGAGCCCCAGCAAGCCGAGGTGCCCCCAATAGCTCGTGTGAAACTCCTGCGAGTGCATGATCAGAACGTCATTGCCGCTCGCGGGGTCGACGCCGACCGGATAGCCGATGTCGGGGATGCGCTCCTCCTTGTTGACGATCAGCTCGTAGACCACGTCGAGGTCCTCGGCGCGCGCCTGCCGGGCGAGATTCTCCGGCGTGTTCCGGTAGTGACCGCCGTAGTTCATGTGGACGTGGAGGTCCGCGCTTCGCCACTTGCCGAACGAGGGCGGGAGGTCGTTCCGCTCCAACTTGACCGCGAGCGTTCGATCCTTTGCGGGGTCAAGCTTCACTGTTTGCCGCCAGGGCAGGTACCGGAATCCGCGCTGGACCCAGACGGACGTATCGCCCGCCGGCGCTTCGACCGTGCACTTCGACGGGCAATGAAAGTAGTGCGTTTCCGCCGGCTGCAGCGCGCGGTCGAAACCGTCGTCGGCGTGCATCCATGAAGAGGCGGGTGCCGTGGCTCTGCCGTCACTGCCGAGCACCGCGACGCGGGCGGGAACGCCGAGGCCCTGCTCGTCGCGGATGTCGAGAGTCAGGCGGACTCGCGGAACCTTGTATCGCCGCGTCTTCGCAAGGATCGGCATTGTCGCTCCGCCGACGAAATCGCGCACGGCAAGGTTCGTGTTTCCGCCTTCGTTGCTGATCAACGCGATGCGCTCGCCATCCGGCGACCAGCGCGCGCTCGACCGGTCGAAGTCGCCGAAGGTCAGCGGGAGCGGCGCCGAGCCGTCGGGCGTCGTCAGCCATAACTGGCGCCACTGGCGGCCATGATAACTGGCGAAGAGAAGCTGTTTGCCGTCGGGCGAGGTCTCCGGCCGCGCGCTCCAGCTGGTTTCCTCGCTCAAGACCTTTCGCCGGTCCTTCGGGTCGTCGACCGCGACGGACCAGATGTCGCCGGTGCCCCAGGCGACTTCATTGTTGGCAACGTAGAGGATGCGCTTGCCGTCGGGAGTCCAGGACGGGTTCAGCGCATGGTCGACTGGCGAATAATAGTAGCGCGAGATTTTGCTTTTCCGCTCGCCGAGCAGCGGGCGGGCATTGCTCAGACCGGATGGCGCAATGTCGGCGACGAACAGGTTGAAATGGCCCGTGCCCTCCGTCGAAACCCAGGCGATGCGCTTACCATCCGGCGACAATCTTGGCTCGACGTTGACCGCCTTGGCCGATGTCAGTTGCTGCTCGCGGCCGCTCTTCAGATCGAGCCGCCATAGCTCGATTGCGTTGCCGTCGTAGCGGCTGAAGACGACGCTATTTCCGTCCGCCGCAACGTCGAGCTGGTAGTCGTAGGCGCCGCGCGGGTGGGTGAGCTCGACCGCCTCGTCCGAACCGATCGCCTGCCGCCACAGCGACCCCGCCATGCTGTAGACGAGCGATTTGCCGTCGGGCGTGAAACTGAGGCTCGAGGGACCGGTCGTCAGCTGCGGGATGTACAGCTCGCGCCAGTAGTAGCTGTGGGGCAGGTCGACCTGCTTGAGGACCGGCTCGCGCTCGGCCTGCGCCGCACCGGTCGCTCCGAACAGCAACGCGGCAAACAACAACCTCCGCATCCGCCCTCCCCTAGTCGCGCGCCCTCACCGTCAGTTTCTCGATCCGCTTCTCATTGATCGTGCTCTTCACGATCCGGTGCACGTAAATGCCCGGCGTGTGGACGCAGTCCGGGTCGATTGCGCCGACCTCGACCAGCTCCTCGACCTCCACCACCGTGGTCTCCGCCGCCGTCGCCATGACCGGATTGAAGTTGCGCGCCGTCTTGCGGAACTGGAGGTTGCCCGCGCTGTCCGCCCGCCACGCCTTGACGATCGCCAGGTCGGCGCGAAGCCAGGTCTCCCGCACGTAAAGCTCGCCGCCGAACTCTTCCTGCGGCTTGCCGTCCGCGACGATCGTTCCGACACCCGTCCGGGTGAAGAAGGCCGGGATGCCGGCGCCGCCGGCCCGGATGCGCTCGGCCAGAGTCCCCTGGGGGTTGAACTCAAGCTCCAGGTCGCCCGCGAGATATTGCTGCTCGAACAATTTATTCTCGCCGACATAGGACGAGATCATCTTGCGGATCTGCCGCGTCTCAAGCAGCTGCCACAGGCCGAAATTGTCGGCCCCCGCGTTGTTGGAGATAATGGTGAGGTCCTTCACGCCCGACGCCCTGATCTCCGGGATCAGGCTCTCGGGATTGCCGACGAGGCCGAAGCCGCCCGACATGATCGTCATCCCGTCCCGGAGCAGCCCCTCGAGCGCCGCTTTGGGTGAATCGAAGACCTTGTTCACAGCGTCCCGAACAAGGTGTGGCTCTGCTCGCGCATGAACTGCGGGACGTACCAGCTTCCGAGCCCGCCCTTCCCCGACGTGCCCGAACCCTTCCACCCGCAGAAGGTCTGCAATCCGGGCCAGGCGCCGGTCGTCGCTCCGCTCGCGCGATTGGCATAGAGCACGCCGGCCTCGATGGTCGTGAGGAAGCGATCGAGCTCTCCGGCGTCCTGCGTGTAGACGCCGGCGGTGAGTCCGAAGGCGCTGCGGTTTGCGTCCGCGATCGCGTCGTCGAGATCGTCGCACGGAAGCACGCTGATGAACGGCAGGAAGAGCTCGTCGCGATTGATCCGGTGATCCCGCGGCAGGCCGGTGACAATGGTCGGCGGGACATAGGGGCCCTTGTCGAACAGGCCGCCCGCGAGCTGCTCACCGCCGAGAATGACCGAGCCTGAATTCGAAGCTTCTTCGGATACCTCGGTGAAACGGTCGAGCGCCGCCTGGTTGATGACCGGTCCCATGAACACGTCCTGCCGTCGCGGGTCGCCGATCACGAGCTTGTTCGCGGTCTCCACCAGGCTGCCCAGGAACTCGTCGAGGATCGTCCGCTCGACATAGACCTTTGAAGCCGCGCTGCACTTTTGGCCCTGAAGCCCGAACGCCGACCGCGCCACACCGGAAGCGGCGACGCCGAGATTGGCGCTCTTCGTCACGATTACCGGGTTCTTGCCACCCATCTCGGCAAGCACCGGACGCATCGCCTGCGACGAAGCCGCGTTGCGCAGGATCGTCATTCCGACCGCGTTCGATCCCGTGAACGCGAAGCCGTCGATGTTGCGGTTACGAACGAGCATCTCGCCAGTTGCGCGGCCGCCCTGAATCAGGTTGAGCACCCCGTCCGGCAGTCCGCCTTCGACGAGCGCCTCGACGACGAGCCTGCCGGTGAGCCCCGCCGCTTCGCTCGGCTTGAACACGACCGTGTTCCCCGCGACCAGCGCCGCGGACGTCATCCCGAGCGACAGAGCGACCGGGAAGTTGAACGGCGCGATGACTCCGAACACGCCGTACGGCCGAAGGAGGACGCTGCACTTTTCCGCGGACGACGCGCCTGGTCTTTCCTCTCGGAATCCGTCCGTCCGCTCCATCTCGTCGCAATAGTGCCGGATGAGGTCGATCGCTTCCTCGACCTCGCCGACCGCCTCCAGCCGCGACTTGCCGACTTCAATGAGGCAGGCGACGGAGACGTCCCACTTGCGCTGCTCGAGCACGTCCGCGCCAGCTCGGAGAATTGCGACGCGGCGCGGCCAGCCCATGTCGCGCCACGCCGGCCAGGCAGCACGCGCCGCTTGCACTGCTTCGTCCACAAGCGCCTCGTCCGCCTGCGGAAACTCGCCTAGGATGATGTCGTAATCGATGGGACTGCGCGCCGCGACTACGCGGCCCTCGCTCCGGTCACGCCCGCCGACGAAGGCCGGCAGGGCCTTGCCCAGAAGCCGCGCCTCCGCCTCGGGGATGAGCGCATCGAGATGCGCGTGAACTCCGGAAAAATCCTCGCCCGTATTCGAGTAAGTGACGCGCGGCAGGTCGTTCATTTGCTGGCCTCGAGCCGATTATAGCGCTTTAGAATCGCGCGAAGCTCGTCGTGCGGCAGCCCGTACATCGTATAGCCGTCGGCGCCGGTCGTCGTGCGTGCGGCGATCATTGCATTGACGATCGCTTCCTCTGTGGCCTGCACGGTCGCCTCGAACACCTCGTTCAACTCCGTATCGGGGATGGGGGTGATCGGCGAAGGCGCCTTCTGATCCGGCCCGTTCACTTCGCCCGGCACCGTGGAAAAGGCCATGATGATGTCTCCGGAACTGGTACCCGAATAGGAGCCTAGCCGGGCAAGGCCCAGCGCCGCTCGCTTCGCCACGCGATTGAGCTGCACAGGCGAAAGCGGAGCGTCCGTTCCGACGACGATGATGATCGATCCCTGATCAGGCAGCGCCTTGCCGGCTCCGCCGCACTTGGGCGTCTGTTCGGGTTTCGACTGCCTGGGGTCGTAACAGGGCAGCCAGGTCTTGGTGAAGAACTGCCCTACCGGAACGCCCGCGATGCGCAGCACCTTGCGGTCGCCTGTATTGCACTGAATGAGGACGCCGACCGTGTAGGGTTTCCCGCCCGCCGTGATCACTCGCGACGAGGTGCCGATGCCGCCTTTGAAGCTGAAGCAGTGCATGCCGGTCCCGCCGCCGACGACACCTTCTTCCACCGGGCCGGTCCTGGCCGCGTCAAGCGCCGCTTTCGCGGTCTCCGGGCGGACGTGGAAGCCGTTTATGTCGCTCTGCCAACCGTCCCATGTTTCGGCGACGACGGGATAGACGGATTCGCCGGTGTGCTCGACCGCCCATTCTTGGATACCCGCATAGACATGGCCGATTGCGTTGGTGCTGGTGATGCCGATCGGGCCGCTGACGATCCCGAAGTCCTGCATGTAGGCGAGGCCGGTCATCTCGCCGTTGCCGTTGAGGTTGAAATAGCCGCCGTAAACCGGCTTCAGATTGTTGTGCCCGCGCGGAAAGATGACCGTCACGCCGGACCGCACCGGACCTTTCCCGACGATGAGAGGCCCCTCGCCGGAGATCAGCGCCTTTTGTCCGACCTCGACCCCCGGCACGTCGGTGATTGCGTTCAGCGGGCCCGGTGTACCTTCGAAGGGGACACCGAGATCGCGCGCCCTCGCATCCGCCTGCGTCACGGTCGCCAGGGCGAGCAGGCCGAGCGCGAGCCTCACAACGTCGCTTTCACGCGACCGGACTCGATCATCGGCAGCTCGCGCGGAATGAGCAGCTCCGGTTCCTCGTCGAGCTCCCGCGCCCACTTGTGGCCGGAGTAAACCGCCTGCTGGATCGTGCTCGGAGCCCAGCAATCGCCGATGCGAGTTAGCGACGCGATGCCCGCCTCCTGCCAGCGGTCGCGCAGCTGCTCGAACAGACCGTCCACGGGGAGTCGCGCAGTGACGGCGACGAGCGAAGCGCATGGAAGCTCGCTGCTTTCGCCGGTCAGACCGTTCACGATCTGCGCATTCGTTCCGTCGAAGCCGACGACGCTCGCGTAAGTGATCACGTCGATACCGAGCCGCGCAATCCTCTTGGCGATCGGCAGCGATTCAAGCGTGTTCACGGTCCAGGCCGACACCATTGCCGCCGGGGTCACCAAGGTGACGTCGAGACCCCGTGCACGGCACAGCTCGGCGAGCACCCCGCCCATGTAATAATGGTCGTCATCCCAGATGATTACCGGTCCTTCGGCGGGCATGCGGCCGCTCATTAGGTCGTCGGGCGTAAAGACGCCGGAAGCATCGAAGCCGGGAAGTGCGAAACCGGAGGCGCGGCCCACGCCGTCCCGCCGCCATGCCGAGCCGGTCGCGATCGCGACATGCGACGCGCCGAACTCGAGCACATGCTCCGCCTCCAGCGTGCTCTCGCGGTAAATCGAGACATTGCCCATCCGCTCGAGCTGGGTGACCCGCCAGTCGCGGACTCGCGCCCATTCCGAAAGGCCCGGAAGCCGGCTCTCGCGGCCCACGCGCCCGCCGAGATCGGACGTCGCTTCGGCGAGATGCACTTCGAACCCGCGCCGCGCCGCGGAAAGCGCGGCCTCGAGCCCCGAAGGCCCCGCGCCGACCACGAGAACCGAACCCTCCGACTTCTTCGGCGGGATGATCTCCGGGTGCCATCCTCGCCGCCATTCCTCGCCCATGGTCGGGTTCTGGGTGCAGCGCAGGTTCGTCGACGTGTAGTCGCTCGACACGCACATGTTGCAGCCGATGCATTCGCGGATCTCATCGATCCGCCCTTCCTCAATCTTCTTCGGAAGGAACGGATCGGCGATCGAAGGCCGGGCGGCGCCGATGAAGTCCATGATGCCGCGCCGGATCTGCGATACCATCGTGTCCGGAGAGGTGAAGCGGCCGACGCCGACCACCGGCTTGCTCGTCAGCGTCTTCACGAAGGCGGTATATTCCTCCTGGAATCCCTCCTTGGCGAAGCGCGAGGTCTGGCTGTCGTTGGGCCAGGTGGACAGGTTGACGTCCCACAGGTCCGGAAGCTCGGCGAGCATTGCGATGACGTCACGGGCCTCGCCATCGAACGTCATACCCTCCTCGCCGATCATCTCGTCGGCGCAGAAGCGCACCGCCACCGCGCATGTGTCGCCGACCGCATCCTTCGTGTCCTCGATCAGCTCGCGCAGAAGCCGCGCACGGTTCTCGAGGCTTCCGCCATATTCGTCGGTGCGGTCGTTCTTGCGGCGCTGAAGGAACTGGTGCGCGATCGACAGATCGTGAGTCGCATAGACATAGACGATGTCGAAGCCCGCCTTCTTCGACCGGATCGCAGCGTCGCGGTGCCATTGGCGGAGGTTGCGGATGTCCTCCTTGTCCATCGCGCGCGCCTGCACGGGGTAATTGTAGATGATCGGCCGGTGCGAGGGAGCCATGGGCGCAAGCCGGGTCCCCCAGTTCGCGACCGAACCGCCGTGGTGCATGATCTCGATTGCGGCGAGCGAGTCGTGGGCGTGCACCGCCTCCGCCATCAGCGCCATCGCCGGAATGTCGCGATCGTCCCACAGACGCCCCTCGTGGAAGGGCTCGCAGTCGGCGGTCGGATGGATCTCCGTTTCCTCCGTCGAGACGACGGCCCACCCGCCTTCCGCCTTGATTGCCCGCAGCCGCGCCAGCGTCTCCGGCTGGGTCCAGCCGATGCCGGTGCAATGCGGCACCTGATAGAAGCGGTTGCGAGCCGTCACCGGGCCGATGCGCACAGGCTCAAAGAGGATGTCGAAGCGGGGATCGCGGGTCATGACGGAAGCACCGCATCGACCGTTTGCGCGAGCAAGTCGACGATCGTTTCGACCTCATCGTCCGTTACGTTGTATGGCGGGGCGAGCAGGATGTGATCGCCGTTTCGGCCGTCGATCGTCCCGCCCGACGGATAGATGAGCAGCCCGCGATCGAACGCGTCCGCCTTGGCACGCCGATGCATGGCGAGCGCCGGATCGAACGGGGCCTTCGTCTCGCGATCCGCCACCAGCTCCATCGCCACGAGCAATCCCCGGCCGCGGATGTCGCCGATATTCGGATGATTAGCGATGCGCGCGTCGAGAAGCTGCACAAGACGAACGCCCGCCTCCTTCACGCGGCCGAGCAGGTCTTCTTCGCGAATGACGTTCTGAACCGCCAGCGCCGCCGCACAGCCGACGGGATGCGCGTTGTAGGTCTGGCCGTGCTTCAGCGCGCCCGAGCCGCTCGCGACCGCATCGTAGATGCTGCTCGTGCAGACGACCGCACCGATCGGCTGGTATCCGGCGCCGAGCCCCTTCCCCAGGGTGACGATGTCGGGAACGACATTGTCCTGCTCGCAGGACAGGAACGTGCCCGTCCTGCCCGAACCGCACATTACCTCGTCGAGAATGAGGAGGACGCCATATCGGTCGCAGATTTCGCGGATGCGTTGGAAATAGCCGGCCACCGGCGGGACCGCACCCGCGGTCGCGCCGACGACCGTCTCGGCGACGAAGGCGATGACCGTGTCGGGGCCAAGCCTGAGAAGTTCGTCCTCCAGCGACTGCACCGCCCTATGGCCATAGTCCTGCGAACTCTCCCCCGGCTCGGCAAAGCGATATTCGAAGCATGGATCGACCATTGAAACGTCGATGAGCAAGGGCTCGTACGGAACCCGCCGCCAAACACTCCCTCCGGCCGCAAGCGCGCCGAGAGTGTTGCCGTGATAGCTCTGGCGCCGCGTGACGATCTTCGTCCGGCCGATGTCTCCACGTTCCACGTGATATTGCCGAGCGAGCTTCAGCGCCGCCTCGATCGCCTCCGATCCGCTGCCCGTGAACCAGACCCGGTCGAGCGAGCCGGGCGACTGATCGGCGATCGTCGCGGCCAGCTCTTCCGCGGCCGCCGTCGTGAAGAAGCCGGTGTGCGCATATTCGACGCTCGCGGCCTGCGCGGCCATCGCCGCGATAATTTGCGGGTGGCCGTGACCGAGGCAGGACACCGCAGCTCCGCCGCACGCGTCAATGTAGCGCCGGCCGCCGGAGTCGATCAGGAAAATGCCCTCGCCTCGCGTCGCGACCGGCGGGCACGTCGACGTCGAACGATGAAAGACGTGCCCCGGGTTCATTACGCTAGACTAACGTCCGCCGCTTGGGCTTCAATGCTGTCCGATGAAAGTGATGCGCGTCCTTCTGGCAGCGGCGGCATTGTTCGGCGCAACGCCCGCATCTGCGGAGCTCGACCTGAGGCGCGCCGAGGTCAGCCATCTCCCGAACGGCCTCACCGTCATCATGCTCGAAGACCACAGCTTCCCGCTGGTCAGCGTGCAGATGCTCTACAAGAGCGGCTCAGCGGCCGAAGTCACGGGCAAGACCGGCCTTTCCCATTTCCTCGAGCATCTGGCGTTCCGCGGCAGCGCGAACTTCCCCGACGCTCGTGCGACCGAGCTCATCTACGATTCCGGCGGGGAATGGCATGGCTACACCGCCATGGACCAGACGACCTATTTCGCGACCATGCCGACGGACGGGCTCGATCTCCTGCTGAAGATCGAAGCCGACCGGATGGCGCGTACGATCATCGATCCCGCCTCCATCGCCGCCGAGAAGGGCGCTGTGATCACGGAGTTGCGCAGCTACGAGAACGACCCGGCCACGGTGCTGCTGGAGACGGTGACGAGAACGGCCCTCCAGGCACACCCCTACGGAAGCCCGATGGCCGGTTATGTCAGCGACGTCCAAAACCTGACCGCCGAGCATGCGCGAGCCTATTATGCGAGCCACTATGCGCCGGGCAACGCCGTGCTCGCCATCGCCGGCGACTTCGTTCCGTCGGAAGCCGAGGCGCTCGTCGCGAGAACCTTCGCGGACGTGCCCGCAAGACCGGTCGCGCCGCCCAACGTCACGTCGGAGCTTCCGCAGCGCGGCGAACGGCGGACGATCCTGCACGGCGCTGTCGACCAGCAATATTTTCAGCTCGCATTCCCAAGCCTCGCCGCGTCGAACGCCGATTTCCCGGCCTTCCTCGTCCTCCAGGAAATCCTGTCCGGCGGATCCGGGCTCAACCTGCGCCAGAGCGACTGGACGGGAACGGAAGCGGCCGAAGGATCGCTGCTGTCCGGGATCACGGCAGACGTCGCGACCTGGCTGCCGCCGACCCGGGATCCCTTCCTCTTCACGATCAGCGGCTCGATCGAAACCGGCGCGGACCGGGCGGCGCTCGAACGGAGCATCGCGCAGCGGATTGCAATGCTTCGCGACGGGCGAACCGTGGGGCAGCGCTTGTCGAAAGCGAAGGCGAACGTGACCCGCGCCTTGAGTGAGGATGTCGAGACGACCGAGGATGCGGCTCACCAGCTCGCTTTCTTCGAGGGAGTCGGCGCTCTCGACACGCTGCTCGACATGCCGAGGCACGTTGCGGCCGTGACCGCCGCCGACATCCAGCGGGTGGCGCGCCTCTACCTCACGCCCGAGAGCCGCACGGTGGGCTGGATGATTCCCGGCGACGCACCCGGTTCGCGTGCCGGATCCGGCACTCCACGGCCCGCGACGGATCGCCCCGGGTCGCCCGTCGCCACTGCGGCTGCGGGCCAGCCGCAACTCCGGAAGCTGTCCGGCGGATTGCCCGCGATCGTCCAGATCAACCCGCTCTCCGACAGCGCGACGGTCGAGCTTCTTTTGTCGGCGCCCGTCGAGGGAGAAGCACGTCACGACGACCTTCCCGGATTGGGCACAGCGGTTCGCAGCGGCAAGCCAGAGAACCTCGCGGCGCTCTTGAGCGAAGCGGTTGCTCCCGCAACAAAGCGATCCGCAGTCATCGAAAGCCCGAGCGAAGATCCGGCCACCCGCCTCGAGCAGCTGATCTCGGCGCACGTGACCGATCCCGCCAACCAGCCGCCTGTGCCTCTCGCCGCGATCGTCAGCGGCAACATCGACGCGGGAACGGCCTTCGCGATCCTGGAACGGCAACTCGGCCGGACAGCACCCGGCGAACTTGCACGCGACCCGCCGCGCCGCGCTTCGACAGCGCCGACGATCATCCGTGAGCGGATTGCCAAGCCCTTCGCACAAGGTGGTATCGGCTATGTCGCGCAAGGTCCGTTGCCCGGCACTCGCGAGGCTTTGGCCTGGCGAATGCTGCTCTACGTCCTGACGCACGATTATTCCGGCCGCCTCGGCCGCTCGGCGATCACCGAGAAGGGTATCGTCTATCACATCTACAGCTCGGTCCGCACGGACGGCGCGCGCTCCTGGGCGACGATCTCGACCGGCGTCGATCCCGACAAGGCCGACGCAATGGAGGCCGAGCTCCGAGGCCAGTTGGCGAGGCTCGTCAGCAACCCGCCTTCGCCGGCCGAGGTGGAAGCGGCACGCAGCCATCTGCTCGGGCGCGACCTGACAGCGGCACAAAGCAATGAAGAACTGACCGCCAAGCTCGCCCGCGAGTTCGTCGAGACCGGCGGACTCCGATCCCACGAGCAGCTACGCCAGCAGCTCC
>Ga0307411_10000651_pt1 | contig 12637 bp, 9 predicted proteins | sample DK1Ometagenome_2_FD_203712 | JGI IMG/M metagenome (GOLD analysis project Ga0307411, IMG submission 203712) | Maize rhizosphere microbial communities from greenhouse at UC Davis, California, United States - DK15-O-1 | ecosystem: Host-associated > Plants > Roots > Rhizosphere > Soil | place: USA...
CTCCAACAGCCTGCTCGAATGTTTCGTGTTCGGCGAATGCGCGGCCAGGCATATCCTCGCTCATTGGGGCGAACTCCACGACCCACCCGCCATCCGCCCATGGGACGAAAGCCGGGTCACCGACAGCGACGAGGAAGTCGTCATCCAGCAATGCTGGGGCGAAATCCGCCGCTTCATGTGGAACTTCGTCGGGATTGTCCGCACCACCAAAAGGCTGGAGCGGGCCAAGCACCGCATCGACCTGCTCCGCCAGGAAGTGAACGACTATTACAAGCATTTCACCGTGACGCCCGACCTGATCGAGCTCCGCAACCTGGTCGAGGTCGCGGACCTCATCATCCGAAGTGCGCTCTCGCGCCACGAAAGCCGCGGACTGCACTTCACGCTCGATTATCCCGACACGTCTCCCGAGGCGCTCGATACCGTGCTGGTACCCTGATCTTGGTCGGCCCGGCGGAAGAGGCCGGCCGCCAGTAGCCAGGGAAGTGCGAACAAAATGCTGAAAACTGCGCCGCGCGGGTCGGCGGCCATACCGCCGAGCGCCACCGCTGCCTGAGCCACCGCCGCCGCGACCATCGTCCGGGCCATCCCTGCGGCCATAAAATTCGAAGCGATCGATCCGGCCAGCGCAATTGCCAGCACGCCGACGAACAACAAGTTGTAGGGATTTTCGTCGCCGATCATCCCGACCGCCAGGTTCACCCAGACCGTCAGGAATGAGGTCGCCATCGCGACCACCGCGCCGATCCGATAGGCGGTATTCCCCGACTGGCGGACGAGGAATTCCGTCGTGAGTCCAATCGTGCCGAGCAACGCTCCCATGATGATGAAGTCGGAAGCGCTCCAGTCGACCTCGCTGGTGAATTGCATCGCAATGGCCGGAAGAGCGAGCAGGATCGCAGCAAAGCCCCACCCCGCGAACCGCAATGTCCTCCACACCCCTTCGATCCTGATTGCCTGATTTGCCATTGTCCGATCTCCGTCACATGAATGAGGCTCGACCATGGCGGAGCGCCGCATGAACGGCATGAGCAAGTCGTGAGGTTTTGCTGAAGAATGACGTCCGACGGCTACCGCTTTGACCGTTTCCACCTTGACCCGGCCGACCGGCGGCTTGCCCGCGACGGCGAGTCGGTCGAGCTCAACGCGCGTTACCTCGATGCACTCACGCTGATGGTCGGCGAACCCGGAAAGCTCATCTCCAAGGACCGCTTCTTGGACGAGGTGTGGCGCGGCATCCCCGTCACCGACGAAGCGTTGACCCAGTGCATCAAGAGCTTGAGGAAGTTGCTCGGCGACGATGCCGCACGCCCGCGCTTCATCGAGACGGTGCCGAAGCATGGCTATCGTTTCATCGCGCCGGTCGAGACGGGGACGGGAGCGCCTCGGCCTAAAGGCGCGATTGGAGATGGCTGGCAGCGTTTTCTCCTGGTCGGCGGAGCGGGAACGATCGGTGCGGGCATCGCAGGGATAATCGGCGGCTTGATCTACGGCCTCGCCGGGGCTTCGCAGCCGCTCCAGCCCGGCATGGGCGCCGTCTCGGTGCTGCTGGTCCTCCTGTGGCTGACGATCGCGGCGGCGCTGATGGGCGGCGCAGGCGTCAGCTTTGGGATAGCCGGTGCGGCGCTTCTCCGCGACCGCCGCTGGGTGATAGCCGGAGGAGCGCTCGGCGGCCTCATCGTCGGCGCCTTCGCCAAATTGCTAGGCCTCGACGCTTTCAACCTGCTGCTCGGCCGCTCTCCCGGGGACATTACCGGTGGCCTGGAGGGCCTGATCCTCGGCGGCGCTGTGGGACTAGGTGCATGGTTCGGTGCTCGCGCCAATTGGTCGGTGCGCCGACGCATCGCGATTGCCGGGCTTGTCGGAATGATTGGCGGCGCGCTGATAACCTTGCTTGGCGGTACGTTGATGGGTGGCAGCCTCGAATTGCTGTCCACCAGCTTCCCCGATTCCCGCCTGCGCCTCGACCAGATCGGCGCCCTGCTTGGCGAACATGGCTTCGGTCCAATCAGTCAGCTCGTCACCGGCGCGCTGGAAGGCGGCCTATTCGCCAGCTGCGTCGTCGGGGCAATGCTTTTCGCCCGGCGCGGTCAGTTCCGCCGTCCCTAGCGCAGCTTCGACACCTTCAACCCGTCTTGCTTGGCCCGCGCCTGGATGGATTCCTCGCTCCGGGTCAGCGCCTTGCTGATCGCCTTAAGGCTCATCCCCTTGCCCGCGAGGCGGTGAAGCTTCTGGATTTCATCACTGGTCCACGGCTGTTTGTGACGCTGGAACTTGTCGGCCATTTACACCTTCCTTCCGATAGGCTGGCATCGCGCGCGCGCCGTGCTAGGGCAAGCGCCACATGGCCGATCAGCAGAACCACCTCTATCTCGTCGACGGGTCGAGCTACATCTTCCGTGCCTATCATCGCCTGCCGCCGCTGACCAATCGTCACGGCGTGCCTGCGGGCGCGGTCTATGGCTATACGGCGATGCTGTGGAAGCTGGCCGACGGGCTCAACAAGGCGGATGGGCCAACCCACATGGCGGTGATCCTCGATGCGTCCGAGGAAACCCACCGCAACAAGATGTACGACCAGTATAAGGCGAACCGGCCGCCGCCGCCCGAAGACCTGGTCCCCCAATTCCCGCTGATCCGCGTCGCCACCCGCGCTTTCTCCATCCCCTGCATCGAGGAAGCGGGGCTGGAGGCCGATGACATCATCGCCTGCTACGTCACCGAGGCCAAGAAAGCCGGATGGAAGGTGACCATCGTCAGCTCAGACAAGGATTTGATGCAGCTGGTCGACGACGAGGCCGGGGTCGACATGCTCGACACGATGAACGACCGCCGCATCGACCGCGCTTATGTCACCGAGAAGTTCGGCGTCGGGCCGGAGAAGGTCGGCGACGTGCTCGCGCTGATGGGCGACAGCGTCGACAATGTGCCGGGCGTTCCGGGCGTCGGCCCGAAGACCGCGACCCAGCTGATCCAGCAATATGGCGATCTCGAAACGGTGCTGGCCTCGACCGATGAGATCACCAAGCCGAAGCTGAAGCAGAACCTCACCGAACATGCGGAGGCGGCGCGGCTGTCGCGCGAACTGGTCCGGCTGGTGTGCGATGCACCCTTACCCGAGCCGCTGGATGAGCTTGGCCTGAAGGGCATCCCACCCGAACCGCTCAAGGCCTTCCTCGAGGATCAGGGGTTCAAGTCGCTATTGAACCGCGTCGGCGGATCGCCCGGCGCGTCGAGCGGCGGGGCGCGGCCAATTGACGTCATGGCGTCCGGGCCCTCCCCTAAGACACCGGCGGAAAAGGAAAAAATCACCGTCGACCGGACGAAATATGAAACGGTCGTCAGCGAGGATGCGCTCGACCGCTGGATCGCCGAGGCGACGCGGCAGGGTTATGTCGCGTTCGATACCGAGACCGACAATATCGACAATATCCGGGCGAAGCTGGCCGGGATCAGCCTCGCCACCGCGCCCAACAAGGCCTGCTACATCCCGATCGGCCATAGCGGGCAGGACATGCTGGTAGAAACGCCCGACCAGCTTCCCGCCGACCTTGTGCTAAACAGGCTGAGGTCGCTCCTGGAGGACCCGGCAGTCCTCAAGATTGCGCACAACCTCAAATATGACTGGGTGATGTTCGCCAAGGCGGGGATCGACGTCGCGCCCTACGACGACACGCTGGTGATGAGCTTCGACCTGGACGCGGGCCGCTCGAACCATGGGCTGGACGATCTGGCGGACATCCATTTCGATCATGAATGCATCAGCTTCAAATCGGTCTGTGGGACCGGCGCCAAGCAGATCAGCTTCGACAAGGTCCCGCTGGACGTGGCGACCGAATATGCGGCGGAGGACGCCGACATCTGCCTCCGCCTATGGCAGCGGCTGAAGCCGCGCCTCGCAGAGGAAGGCTCGACCCGCGTCTATGAAATGGTCGACCGGCCGCTCGCCGCGACGATTGGGCGGATGGAGCGGCGCGGGGTCAAGGTGGACCGCGACTATCTGGCCCAGCTGAGCCGCACTTTCGCCACCGGCATCAGTGGGCTGGAGGAGAAGGTTTACGAGGCCGCGAACGGTCCCTTCACGATCGGGTCGCCGCAGCAGCTCGGCGCGGTGCTCTACGACCGGTTGGGCCTCAAGGGCGGGCGCAAGGGCAAGAGCGGCCAATATTCGACCGACGTCAACGAGCTGGAGCGGCTCGCGGGCGAGGGTGTCGAGGTGGCGCGCCGCGTGCTCGACTGGCGGCAACTGTCCAAGCTGAAGAACACCTATACCGATGCGCTGCAGGCCCAGATCAACCCGCATACCGGCCGCGTCCACACCAGCTACAGCCTGTCCGGAGCCCAGACTGGTCGGCTCGCCTCGACCGAGCCGAACCTGCAGAACATCCCGATCCGGACCGAGGTCGGGCGCCAGATCCGCGACGCCTTCGTCGCCGAGCCGGGCCATGTGCTGATGAGCGCGGACTATAGCCAGATCGAGCTGCGGCTGGCCGCGCACATGGCGGATGTGCCTCAGCTCAAGGAAGCGTTCGGCGCGGGCGAGGATATCCACGCGATGACCGCCGAAGAGTTGTTCGGCACCGTCGATCGCGACACGCGCGGCAAGGCCAAGACGGTCAATTTCGCCATCCTCTACGGGATATCGAGCTGGGGGCTGGCCGGGCGGCTCGGCGTTCCCAAGGACGAGGGGAAGGCGATCATCGACCGCTATTTCACCCGCTTCCCGGGAATCCGCGCCTATATCGACGAGACGCTCGCCTTCGTTCGCGAGCATGGCTTCACCCGCACGCTGTTCGGCCGAAAGACCTGGTTCCCCAACATCCGCGCCGCCAACCCCAATTTCCGAGCTGGAGCCGAACGCGCGGCAATCAATGCGCCGATCCAGGGGACCAGCGCCGACCTGATCAAGCGGGCGATGAACCGCATGGACGCCGCGCTGGCTTCGGCCGGCCTCACGGACGTGAAAATGCTGCTCCAGGTCCATGACGAACTTGTCTTCGAAGTGCCCGAAGGCAGCGAAGAAGCAGCCGTCGCCGTGATCCGCGAGGTGATGGCCCATGCCGCGGAGCCCGCGATCAAGCTCGACGTGCCGCTCGATGTCGAGGTGGGCTGGGGCGCCAACTGGGGCGCCGCGCATTGAGCAAGGCGACCGAGCCGTCAGCGGCCCCGTCCGCCGACCTTGCCGCACTGGCGCGGGGCGGGCGGATCAACTTCTTCGGCTTCATTCTCAGGCTGATCGCCCGCCTGCCCTTCCTGTTCATCGCCGGCCGGATTTACGGCGCCGACGAACTGGGGCGTTTCGCCTATGCGGTGCTAATCGTCGAATTCGCCGCCCAGCTGGCAACGCTTGGCTTGAAGCGGGGGCTCGCCCAACAGCTGGCGCGGACCGACAAGCCCCACGTCTGCGTGGTCGCCGATGCGCTGCTGGTAGCGGCAATCGGGTCGGCGGTGGCGATGACCATCCTGGCGATCTTCCCCCAGGCCATGTTCCCCAATTCGGAGATCACGGGCCTGGAATGGATGCTGCCGATTACCGTCTTCGCTCTGGCCTGGTCGGACATCAGCCTGGCAGCGCTCGCCTATCGCCATGACGTCACCTCGACCGTCAGGGCGCGCGCGATCGTCGAGCCCTGGACTATCTCCATCGCCGCCTTCGTCTGGTCCTACATCTCGATCCGCGACGGGCTGATCATCGCCTACGGCCTGTCGATGGTTGGGGCGCTGGTCGCGTCGGTCATCCCGCTGATCCGGAGCTACGGGATGCCGCACGGGTGGAAGCCCGATCCGGGAACGCTCTGGGCCCTCGCGCGCCGCAACCTGCCGGTCGCGGCGGCAGACGCGGTCGAATGGGGATCGCGCCGCGTCGACATCGCCGTGCTCGGCCTGTTCTTCGCGCCCAAGGTGGTCGGCATCTATTATGTCGCCCAGCAGGTCGCCTCTCTGCCCGCCAAGCTCAAGACCAGCTTTGATCCGATCCTGGGTCCGGTGATCAGCCGCAACCTCGAGGAAGGCGACAATGCCGCCGTGGCGAAGCAGGTGCGGCAGGTTGGTTTCTGGGTGATCGCGGCGCAGGGCGCGGTGGCGCTGGCGCTCGGCATTCCGGGCGAAGCGGTGATGGGCCTGGTCGGAGCAGGGTTCGTCGCAGGCACCGCGGCCTTGGGCTTCCTGCTGGCAGCCGAAGTTGTGGCGGCGACGGCGGCAGTCAGCGAGGCTGCGCTGATTTACTGCGCACGCCACCGCAACATGATGATCAGCCTGGGCATGATCGTATTGGAGGCGGGGCTGGCGGTGGGCCTGATCCTGCTGATGCGGGAAATGCAATGGCCCGTCATGTGGCAGGCGACCGGACCCGCGCTTGCCCTGATGATTTCGCTGGGCTTTGCCGCCATCGTCAAAGCGCGGCTACTGCGCCGAATCCTCGGAGCTCGGGTTTCGGGCTGGCGCTGGCCCCTGATTTGGGCAGCCGCGGCGGCCATGGTCGTCGGTCAGCTGATCATCATGCTTCCCGAATGGGCGGAGTTGATCGTCGGGATTCCGGCCATCCTCGCCGCGTTCGGCGCGGTCCTGTGGGTGAAAGGCTTCGGGCCCGAAGACCGCGAACTGTTCCGGATGAGCAAGGATGACATCGAGGAGCTATCGCTCCCCGATCCAGCAACCGGTGGCGACGCCCCTCGTTAGTGGCGAAAGTGCCTCATTCCCGTGAAGAGCATTGCCAGACCCGCCTCGTCGGCGGCTGCGATCACTTCATCGTCACGGATTGAACCACCTGGCTGGATAACGGCAGTCGCGCCCGCTTCGACGGCCGCCAACAGGCCATCAGCGAAGGGGAAGAAAGCATCCGAAGCCACTGCGGAACCCACCGTGTGCGGTTCGGCCCAGCCATATTTCTCGGCCGCCTCGCGCGCCTTGATCGCCGCGATCCGGGCGGAATCGCGCCGGTTCATCTGGCCCGCGCCGATACCGGCGGTCACGCCATCCTTGGCATAGACGATGGCGTTGGATTTGACGTGCTTCGCTACCGTCCAGGCGAACAGGCAGTCCTTCAATTCCTGTTCGGTCGGCTCGCGTTTTGTGACGACCTTCAGCATATCGCGGGTCAACATTCCGTTGTCGCGGGTCTGGACCAGCACACCGCCGCAAATGGCCATTGCATATTGGCCGCTGCGTGCCGGATCGGGCAGCCCACCGGTCAGGAGCAGGCGAAGGTTCTTCTTGCGGGCGAAGGTGGCGATGGCAGCCTCGTCCGCATCGGGGGCAACCACCACTTCGGTGAAAATGCCGGCAATCGCTTCCGCAGTGGGTCCATCGAGCTCGCGGTTGCAGGCGACGATGCCGCCGAACGCCGAGACGCTGTCGCACTCCAGGGCTCTTAGCCATGCTTCAGCCAGGGTTTCGCCACTGGCCGCGCCACACGGGTTGGCGTGCTTGACGATCACCACGGTCGGCGGGCCCTCACGGAACTCGGCGACCAATTCAAGCGCGGCGTTGGCGTCGTTCAAATTGTTGTAGCTCAGCTCCTTGCCTTGGACCTGCCTTGCCTGGCCGATGCCGCGAGCTGCCGGTCCGGCCGAAGCATAGAGGGCAGCCTGCTGGTGCGGGTTCTCGCCATAGCGGAGCGTCATGATCAGCGGTGACGACATAGCCCGGCGCTCCGGCCATTGCTGGCCCTGGTCGACCCGCTGGAACCACATCGAGATTGCGACGTCATACGCGGCGGTCAGTGAATAAGCCTTGGCCGCCAATTTGCGGCGAAACTCCAGGTCGGTGCCGCCCTGTTGCTCGATCCGCGCAATCAACTCGGCATAATCCGCCGGGTCGGTCACGATCGCGACATGGTCGTGATTCTTCGCCGCGGAGCGCACCATCGACGGGCCGCCGATGTCGATATTCTCGATGATCTCGTCGCGCGGGCTCCCCTTCGCGACGGTCGCCTCGAACGGGTAGAGGTTGACCACGACCAGGTCGATCGCGCCGATGCCATGCTCCTCCATCGCGGCGACATGCTCTTCATTGTCGCGCACGGCGAGGAGGCCACCATGAACCTTGGGATGAAGAGTCTTCACCCGGCCGTCCATCATCTCGGGAAAGCCGGTAAGGTCGCTGATGTCGCGGACATCAGCGCCGCTCTCCCGAATCTTCGCGGCCGTCCCGCCGGTCGACACTATCTCGACCCCAGCCCGGGACAGCGCCGCCACCAGATCCTCCAGCCCGGTCTTGTCGGATAGGGAAATGAGAGCCCTGCGGATGGGCACGATGGCGGCCATTATATTGTCCTTCTTCGATTAGCTGGAGCGGCGGAACTGCCAGGCGATTTCTCCGCCGACCCCGGAAATCTCGCCGACAACGACAAGCTGGAGGGTCGGCACCGGCTGGCCGTGTCCGTCGATGAACAGGCTTTCCTCAACCTGCAGCATGGCGCCCCGGCAGCGGAAGTTCCATGGCGGCGCGCCCGAGGAGCGGAGAATGGCGCCCATGCCGTCGGCGGTGACGGTCGCCTCGACGCCCGGCGCAAGGTGGAAGCGGATGGCGTAGGGCGCGGCCTCGCGAATCTTGCGGCGCCCCTTGGGCTGGAGCCGGTCCTCGCCGCGCACTTCCTTGCCGTCATTGCCGAGGCTGAGGCGGCGCTGGTGGATCAGGCCGAAGCCCTTCACATAGCCGTCATGCGACGCTTCCAGGCGCGAGCAGTCATTATCCTCACTACGTTCGATCACGACGTCGGCGACGCCCTTGCCGAGGCTTCCGTCCGGCAGGATGGCGGTTGAATTGGTGTCGGCGAGCACCAGCGTCGAATGGGCGGCGGTGGTGCGGAGTGCCTGGACAAGCTCGTCGGGAAGTGCGGTCGGCACCGGCCCCGGCCCGCCGCAATTGACGACCAGCCGCTGCGCACCGTCGCTCATCTCCAGCGCCAGCGTAGAGGCGCAGCCCATTGCGGCCATTCGGGCCGGCGGCGGAGGCGCGGCATCGACGACGATGATCGTCCCGAGGGCCGACAAGCGCTGATAGCCCCAGCCCCGCGCAGCGCGAAGCGGGCGGGCGCGCAGGCCGCACCCTTCCACCAACGCCGCCAGCCGAGCCGGATCGCCGGGATTGCCGCCCTGCCAGCTCGACAGCGCATTGTCGCCCATGGTGACGCCATGAAGCGCGGCCAGCGCCGCCGCGGCGGCGTTTTCGAGCGGGTCGGGCACCGCTTGCTTTGCTGCGAAATAGGCGGCGCGCACCATGCCGAGCCGGTCGACCAGCAGCATTTGCTCTTGTGGGCTCCGGCTCATCAGCCCGCCATCCTCGAACTGGGCGGCGGCGAGGGCGCGCATCAGCCCGGATTCGCTCCGCGACAGGCGGACGAGCCCGCCCTGGATGGTGAGCGCCCCGACCAGTGCACCCGCCCAGGCGGTAATTCGCGGCAGGCCGGGCGCCGCCTTGTCGGCCACTCCGTCGAGATGGCGGGCGCCCCGCGCCAGCGTGTTGAGCAAAGCCGAACGATAGCCGGCGTCGCGGCTGGACAAAATGTAGGGCGCGTAGGCGGTCCATGTCAGGATGCGCTCGCCCCATAGCTCGGGTGCCCAAGCTTCATCGATGCGCGTGCCGTGCGCGATCAGCCAGCGGCCGGCGATCGCTTCCGCCAGGCGCGCGCCTTTTTCCCGGCTGGCCGAGGCAGCAAGGTCCCGGAGCCAGGAAAAATTCTGAACCTCCTGCGCCAGGGGTCCGTGGGTGCCGACCTCGGCAAAGTCGATGTCCGCCAATGCAACCGCTTCATTTCCGAGCAGAAGCTTCCCCGCCAGCAGCGCATCGCCCCGGGCGCGGTCGCCGAGCACATGGTCGCGCGGAACGGCGACGAGGCGGATCGGCTGGCGCCCCTGCCCTAACAAGCGCGAGAAAAATGACCCCTTTGCGAGCTTCCCGACGACGTCGTCGCTCATGCGAGCTTATCGTTCATTAGGGGGCTCGAAGGGCGGCGATGTTGGCGGCATACTGACTCGGACCGCCACGGAAAGCGGCGGTTCCGGCGACGAGGACGGTCGCGCCCGCGTCGACCGCCTGCGGTGCGGTGGCCGCGTCGATCCCGCCGTCGACTTCGATATCGACGACAAGGTCCTTCTTGGCGATCTGGTTGGCGATCGCCTCGATTTTCTTGAGCTGGCTATGGATGAACTTTTGCCCGCCGAAGCCCGGGTTGACGCTCATTACCAGGATGAGATCGACTTCTTCCAGCACATAGTCGAGCATCTTGGCGGGGGTTCCCGGGTTCAAGGATACGCCCGCCTTCTTGCCGAGCGACTTGATGTGCTGGATGGTGCGATGGATGTGCGGACCGGCCTCGGGATGGACAGTGATGAGGTCGGCGCCCGCCTCGGCAAAGGCATCGAGGAAATTGTCGACGGGCGAGATCATCAAATGCACGTCGAACGGCTTGGTGGTGTAGGGGCGGATCGCCTTCACCACGCCCGGACCGATGGTAAGGTTAGGGACGAAATGCCCGTCCATCACGTCGATATGGATCCAGTCGGCCCCCGCCTCGTCGATGGCGCGCACTTCCTCCCCGAGCCTGGCGAAATCGGCGGAGAGGATCGAAGGGGAGATCAGGGGAGCGGCCATGCGGGCCATTAGCCGGGATTAGGCGGCGCGGACAAGGTGCGCGGTGAAGAAGCCGTCGAGCCCCCCTTGCGCCTCCAGCATCCCCGGCAATACGCGAAGCCATCCGCGCTCGTGTGGCGTCACGCCGTTGGCTGGCGGGAGCACAGACGCTACGCGGAAATTGGGGTGGTTTGCGAGGAAGGCGTCGATCCGCTCCTCGCCCTCCTGCGGCTCGAGGCTGCAGACCGCATAGACGAGACTTCCGCCCGGCTTCACCCATTCGGCGGCCCGGGCGAGGAGGCGGGACTGGAGATCGGCGCTGTGCTCGATGATATCCCTGCGGGCGCGGTAGAGAACTTCGGGGTGGCGGCGAAACGTGCCGGTGGCGGAGCAGGGCGCGTCGAGGAGGACCGCGTCGAACGGTTCCGCAGTCGACCAGTCGAGGGCGTCGGCGGCGACCGTTTCCGCCTTGAGCGATGTCCGCCGCAGATTCTCCGCCAGTCGTGCCAGACGACTTTCCGACCGGTCGAGAGCCGTCACTTCGTGCCCCGCTGCCGCCAGTTGCATCGTCTTGCCGCCGGGAGCCGCGCACGCGTCGAGCACTCGCTTGGCCGATGCAGGAATCAGGCGCGCGGGAAGCGATGCCGCCAGGTCCTGCACCCACCAGCGGCCCTCGCCGAAGCCGGGCAGCATGGTGATGGCTCCGTGATGCTCAAGCCGGCGATGGAGCGGGGCGAGCGAGACGCCTTCGGGAAACTCGGATTCGGCGGCATGATCGGCGAAGCTGAGGTCGAGCGGCGGACGATGGGCGATGGCGTGGCGCGCGGCCATGACGACCTCTTCGCCCCATGCGGCACGCCAGCGTTCCTCGACGGCCTCGGGCAGACGGGGCGCGTCGAGCGTGGGTAGTCCCTTGCGGAGGAGGGTACCGAGCACGCCATGGACCAGCCGTCGAGGGCCGCCATCGACCAGCGGCAAGGCGGTGGCCACGAGGGCGTGGTCGGCGGTGCCGAGGCCGATCTTCTGGGCGAGCGCGAGGCGCAGCACCGTTCGCGCCTTGCTGTCGTCGGGAAGGCGCTGGCGGGTCGCGCCGTCGATCAACGCATCGAGGTCGGGAATCCGGCGGAGGGTTTCGCCCGCAATCGCACTCGCCAGCGCTGCATCCGCGGCCGGCAGGTCGCGTGCGGCCTGGGCGGCATTGTCCATCGTCTGGCCGCGCCGGAGCACGGCATCGAGGATGCGCAGCGCGGCGCGCCGGGCGGGAAGGCCTTCAGGGGTCAATCTTCCTCGTCGCCCGGCGGGCGGCTGAGCATGGTGTGGAGCAACTCGTCGATCCCCACCCGGCCTTCGAGCAGTTCTACGACCGCCGACACCAAAGGCATGTCGATGTCGCGCTCGACCGCGATGCGATGAAGCACGGGGGCGGTATGCGCCCCTTCCGCGACCGTGCGCCGGTCGGCCATCAGCTCGGCGGCGCTCCGCCCTTCGCCGATTGCCTTGCCGAGCGAGAAGTTGCGGCTGCTGGTCGAGGAGCAGGTCAGCACCAGGTCGCCAAGCCCCGACAGGCCGGCCAGCGTCTCGCGCCGCCCGCCCATCGACATTCCGAAGCGCACCATTTCCGCGAAGCCGCGCGCGATGAGGGCGGCCCGAGCGTTCTGGCCGAGTCCGCGCCCCTCGGCCACGCCGCAGGCGATCGCCAGCACATTCTTGACCGCCCCGCCGACTTCCGCGCCGCAGACGTCGTCGGTGAGATAAGTGCGAAAATGCGTGAGGTTGATCCGTGCGCGAAGCTCCTCGCCCAGCGCCTTGTCCTCGCAGGCGAGCGTCACCGCGGTGGGAAGCCCCGCCGCAACCTCATGGGCGAAGGTCGGCCCCGACAGCACCGCGATCGGCGAAGTCGGGCAGACTTCGTGCGCGACGTCATGAAGCAATTTGCCGCTGCTTTCCTCGATGCCCTTGGAGCAGAGGACCAGCGGCATGTTGGGGCAGGGCGAGCGGCCGAGCACCGCGCGCATATGCTGGGCCGGCGTGACGACCAGCCAGGCGTCGCAGTCGGAAAGATCCG
>Ga0307411_10000652_pt1 | contig 12629 bp, 9 predicted proteins | sample DK1Ometagenome_2_FD_203712 | JGI IMG/M metagenome (GOLD analysis project Ga0307411, IMG submission 203712) | Maize rhizosphere microbial communities from greenhouse at UC Davis, California, United States - DK15-O-1 | ecosystem: Host-associated > Plants > Roots > Rhizosphere > Soil | place: USA...
GACCCGCGCGGCATCGGCGAACCGCTGATGTCGGGCAACCGTCGTGCCTACAAGGCGCCCGATTCGCGGTTCGCGCCGCTACAACCTGTTACAAGTGCCGGCGCGGCACAACTGGCGCTCGCGCTGGTCCAACGCCGCATGTCCCTCTTCGAACGTGCGATTCCCGCAGGCGCCGCAGGCGATGCGGTGGATCGCAAGCGTCGCGCCCACGAGCAGCTGATCTCGCTGACGCGGCTCATGGACTCGGCGGTCGAGGTTCCGCTTCTGCGCACGAGTGTCGGCCTGGACGCCTTGCTCGGCCTGGCGCCGGTCGTCGGCGACATCGTGTCCGCCGCGATCGGCCTCTACGTCGTGCGCCAGGCGCGCGAGCTCGGCGCGTCGCGCTGGCTGCAGGCGCGCATGGTCGGCAATCTCGTCGTCGACGCGGCGCTTGGCGCGGTGCCGATCGCCGGCGACATCGCCGACGTCTACTTTCGCGCGCACCGCCGCAATCTCGCGCTTTTGCAAAAGGCGATCGGCGAACCGTTCATCGAAGGCGAAGTGCTCGCCACCAGCCGCCTGACCCGCCGCGCCGGATAGCGGTTTCCCGCGCTCGCACCGCCCGGGCGCTAATATGCGCCGGACACCATCGCGTCCCCGGGGACCTCGTTGAGCGCGAACTTCCTGTCGCTGCACCGCCACGGTTTCGTCCGCGTGGCGGCGTGCACGCCGAAGATGGCCGTCGGCGATCCGGTCGCGAACGCCGACGAGACGCTCGCGCTGATGCGCGACGGCGACGCGCGTAGCGTCGATCTCATGGTGTTCCCCGAGCTCGGCCTGTCGGCGTACGCGATCGACGACCTGCACCTGCAGGACACGCTGCTCGACGCCGTCGAGATCGCGCTGGCGCGCGTCGTCGAGGCAACGCGGTCGCTTCGGCCGGTCGTGCTCGTCGGCGCGCCGATCCGTCGCAACGACCGCGTCTACAACTGCGCGGTCGCGGTGGCGCACGGGCGCGTGCTCGGCGTCGTGCCGAAGACGTTCCTGCCGAACTACCGCGAGTACTACGAGAATCGATGGTTCGCCTCGGGCGCCGGCGTCGTCGGCCTCCACGTGCGCGTCGCGGGCCACGAGGCGCCGTTCGGCACCGATCTCGTGTTCGCCGCGGACCAGCTCCGCGATTTCGTCTTCCACCTCGAGATCTGCGAGGACTTCTGGGCCGCGACGCCACCGTCGTCGCTCGGCGCGCTGGCCGGCGCACACATCCTGTGCAACCTGTCGGCGTCGAACGTGGTCATCGGCAAGGCCGAGGAGCGGGCGATGCTGTGCGCATCGCAGTCGACGCGCTGCCATGCGGCGTACGTGTACTCGGCCGCCGGGCCGGGCGAGAGCACGACCGACCTCGCCTGGGACGGGCAGGCGACGATCCACGAGCTCGGCGCGCTGCTCGCGCACACGTCGCGCTTCCCGATGCGAAGCCAGATGTGCGTCGCGGACGTCGACGTCGAGCGCATCCGCCTCGAGCGCATGCGCACGCCGACGTTCAACAACGCCGCCGCGTCGGCCGGCCATCCCGAGCGCGCGTTCCGTCGCGTCGTGTTCGAGCACGCGCCGCTCGACAAGGACCTCGGGCTTGCCCGAAGCGTGGACCGCTATCCGTTCGTGCCCGACGATCCGGCGCGGCTCGATCTCGATTGCTACGAGGCGTTCAACATCCAGGTGCAGGGCCTGATCAAGCGCCTGCAGGTCACCAACGGCGAGCGCATCGTCATCGGCGTGTCGGGCGGGCTCGACTCGACGCACGCGCTGATCGTCGCCGCCAAGGCGTTCGACACGCTGGGCCTGCCGCGAACGAACATCCTCGGCTTCACCATGCCGGGCTTCGCGACGTCGGAGCGCACGAAAGCGAACGCCTGGACACTGATGCGGGCGCTCGGCGTGACCGGCGAGGAGATCGACATCCGGCCCACGGCGATGCAGATGCTGGCCGACATCGGCCATCCGTACGCGAAGGGCGAGAAGGTCTACGACATCACGTTCGAGAACGTGCAGGCGGGGCTTCGCACCGATTACCTCTTCCGCCTCGCGAACCAGCGCAAGGCGTTCGTGCTCGGCACCGGCGACCTGTCCGAGCTGGCGCTCGGCTGGCTCACCTACGGCGTCGGCGACCACATGAGCCACTACAACGTCAACGGCTCGGTCGGCAAGACGCTGATCCAGTACCTGGTGCGCTGGGTCGTGCAGACGCGCCAGTTCGACGAGGTCGCGTCGAAGACGCTCGAGTCGATCCTCGGCACCGAGATCTCGCCCGAGCTCGTTCCGCCAGGCGAGGCGGGCGACCTGCAGAGCACGCAGGCGCAGGTCGGGCCCTACGAGCTGCAGGACTTCAACCTCTTCTACATCACGCGCTTCGGCATGCGCCCGTCGAAGGTCGCGTTCCTCGCCTGGCACGCATGGCACGACGCTTCCGTCGGCGCATGGCCACCGGCATTCCCGGACGACGCGAAGCGCGCGTACGCGATCGGCGACATCCGCAAGTGGCTGCGCGTGTTCCTGCACCGCTTCTTCACCACCAGCCAGTTCAAGCGCTCGGCGCTGCCGAACGGTCCCAAGGTCGTGTCCGGCGGCAACCTCTCCCCGCGCGGCGACTGGCGCGCCCCGTCGGACGGCAACGCGCGCGCGTGGCTCGACGAGCTCGACCGCAACGTTCCCGAGTCGCTCTAGTTCGCCTGACCGCGCGTCATGCCTGCTCGCGAACCGATGCGACTGCGCCGGGCCCCGGGGGGACGTGGTGGCTGAAGCGAAGCCCGTGACCTCGCGTCGCCTGCCGCAGTGGCTCGACGACGCGCCGTTCGGGCGTCCGGCCGGCGGCTGGCGCCTGCGCGTGTACCGCTTGATCTTCGAGTCGGAAACGCCGGCCGGGCGGGCGTTCGACATCGCGCTGATGGTCGTGATCCTGCTGAGCGTGGGCGTGGTGATGGCCGACAGCGTCGAGTCGTTCGGCGGCCGCTACCGGTTCGTCTTCGACCGGCTCGAGTTCGCGTTCACCTTCATCTTCACGCTCGAGTACGTGCTGCGCCTGTGCTCGGTGCGTCACCCGATCCGCTATGCGACGAGCTTCTTCGGGCTCGTCGACCTGCTCGCCGTGATGCCCACCTACATGGCGCTGTTCTTTCCGGAGGCGTCGGCGCTGATCAACATCCGCGTGCTGCGGCTGCTCCGCGTGTTCCGCATCCTCAAGCTGACCGCGTACGTCGACGAGTATCGCTACCTGGGTCAGGCGATCGTCGCGAGCCGCCGCAAGATCCTCGTCTTCCTCGCCACCGTGCTCATCATCGTCCTCGTGAGCGGCACGATCGTCTATCTCGCCGAGCGCCCCGAGAACGGCTTCACCAGCATCCCGACGTCGGTCTACTGGGCGATCACGACCGTCACCACCGTCGGCTTCGGCGACATCGCGCCCAAGACCGACATCGGACGCTTGATCGCCTCGCTGATGATGCTGCTGGGCTGGGGCATCCTCGCCGTGCCGACCGGCATCGTCACCGCCGAGATGACGATGCGCCGCTTCACCGCCGACCGTGGCGGGCGCTGCCAGGCGTGCGGCAGCGTCGGGCACGAAGCGAGCGCGCGGTTCTGCAAGGACTGCGGCGCGCGCCTCTGACGGTCGCGTGCGTTGCCCGGCGTTGTGTTGCGCCGCGCGGCCGCGTAGATTAAGCCGCGTGCGCGTTCCGTCGCGCGACCCGGAGCGGGAGTGAGCGACAAGCTGATCGTGACCCATCGCGGCGTGCTCCGCGCGAAGTACGGGACGGCCGGCTTCGGCCGCATCCGCGCGGCGCTGGCGGATCTCGTCGCGGCGGATCGCCGGCGCGGGTTGCGCTCGCAACTGGTGTATCTCGACGACGGTCCCGCGATGCGCGCGCGCCGCGCCCGGCCGGTCGCCGATGCCGCCGATCAGCCGGCGACCAAGGCGGCGATCGATGCGCTGCATCGCGCCGAGGATCCCGACTACCTGTTGATCGTCGGCGCGCCCGACGTGGTCGCGCAGCAGGACCTGGCCAACCCGGTCGGCGACGACGATCCGGACGGCGAGGTCGCGAGCGACCTGCCCTACGCGTGCGACGTCGGCTATTCGCGCGACATCGCCGACTTCGTCGGTCCGACGCGCGTCGTCGGCCGCCTGCCCGACATCAACGGCACGAGCGCGCCCTCCGACGCGGGCCATCTCGTGCAGCTCCTGCGGGTCGCCGCGCGCTATCGCACGCGGAGCGCCGACGACTACGCCGACTACTTCGCGCTTTCCGCCTTCACCTGGGAGCAGTCGACGCGACGGACGCTGTTCGAGATCTTCGGCCGCCGCGACTGCCGCACCTCGCCGCCGGCCGGACCGCGATTCGGCGCGGCCGCGCTCGCCCCGCTCGCGCACTTCATCAACTGCCATGGCAGCGAGGCGTCGCCGATGTTCCAGGGACAATTCGGACGCAGCCGCTACCCGTCGGCGCTCACGACCGAGCGCATCGACGGCCTGATCCGCGAAGGCACGGTCGCCGCCGCCGAATGCTGCTACGGAGCGCAGATGTACGAGGCGCGCACGCTCGCGCTCGACCTGCCGATCGCGCAGAGCTATCTCGCGCAGGGCGCCTACGGCTGGCTCGGCAGCTCGACGGTCGCCTACGGGCCGGCGCGCAGCAACGGCGTGGCCGACATGCTGACGCGCTACTTCATGCTCGCGGTGCTGGAAGGCGCGTCGCTCGGCAGCGCATTGCTGACCGCGCGGCAGCGCTACGCCGAGGACGCGAACGAGCTGGATCCGGTCGACCTCAAGACGCTCGCACAGTTCACGCTGCTCGGCGATCCGGCGGTGCATCCGGTACGGTCGTCCTCGCCGACGCGGCTGACGTCGACGATCACCGGATCGCAGGGCGTCCGGCTGCTGCGCCGCAGCCGGCGCGCGAAGCTCAAGGTCAGCGGCGAAGTGCTGCTGCAGTCGAAGCCGACCGCTTCGCGATGCCGCGCCGGGCGGGCGGTATCGCCGGCGGTCCGCAGCGCGCTCGCGTCGATCGCGAGGTCGAGCGGCGTCGGCGGGTCATCGTTTCGCGCCTACCCGGTCAGCGTGCCGCGGCTGTCGCGCGCGACGCACGCGAAGACCACCCGGTTCGCGTCGCGCTACTTCGTCGCCGTCAGCAAGCGGGGCGCGGCGCCGCAAGCGCTCGATCTGGTCGCCGTCGTGGCGAAGGAAGTGGGCGGACGGATCGTCGCGTACCGCGTCTATGAGCGGAGGTAAAGCGATGCCGGACAAGCCCACGCGCGTGGAAGGCCTCGTCGGCGACGTCAGCCGCGGAACGTTCGCCGCGGGCAGCAAGAGCGAGGCGCCGGCCATCTGGATCGATACGGGCGCGCAGCGACTGGTGCTGCGGCGGCGCGATGGTCCGCCGATCGGCGATGCTTCGCTTCGCGTCTATGTCGGACGGCGCGTGCGCTGCGACGGCGTGATCCTCGCGCGCACGCTGCTGGCCGATTCGATCGAGATCGTCGACTCGTAGCGGCGAAACGTCAGGGAGCGAGCATGGCCAGGAAAGCAGCGCGCGGTTCGCGCGGCGTCGAGCGCGGGGATGCGGTCGGCGCGTTCGCCGCGATGTCCCGCCGGATCGTCGACACGCCACCGCGCGCGGCGGCGAAGAAGAGCGTGAAGGGCAGGCGGGGTGCTTCAGGCAAGCGGCCCGTGGCCGATGTGTCGACCGATGCCGCGCGCCAGCGGGCGGCCGGCGTCGCCGTCAAGCTCGGGCGCGCGCAAGCGGACTGGGTGATCGAGCGGCGGCGCGAGCGGCTCGATGGACGCAAGCGGGCGATCAAGAAGAGCGCGGCGCGCAAGCGGGTGGGCAAGGGCGCGGCGAAGAAGGCAGGCGACGCCGTGTCGCTCGGCGTGATCGTCGCCGAGGGCGATTCGTGGTTCGACTATCCGTTCTACGACGTGCTGAAGCTCCTCGAGGACGATCACGGCTTCGACGTCGAGACAGTCGCGCACCGCGGCGACAGCGTCGAGAGCATGGCGTACGACGGCGGGCAGCTCGAGGACTTCGTGCGCACCGTCGAGCGCGTCATCCGGCGCGGCCAGACGCCGCGCGCGATCCTGCTGTCCGGCGGCGGCAACGACGTCGCCGGTGACGGCTTCGCGCTGCTCCTCAACCATCGCTCGTCACCCGCGAACGGACTCAACGCGGCGGTCCTCGAGGGCGTCATCGAGACGCGCATCGCGATCGCGTACACGACGATCATCGCTGCCGTGACGCAGAGCTGCACGACGCTGCTCGGCCGCGTGCTGCCGATCGTCCTGCACGGCTACGACTATCCGGTGCCCGACGGCCGCGGCTTCCTCGGCGGCTTCGCCTGGCTGCCCGGGCCCTGGCTCGAGCCCGGCTTTCGCGAGAAAGGCTACGACGACCTGCAGGAGCGCATCGACGTGGCGCGCGTGCTGATCGACCGCTTCAACGCCGCGCTCGCGAGCGTGGCCGCGATGCCGGGCTTCGGCCACGTCCGCCACCTGGACCTTCGCAACTCGCTGTCCACGACGCTCGCGAACGACCGGTACAAGGCGTGGTGGGGGAACGAACTGCACCCCACCTACGACGGCTTCAGCCGCATCGCGGCCAGGTTCGCCGCCATCCTCTAGAACGCTTCCGCCGCGCGCTCGCCGATCGCTGTGCGCTCGATGCGCTGGGCGGGCTTCGTGCAAGACGGACGCTGAAGGCGTCAGCCTCGCCGGCGAAGCGCCGCGCATCGCCAACGCGTGCTGAAGACGCCGCGCAGCCAGCGGCGCGCGGGATCGCGCCGCATGCGCTCGTGTCAAAATGCGATCGCAGCCGCGAGCGATCGCGGGAGGAGATGCGATGAAGATCGAGGAATTGAGCCCGGACCACCTGGACAGCGGCGGCAACGTCGTGCCGATCGAGCGGCTGGGCGGCAAGGCGATGCCGTGGGACAACCGGCTCGCGACCACCGACACCGAGAAGTTCTACCAGGCGCTCGCGAACTTCACGCGCACGTTCGACTTCAGGCCGGACGACCGCGTCGTGTTCCTCACCGACAAGCTGCTCGACCCGCGCGTCGTTTCCGCCATCAGCGGGCTCGCGCTGGCGCAGGGCATCCGGCCGATCGTCGTGCAGACGCACACGACGAACATGCTCGAGATCCCCGACGAGGTGAAGCCGATCCTCGAGCGCGCGACGTTCGTCGTGTCGACCTGGTTCTGCTCGGCCTGGCATCCGTACTGCATCGCGCTCCGGCGCAACGGGCAGCGCTGGGTGAAGATCACGTTCTTCCGCAACCTCGACCTGCTGCACACCGAGCAGGCCCGCTTTCCGACCGAGCTCGTCGGCGAGCTCATTCGCGCCACGGCGGCGCGCTTTCCGCGCAACCGCGACATCGACCTCCGCTTCACCGATCGACGGGGCAGCGATCTCACGATCCCGCTCACCGCGCGCATGGTCGACCGCAACCTCGACACCAACCGCTGGCGTGGCGAGATGTTCGCGACGAGCCTCGGCGCGTACGTGCACTACCTGCCGACGCACGGGCCGAACGTGTACGAGCCGGGCCCGATGCTCGACGATCCGACCGATCATGCGTCGGTCGACGTCCGCGGCACGATCCATCCGCAGTGGGCGGTCGGCTTCGACAAGCCGTTCCGCGAGCGCATCGGCGTTCGCTTCGAGCGCAACCGGATCGTCGAGGTCAGCGGCGGCACGCAGGAGGCGGCGATCCTGCGCGACATGCTGGTCGGCGGCGTCCTGATCGAGCTCGGGTGCGGCTTCAATCCCAAGTGGCCGCGCCACCAGATCTACCCGGCCGGGTCGAACTCGCCCGGCGCGCTGCACTTCGGCATCGATCTCGTCAAGCCCTCCGACTACATCAGGAAGGTCATGCCGAACTGGGAGGAGCCGCCGGTGCACATGGACCTCGTCACCTTCGACACGACGCTCGAGGCCGGCGGATCGAGGCTCGTCAGCGACGGCTTCCTCGACGCGCTGCGCGATCCCGCCGTCGTGGCGATGGCCTCGCGCTATGGCGATGCGGTGGACCTCCTCGAGCGCTGGCCGGACTGATCGCGCGAGCGGAATCCGCGCGTGGCGCTGCTGCTCGGCCGAAGCGAGGTCGACCGCCTGTTCGACGGCACGCACGTGCGCATCGACGAGTGCATCGACGCCGTCGAGGCCGCGTTCGCCGAGCATGGGCGCGGCGCGGTCGGCGTGCTTGCGCGCCAGATCCTCACGTCCGACGGCCGGCCGGCGGAGCCGCGCTCGCGCGCGCTCAAGCTCTCCGCGTCGTACATGCGCGACAGCGGCGTCATGGGCGCGTCGCTGTACACGACGCATTTCCGCCCCGGCGACGTCGACATGTGGCTCGCGATCTTTTCGGGCACGACCGGCGAGCTCCAGGGCATGCTCCATGGCAAGTCGCTCAGCCTGTGGAAGACCGGCGCCACCGCGGCGGTCGCCGCGCGTCATCTCGCGCGGAAGAATGCGCGCCGCGTCGCGATCGTCGGCACCGGCTACTACGCGCGCGCGCAGCTCCAATGCCTCGCGAGCGTGCGCGAGCTGGAAGAAGTCCGCTGCTTCAGCCGCGACCGAGACCGGTTGCAACGGTTCGTCGCCTGGGCCGGGGCGACGCTGCCCGGCGCGAGCGTGCGCGCCGCATCGTCGGCACGCCATGCGGTGGACGAGGCCGACATCGTCGTCACGATCACGACCTCACCGCATCCGGTCGTGCACGGTGCGTGGCTCGCACCCGGCTCGCACTGCAACGCGATGGGCCAGCATGCGCCGACCGCGCGCGAGCTCGACAGCGAAGCAGTGGCCGGCGCCCGGGTGATCGTCGACGCGCGCGAGCAGGCGATGAACGAGAAGGGCGAGATCCTCGTGCCGCTGCACGCCGGCGAGATCGCCGTCGATCACGTCGCGGGCGAGCTCGGCGAGGTGGTCGCGGGGCGCATCGCCGGTCGCACGCGCGACGACGAGCGCACGCTGTTCTGCTCGGGCGGCACGGCGCTCGAGTACATGGGGCTGTGCCGCCTGCTGATCGAGCGGGCGCGTGCGGCGGGGCTGGGTCACGAGATCGATTGACGGGGACAGGATGAAGTCGCTGCGATACCTTCGCGCAGTTGCCTGCGCGCTGCTGTGCACGCTCGCGCCGTGCGCGCCCGCGTACGCGCAGGACTACCCGACCCGGCCCGTGCGCTTCGTGCTGGGGCAGCCGGCCGGCGGACCCACCGACATCGTCGCGCGGCTGGTGGCGCAGAAGCTGCAGGAACGCTGGGGGCAGGCGGTCATCGTCGAGAATCGACCCGGCGCGGGCAGCAATATCGGCACCGAGCTCGTCGTGAAGGCGCCGAAGGATGGCTACACGCTGCTCGTCGGGACCGTGCAGCAGATCGTCAACCCATTCCTGTTCCCCGGCCTCACCTGGGATCCGATGCGCGATCTCGCTGCCGTCTCGCTGGTGACGAAGGCGCACATCGTGCTCGTCGTGCATCCCGATGCGCCGGCCAGGACGCTGCAGGACGTGATCGCGCTCGCGAAGTCGAAGGGCGGCCAGCTGGCATGGGCGTCCGCGGGTAACGGCAGCACCGGCCATCTCACGCTCGAGCTCTTCAAGACCAGCGCGGGCATCGATGCGGTGCACGTTCCGTACAAGGGAACGCAGCCGGCGCTGGCCGACGTGCTCGGCGGCCGCGTGCCCGTCATGTTCGATGGCGTCGTCACGTCGTTGCCGCACATGCGCGCGGGCAAGCTGCGGCCGGTCGCGGTCGCGAGCCTCACGCGCTCGCAGCTCCTGCCCGACGTGCCGACGATGTCGGAAGCCGGCATGCCCGGATTCGAAGCGGTCGGCCTCGCGACCGTCATGGCGCCGGCCGGCACGCCGGCCGACGTCGTGAACCGGGTGAGCGCGGACATCGCAGCGGTGCTGCGCATGCCCGACGTGCGCGACCAGCTCGTCGGCATGGGCCTCGAGGTCGTCGGCAGCACGCCGGCCGAATTCGCCCAGTACGTGAAGAGCGAATCGGCGAAGTGGGGCAAAGTGATCCGCGAGGCCAACGTGAAAGTCGACTGACGCCGCGCCGCGTTGGCTTGACCCTGCCGTTTCGCGCCGCGAGAATCGTCGCCTCCGACCAGGCGGATCCACGACGCCGATGCTCGCCGGCCATTTCGAGGAGCTCCGTGTGATCGCTGCGATCCTGTCGTGCGAGCCGGGCAGGTGGACGAAGGCGTCGCGCGCGGCGTCCGTTGGCGTCGTCGCCGGCGACCGGCGGCGGTGGCCCATCGCCGTGTCGATCGTCGATCCGGTCACGCGCGCTTGCCGCTGCGCGGCGCTGCGCGCCGAGGCGTGCCGTCGCGGTCGCGATTGGCGATGACGGTCGCGCCCACGATCGACGGCCGCGTGCGCGTCACCGGCGAGCCGACGCCGCTTGCCGACGGCCTCGTCGTCGACGACCGCCTCGCGCTCGCCATCGCCTTTGCCTACGAGGGTCCTGCGACGTTTCGCGCGGGCGAGCTTTCACGCTGGACGCTGCGCTTCACCGCCGCGGTCGAGCTGCCGGGCGACGCGTGCGTCGCCGTCGCGCATCGCTGGCCGAACGACTGGGGCATGGCGCAGGGCTCCGATCCTGCAGGCGTGGATTTCCTCCTCGCACGCACGAGCGACGGCTGCGCGGTGCGATGGTGGGCCGGCCGCCTGCACACCTGGCATCCGTTCGACCATGCGCTGTTCGTCGAGCTGCCCGACGGCTTGCCACGCGGCGCGCACGTCGAGCTGCGGTACGGCGACGACGCGCAAGGCTCGCCGGGATTTCGCGTGCAGACGTTCATCGAGGAAGCCTCGCCGTTCAGCCTGCGCTGGCAGGCGCGTCCGAATGCCCGCTGGGTGGAGTTCGCGCGGCACGTGGCGAGGGTCGTCGGCAGCGAGCCGGCGAAGCTCGTGCTGACGGCGCCATCGCGCGTCGCCGCCGGCGAGGCGTTCGACCTGCACCTGCGCGTCGAGGATCGCTGGGGTAATCCGGCCGCTCTCGACGAGCCGGTGCACCTGCGGCATGCGGATGGACAGCCGGTGCGAATCGCGGGCGGCTGGGCGCGCGTGCCGCTGAGCCTCGCCTCGCCGGGCGTGCACCGCATCCACGGCCGATCCGCCGGAGAACGGGTGCTCGAGGCGGTGTCGAACCCGGTCGAGGTCGTCGCGGCCAGGCCCGCCGAGCGCCTCTTCTGGGGCGACCTGCACGGCCAGTCGGTGATCGGCTGCGGCGCGCGCTCGATCGATGCGTACTTCGCGCATGCGCGCGACTTCGCGGCCACCGACGTCGCCTCGCACCAGGCGAACTGCTTCCTCGTCTCGTCGGCCGAGTGGGCCGAGACGCAGGCGAGCACGCTGCGGCAGCGCAGGCCCGGCTTCGTGACGCTGCTCGGCGTCGAGTGGTCGGGCGCGTCGTCGGTCGGCGGCGATCACAACGTGTACTTCCCCGGCGACGAGGCGCCGCTGCATCGCTGCAGCCACGAGTTCCTCGCCGATCGCAGCGACGCCGACAGCGACCTTCCGCACGTCGAGGACCTGTATCGCCACTATCGCGGCAGCGATACGCTCGTCGCGGTGCACGTGGGCGGCCGCACGGCCGACCTCAACTGGCACGCGCCCGAGCTCGACCGGCTGCTCGAAGTGCACTCGACGCACGCGACCTCGGAATGGTTCCTGTTCGACGCGCTGCGCCGAGGGCACCGGATGGGCGTGATCGCGGGCAGCGACGGCGTCGACGGCCGGCCGGGCAACTCGCACCCCGGACACATGGGCGTGCGCAACGTTCGCGGCGGCCTGACGGCGATCGTCGCGGCAGAGCTGACGCGCGAAGCGATCTGGGACGCGCTGAAGCGGCGTCGCTGCTATGCGACCACCGGCGAGCGCATCGTCCTCGAGTTCTCCGCCGGGGATGCCCGCATGGGCGAGGACGTGCGCTGGACCGACGTGCCGCCGTTCGACGTTCGGGTCGAAGGCACGGCGCCGATCGAGACGATCGACCTGTTCCGCGACACCGAGCGCATCGACGGCGTCGACCTCCTCGCCGAGGGGGAGCGATCGCCGCGCGTTCGCGTGGCGTGGCGGGGGGCGAGCGCGCCGGGCAATTGGCAGCGTGCGCGCATGGACTGGAACGGCGGCTTGCGTGTCGACGGCGCCACGATCGCCGCCGCCGACGGATGGGCGTTCGACACGCCCGACGAGGGCATCGCCTGGCACGACGCGTCGAGCGTTCGCTGGACCTCGATCACCGCCGGCGACTGGGACGGCGTCGTCGTGACGCTCGACGCGGTGACGCCGTCGGCGGAGCTTTCGTTCGTGACGGCCCCGATGAGCGTGCGCTGCCGTCTCGCGTCGCTGGGCCACGGCGTGCGCGCGTTCGCTGCCCACCATCCCGAACGCATGGTCGAGCTGCGCCGGCTGCCCGATCGGATGCCGCCATTGACGTTCCGCGGACGGCTGACCGATCCCGCCCCGCGTCCCGGTGCGCACGCCTACTGGGTGCGCGTACGCCAGGCCGACGGTGGCTGCGCATGGTCGTCACCGATCTTCGCCGACTGCGGTTGATCGACCGACGTGCACAGGCGCGTCGCGCG
>Ga0307411_10000654_pt1 | contig 12618 bp, 7 predicted proteins | sample DK1Ometagenome_2_FD_203712 | JGI IMG/M metagenome (GOLD analysis project Ga0307411, IMG submission 203712) | Maize rhizosphere microbial communities from greenhouse at UC Davis, California, United States - DK15-O-1 | ecosystem: Host-associated > Plants > Roots > Rhizosphere > Soil | place: USA...
ATGGCCGAGCGTCCGGGCTACCTCACGAAGACGGTTCAGAGCATCAAGGGCGTCTCGGAAGAGACGACCACGGGCGTTCATCGGCTCTACGACCTCGCCAAGAAGGGGAAGCTCCCGTTCCCGGCGATCAACGTCAACGACAGCGTGACCAAGTCGAAGTTCGACAATCTCTACGGCTGCAAGGAGTCGCTGGTCGACGCCATCCGCCGTGCGACTGACGTCATGCTTGCCGGTAAGGTCGCCTGCGTCGCCGGCTTCGGCGATGTCGGTAAGGGCTCTGCCGCTTCGCTCCGCAACGGTGGCGCCCGCGTCATCGTTACCGAGGTCGATCCGATCTGCGCGCTTCAGGCGGCGATGGAAGGCTATGAGGTCGTGACGATGGAAGAGGCCGCGCCGCGCGCCGACATCTTCGTCACTGCGACCGGCAACATGGACGTCATTACGCTCGATCATATGCGGGCGATGAAGAACATGGCGATCGTGTCCAACATCGGCCACTTCGACAGCGAGATCCAGATCGGCGCGCTGTCCAACATGAAGTGGACCGAGATCAAGCCGCAGGTCGACGAAGTCGAGTTCCCGGACGGCAAAAAGATCATCGTCCTGTCGAAGGGACGCCTGGTGAACCTCGGCAATGCCACGGGTCACCCGAGCTTCGTCATGTCCTCGTCCTTCACCAACCAGGTGCTTGCGCAGATCGAGCTGTGGACGAAGTCGGATGAGTACGGGAAGGACGTTTACGTGCTCCCGAAGCACCTCGACGAGAAGGTCGCCGCTCTTCACCTCGACAAGCTCGGCGTTCACCTGACCAAGCTGTCGGAGAAGCAGGCCGCCTATATTGGCGTGTCGACCGAAGGCCCGTTCAAGCCCGAGCACTACCGCTACTAAGCTACTGCTAACTGGTTGAATTCCGCGGGCGCTTCCAGCAATGGAGGCGCCCTCGCTTTGTCGAATGCAGACCTGCGGTTAGAAGCGCCGCCGAAGGACAAATCCGCATGCGCCTCAAGAAGCCGTTCCTCAAACTGCCGATCCGTTTCGATGCGGATGCTTTGGCCGCCGAAGTGCGCGCCTTGCCGAAGTCGGCCTGGACGCCCCATCCGACCGGTTTCATCGGGAATGAGGCGGTGCGCCTGGTCACTCCGAACGGCGAGGACAGCGACGCGATCGACGGCCCGATGGCGGCGACGCCGAATCTTCAGCACTGCGATTATGTGCGCCAGATCATGGCCGAGATTGGCAGCGTCTGGGGCCGAAGCAGGTTCATGGGCCTCGCTGCGGGCAGTGAAGTGCCGCCGCACATCGACATCCACTATTACTGGCGCACGCACTGGCGGATTCACATCCCCGTCATCACCAATGCCGGCGTCGAGTTCACTTGCGGTGACGAGACCGTTCACATGGCCGCCGGCGAGTGCTGGGTTTTCGACAGCTTCCTCCGGCACGATGTCCAGAACAGGGGCGGTGCCCAGCGCATTCACCTGGTGCTCGACACCGTTGGAGGCGGGCTCCTGCCGGAGTTGCTGAAGGCGGCGGAGGAGGGCGTCTCCGATGCCCGGCTGCTGCCATCGGGCGTTCGCAACGGCAGCGGCTTGGCTTTCGAAAAGGTCAACTCGCCAAAAGTCATGTCGCCATGGGAGATGCGTTGCCATCTCGCATTCACCCGCGAGAAGGCCGGATACGATCCGAGAGTGCTTGCGATCCTCGATCGGGTCGAGCGGTTCATCGATGGGTGGGCCGCCGCGTGGGCCCGCTTCGGCGATGCCGACGAGGGACGGACCACCTATGAGCCGCTGCTGCAGGACATTCGCGCAAGCTTGGCAGAGATGGGGGTTTCGGCGCTCGAAATGCCGAACGAGGTTCCACTTGCGCGGATGCTCGAGCAGCTCATTTTCCTGATCGCGCTGGCCCCTGTTGCGCAAGTTGCGAAAGCTTCTCCGCCGGCTCCCTCAAGCAGTGTCGTCGTCGAGGAGGAGAGTAGCGGCGTAACGCTTTCCGGATCGATCTTAAGCGGGCTCACACGGCAACCCGCGACCTCCTACCGAGAGAAGTTCGAGCGGCCAATTTTCCTGGTTAGCACGCCGCGGTCGGGATCGACCCTCTTGTACGAGACGCTGGAGAATGCGCCAGCCCTGTTTGCAACAGGCAACGAGAGTCATCGCCTGATCGAGAATGTGCCGGGTCTCGCACCCGCGAGTCGTGAGTGGGAATCCAATCGTCTCACCGAGGCCGACGTGACGCCTGATCGCGCGGGGCGCCTTGCGGAGGTCTTCTACCGGCAGCTCAAAGATCGTAACGGCCAGCCTGCGCGCGGGCGCGTTCGAATGCTGGAGAAGACCCCGAAGAACGCACTTCGCGTGCCCTTCTTCAACCACATCTGGCCTGACTCTGACTTTATCTATCTCTATCGGAACGTCCGCGAAACGCTCAACAGCATGATGGAGGCGTGGCACTCTGGGCATTTTCGGACTTACCCGGGACTGCCGGGTTGGCCGGACGGATCTTGGTCGCTTTTGTTGGTACCCGGTTGGCGAAAGCTCGAGGACTTGTCGCTTCCGGAGATTGTCGCTCACCAATGGGCGATAACAACGGACGTGCTGCTCGACGATCTCGAGCAGCTGAACGAGAACAAGATTCACGTGATAGACTACAGCGCCTTCCTCGCTTCGCCTCAAACCGAGATTGAGCGGATCGCGACGGGCCTCGGCCTCGGCTGGGACCGCCAGCTGGGTAATGCCTTGCCGTTGTCGAAGACGACCGTCTCCAAGCCTGACCCGCAAAAATGGCGCCGCATGGAGAAGGAAATCCAGTCGGTCATGCCGATTGTGGAACGCGCGGATGCTAGAGCTCGGGCCTTTCTCGAGCGGCGGCGAGCGACGATCAGGACTGCCGCCTGACGACATCTCAGCAACTTGGCGCGCGGTCCGGTCGGGGCTAGAGCGCTCGAAAATTCGCGCTCACGGAGTTTGCGCCACCAATGACCGATGAAGTTTCGCCGCCGGCCGACGCCGGAGCATCTCAGACTGCGGCTCCGGGAAGCGCGCCAGCAGCGCCCGCACCTGAAGAAACGAAGATCAGTGTGTCGAAGGGCATGGCAGCCTGGCTGACCAGGAACGATACGAGCTTCGCGTTCACGTCATACCAGAGCGGCCGCCTCCTGCTGACTGGCGCGATGCCTGACGGAACGGTCTCCGTGCATCAGCAGAACTTCAGCCGGGCAATGGGGATTTGCTGGGACCGGAACGGTCTGTGGCTAGCCTCCCGCCTGCAACTGTGGCGACTGGAGAATATCCTTCCCGAGGGCTTGATGGCCCAGGGCCGTTTCGATCTGGTCCTTATGCCCCGCTCCGCGCACATGACCGGAGACATCGACGTTCATGAAGTTAGCGTCGATGGTGACGGCCTTCCCGTCTTCGTTAATACTGGTTTTTCCTGCCTAGCCGTGCTGGACCCGATCCACAGCTTCAGGCCAGTCTGGAAGCCGCCCTTCATCTCAGAGCTTGCGCGCGAGGATCGCTGCCACATGAACGGGCTTGGCATGCTCAACGGCGAGGTCAAATATGTGACCGCTGTGAGCCAAACGGACGTGGCCGACGGCTGGCACGGCCGCCCACTTCCAAGGGGTGTGCTCATCGACGTTCAGGAAGATCGCATAGTCACGGACGGTCTTTTGATGCCGCATTCCCCCAGAGTCGCACCCGATGGCCGCGTCTACGCTGTCGACAGCGGTCGAGGCTTCCTCGTGGAGATCGATCCGAAGACAGGCGAGATCAGAAACATCGCTTTTTGCCCTGGATTTTTGCGTGGGCTGACGCTGATCAACGGCTACGCGTTGGTCACCATTTCAAAGCCTCGGTATGGAAAGTTCGAGCAAATGCCGATCGCCGATGAATTGGCGAAGCGTAATGAGGAGCCGATGTGCGCGGTCGTCGTGATCGACATTGCGCAGGGTAAGATCGTGGAGTGGCTGAAACTTGAAGGAGACGTGCAGGAGCTCTTCACGGTTGAGCTGATGCCCGGCGTGAAATGTCCCATGGTTGTCGGGCCCCACTCGGAGGAATTTCCGGACACGATCACCTTCCCGTCCGAAACCAGCGAGCTGACGCTCTAGTAGGTGGGCGAACGCTCGGTTCGGACGGGCCCCTGGTCATGTTGCATTAATGCTACAGGCTTTTGCGGAATTATCCCGAGGGTTCGCTCTTAGCTTTCTTTTCGGTGTGGGTTTCGTAAGTCACCGGCCGGGGAATTTATTAGCTACTCCGAGGGGATCACCTACTCATGCGCTCACTATCCTATGCCTTTTTGACGTCTGCGTCCTTCGCAGCGCTCGCGGTCGCGGCGCCTGCGACTGCGCAGACTCCTGCGCCCGTCATCCCGGGCGGCGATCCGTGCCAGGCTCCGGCCGACCAGCGGGATCCGAACGTCACTTGCCCGCCCGCCGATTCGCCTGCTGGCGAAGCCGTGTCGCAGGGCGCGCAAGTCACGCCCGAGGACCAGGGTGTCGTCGTCGTCGGTTCGCGCATCCGTCGTGACCGCTTCAACACCGCCGATCCAGTTACCATCATCAATCGTGACGCTGCCGTCGATGCCGGCTTCAACTCGACTGCCGAAGTCCTTCAGAGCGTCAGCGTTACCGGCGGTACCGGTCAGATCGGCGACACGTTCGGCGGCCTGGTCGTCGAAGGCGGCGGCGGCGTAAACACGCTGGGCCTGCGCGGCCTTGGCCCGACGCGGACGCTGATTCTGCTCAACGGTCGTCGCCTGGCTCCGGCCGGTACGCGCGGTCAGGTTGGCGCGGCTGACCTCAACGTTCTGCCGAATTCCATCCTCGACCGCATCGAAGTTCTGAACACCGGCGCATCGTCGGTCTATGGTTCGGACGCTGTCGCGGGCGTCGTCAACATTGTGACGCTCAGCAAGTTCAACGGCCTCGCTGTTGAAGCCTCGGTCCAGGCTCCGGAGATCGGCGCGGGCACTACGCAGCGCTATTCGATCACCGCCGGCACTTCTGGCGAGCGCTTCTCGATCCTGGGCTCGATCGAAATGTACGATCGCAACCGTATTACGCTGGGCGATCAGCCGTGGGCTCGCTGCCCACAGCAGCGTCGGACCGCTCCGTTCAACGTGAACGACTCGACCAGGTGTTTCCCGCTGGAAGAGGGCGGCGTGACGGTCAATACGATCGGCACCGGGTTCACGTTCGTGGACAATCCTGGCGCCGATCTCGCCCCCGGTTTCGCAGCGAATCCTGCGGGCTACTACCTCTATTGTAACCGTTGGCGCCCGACGTCGCGCACAACCACGACTCTTCCTGGCTTCGAGTGCGTCGGCGGTCTCGTTTATCTGCCTGACGATCCCACTATTCCAGGAGATCAGTCGGCAAGCTTTGGCTCAAGCACGAATGTTCGTGACACGTTCGCGCCGTCGATGCTCCAGCAGGACATCATCTCGCCGACGCGGAACTACACCGGCTTCCTAACGGGCACGTACGACACCGACTTCTTCGGCAATGGCCAGCTTTATGCCGAGCTGCTCGTGACCCGCCGTAAGTCGCAACAGAATGGCCAGCGCCAGTTCACGCTTGATTATGCGCCGAACAATATTCTGCTCCTCGCCGGCAACGGCGGCCTCTTCAACACGGTGCCGCTGACCGCTGGAACGACCACGCCGCGGCGGCTCAGCTCGACGATCGGTGTCCGCGTGTTTGCCGACTACGGCATTTACGACAGCCGCCAGACTCAGGACTTCGTGAAGGTCTCCGGCGGCTTCCGCGGCGACCTGCCGTTCCTGTCGTCCTGGCGATATGACGCTTACGCGGCGAAGAGCTGGGCGGACGGTACTTACTCGTTCGAGCAGATCCTTGCCGATCGCCTGGCCCAGAGCCTGAACGTTCGTCTGGTCAACGCTGCCGGCACGCCGATCACCACGGCTGGTGCAACGCTTGCCAACACACCGGGTTCGCAGCTTGCGTGCGTGGACGTCACTGGCGGTTGCGTGGTGGCTCCGGCCATCAGCGCTGGCATCGTCGCCGGTCAGGCTCGTACTTTGGCTCCAGCGTGGTTCGACTACGTCACCGACGACGTGGTCGGTCACACCAGTTTCCGCGAGTGGACGGCGAACCTGACGCTCGATGGCCCGCTGTTCCGTCTTCCCGGCGGCGACGCCCAGGCGGTGGTCGGCATGGAGTACCGCAAGTCGAGCATCAACGACGTCCCGTCGTCGGATGCGCAGCGCAACAACCTGTACAACTTCACTTCCGCGCCTATCACCAAGGGTTCGGACAGTGTCTGGGAAGCGTTCACCGAGCTCGAGTTCCCGATCCTGCGCAACGTTCCGTTCGCAGAGGCACTCACGATCAACGCTTCGGGCCGTTACACGAGCTACGACTCGTACGGTTCGGACACGACGTACAAGGTTGGCGGCCTCTATTCGCCGACCCGCTGGCTGTCATTCCGCGGCAGCTACGGCACGTCGTATCGCGCGCCGGCGCTGTTCGAGCAGTTCCTTGGTTCGACCACGGGCTTCCTCGCTAACACCACCGATCCGTGTCACGAGCTGTTCAACGAGACAAACGCTACGACTCTCCAGAACTGTCAGGCGGACGGTCTTCCGAACAACTTCCTCCAGAACAACAGCGTAACGGTTATTCAGCGCGGCGGTGCGGAAGCAGGCCTCGAGGCGGAAACGTCGAAGAACCTGACCTTCGGCACGGTGATCCAGCCGACCTTCGGTCCGGAATTCGGGAACCTGTCGCTCGCCATCGACTGGTTCCGTATCGAGATAAACAACGGCGTGTCGCAGCTTGGCGCGGGCTTCATCGCGACCAACTGCTACAACGGCACCCGTCCGGAGTTCTGCCAGTTCGTCAGCCGCGCTCCGTTCACCGGGGCTGGCACCGGCGCTCTGACGGTCACACAGACGTACATCAACGTCGCGACCGACCTGGTGAAGGGTATCGACTTTACCCTGCGTTACGACCGTGACTTGGGTCCGGGTAAGCTGGACATGGGTGCCAACGTCGTGAAGATCATCGACCGGGTAAACCAGAACGATCCGGCGTTCGCTGCGACGCATTTCGAGGGTTCGATCGGCAATCCGAAGTGGGCCGGAACGGGTCACGTCGGATACGACTGGGGTTCCTGGTATGCTCGCTGGGGCGTCGATTACATCGGCGGCACGGACGATGACTTCCTGAACGATGACGTCGATTTCCCACCGGCGGTCTATGACTTCTCGGTAAACGACTACTGGCTGCACACGGCGTCGCTTCGCTTCGAGCCGTCGGATCGGTACAGCCTGACGCTGGGTATCCGGAACGTCTTCGACAAGAACCCTCCGAAGATCACTGCCGAGGATCCGTTCGTGAACACCACCTCGAACGTTCCGCTCCAGTCGGCGTGGGACTTCCGCGGTCGTACGTTCTTCGTGAACGCACAGGCGAAAGTCTTCTAAGGCCGACGTCAGCGAACGACTTGACGGGCGGGAGAAATCCCGCCCGTCTTTTTTTGCCTGCCGCAGGTCGCTCGGGCGTGAGGACTTTCTTTCCTTTGCAACTGCGGCCCAGCGACTAAAGTCGTGGGGTTGCAGTGAAAGTCGGGGAATTGAATGGGGGAGCTGGGGGGCTCGGCATGGCTGGTTCTGCTCATCGCGGGCCTTTGGCTCGCGATTGCGGCGGCCTTGCTCGCCCTCGCCGGGCGCCGGATACGCGATGCGAATTCGGTCGTCGCCGCCGCGAAGTCGATGGCTTCCCTTCTCGAAGTCGCCCCATCAAGGCCAGTACTGGTCCGGAGAGGCGGCTCGATCGAAGCGGACGAGCGGCTGTTGCGCGAGCTCAGCGTGGAAGCGCCTGCCAAAAGCTGGTCGGACCTTTCGAACGAAGGCAACGGCCTGGTCGAAGATGATGTTTCCGACCTGCGAAATGCCGTTCAGGCCGCTGCTCTGTCGGGCGCACCCATCGAACGGCAGGTCAGGGCCGCAGGCTCCAATCGTATATTCGAAGTTCGAGGTGGGCCGGCTCCAGCGCCTGAGCCCCCCGGCACGATCCTGCTCTGGTTCTCGGACACGAGCTCAGCCGAGGCGGAGCGGGGCAAGCTCGCGCTTCGGATCCGGCAGACGGAAGCAGCGCTCGATTCCCTGACTCATCTGATCGAAGCCGCGCCTTTTCCAATGTGGTACCGGGGCCCCGACCTGCAGCTTGGCCTCGTCAACCGGGCCTTCGTCGAGGCGGTTGAAGCCCGGGATGCAGCGGACGTCATCTCGCGATCCACCGAGCTTATCGACGCTAGCGGGCCAGCCAGTGCTCGCGCCGCCGCTGAGGCCGCGCTCGAAAGCGGGAAATTCTTCGCGCAGATGCAGCCCGCGACGATCCGCGGCGAGCGGCGCATGATGCGGATCGTCAACGTTCCGCTGCCGACAGGGGCTGTCGCAGGCTTCGCGATCGACGTGCAGGAACAGGAAGAAGCCCGCGCGGAACTGTCGCGTCACGTGCAATCGCAACGCGACCTTGCCGACCGAATGACGGCGGGCACCGTGCAGTTCGATGCCGATCGCAATGTCAGCTTCTTCAATCAGCCTTTCGCCGTGATGGCGCAGCTCGATCCCGAATGGCTCGCCGAGGGTCCTGAATTCGACCGCGTGCTGGAACGGATGCGGGAGCGGAACCGTCTGCCGGAGGTCCGCGACTTCCCCGTCTGGAAGGCCGAGCGGCGCGAGTGGTTCACCAGCCCACAGGAAGTGATCGAGGAGGACTGGATCCTCGCCGATGGCGATCACTTGCGCATGGTCGCGCAGTCTCTGCCGGACGGTGGCCTGCGGATGTTCCTGGAGGATCGCACCGAGCAGGTCCGGCTCGCTTCGGCGCGTGACACGCTGCTCCGAGTTCGCGCCGCTACTTTCGACAATCTTTTCGAGGCGATCAGCGTTTTCGCGAGCGATGGCCGGCTCTACCTGTGGAACCGGCGCTTCCGCGATGTCTGGGACCTCGAAGAGGAAAGACTGACCGAGCATCCGCGGGTCGACGAGCTCGTTCCCGCGATGGCGAGGAAGCTCGTCAATCCGACAGCCGCGGCGCAGATCCGCGAGATGGTCCGGCACACGACCAACGAGCGCCAGCCGGCCAACGGACGGATTTCGCTGACGGATGGGCGGTATTTCGAATTCGCCGCGGTTCCGCTTCCAGACGGCAATGCGCTTTTCACAATGGTCGACGTCACGGATTCGACGCGCATCCAGGAGGCGTTGCGCGAACGCGCCACTGCGCTGGAGCAGGCGGACCGGATCAAGACCGACTTTGTCGCCAATGTCAGCTACGAGCTTCGCACCCCGCTGACCTCGATCGGCGGCTTCGCGGAAATGCTGGCGGGCGGCTACGCTGGCAAGCTGGCCCCGGCCGCGGCCGATTACGTCGATGCCATACTCGAGGCCGTCGCGCGCCTGTCGAAGCTGATCGACGACGTGCTTGCGCTGACCCGCGGTGAAGCCAGCGCCGCCCCGATGGAGCGCGAGCGAATTGACCTCGCGGGTCTCTGCCGGATGGCGATCGAAGCCATGCAGGCACGCGCCGCCGAGAAGGACCAGAAGGTCGAAGTGGACCTTGCTCCCTCAGCCGGGTTCCTATTCGGAGATGTCCGTCTGCTCCGTGAGTCGATCGAGCATGTGCTCGACAACGCCATCGCCTACACGGACCGCAAGGGGCGCATCCGCGTCGAAGCATCCGGTGACGAAGAGAAGGCGATGATCCGGATCACCGACAACGGCATTGGCATTTCGAAGCAGGACCTGCCGCGCGTCTTCGAGCGCTTCGACCGCATCAACGAAGCAGGGGTGCGCGGTGAGGCGGCGCTGGGCCTTGGCTTGCCGCTTACCCGGCAGTTCGTGGAGGCTCACGGAGGCACGGTCGAGCTTGAATCGAAGAAGGGGAAGGGCACCGTGGTGACCCTGACCATTCCGCGCGGGACCAAATGATCCTCGTAGACGAGAAGGCGACAGAGGAGCTTGGCAGAGGAATCGCGACGGCGTTGCGCGCCGGTGACGTCATTACTCTGTCCGGCCCCCTGGGGGTCGGCAAGACCGCGCTGGCTCGCGGAATCCTCGCTGCGCTCCGCCATGAAGGCGAAGTGCCGAGCCCCAGCTTTGCGATCGTGCAGCCTTATGACGAGCTGGAATTGCCGGTCTGGCACGTCGACCTCTTTCGCATCGACGATGTTGGAGAGCTGGAGGAGCTCGGTCTCGAAGCGGCAGCCGAAGGCGTGCTCCTCGTCGAATGGCCCGAAAAAGCCGGTGTTGCGGCCTGGCCGCAATCGCTTGGGCTCACCCTGGAATTTGGGGAAGGCGGCGCGAGGCGCTTGACAGCAAAGGTCCCGCCTTCATGGCAGACGCGATGGCCTCCAAGATGATTCCGCCGGAACACGCCCCCGCCTTCCTCGCATCCTGCGGCTGGGAAGGCGCTGAGATCCTGCCGCTCGCGGGCGATGCGTCCTTCAGGCGGTATTTCCGCGTGGTGGACGGCGATCGAAGTGCCGTGCTCATGGATGCGCCACCGCAGCACGAGGACGTGCGGCCCTTCGTCGCCGTTGCCGAGTGGCTCGCGCAGGCAGGGCTGACAGCGCCGGAGATTCTCGCGAGGGACATGGAACGCGGCCTGCTTCTGCTAGGGGATTTCGGCGATTGGCGCCTTCGCGAGTATCTTGACGACGATCCGTCGCGTGAGCGCGAGCTGTACGAGCTCGCGACCGACGTGCTCGTCCATCTGCACCAACACGAGCCCATGCCGGGGCTTCCTCCGCACGGTCTCGATCAGTGGCTGGAAGAGCTGAAGCTCTTCACTGACTGGTATTGCCCGACGGTAGGGCTTTCCGTGGACTCCGTGGGGTATCGCGATGCCTGGGCGAAAGTGCTCGAGCCGGTTGCTGCCGATGGGCTCGGACCAGTCACGGTGCTGCGCGATTACCACGCCGAGAATGTGATGCTGGTGAAGGGCCGCGAGGGCGTGGCCCACTTCGGCCTGCTCGATTTCCAGGACGCGCTCGCCGGACACCCGGCCTATGATCTCGCGTCCGTGCTGGAAGATGCCCGCCGAGACGTCTCACCTGAGATCGAGCGCGCCATGCTCGAACGATATGTGGCCAAGACCGGCAAGGGAGAGACGTTCACTCGGGCCTATTGGGCGCTAGCGGCGCAGCGCAACACGCGGATCCTCGGCGTGTTCACCCGCCTATGGAAGCGGGACAACAAGCCGCACTACACGCAATTCCAGCCGCGGATGTGGGGTTTGCTCGAGCGGGACCTCGCCCAGCCGGCGCTGGAGCCCGTGCGCCAATGGTTCGAAGTCAATGTCGGTACGGACTATCGCGTGGCGCCGTGGAAGGAAGCGGCGTGACCGCAGCCCGTCGAGCGCTCAGGCTTCGCGCCGAAGTGTCGGCGGAAGTGCCGAAGACGGCGATGGTCATGGCTGCGGGTCTCGGCAAGAGAATGCGGCCGCTGACGGCCACCCGCCCCAAACCCCTGATTGAGGTCGCCGGCCGCCCGCTGCTGGATCAGGTGCTTGAGCGCCTGCGCGTCTCCGGAGTCGAGAACGTCGTCGTCAACGTCCACTATCTGCCTGGATCGATCGAAGCGCATCTCGCGGCCAGGCCGCACGGCCTCAACGTCACCATTTCCGATGAGCGCGAGCAATTGCTCGAGACCGGGGGCGGGATGGTGAAGGCCGCGCCGATGATCGATGCGGACCCGTTCCTGGTCGTCAATAGCGACAATCTGTGGGTAGATGGCCCGGCGGACACGCTGAAGCTGCTCGCGTCCCATTGGAACAGCGCGAAGATGGACGCGCTCCTCCTGCTGGTGCCGCACGCCCGGGCGCAGAACCATCGCGGGTCAGGCGACTTCCACATGGACCGGCAGGGCCGCCTGCGTCGGCGGGAGCGTTCGCGCGTCGCGCCTTTCGTCTTCACGGGAATTCAAATGGTGTCGAAGGCCCTCCTGGAAGGCGCGCCCGAGGGGCCGTTCTCGACGAACATATTGTGGGACCGGGCCATAGAGGGCGGCCGCTGTTTCGGAGCCGTCCATCAAGGGCTCTGGTTCGACGTCGGAACGCCGAAGGCCATCGGCGAGACGGAAGCTTTTCTACAGAATGTCTGACGGCCGCGCCGAGCGCCCGGCGGTCTACACAATCCCGACGCACCGCTCGTTTGCGGATTCACTCGCCAGTGGATTGATCGCGCGTTTCGGAAGTGATCCGCTCGGCCTTGCGTCGGGGCGCATCCTGCTGCCGAACAATCGCGCCGTGCGCGCCGTGACGGACGCATTTGTCCGCGCTAGCGGCTCAGGTCTGCTGCTGCCCCGGCTGATCCCGATCGGCGATCCGGAGCTCGACGAGCGGATAGGCGGCGCGCTCGATCCGGCCAACGACGAAGACCCGGTCCCGCCGGCAATCGAGTCGCTAGAGCGTATGGCGCTGCTGGCCTCGCTGGTTCGAAAGCCGGACGAATCCGTCGCCGAAGCGCTTCGCCTCGCAGCCGAGCTTGCGCGGACGATCGATGCCTTGATCATTGAGGAGGTCGATCCGACGCGGCTTGCCGATGCCGTGGTGGACGCGCCCGAGTTGGCGGCACATTGGGAGAAAGC
>Ga0307411_10000655_pt1 | contig 12607 bp, 13 predicted proteins | sample DK1Ometagenome_2_FD_203712 | JGI IMG/M metagenome (GOLD analysis project Ga0307411, IMG submission 203712) | Maize rhizosphere microbial communities from greenhouse at UC Davis, California, United States - DK15-O-1 | ecosystem: Host-associated > Plants > Roots > Rhizosphere > Soil | place: USA...
TGATGTCCTCGTAGCCGGTCTGGAACGTCTGCACGACCGTCGCGCCCCACGCAGCGTGGCTCCAGTCGAGCGACAGCGCATGGCGCCAGCGCGGCAACGGGCCGAGGATGTTCTTGCCGACGGCCCGCTCGTAGCTCAACGCGTCCGGCTGCCATTTCCACTCCAGCATGTACGTCCCGTTGAATGCGAAGGCGAAGGTGCCGATGCCTGTCGCCGGCGGCTTCCACTGGACGTCCAGGTCGACTCCGGATGTGCGGACCTTGCCGAGGTTCTGCCAGGTGAGGACGACGTTCTCGATCGGGCCCGGCAGGTCGGGATACGCGGGGTCGACGGGACCGCGCACGACGTTCGTCGGCGCGAAGCGCTCGTAGTTCTCGAAGATCAGATAGTCGGGCAGCTGGCCGATCAGGTTGCGCTTGCCGATCGTCCAGTAGTCGAGCGCGACCGACAGTCCCCGCATCGCTTCCCACACGACGCCGGCATTGAACTGGTTCGACTTCTCCGGCTGCAGGTCCGGATTGCCGCCGAGGACCGCGGGCACGAAATCGCAATCGGTGAACGCGTCCGTGACCGGGCAGCGCAGCGGATCGTCCCTGAACAGGATCGTCTGCAGTCGCGGCTCGTTGAGGTCGTACAGCGTCGGCGGCCGGAACCCGGTGCCCCACGACGTCCGAAGGAGCAGCGATCTCGTCGGCTGCCAGCGAAGCGCCAGCTTCGGGTTGACCGTGCCGCCGAAGTCGCTGTAGTGGTCGTAGCGCACTGCAACCTGCGCCTCGACGCCGGTGACGAACGGAACGATGAGCTCGCCGAACACCGCCTGCACCGAGCGGTCGCCGGCGATCGAGTGCGTCACGAGGTTGATGCCGAGGATATCGCCGGCAAGAAACGGCGGTGCGAACTCGAACTCGAGCTTTTCCCGGCGGGCTTCCATGCCGACGGCCGCGGCGAGCGCGCCCCCCGGCAGTTTCGCGAGCTCGGTCGAAGCGCGCGCGTCGAACGCGATCGTCGTGCCCTCCGCCGCGTTCGCCTCGCCGATGAACTGGGTGGCTGCCAGCAGCGCGTCGCCCGCGGGCCCGGACGGTCCGAACGGGTTCACGAGCCCCGACGCGAGCGCCTCCTGCAGCCGGCTCGTATAGACCCAGCCGCTTCGAAAGGCGTTGTGCTGCTCGTTATGGCTGTACGTGAGCCCGGTGGCATAGTCCCAGTCCGCGACCGTACCCTGCGCGCCGACGACCGATCGCCACGCGGTGCTTTTCGTCTCGGTCACGCGTCGGCCCAGGGCCACGGTTCGAAAGACGAGGTCGATGTCGCCCGACACACCGTTCGCCTCCGCGAAGGCGGTTGGATAGAACGGCCCGCCGGCGGGGTAGGTGAAACGGCTGAAGTCCGGCGTCGCGGGCGGGAACACGGGCGTCGCGGACGTTGCCGAGGTCAACCGGTTCTCGGCGTAGCCGAGCTCGGCGAAGAGCTCGTGCGCGCCGGCGATGCGAAGCGTCCCACGCCCGTAGGCCGTCCTGCGCTCGACTTCGGGCAGCAGCATCGTGTCCCGCGCGACGTCGTAGCCGCACATGTTTCCTGCCGTCTGCTGCGCCCCGGTCGTGGGCAGCGACGCGGGAGGCGCGCAACCGTTAGCGAAGCTCGGGTTGCCGGCCAGTCCTCGGCCGAGCACCACGTTGGCAGGGAACGTCGTCGGCGGCAGCCCGAGCAGACCCTCGGACGGCCGATATCCCGTGCGGGAGAAGCTTCGCTCGAGCGCATCGAGCGCTTCGTCCTTCTGGTAGCCCGCCATCACGAAGACGTTGTAACCGTCGCGCGTGAGGTCGCCATGGCCCGCGCTCACCTGACCCTGCCATTGCCCGCCGCCGCTTCGCTGCGGCCAGCTTCCGAACGCGGTGAGCTCGAAGCCGGTGAAGTCCTTGCGCAGGATGAAGTTGACGACGCCGGCGATCGCATCCGAGCCGTAGATCGCCGACGCGCCGTCCTTCAGGATCTCGACGCGCTCGATGGCCGCGAGCGGGATCTGGTTCACGTCCACCGCCTCGCCGCTCATCGCGTAGTTCGATACGCGCCGCCCGTTCAGCAGCACGAGCGTCGAGCCGTCGCCGAGCCCGCGCAGGCTGATGCTGGCAAGGCCGGCGTTGAACGGCGCGCCGATCGACAGCGCATCGTTGAAGCCGAGCACGTTCGCCGACACACGGCCCATGAGCTCGGCAGTCGTCGTCACCCCGGTTCGCGCGATCTCCTCCGCGGTAATGACCTGCAATGGCAGCGACGACTCCACGTCGCTGCGCGGTATGTTCGAACCGGTGACGTCGACGCGAAGCGAGACGCCAGGCTGTGCGCCCTGCGCGCCGGCGGCACTGGAGAGCGCGGCGAGCACCGCCGCGCGCGCTGCCCGGAGCGCCGGGGCCGCGAAACGAGCGCATCGATTGGCGTGCATCGGAGCCTCCATCTGTGCTTGTGTCGCGGCGCGCAACGGCCGTGCGCGTCGCTTCGCTACATCGACCTGAACAGATGCAGGTACGGATCGCTCACCGACAGCGTCTCGCTGCGATTCTTGAGCTTCACGCGCAGCTTCCCCGCGATGTCCCTCGTTACGCCGGCGATGGCATTGACGTTCACGAGCGTGCCGCGGTGGATCTGCCAGAAGACGTCGGGATCGAGCTCGTCGACGAGCTCGCGGATCGGCCGGCGGATCAGCGATTCGCGATCCTGCGTCACCACGATCGTGTACTTGTTGTCGGCCTTGATGTAGGCGATCTCGTCGACGGTGATCAGCCGCAGGTCGTCGCCCTGCGTGGCGGTGATCCAGCGAAGGTAGTCCTTCCTCGACGCCGCGTCGGCGAGCGTCTTCAGGATGCCGTCGAGGCGCGCCGGGGCCGTGGCCATCTTCGCCTTCACGCGGCCGACCGCCGTGGCGAGGCGCGCGGCCGTGAACGGCTTCATCACGTAGTCGACGGCGCCTTCCTCGAACGCTGCGACCGCGTACTTGTCGTAGGCGGTCACGAACACGACGTGGCAGCGGCCGCTCGCCTGCTTCGCCACTTCGAGTCCGGTCATGCCGGGCATCTGGATGTCGAGGAACAGCACGTCGGGCGCGCATTGCTCGAGCAGGCGCAGCGCCTGGAACCCATCTTCCGCTTCGCCGACGATCGCGAGCTCCGGCCAGACGTTGGCGAGCATGTCGCGGAGCTGCGCGAGCAGGACCGGCTCGTCCTCGGCCAGCACGGCGCGCCGTTCGTTCATGAACGGCGCTCCGCGAGTCGGATCCGCGTTGTCGCCGTCGCGATGCGCTTCGGGCGCGAGCCCGAAGCGCGGCGACTGCAACCGGTGGCCATCGTCGAGCGGTACGTCGACAACATCGTAAGCCCTCCCGCTCGCGTGCGCCGCGTACAGCTTAGGCGCATGCCCGGCGTGCCACAAGCGCATCGCCTCACCGACGATCCGCGGGCGCGACCTGCGACGAAGGCTCGTCCGCGCTCGCGATGCGCGCGTTGCCGATCGCCTTCAACGCGAGGTGCTGCTGCATGACCTCCGCGTAGCTCAGCTGGTAGATCATGCGCGTCCGGTGGACGAAGCGGCGCAGATCGTCGGGACCGAGCTCGGCCTGGGCGAGTGCCTTTTGCATTTCGACGCTGGCCAAAGGCGGACCGGCAAGCACGGCCGCGGGCGAGCCGAACAGGAAAAACAGAACGGCGACGGCACGGAAGTCTGGCTTTCTGCGGGACATGGTGGTCTCCGAACGGTGCGGTTCGCCGGGATCGGCGTCCGGGCCCGCTTGCTGGCGGGGTGAAACCACTATTTGCCGACGCGTCGCGGCGAGCGACCGGCTTGCGACGCTTCGGCCGAATCGCGGCGTGAATCGGTCGCGGCGCGCGACGGTTTCCCCGGTCGGCGAACGAGCGCGTCCACCTGCCCGCGGCGCGTCCGCTACCATGAGGGTCCGTTCCCGCCGGCGATCCTCCCGATGCCCTACCAGCACCTCCTCACCGAGACGCGCGACCGCGTCGCCGTCGTCACGCTCAATCGCCCGAAGCAGCTCAATGCGCTGTCGGACCCGCTCGCCGCCGAGCTCGGCGAGGCGCTCCGCGGCTACGACGATGACCGCAACGTCTCCGTCATCGTGATCACCGGCAGCGAGAAGGCGTTTGCCGCCGGGGCCGACATCGGCGCAATGGCGGAGTGGGACTATCAGAAGGTCTACGGCGACGACTACATCACCAGGCACTTCGAGCAGGTCCGCCATACGCGCAAGCCGGTGATCGCGGCGGTGGCCGGCTACGCGCTCGGCGGCGGCTGCGAGCTCGCGATGATGTGCGACATGATCATCGCGGCCGACACGGCGAAGTTCGGCCAGCCGGAGATCACGATCGGCACGATGCCCGGCCTCGGCGGCACGCAGCGGCTGCCGCGCGCGATCGGCAAGGCGAAGGCGATGGAGCTGTGCCTGACCGGCCGCATGATGGATGCCGCCGAAGCGGAGCGCAGCGGCCTCGTCGCGCGGGTCGTGCCGGCCGACAAGCTGCTGGAGGAGACGCTCGCCATCGCCCAGAAGATCGCCTCGTTCTCGCTGCCGGTGATCCTGAAGATCAAGGAATCGATCAACCGCGCGTACGAGTCGTCCCTCGCGGAGGGCCTGCTGTTCGAGCGGCGCGAATTCCACGGCACGTTCGGCCTCGAGGACCAGAAGGAGGGCATGCGCGCGTTCGTCGCCAAGCGCAAGCCCGAGTTCAGGCACCGTTAGCGACCCGGCCGACAAGTGCACCGCTGCCTTCCACCCGGCGGCCTTCCCGAACATCGCGCCCAAGCCGGCACGACCGTGGGCGGCAACCGCACGCAACGACCAGCGACCCGCGCACGAAAACGCCGCGGCCGGATGAGTCTTCGATGAGCGACGAGCTTCTCCACGACGTCCGGGTCGAGCAGCCGGCCTCCGGTGTCGTGAAGCTCACGTTGCACCGTCCCGACGCTCGCAATGCCCTGCGCACGCAGACGCTTCGCGAGATCGCCGCTGCGCTCGGTGCGGCGAGCCGCGACGACGGCGTTCGCGCGGTCGTTCTCACCGGCGGCACGCAGTGTTTCGCGGCCGGCGCCGACATCCGCGAAATGGCGCCGCTCGGCCCGATCGACGTGCTGCTGCACGAGCGGCAGCAGCACTGGCGGCATATCGTGACGTTCGAGAAGCCGCTGATCGGCGCCGTCTGCGGCTATGCGCTGGGCGGCGGGTGCGAGCTCGCGCTGTGCTGCGACCTGATCGTCGCCGGCAGCAATGCGCAGTTCGGTCAGCCAGAGGTCAACCTGGGGCTCATTCCCGGCGCCGGCGGCGTCGCGCGACTTGCCCGGACGTGCGGGAAGGCGCTGACCATGCAGATGGTGCTGACCGGCCAGCCGATCGACGCGGCGGCGGCACTTGCGGCCGGGATCGTGGTCGAAGTGGACGAGCCGGAAAGCGCGATCTCGCGCGCCGTCGAGCTTGCGGCGCTGATCGCGACCAAGCCGGCGCTGGCCGTGCGGCTCGCGAAGCAGGCGGTGCTGCGCGCTTACGAGCTGCCGCTGTCCGAGGCGGTGGCCGCGGAGCGCCAGGCGTTCGCGCTGCTCGCGGCGAGCGACGATCGCAACGAGGGGATCGCCGCGTTCCTCGACAAGCGGCCGCCGCGCTTCACCGGACGCTGACGCAACGGAGTGCCTCGACTGTGCCGACCCGACGCCTGTTCATCGCTGCCGCCGCCGCGGCGCTCGCCGCCTGTGCTTCGACAACCATCCGAGACACCTGGACCGATCCTGCCTGGACCGGCGCGCCTTTCCGCAAAGTGCTGGTCCTGGGCGTCTCGCGCGACGTACCCGAGCGCCGCGTGTTCGAGGACATCATGGCGCAGCGCATTGCCGCCACCGGCGTCGAGGCCGTGCCCGCGTGGCGCTACCTGCCGGAGGGCGGGCGCGCGGACGAGCCGACGCTCGACCGCGCGGTGCGCGAGTCGGGTGCGGACGGCCTCGTGATGTCGCGCATCCGCTCGATCGATCGGCGCACCAGCGTGTCGACGGTGATGGTGCCCGTGCATTACGGATTCGGCTGGTACCCGTGGTATGCGGGCTGGTATCCGGCCACCGACGTGCGCCAGTACGACATCGCCGTCGTCGAGACCTCGGTGTTCGATACCTCGACCAAGCGCGTGGTATGGACCGGCGTCACCGAAACCTACGAACCCTCGTCCGTTGCCCGCGACGCGCCCGGCTTCGCCGACGTCATCGTGCGCGCACTCCAGCGTCGCCGCGTCCTTCCGGGAGGCGCATGATGGCCGCGCGCCTGTTCGAAGCGATGCCGCGCCCGCCGCAGGGCCCCGGGGACGGCGAGGACGAGGAACTGCCGATGGGCGACCCGCCCGACGACGACGAGACCGATGATCCGGACGACGTCGACGAAGGCGAGGAAGACGACGCGCCGCTGCACGGCGGCACGACGGCCAGGCTCAGTTGCAGCCGCGCAGCAGGTAGACGATCAGCAGGATCGGGATCGGCACGCCGAGCGCCCACGCCAGGATGTAGCCCCAGCGGCCGTATTGCCGGTCGATGAACGAATACCCGCTGCGCCGCTGCCGCCAGGCGGCCGGATGCAGCAGCGAGGGCTTGTTCGGGGTCGGCTCCATCGTCGCTCCTCGGAGGGTGGGCGCGCGGGGCGCCACGGTCCGGGCAGCATAGAAAGCCGCGCCCGGCGCATCCGTCGGTGGTGCGCGGAATGATCAGCAGGACGCGGGCGTGCTGCTGCAAGACGACCGCCGACGCGGCGGTCGGTGGAACGCGCGATCAGTCGATCGACGAGAAGCGCATCGTGCCGCCGCTTCGCAGTGCCAGCAGCAATGCGTCGCCCTCGACGCGATAGCCGACGACTTCGCGCAGGTCGGCGAGGAACCGCCGATCCTGCGATCCGCGCCCGCAGCCCTTTTTCGTCGTCGCAATGTCAGACAGTGCCAGCGAGCGATCGGCCGCAGCGTCGTAGCGTCCGCGGCCGCCGTTGCAATCGGCGCGAACGCGCAGCATTCCGCCGCCGTCGAAGCGCAGCGTGTACTGCGAGGGATCGGCGACGACCAGCCGGTCGCCGTCGCGGCCGTCGGTCGACCGCCACTTCCAGATGGGGCCGGCGAGTGCGCTCGTCGCCTGGGACGTGGCGGCGAACGCGAGCGGCGCGAGCACGATGGCGCAGGCAGCGATGAGTCGCGCCGTCCGACGGGCCACGCGCATCGTGTGAGCCGCGAACCGCTTCATGCGCAATTCAACGGTTCGCGCACGCCACGGTTGACCGCAGCGTCGGCGTGGTCGCCACGCGGTGGCGTCAGGCGGCGGCCGTTGCCGATGCCTCGAGGGCGACGAAGCGCTCGGTGACGAGCGCGAGCTCGCGGTGGTAGCGCAGCCGCGCGGCCGTGCGCAGTGCCTGCGCGAAACGCCCGACCCAGGCGGACAGGTGGTCGTCGACGAGGCGCTCGCGAATCGCCTGCGCGGCCTCGCATTCGTCGGGCGTGCCGATGCGAAGCGCCTGGTTCTCGCGGAAGATCGCGAGGTGCAGGAAGCGCAGTTCCTCGCCGATGTGATCGGGCACCGGGCGATGCGCGTCGTCGATGTCGAACCCCGCGTCGTCGTAGAGCTTCGCGATCGCATCGAGCGACGCGCGTCGCGACGCCGCGCCAAGCCACGCGCACTCGCAGGCAGCGACCGCCTGACGCCCGTCGCCGAAGAGTCGCCGGTGCTCGTCGGCGATGTGCGCGGCGCCCTCGGCGATCGCGGCATCGCGCAGGCGCCGCGCCTGCCGACCCAGCGCGCCGTCGAGCGCGGCCGCGGCCGCCGTCATCGGTGCGAACAGGCGCGCGTCGTCGAAGTCGCTGCCGGGAGTGTCGTAGCACGCTGCGAGCAGGCGGCTGAACGCTTCGCGCGCGACGTCGGTGGTGGAGTCGTGATCGTGCATGGCGGGTGCTCCGTCGCTGGTTCGACGTATTGAGCGCCCCGTCGTCGCGCCGGCGGTTGACGCGCATCAACCCCGTACGAGTCGGCCGCCCGCCGGCCCGCGTCTCCGCGTCAGCGCAGCAGGGCGATCAGGCCCGCCGCGGCGAGCGCGAGCGGGCCGACGCGCCACAGGCGCACGGCGCGATCGGATGGATGCGGCAACGGCGGCAGCAGGTCGTCGTCGCGAAGCTCGTCCGGAAAGGACCGCGCCGGCACCGGCACGATCTTTCGCTGCGCTCGATCCGCCGGCAGGCGCCGGCGATAGTGGTCCAGCGACACGACCGGCGCGTCGCCCCACGCGCGGCTCGAGGGAAACTGCGGCACGCGAATCGCGACGAGGGCGACCGCATCGCGCGCGATCTCGCGTCCCAGCGCTCCGCGCGCAGCACCCCCCTGCACCAGGCGCCACAACGCGTCGGCCACGGCTTCGAACGCGACGGCGGGAAGCAACCGCGTTCGCTCGGCCACCAGGTAATCGTAGGCGACGCGCGCTTCGCGCAGCGACCGCTCGCGCCAGGCGAGGAACGGCAACAGCAGCGGCGCGACGGCGCCGACCGTCGGTCCGCGCGCCGGCACCTCGAGGCCCAGCGCGCGCAGCGTGTCGACGGCGATGCTCGTGCAGTTGTCGGTCGGATGGTAGTAGCCGAGCTGGTGTCGCCAGAACTGGCGGTAGACACGGCCGAGCGCCGACTGAACGCGCACCGCCGACCGGTCGTCGTCGAGCAGCGCGACGAGCAGCCAGGACGGCCGGTACCACGACTGGCCGGCGTTGAGATCGGCGAAATGATTGTCGAGCGTGACCGGCGCGGCGAGGATGCCTTTCTCGCTTTCGATGTCGAGCGAGTAGAAATTGTCGACGAGCCACGGCGCGATCGATCCGTCGTCGGCGATGCGGCCGGTGACGAGCGAGAAATGGCCTGCGTGCGCTTCGTCGTCGTCGCCCTGCGCGCCGTTCAGCACGACGCCGATCGCCGCCTTGCCGGTCCAGTCGCTCGCGGCGGGCTCGCGTTGCCACAGCGCGAACGCCTCGTACGGCGCGTCGGCGGGCGTGCGCTGGATCCATGCGCGAAGTCCGGTCGACAGCGTGGCGCCGGCGTCGAGTGGCCGCAGCGGCAACGCCGAGGGACCGATGCGAAACGCCTCCGGCCACAGCGTGCGGGCGACGAAACGCTCGCCGTCGCGCGAGCCGCGCGCCACGAACGCGTGCTCGGAGAACCACGCCCACGAGCGTGCGTCGATCCAGGCGCGGTTGAGCGGCAGCGGCGCCACGACATCGAGCGCGAACGATCGACCGCCCGCCGCGATCGTGCGTGGCGGCGCGTCGATGCGCGCGTGGCGCAGTGCGTCCGGCGCCGCGATCCACACGAGCGGCGGCAGGTCGGCGGGCGCCCGCGAAGGATGCGCGTCGCTCCATCGCCGCACGTCATGCATCGGCCGGACGCGCGTCGCATGCGAGGCGACCGGCCGTCCCGCGCGCGGCAGCGCGACCGTTTCCCGCGCGAAGTACCAGGCGGCCGCGCGCCCGGCGACATCGACGGCCTCGCGACCCGGCGCGAGCGTGAAATCGCCGGCGCGATGCAGGCCGAGCGACGGGAACGCGTCGAGCGCGTCGCCGGTCAGGCGCTGATCTCGCGCGCGGTGATCCTGTAGCGGAACGTGTCCGGATCGAGGCTGTCGATGCGCTCGCCGCGCGTTTCCGCCTGCGGGTACATGAAGAAGCCAAGCTTCGCGCCGCGCGAGCCGGGAAGCGGAACGTCGTGGGCGACGTTGTACGCCATCCAGTTGCCTTCCCAGCCGCCGAACAGCGCCGCGTTCACCGGCGCGACGACCGGGTGGCGCGCGTCCTTGATCCAGTCGGCGGTCTCGAGGCGCATGACCTTGCCGACGTCGGCCGGATCCATCGCCACCCAGCCGTGGCCGTCGAGCCACACCTCGGCGCGGCAGTGCTGCGCCTTGGAGACGTCCGGCGAGCCGGCGCCGAGCTCGCGATAGCCGAACGCCGAGCGGGCGACGCGAATGCCGTAGACGTCGCGTGCCGGGACGCCGACCGCTCGCGACAGCCCGACGAACAGCGCGTTGATGTCGCCGCACTTGCCGCCCATGTTGCCCGTCTCGAGCATCGCCTTGATGTCGCCGACGCCGCAGCCGCGAACCTTCGGCTCGCGATAGGTGTTGGCGACGACCCAGTCGAACAGCGCGCGCACCTTCTCGACGTCTGTGCGGCGGTTGCCGACGATGTCGCGCGCCGTCTGGCCGACGATGCCGTCGGTGGGCATGAGCTCGGTCGACTTGAGGTATTGACCGAGGGCTGCGCGGTCGGCCGTACTCGCACGCATCGTCCCGGCCCAGTCGTGCCGCCGGTCCTGCGACCGCATGCGGCTCGTGACCTCGATCCACGGCGACTTCTCGCCCTCGGCGAAACGCGCGTGCACCATGCGCGCGCCCCAGGGGCCGGTGGCGATCGCCGCCTCCTGCGCGTTCCCGGTCCAGTGCGTGTCCTGCGACTGCTGCCAGTCGGTCGTGACCGACGGAATCGGCACCCAGGCCTGCGTCGCACCGACCGGCTCGGCGATCTCGAGTCGCGTGACGACCTCGAACGTACGCCAGCGCCCCGGTGTCGGCGTGAACTGGCGATCCTGCGCGAACGCGCTGGCGGGCAGCGCCGAGACGAGCGGCAACGACGAGGCGGCGGTCAGGAAGCGGCGACGATCCATGCAGGGCTCCGCGGAAAGAACGGGTTGGGAAGGAGGTCGATCGGATGCGCCTCGGCCTGGCGAGTCGAAGGCGTTGCCCCCGGCCGGCGCATGGTTTCCCGGATGCGAGCGACGACGTCGGAGCGGTCCCAGTCGATTTCACCGATGGCGACGAGTGCGATCCGCTGGTCGGGCCCGACGACGAACGTCGTGGGGAACACGCGCACGCCCCATGCGCTGCGCGCGCCGCCGTCGTGATCGCGCAGCATCGTCATCGTCAGGCCGAGCTTGTCGGCGAACGGACGGATGCGCGCCGCATTCTCCTGCAGGTTCACGGCGAGCACTTCCAGCCCCTCGCTCGCAAGCGTGGTTCGCAGGCGTTCGAGCGACGGCATCTCGGCGACGCAGGGCGTGCACCAGGTCGCCCAGAAGTTGACGACGACGGTTCGGCCGCGGAACGCGTCGAGACGCACCTCGCGGCCGTCGAGGTCGCGCAGCGCGAGCGCAGGTGCCGGCTCGCCGCTGCCGGCGCTCAGCGTCCCGGCGGCGCCGGCGGGCAGCGCGAGCGCAACGAGGAGCCACATCGCCGCCCGCGCCAGGCCTCGCCTCGTCGGAATCCTTCGTACGTCCATCACGCCATTATCGCAGGCCTGCGGGGCGACCTGCGTGGGACAAATGCAACCCCGCCGGCCTGCCGCGCGGGCGCGCCGACGTATGATCCGCGCTCGGGAGCGGAAAGGGTCGAGCGATGCGATTCCGGCTGGTCGATCGTCTGGTACGCGACATGGGCGCCGAGCGCTCGGCGCTGGTCGCCGCGTTGCGCGCGCACCCCGCGTCGATCGCACCGAAGTACTTCTACGACGAACTCGGCGCGGCGCTGTACGGGGCGATTTGCGAGCTGCCCGAGTACTACGCGACCCGCACCGAGCGGTCGATCTTCGAGGCGAACCGGGCGGAGATCGCCAACGCGATCGGCGCGGGCGGCCAGTTCGTCGACCTGGGAGCGGGCGACGGCGCCAAGGCGGAGGCCTGGCTTCCCTACCTCGTCCCGAAGCGTTACGTCGCCGTCGACATCGCCGGCCACGCGCTGAAGCGCACGCTCGAGCGACTGGCGCCGCGCTTCCCGGACGTGAAGATGACCGGCGTGGTGACCGACTTCACCAGCGGGCTCGATCTGGAAGCCGACCTGACGGCGGAGCCGGTCGCGTTCTTCTATCCGGGCTCGTCGATCGGCAACTTCACGCCGGAGGATTCGATCGAGCTGTTGCGCCGCGTCCAGGCGTATTGCGCGCGCCGGCCCGGCAGCGGGCTTCTGATCGGCGTCGATACGAAGAAGTCGCGCGCGCGCCTCGAAGCGGCGTACGACGACCGGCTCGGCGTCACGGCGCTCTTCAACCGCAACGTGCTGAACCACGTGAACCGGCTGATCGGCAGCGATTTCGACGTCGCCGCGTTCCGTCATCGCGCCTTCTATGCCGAGGATCGCGCACGCATCGAAATGCACCTCGAGGCGTTGAACGATCACACGGTGACGCTCGACGGCGCGCCGAGGCGCTTTGCCGAGGGCGAGCGCATCCATACCGAGAACTCGTACAAGTACGCGCCGGACGAGTTCGACACGCTGCTCGCGCTGGCCGGGTTCGCCACCGTGCGGCGCTGGCTCGACGCGAACGGCGATTTCGCCGTGTTCTGGGCCGCCTGAACGCGCGGCCGGTCCGCCGGCCTAACCGGCGTCGCGCGCGAGTCGCACACCGCTGAACTGCCAGCGCGCATCCGGGGGAAAGAAATTGCGGTACGTCGCGCGGATGTGCGAGCGCGGCGTCGCGCACGATCCGCCGCGAAGCACGTACTGGTTGCACATGAACTTGCCGTTGTATTCGCCGAGCGCGCCGGGCGCGATGCGAAAACCGGGGTAGGGCGCG
>Ga0307411_10000656_pt1 | contig 12607 bp, 16 predicted proteins | sample DK1Ometagenome_2_FD_203712 | JGI IMG/M metagenome (GOLD analysis project Ga0307411, IMG submission 203712) | Maize rhizosphere microbial communities from greenhouse at UC Davis, California, United States - DK15-O-1 | ecosystem: Host-associated > Plants > Roots > Rhizosphere > Soil | place: USA...
CGACCTCGACAACTGCCTTTACCCGGCGGGCAGCCGGCTGTTCGACCTGATCGATCAACGGATGACCGCCTATATCGAGCGGCTGCTCGACGTCGATCCGATCGAGGCGCGCCGCGTCCAGAAGATGCATTTCCACGGGTCGGGAACGACTCTAGCCGGGCTGATGAAGCATCACGATGTCGATCCGCATCATTTCATGGGCGACGTCCACGACGTGCCCCTCGATCGCGTTGCGCGCGACGACCGGCTGACCGCTGCGCTGACCCGGCTTCCGGGCCGCAAGTTCGTCCACACCAACGGCAATGCCGATTACGCTTGGAAGGTGCTCGATCGCCTCGGCGTCGCCGCGGAAATCGACCACCTCCACGACATCTTCGCGGCCGACCTGACGCCGAAGCCCGAGCTTCACGGCTATCGCAAACTGCTCGACCAGTTCGGCATCGAGCCACGCCAGGCGGTGATGGTCGAGGACATGGTCCGCAACCTGGCGCCGGCGAAGCAGCTCGGCATGACCACCGTTTGGGTAGACAATGGGTCGGAGCGCGGTAGCCATGGGTTCGAAGAAGCCATCGTCGATGTGTGCGTGACCGACGTCGGCGTATGGCTCGAAAGCATTCTAGGGGAAGAGCATGTCGACTGACCTGCAAGCCGTCATCGAACGCGCTTGGGACGAGCGCGATGCGATGGGCGCGGATACCAAGGGTCAGGTTCGTCAGGCGGTCGATTCCGCCATCGCGTCACTCGACAGCGGCGAAGCGCGCATCGCCGAAAAGCAGGACGGTGAGTGGGTCGTTCATCAATGGCTGAAGAAGGCCGTGCTTTTGTCGTTCCGTCTCAACCCGATGGAGGCGATCGCCGGCGGGCCGGGCGGCGCGCATTGGTGGGACAAGGTGCCGTCGAAGTTCTCCGGCTGGGACGAGAAGGAATTCGCCGGCGCCGGCTTCCGCGCCGTCCCCGGCGCCATCGTCCGCCGCGGCGCGTTCGTCGCACCTGGCGCGGTCCTGATGCCGAGCTTCGTCAACATCGGTGCCCGCGTCGGCGAAGGCACGATGGTCGACACCTGGGCGACGGTGGGCAGCTGCGCGCAGATCGGCCGCAACGTCCACATCTCCGGCGGCACCGGGATCGGCGGTGTGCTCGAGCCGTTGCAGGCCGGCCCGGTGATCATCGAGGACGATTGCTTTATCGGCGCTCGCTCTGAAGTCGCCGAGGGCGTCGTGGTCGAGCAGGGCGCCGTGATATCGATGGGTGTGTTCCTCGGCGCCTCGACCAAGATCGTCGACCGCGTGAGCGGAGAAGTGCACTACGGTCGCGTGCCCGCTTACTCGGTGGTCGTGCCCGGCGCGCTGCCGGGCAAGGATGGCGGACCGAGCCTCGCCTGCGCGGTCATCGTCAAGCGCGTCGATGAGCGCACGCGGTCGAAGACCAGCATCAACGAGCTGCTGAGAGACTAGATAAGCCCAGCTTATCGGCGGGCTTCGGGCATTTGTTGGCGCGCTTATGGCACCGTCCGGTAAATCCGGCGGGCCATGAAACCGATCGATCCAGAAGCGTTTGACCGCAAGCAGACGGAAGCTCCGCAACCGCTGCCGCGGCACGATGCGCACATGATCCGCACGCAGATGAACCGAAGCGACTGGCTGATCCTCGGCACGCTCGCCGTCATCTGGGGCGGCGCATTCTTCTTCATCGGGGTCGCCGTGAAGCATGTGCATCCGCTGACCTACGTCTGGCTGCGCCTGACGATCGCCGCGGCGGCGATGTGGATCTTCTTGCGCTTCAAGGGCGAGAAGCTTGGGCTTCCTGCCACCGCCTGGGGTTCGATCCTGCTGCTGGCGCTGCTCAACAATGCGCTACCGTTCACATTATTCGGCTGGGGCCAGACGCACATCGCCAGCGGCCTCGCCTCAATCCTCAACGCGACGACGCCGATCTGGGGCGTAGTCGTCGCCCATGTCCTGACCGACGATGAGCGGCTGACTCCGCGCAAGATCGCCGGCGTCGTCCTCGGCTTCGGCGGCGTCGCGACGATGATCGGCCCGTCGCTGCTGTCGAGTCTCGGCACGAACGCCATGGCCCAGCTGGCCTGCGTAACAGCGTCGCTCAGCTATGCGCTGGCCGCTGTCTGGGCGCGTCGTTTCCGCCGCCAGGGCATTTCGCCGATGAGCGTCACGACCGGCCAGCTCACGGCCGGCGCGCTGATCATGCTGCCGATGTCGATGCTGATCGATCGGCCGTGGACCTATGCGTTCCCGCCACTGTCGGCCTGGGCCGCGATCATCGCGCTGGCGCTGTTCTGCACCGCATTCGGCTACGTGCTCTATTTCAAGCTGATCGCGACGTCGGGTGCGACCAATGCGCTGCTGGTCACGCTACTGGTCCCGCCGGTTGCGATCCTGCTCGGCGCGTTGTTCCTGAACGAGACACTGGCCCCGCAGGATTTCATCGGGCTTGGCCTGATCGCGCTCGGCCTTGCGGCGATCGACGGCCGGTTGCTCAACCGGCTTTCGGTGCCGCGCCGGCTTCCGCGAGAAGCTTAGCCGCTTCGGCGCTGGTCCAGTCGAGGTCGCCGACGTAGCGCCAGATCTCCTTGCCGTCGGCGCCGATCAGGATGGTGGTCGGCAACACGGTCTCCGCCCCAAGCGCGCCCGACAGCCCCATGTCGGGATCCTGATAGGCATCTAGGTTCGCGAGCTTATGGCTCTCGAGGAAGGCAACGACCGACGGGTGCGGTCCCGAATCCTGGCTCACCGCCAGCACTTTGATCCGCCCGCTTGCAGCAAGCTTATCGAGCGTCGGCAGTTCCTTGACGCACGGCGCACACCAGCTCGCCCACAGGTTCACCAGCACCGGCTCGCCCTTGAAATCGGCCAGCCCAACCAACTGGCCATCGGGATCGTTGAACTGCTTGTCGAAGGCGGGCTTACCCGCGTTCGTGCGATTCACGCCCTTCACTCCGGCCTGTGGCGCCGCGGCAGTTTCGTTCGTCTCCGCCTTTTGCCCGGCCTGCTGCTGGCACGCGGTCAGCGCCAGTCCGGCGGCGATCAATGGTGTGATGCGCATGTGGCAGCGCTAGCGCATCGCATGGCGAGCCGCTACTCGGAGCCTCATGAGGGCCAAGCGGATCCTGATGGTTGTGGGCGTTGCGGCGCTGGCCGGATGCGGCCGCCAGGTCGACTTGCGCCCAGCCGCGGGGCAACCGATGCCGGTCAAGCCGATGATGGCCAAAGCGGCGCCGACGGTCGAGCAGCTGCTGACTCCGCCAACCTACGCTCGGCCCAACCGTATCGACGAGCTGGTCAAGCGCTCGCAGCCGAGGCCGACCGATCCGTTCGACCTGCCGCCCGCCACCGGCGGCAATGCGCCCTCGCTTCCGGCCGGCACCGACCCCGGCCCTGTCTCCAACGAAACCGGAACCGCCACACCCAAATGACCCAGAAAGTTCGCAAGGCCGTCTTCCCGGTAGCGGGCCTCGGCACGCGCCTCCTTCCCGCCACCAAGAGCATTCCAAAGGAGATGATCACGGTCGTCGACCGGCCGCTGATCCAATATGCGGTGGACGAGGCGCGCGAAGCCGGCATCGAGCAGCTGATCTTCGTCACCGGGCGCGGCAAGTCGTCGCTCGTCGACTATTTCGACCAGGCCTACGAGTTGGAAGCGACGCTCAAGGGGAAAAACAAAAGCCTCGACGTGCTAGAGCCGTCCAACGCCAGCTTCGGCGAGGTCGTGACCGTTCGCCAGCAGCAGCCGCTCGGCCTCGGCCATGCCGTCTGGTGCGCGCGGCATATCGTCGGCGACGAGCCGTTCGCGGTGCTCCTGCCCGACGAGCTGATGTACGGTACGCCCAATTGCCTTGCGCAAATGGTGGAGGCCTACGACCGGGTCGGCGGAAACCTCGTCGCCGCGCTGGAAGTGCCGGCGGATCAGACGCATAAATACGGCGTCGTCGATCCAGGCGCGACCGACGGAGCGCTGACCGAGATCCGCGGCCTGGTCGAAAAGCCCGCGCCCGGGACGGCGCCGTCCAACCTGATGCTTCCCGGCCGCTACATCCTCCAGCCCGAAGTGATGCGCGCGCTCGATGCACAGGAACGCGGTGCAGGCGGGGAGATCCAGCTCACCGATGCGATGGCCAAGCTGATCGGCCAGCAGCCGTTCCACGCCTTCCGCTTCGAAGGGAAGCGCTACGATTGCGGCAGCGCGGCAGGCTTCGTGATCGCCAATTTGGCAATGGCGCTCGAACGCGGCGACGTCGGCCCCGCGGTGCGGGAGTTTATTGCCGGGGCTTGATCCGCTCGGCGTGGAGCGCCTCGCGCAGCTCGCCAATCTCGATCGCCCGCTCCACGACCCGCGCGTCCAGCACCGCATTGTCCTCCTGCAGCCGCTTGTAGGTGCGCAGCCTGTCGATCCGCCGATCGATGCGCGCGAACAATACTTCGAAATGGAAGGGCTTCAGGATGACGTCGTCAGCGCCCGCCTCGTAAGCGCGCACGGCGCCCTTCGGCTCGGACTTGCCGGTGATGAGCATGACCGGAATGTCGTTCCACTGAACTTCGCCGCGGATCGCCCGCGCCAGCTCCGCGCCAGTCATCCGCGGCATATCGAGCTCGGCGACGACGAGGTCGATGGGCAGGCGGTAAAGCTCGGCAATGGCCGAGGCGCCGCTGTCCGCGGTCGTCACGCGATAACCATGCTCGGTCAGGCGCCGCGCCATCACACCGAGGTTGGTCCGATTGGGCTCGACCACCAGGATGCGCGGGCGTTCGTCAGAGACGGGGTGACGGATCTGCATGCCGCATGAGCTACGCGAAGATGGTTAACGCGGTGCTAAGGACTAATGCCGCGGTCCCGCAGGCCAATCATTGCTGGACCAAGAACTGTCTCTTGTTGGATGTTCGCCGTTGCTGCGAGCGATACCATTCCTGGCGATCTGCCAAACCGGCACGCCGATGACCAACGCGCCAAATCCCGCGGCAACGAATTGAAACGTGCTCAAGGCTCCAGCTCGACGTCCCAATAGAGATAGTCGCGCCAGCTCTGGTGTAGGTAGTTGGGCGGGAACGCCCGCCCATGTTCCTGCAGCTGCCAGCTGGTCGGCCGGATCGGCTCGCGGTGGAGGTGCATGTGCGCCTCGACCGGCGTCCGCCCGCCCTTGCGCAAATTGCACGGCGCGCAGGCGGTGGCGACATTCTCCCACGTCGTCCGCCCGCCATAAGCGCGCGGGATCACATGGTCGAAGGTCAGCTCCTTGCGGGTCCCGCAATAGACGCAGCGGAAACTGTCGCGGAGGAACAGGTTGAACCGCGTGAACGCCGGATATTCGTTGGGCCGCACATAATCGCGCAACGCGATGACGCTGGGCAGCTTGAGCGCGACGCTCGGACTGTGCACCTCGCGGTCGTAATGCGCGACGACGTCGACGCGCTCCAGGAACATCGCCTTGATCGCCGTCTGCCACGGCCACAGCGACAGCGGGTAGTAGGACAACGGCGTATAGTCCGCATTAAGGACCAGCGCCGGGCAGCTTTCGGGATGGCGGATCAACTCAGGGTGATACATGCGAGCGCCACAAGCCTTTCGTTCGGTTCGAACCGAACTGCAGCTCTCCGGGCCCCGTCGCACTCAAGGTGGAGAGGGCGGTGCGGCCCATCTTCCCTTGTTGACCGCCGGATGCCAACCCGGCGTGACATGCCTATGACACCACTTTCAGTGACTCAGCGTCAAGAGTCCTTTCGGCCACACCACAAATGATAGTGACGCGGTTCGCGCCGAGCCCGAGCGGACGGCTGCACCTTGGCCACGCTTATAGCGCCGCAATCGGCCACGCGTCGGGCGATGGCTTCCGCCTGCGCATCGAGGATCTCGACCGCACGCGCTGCAAGGACGAATTCGTCGACGGCATCTTCGAGGACCTGCGCTGGCTAGGGATCGCGTGGGATGAGCCCGTGCTGGTGCAGTCGCAGCGAACCGCGGCCTACGAAGCAGCCCTCAATGATCTGCGCTCACGTGGGCTGGTTTTCGCCTGCTTCTGCACACGCGCCGACATCGCCCAGTCGCTGACCGCGCCGCACGGCGATGCCGCGACTTCCTACCCGGGCACCTGCCGCGACCTGCCCGACGATCCGGAGCGGCGCGCCTCGACGCCGCATAGCTGGCGGCTCAATTCGGCCCAGGCGCTAGCGCTGACGGGACTGCCCGGGTGGAGGGAGCAGGACGGTCGCACGTTTGGGGCCAAGGCGTCCGATATCGGCGACGCCATCCTCGCGCGAAAGGACGCGCCAGCCTCCTATCATCTCTCCTGCGTGGTCGACGACGCAGCCAGCGGCGTGACCATGGTCGTGCGCGGCGCCGACCTGCGCGCCTCGACGCCGGTCCAGCGTCTTCTCCAGTTGCTGCTGGCACTCCCCGAGCCCACCTATTTCCACCACCCGCTAGTGACCCACCAGGACGGCCAGCGCCTCGCCAAGCGCGACCTTGCGCCGACGCTGGCCGCGATGCGCGAAAATGGCGTGGACGGGCCTGGTCTCGCCCAGCGATTGCTTACCGGCGATCTCCCGTCTGGTTTTCGGCTTCAGGACGCCTAAATAGCCCCCATGGGAAATGCTCTCCTCATCATTTTGCTGATCCTGGCCATGGGTGCCACGGCTTACGTCCTCGTCCGCGGGGTCATCGCCATGGCCTCCGGCAAGGACGTCTCGGGTGAGCAGCAGCAAAACTACATGCGCAAGCGCGTGCTGTTTCAGGGTATCGCGATCGTCATCGTCATCGCGCTGCTCTATCTTGCGGGCAACGCCGGCAAGTAGTTGGTCAAGCTCAACAAAATCTACACGAAGACGGGGGACGGCGGCAGCGCCGGCCTGGTCGACGGCAGCCGGGTCAGCAAGTCCGGCCTGCGCATGACCGCCATCGGCGAGGTCGATGAGGCCAATGCGGCGATCGGCATCGCTATTGCCACCCTTCCCGAAGACGCCATCACCGACCATCTGCTCGAAATCCAGAACGACCTCTTTGACCTTGGCGCCGACGTCGCGACGCCCGGCGAGGTCGACGGCGCGCTGCGCATCGTAAAATCTCAGGTCCGCCGGTTGGAAGACGACATCGACGTCATGAACACGGGCCTGGCGCCACTCGAAAGCTTCATCCTGCCTGGCGGCAGCGCGGCCGTTGCGTCCCTGCATCTGGCCCGCGCGATCGTCCGCCGAGCCGAACGCGCAGCGGTGGCACTGCATGAGGTCGAGCCGCTCAACCCGCAACTCCTGGCTTATCTCAATCGCCTGTCCGACCATCTGTTCGTCGCCGCACGGTTCGTCGCGGCGCGCGAAGGCGGCGACATCCTGTGGAAGCCCGGAGCGACGCGCACCTAGGCCAAAGGCCGTACGTGGCACAAAGCAACTGAACAGCCGTTGTGCTTCCGTTTCCCCAGCGAAACAGAAAGGCCGGTCGTGCCGCTCACTGCTATCGCCCTCAACTGCACCCTGAAGCGCAGCGGCGGCGAACCGTCGTCGACCGACAAAATGATCGAGCTGATCGCCGGCGAGTTGGAAAGGCGCGGGGCCACGCTGACGGAGACGATCCGCATCGCCGATCATGACGTCAAGCCGGGCGTCTCTTCCGACGAAGGCGACGGCGATGCCTGGCCTGACCTCCGCCGCCGCATCCTCGCCGCCGACATCCTGATTTTCGCGACGCCGATTTGGCTCGGCCAGATGTCGAGCATTGCCAAGCGCGTGCTCGAGCGCATGGACGCCTTTCTCAGCGAAACGGACGACCAAGGCCGCATGCCGAGCTTCGGCAAGGTCGCAGTGATCGGCGTCGTCGGCAATGAGGACGGGGCTCACCATGTCACGGCCACAGTGCTGCAAGCGCTGAACGACGTCGGCTGGACGATACCATCGGCCGCAGCGGATTATTGGGTCGGCGAAGCGATGCAGGAGACCGACTTCAAGGACCTGCCAAAAGTCCCGGACGCGGTGCAGCAGGGCGCCGCAATGCTGGCCGCCAATGCTGTTCACCTCGCAACTGTGCTAAAGGCGCAGCCCTATCCGGGAGTCCCGCAGTCGGAATGAGCACAGCGTCGGCCATCGACCATTCGACCTCGATCGAGGGAGCGCTGAAGTCGCGCCTGTTCGCAACGCGCAAGCTGACGCTCGATCTTGCCGCGCCGCTGTCGGACGCCGACGCCACGATCCAACCGTTTCCGGACGCCTCACCAGCCAAATGGCATCTCGCCCACACGACCTGGTTTTTCGAAACCTTCGTGCTCCGCGATCATGTGCCCGGCTATACGCCGTTCGACGAGCGCTGGGCCTTCCTGTTCAATAGCTATTACGAAGCCGAAGGCCCTCGCCATGAGCGGCCACGCCGCGGCATGCTGAGCCGTCCGTCCCTGGATGAGGTTCGCGCCTATCGGGCCCACGTTGACGAAGCCCTTGAACAGGCGCTGCCGTCGCTTCCGCCCGCGGCGCTCGAACTGATCGAACTGGGCATCAATCATGAGCAGCAGCATCAGGAGCTGTTCCTCACCGACATCCTTGCCACCTTTGCCGCCAATCCGCTCGAACCGGCCTACGCGGAGCTGCCGCCGGCCGCCTGTTTCGCCGTCGAGCCGCTAAGCTGGCATCGCGGTCGCGAAGGCATCGTCGAGATCGGCGCGCCCGGAGCCAGTTTCGCCTTCGATTGCGAGCGTCCCCGCCATCGCGTCTTCCTGTCGGGCCACGACATCGCTGGCCGTCGCGTCACCAACCGCGAATGGCGCGAGTTCAGCGATGACGGCGGCTACCGGACGCCGACGCTGTGGCTATCCGACGGCTGGACGTGGGTGCAGCAGGAGGCCATCGCCGCCCCGCTTTTCTGGAACGATGACGGCACCCAGTTCACGCTCGCGGGCCGCCGCGAGATCGATTGGGCCGCCCCGGTCTCACACGTCAGCTATTTTGAAGCCGATGCCTTCGCCCGCTGGGCAGGAGCTCGGCTGCCGACTGAAGCGGAATGGGAAGACTTTGCCGCATCCGCTGATCCCCACCTCGGCAATCAGCTCGATCAAGCTGGCGCGGCAATGCCGAAGCCGGGCGGCGGCGTGTTTGGTGACGTCTGGGAATGGACGCAGAGCGCCTACCTTGCCTACCCCGGATTCGCGACCGCGCCCGGTGCAGTCGGCGAGTATAACGGCAAGTTCATGTGCGGGCAGTTCGTCCTGAAAGGTGCCAGCTGCGCTACGCCTCGCGGGCACAGCCGCGCCTCGTATCGCAACTTCTTCTCACCCGACGCGCGCTGGCAATTCACCGGAGTTCGCCTTGCTAAAGATGCTTGAGCCGCAGACGCCGGTCGATCAGATCGAGGCTTTCCGCGATGATGTCCTGCGCGGACTGGCGTCGCAGGTCGCGGCCATTCCGGCCCGCTGGCTCTACGACCATCGCGGGTCGGAGCTGTTCGACGAGATTACGCGCCTGCCGTCTTATTATCCGACGCGCACCGAGACCGCTTTGCTCCACGACATCATGGACGACGTCGCCGAGCGCATACCGAAGGGGTCGGTCGTCCTGGAGTTCGGTGCGGGGTCACAGACCAAGACGCCAATCCTGCTCGAGGCGATAGCGCCGGCCGCTTACGTTCCGGTCGATATCTCCGGCGATTATCTCGAGCAAAGTGCGCGCGAGTTGCAGGATCGCTTCCCCGGCATCGAGATCATCCCCGTCGTCGCCGATTTCGCGCGGCCTTTCACGCTGCCGGGAGGGCTCGACCAGCTTCACAAGCTCGGCTTCTTCCCGGGCTCGACGATCGGCAATTTCGTGCCGTGGAGCGCGACCGACCTGCTGCGGCAGTTCCGCAGCCTGCTGGGGCCAGGATCGCAGCTGCTGATCGGGATGGACCGGGTGAAGCCGGTCGACCGGCTGATCGCGGCCTATGACGACCCCGAGGGTGTCACCGCCGAATTCAGCCTCAACCTCCTGACCCGCATCAACCGTGAGCTGGATGGCGACATTGAAACCGACGCCTTCCGTCACGAGGCGCGCTGGAACGACATCCTTTCCCGCATCGAGATGCACCTGGTCGCCACACGCGACGCGGCCTTCACCCTCGCCGGTCGCAACTTCGATTTCCCCGCCGGCTCGTCGATTCATGTAGAGAACAGCCACAAATACGGGCGGCGCGGCGGGCGCGTGCTGCTGCTCGCCGGTGGCTGGACGCCGCTCGTCGAATGGGCCGACCCCGCGGGTGATTTCGCCGAAATCCTGAGCGTTGCCGAGCCGGAGAGGTTTGCGCCCTAACAACCGGACCGCTAAGCGGTCGTCATGATTTTCATGCTGGTCGGCATCGTCGACGTCATCCTTCGTATCGCCATGTGGGTGATCATCGCCCAGGTGATCATCAGCTGGCTGATCGTGTTGAACGTGATCAACGTTCATTCCGGGCCGATGCGCAGCGTCGCGACGGCGATCGATCGGATCACCGAGCCGCTCTACCGGCCGATCCGCAAGATCCTGCCCGACTTCGGCGGCATCGATTTCTCGCCGCTAGTAATCCTGATCGTCATCGGCATCCTCCGGTCGAAGGTTCTGCCGGGTATCCTGCTGGAAGCCGGCCCGACGATCACATGACCGCGCGGCGGATTGACGGAAGAGCCGCAGCCCAGGCGATCCGCGATCGCGTAAAGACGCACGTAGCCGAGTTCGAACGACGGACCGGCCGCTTACCCGGCCTCGCCACCGTTCTGGTCGGTGAAGATCCCGCCAGCGCCGTCTATGTCCGCTCCAAGAATCGGGCGACGGCGGAAGCCGGAATGATCAGCTTTGCCCACAACCTGCCCGACACCACGACCGAAGACGAACTGCTGCAGCTGGTCATCAGCCTCAACGCCGATGAGCGCGTCGATGGCATCCTCGTCCAGCTTCCACTCCCTTCGCAGATCGACGCCACCCGCGTCATCGAAACGATCGATCCCGGCAAGGACGTCGACGGCTTCCATCCGATGAATGCGGGACGGTTGGCGACCGGCTTGCCGTCGCTGGTGCCATGCACGCCCTACGGCTGTCTCCTTCTGTTGAAGAGCGAACTCGACAGCCTGTCCGGTTTGGACGCCGTCGTCATTGGCCGCTCGAACATCGTCGGCAAGCCGATGGCGCAACTTCTTATCGGCGAAAGCGCGACGGTCACTGTCGCTCACTCCCGCACGAAGGACCTGCCCGATGTCGTCCGGCGCGCTGACATCATCGTCGCTGCCGTGGGCCGCGCTGAGATGGTGCGCGGGAACTGGATCAAGCCGGGCGCGATTGTGATCGACGTCGGCATCAACCGGGTGCCGACCGGTGATGGCAAGGGCCGGCTGGTCGGGGACGTGGCGTTCGACGAGGCCGCCGAAGTCGCGGCCGCGATCACGCCGGTGCCCGGCGGCGTCGGTCCGATGACCATCGCGATGTTGATGCGCAATACCCTGGTCGCGGCGTCCCGCCGGGCCGGTCTGAAGGATCCGGAGGGATTATGATCGCTGCCCTGTTGCTCGCTACGGCTCCCGTGACGACCGCGGTCGATGCCGAACTCGCCTTCGCTCGCGATGCCCAGAAGATCGGCCAGTGGACGGCCTTTAAGAAGTGGGCGGACCAGGACGCGGTGATGTTCAATCCGCAAGCAGTCTGGGTCCGTGACCTGCTCAAGGACGCCAAGAACCCGCCAAAGTCGGTGCGCTGGTGGCCCGCCCACAGCTTCCTGTCCTGCGACGGCCGCACGGCGGTGAACACCGGGCCGTGGATCCGCCCCGATAAAAGCCACGGCTATTTCACGACCGTTTGGCAGCGTGACAAGGGCGTCTGGCGCTGGACCTATGACGGCGGCGACGCACTCAAAGGGCCGCTTCCGACAATTCCGAAGGCGCAGGTCCACCGCGCCTCGTGTCGCCCCAAGGCTCCCGGCGCTCCGGTCATCGCACCGCCGCCGCTGACCAACAAAGAAGCGCGCACGACGCCCGAGGATAACGGCCGCGGTCAGTCCGCCGACAAGACGCTGGGCTGGGACTGGAAGGTCGAGAAGGACGGCTCGCGCAAGTTCCGCGTCTATCAGTGGAAGGGCGGCATGTACGCGCAGGTGCTCTACAACGACGTGCCGGCGCCGCCTGCTCGATGATCGAACTGTTCAGCTCGGTACTGGTCACCTTCCTGGTGATCATCGACCCGCCGGGCTGCGCGCCGATCTTCGCCAGCCTGACACGGGGCACGTCGAACGCGCACCGGCGCGCGATGGCGATCCGCTCCTCGCTCATCGCCTGGGCGATCCTGATGTTCTTCGCGTTGCTCGGTCGGCCGATGCTCCAGGCGCTGGGGATCAGCCTCGCCAGCTTTCGTATCGCCGGCGGCATCATGCTGTTCATGATCGCGCTCGACATGGTGTTCGAACGGCGGACCGAGCGGCGCGAGAAGCGCGCCGAGGAAATCGAGGGCACGCCAGAAGCGGAGGACATCAGCGTCTTCCCGATGGCGATCCCGATGATCACTGGGCCCGGCTCCATCGCCAGCGCGATGCTGTGGGTGTCGCGGGCTGACGACACGCTGCAGGTCGCCATCGTCCTCGCTGCGATCACGACCGTCATGGTCATTACCATGGTTACGTTGCTCGC